>Ga0308169_10003083_pt1 | contig 16587 bp, 13 predicted proteins | sample PhyBR1_2_FD_202139 | JGI IMG/M metagenome (GOLD analysis project Ga0308169, IMG submission 202139) | Phyllosphere microbial communities from UC Gill Tract Community Farm, Albany, California, United States - DLSLSB.R1 | ecosystem: Host-associated > Plants > Phyllosphere > Unclassified | place... | reverse complement strand
GCGTGTTGCTTTTGTGTCTGTGCGGAAACAATTGTACAGGCTTGAACGGGCGTGACGGACACCCCATCTACGCATTACGACAGAATAAACAGAGTAAATAGAGAGCCATGGCCTTACTGAACATCCTTCGCTATCCCGACCCGCGCCTGCACAAAGTGGCCCAACCGGTCACCGAATTCAACCAGCGCCTGCACAAGCTGGTCGAGGACATGGCCGAGACCATGTACGACGCTCCCGGCGTGGGCCTGGCTGCGACCCAGGTCGACGTGCACGAGCGCGTGATCGTGATCGACGTCACCGAAACCCATGACCAGCTGCTGGTGTTCGTCAACCCGGAAATCACCTGGTCGAGCCCGGAAAAGCAGGTCTACGACGAAGGCTGCCTGTCGGTGCCCGGCATCTACGACGGCGTCGAGCGTCCGGCGCGCGTGAAGGTCAAGGCCGTCGACCAGCACAACCAGCCGTTCGAGATGGAATGCGACGGCCTGCTGGCGGTGTGCGTCCAGCACGAGATGGACCACCTGATGGGCAAGGTCTTCGTCGAATACCTGTCGCCGCTCAAGCGCAACCGCATCAAGACCAAGCTGCTCAAGGAAGAGCGCGCCCACCAGAACAGCGGTCCGAAGGCCGCCGGCCGCCGTTGATGGCGGCTCGCATGAAGGTCGTCTTCGCCGGTACACCGGAATTCGCTGCGGTTGCCCTGCGCGCCCTGATCGATGCCGGTTTCGAGATTCCGCTGGTGCTGACCCAGCCGGACCGCCCGGCCGGGCGCGGCATGCAGCTGCAAGCCTCGGCCGTCAAGCAGGTGGCGCTGGCCCACGGCATCGAGGTGCTGCAGCCGCTGTCGCTGCGCATGGATGCGAAGGATGCCCAGCGCGCCGAGGAGGCGAAAGCCGCCCACGAGCGCCTGCTGGCCACCGACTATGACGTGATGGTGGTCGCGGCCTACGGCCTGATCCTGCCGCGCTCCACCCTCGACATCAAGCCCTGCATCAATATCCACGGCTCCCTGCTGCCGCGCTGGCGCGGGGCGGCGCCGATCCACCGCGCGATCGAATCCGGCGATGCCGAGACCGGCGTCACCATCATGGAAATGGAAGAAGGCCTGGATACCGGCCCGATGCTGTCGATGGAGCGCCTGCCCATCCTCGACACCGACACCACCGGCAGCCTGCACGACAAGCTGGCCGGGATGGGCGGCCGCATGATCGTCGAGGCCCTGCACAAGATGGCGGAAGGTGGCCTGGCCGCCGTGCCGCAGCCGGAAGAAGGCGTGACCTACGCCGCCAAGATCAGCAAGGAAGAAGCCAGGCTGGACCTGCAGCGCCCCGCCGCCGAACTGGCGCGCAAGGTGCGGGCTTTCAATCCCTTCCCGGGCGCAGCGATGCAAACTGCGGCGCAGGCGGGCGGCGTGACCCGGTCCGGCGTCCCGGTCAAGATCTGGAATGCGCAGCCGGTCGACGGCAAAGGCCGGCCCGGCCAGGTGCTGGCGGCGGATGCCCAGGGAATCGTGGTGGCTTGCGGGGAAGGCGCGCTGCGCCTGACGGAACTGCAGAAACCGGGCGGCAAGCGCCTGGCGGCGGGAGAGTTCCTGAAGGGATTTTCGTTCGACGGCGTGTCGTTCGAATAGTTGCTACATGGGTGGGCACCCCGTACCCACCTTCACATGTCGCTTTAGAGCTGCTCGGCCTGAGCACGCACGCGATTGGCTTCCATGTACTCGCGCAGGACCTGGTTGATGCGGGTCTGGTAGCCCGGGCCTGCCGATTTGAACCATTCCAGCATGTCGACGTCCAGACGGATCGTGACGATCTGCTTCACGCCACTGGCGGCGTTCTTGTTGACGGTGCTTTCTTCAGCGCGGGTTGCCGCTTGGTCCCATTCAGGCACGTATTCTTTGTTCATTGCAATTCTTCCCATTGAGGCGGCGGACGACGGGTCCGCACATTCCGTTCGATTTGGACTAGGGGCCGGCCAGTGGCGGCTCCATGGGAATTAATTGTCGTCCCTGTATGTATCCGGGAAATTGCTAATAAGCCTCATTTTGTATCGTACTGTAACAATGTGAAGTTCCGATACATAAGGTTACAAACGTCTTTACATGGGTGCGTTCCGGCAGCCTCCGCTTGACAGCCGAACAAACTCTGCTAGTAAAGGTATAATCGAAGACCCGCCTCTGTAAAATCCTCCCGGAAACCGACGATGAACACCGCTGCCCCGACCTATTCCCCCGCCGACGCCCAGCTGCGCGAGATCCTCGCGCGCCGCATCATGATTCTCGATGGGGCGATGGGCACGATCATCCAGCAGTACAAGCTCGACGAGCAGGCCTACCGCGGCGAGCGCTTCAGGGATTTCGCGGCGCCTGCCGGCAGCGGCGCCCGCGAGCTGTTCGTGAAGGGGAATAACGAGCTGCTGAACCTGACGCAGCCGCAGATCATCCAGGAGATCCACGAGCGCTATCTCGCGGCCGGCGCCGACATCATCGAGACCAATACCTTCGGCGCCACCGGCATCGCCCAGGACGACTACCACATGGCGGCGCTGGTCTACGAGATGAACGTGGAGGCCGCCAGGCTGGCGCGCGCCGCCTGCGCCAGGTATTCGACCCCGGACAAGCCGCGCTTCGCCGCCGGCGCCCTCGGTCCGACGCCGAAGACCGCATCGATCTCGCCGGACGTGAACGACCCGGCCGCGCGCAACATCAGTTTCGATCAATTGGTGAGCTCTTATTATGAGCAGCTGCGCGGCCTGGTCGACGGCGGCGTCGACCTGCTGCTGGTCGAGACCATCTTCGACACCCTGAACTGCAAGGCGGCCCTGTTCGCGATCGACCAATACTTCGACGAGCATCCGCAGACGCCGCGCCTGCCGCTGATGATTTCCGGGACCGTCACCGACGCCTCGGGCCGCATCCTGTCCGGCCAGACCGTGCCGGCCTTCTGGAATTCGGTGCGCCACGCGAAGCCGCTGACCATCGGCCTGAACTGCGCGCTGGGCGCGGCCCTGATGCGTCCCTATGCGCAGGAGCTGTCGACGATTGCCGACACCTTCGTCTGCATCTACCCGAACGCCGGCCTGCCCAATCCGATGAGCGATACCGGCTTCGACGAGCTGCCGGCCGACACCTCGGCGCTGCTGAAAGAGTTTGCCGAAGCCGGCTTCATCAACGTGGCCGGCGGCTGCTGCGGCACCACGCCGGAACACATCAAGGCCATCGCCGACGCAATGGCCAAGGCCACGCCGCGCGCCGTGCCGGACGTGCCGACCGCGCTGCGCCTGTCCGGCCTGGAGCCCTTCACCATCGACGATGCCTCGCTGTTCGTGAACGTCGGCGAGCGCACCAACGTGACCGGCTCCAAGGCCTTCGCACGCATGATCCTGAACGAGCAGTTCGACGAGGCCTTGTCGGTGGCGCGCCAGCAGGTCGAGAACGGCGCCCAGGTCATCGACATCAACATGGACGAGGCGATGCTGGATTCGCAGGCGGCCATGACCCGCTTCCTGAACCTGATCGCCTCCGAGCCGGACATCTCGCGCGTGCCGATCATGATCGACTCCTCGAAGTGGAGCGTGATCGAGGCCGGCCTGAAGTGCGTGCAGGGCAAAGCCATCGTCAACTCGATCTCGATGAAGGAAGGCGAGGAAGAATTCCTCCGCCAGGCCAAGCTGTGCCGCCGCTACGGCGCCGCCGTGATCGTGATGGCCTTCGACGAGAAGGGCCAGGCCGACACCTTCGAGCGCAAGACCGAGATCTGCAAGCGCGCCTACGACGTGCTGACGCAGAAGGTCGGCTTCCCGCCCGAAGACATCATCTTCGACCCGAACATCTTCGCGATCGCCACCGGCATCGAGGAGCACGACAACTACGCGGTCGACTTCATCAACGCGACCCGCTGGATCCGCGAGAACCTGCCGCATGCGAAGGTGTCGGGCGGCGTGTCGAACGTGTCCTTCTCCTTCCGCGGCAACGACCCGGCGCGCGAAGCCATCCACACCGTGTTCCTGTACCACGCGATCAAGGCCGGCATGACCATGGGGATCGTCAACGCCGGCATGATCGGCGTCTACGACGACCTCGATGCCGAGCTGCGCGAGCGCGTCGAGGACGTGGTGCTGAACCGCCGCAAGGACGCCACCGAGCGCATGATCGAATTCGCCGGCACCCTGAAGGCCGGCGGGAACAAACAGGAAGCGAACCTCGAGTGGCGCGAGGCCCCGGTCGGCAAGCGCCTGGCGCACGCGCTGGTGCACGGCATCACCCAGTGGATCGTCGAGGACACCGAGGAAGCGCGCCAGCAGATCGCGAATGAAGGCGGCCGTCCGATCCAGGTGATCGAAGGCCCGCTGATGGACGGCATGAACATCGTCGGCGACCTGTTCGGCCAGGGCAAGATGTTCCTGCCCCAGGTGGTGAAATCGGCGCGCGTGATGAAGCAGGCCGTGGCCCACCTGATCCCCTTCATCGAAGCGGAAAAGGCGGCGGAAGAGCGCCGCACCGGCATCGTCGCCAAGCCGAAGGGCAAGATGGTGATCGCGACCGTGAAGGGCGACGTCCACGACATCGGCAAGAACATCGTCTCGGTGGTCCTGCAATGCAATAACTTCGAGATCGTCAACATGGGCGTGATGGTGCCCGCCGCCGAGATCCTGGCCAAGGCCAAGGAAGAGAACGCGGACATCATCGGCCTGTCCGGCCTGATCACCCCGTCGCTGGAAGAGATGGCCTATGTGGCGCGCGAAATGCAGCGCGACCCCTGGTTCCGCGAGCGCCAGGTGCCGCTGCTGATCGGCGGCGCCACCACCAGCCGCGCCCACACCGCGGTCAAGATCGCGCCGCATTACGAAGGCCCGGTGGTGTACGTGCCGGACGCTTCGCGCTCGGTGTCGGTGGGCCAGGCCCTGGTGACCGCGGACACGCGCGACGCCTACGTGGCCGAACTGGCCGGCGACTACGAGCGCATCCGCGAACAGCACGCCAACAAGAAGGCGCTGCCGATGGTGAGCCTGGAGCAGGCGCGCGCCAACAAGGCCAAACTCGATTTCGCGCCGCAGAAGCCGAAGTTCATCGGCCGCCGCGTCTTCAAGAACGTCGATCTGTCCACGCTGGCGCGCTACATCGACTGGGCTCCCTTCTTCCAGACCTGGGACCTGGCCGGCCCCTACCCCGCCATCCTCACCGACGAGGTGGTGGGCGAAGCGGCCTCCAAGGTGTTCGAGGAAGGCCAGGCGATGCTGAAGAAGATCGTCGACGGACGCTGGCTGACGGCGAACGGCGCCATCGCCCTGCTGCCGGCAAATAGCGTCAACGACGACGACATCGAGATCTATACCGACGAATCGCGCAGCGAAGTCGCCTTCACCTGGTACGGCCTGCGCCAGCAGGGCGTCAAGCCGGTGGTGGACGGCGTACAGCGTCCGAACCAGTGCCTGTCCGACTTCATCGCGCCGAAGGAATCCGGCGTGGCCGACTATATCGGCATGTTCGCGGTGACCGCCGGCCTGGGCGCCGAGAAGATCGAGAAGCGCTTCGAGCTTGAAGGCGACGACTACTCGTCGATCATGGTCAAGGCCCTCGCCGACCGCCTGGCCGAAGCCTTTGCCGAGTACATGCACGAGCGCGTGCGCACCGACCTGTGGGGCTACGAGCCGCTGGAGAAGCTCAGCAACGAGCAGCTGATCAAGGAAGCCTATGTCGGCATCCGCCCGGCGCCGGGCTATCCTGCCTGCCCCGAGCACACGGTGAAGGCCGAGCTGTTCAAGACCCTGCAAGCCGAGGAGATCGGCATGCAGCTGACGGAATCCTTCGCGATGTACCCGGGCGCGGCGGTGTCGGGCTTCTACTTCTCGCATCCGGAGTCGAAGTACTTCGTGGTCGGGAAGATCGGGCAGGACCAGCTGGAGGATATGGCGGCGCGCCGCGGGCTGCCGAAGGAAGACGTCGAGCGTTATCTGGCGCCGAACCTTTGATCGTCGACGTGGGCACAGGGTGCCCACGCTTCAGGCCCGCTTGAACTTCCACACCGCCAGCAAGGCAAACCCCAGCGCGAACGCCAGTTCCACCCCCATCGCCGGCGCCACCGCCATCGCATCCATCCCGCGCCAGGTGACGGCATCGAGTCCGTCGACCGCCCAGCGGGTCGGCACCGCCATGGTCAGCTTCTGCAGCCATTCCGGGAACAGGAAGGACGGCATCCAGGCCCCGCCCAGCATCACCATGATCAGCACCGCGAACATCGCGATGCGGCGCGCCGCTTCGGGGGTCTTGCCGAAGGCCGCGATCAGCAGGCCCAGGCTGGCGGTCAGCACGCCGAAGCACAGCGCCAGGCCGAGGAAGCCCGGCACGCTGGCGATGTGTACGCCGAACACCGCCACCGCCACCGCGAACACGATGCACAGCAGGGTAAAGGCGATGATGGCGCCGGAGGCGGCGCGCGACAGCAGCAACTGCGTGAGGCCCACCGGCGCCGCCAGCAGGCGGTTCCAGACGCCGGTGCGCTGCGCCAGCAGGATGCCGATGCCCATGTCGATGCCCATGAAGAGGATGAACTGCACGCCCATGCCGGCGAAGGCGTGGGCGTAGGCGTTGTAGCCCTGCTCCGCCGCGCCGCTGCCGAGCTGCTGGTCGCGGGTGGTGAAAGGCATGCTCAGGCCCCGGCCCGCGGCGCCGGACGCGCCGCCCTCCTTTTGCGGCAGGGCCTGGAATTTCTGCACGCTGGCCAGCATGTCGCGCAAGGCGCGGCTATCGGGGTCGGTCTGCGCTTTCTCGTCGAGCTGGCGCAGGCTGCGCTCGGTCATCTCCTGGCCCATCTTCCCGCCGAACATCTCGGCGCTCACCACCGACATCACCTGCTGGGTCAGCATGCCCTTGACCATGCCCAGCACGGCCGGCTGCGAGGGATCGTACAGCAGCGGGATCGCGGGCTTGGCGCCGTTGCCGAACAGGGCCGCGCCGGCCGCTTCGCCGAAGCCCGCCGGCAGCACGATCGCCACTTTCTGATCGCCCTTGCGCACCGCCTTTTCCGCGGCGTCGCGGGTCATCGGCGTGATGCGCAGGTTGGGGTCGGCCTTCAGGCCGGCGGCGATCCGGTTGCCGATCTCGCTGCCGTCCTGCTGCACCAGCGCGACCTCGATCGCGCTGGTCCTGGCGCCGCTGCCGAACAGGGAGCCGAAGAAGGCCGCGATCACGATCGGCAGCGCCAAAGTCATCACCAGCGCGCGGCGGTCGGACAGGAACAGGATGATGTCCTTGCGGATCAGGGCGAAGAAGGGAGTCAATGAGGGAGTCATGAGGAAGTCGATGCGCCGTTCATGTCAGTCGCGCAGGCTGCGTCCGGTCAGGGTCAGGAAGATGTCTTCGAGGCTGGTGCGCGCGGTGGCGAAGTGCAGCGGCCGGCAACCGGCCTGCTGCAGCCAGCCCATCACCGGCAAGGCATCGGCCGCCTGCGCCAGGCCGATGTCGATGGCGCCGCCGTTCGCATTCAACGAGGTAACGCCACGCTGCCCGCGCAAGCCTTCCAGCAGCGAGGCATGGGCCGGCTCCGCCAGTTCGACCCGCAGCGCGGCCTGGGCCGCCAGCCGGCTGTGCAGCGAAGCCGGGCTCTCGTCGGCCAGCACCTTGCCGTGGTCGATGATGACGATGTGGTCGGCCAGGCGCTCCACCTCTTCCATGTAGTGGCTGGTGTAGATCAGGGCCTTGCCCTGGGCCTGCAGGGCTTCCAGGATGTCGAAGATGGCGTTGCGGCCTTGCGGGTCGACGCCGACGGTGGGTTCGTCCAGGATCAGGAGCTGGGGATCGTGCATCAGGGCCGCGGCAATGTTCAATCGCCGCTTCATCCCGCCGGAAAAGGTGGCCGGCTTGTCGCGCGCGCGGTCGAGCAGGTTCACCTGGCCCAGCACCTTCTCGATGCGATCAAGCAGCAGGCCGCCGCGCAAGCCGTACAGGGCGCCGAACAGGCGCAGGTTCTCGGTCGCGGACAGGTCGTCGTACAGGGCCAGGTCCTGCGGCACCACGCCGATCCTGCGCTTGACCGCGGCGGCGCCCGGGCCGACCCGTTCGCCGCCCAGGATGATCTCGCCGGAGTCGGGCACGAACAGGCCGCACAGCATGCCGACCGTGGTCGACTTGCCGGCGCCGTTCGGGCCCAGCAGGCCGACGGTCTGGCCGGCCAGCACGCGGAAGGAGACGCCGTCGACCGCCCGGCGCGTGCCGTAGGTCTTGACCAAGTTGTTTACACTGAGCAGGACAGACGACATTGTGCTCCCTTAGTTAGCGTATCGGCGCCTTGAGCAACCGTAGCGAGCGGCCGCAGATTTGGCCGAGAAGCGCAGCCGTACTTACGGTACGGCCGGTCCGCCGTAGCGGAGCATCGCAGGCCGAAGCTGCAACGCGCAGCAGGTTGCTCAAGCCGCCCTCAGATCGCGTAACGCACTACCGAATCGGACCACTGGAACGCCGCCATCTCGAGTTCGACCATGTCGTCGCCCGAAATCGCCAGCCCCCGCAGCGACGGCAGCACGCCGTCGTCCTCGTCCTCGTGGCTGTCGGGCGACTCGATGCATTCGGCCAGCTTGAGCAGCTCGCCGAAGAAGCCGCTGCGGCGCAGCAGCGCTTGCGAGATCTCGTCGCTGATCGGGATCTGTTCGACGATGTCGGCCATCGGAATGCCGAACAGGACGTCCATCAGCGACATGATGCCGACCGTGAAGGCGATCTCGGAGAGGTAGCGCTGGCCGGGGCGCAGGCGCTGGACCAGCAGCTCCATCAGGCGGCCGCGGGTGGTCGCCAGCATCAGCAGCGGGGTCTGGTTGTGGCCGCGCGTGCCCGGTTCGGCGTACAGCATGATCTGCAGCCAGCGCTGCAGCTGGCGCCGGCCCAGCACGATCAGGGCCTGTGACACCGAATCGATGCGCTGGCGCGCGCCCACCGCCGGCGTGTTCACCAGGCGCAGCAGGTTCATCGCCACCGTCACGTCGCGCTTCACGGCGCGTTCGATGTCGGCGTTGTCGACGTCCGAGGTCACCAGCTTCATCAGCTCCAGCACCGCCGCCTGCGAGGGCGACAGCTTGCGTCCGCCCAGCACCGAAGGGCGGGCGAAATAATAGCCCTGGAAGTAGTCGATGCCGAGGTCGAGGCAGGCCTGGTATTCGTCGCGGGTCTCGACCTTGTTCGCCACCACGGTCTTGTTCATGCCGTGCAGGCGCGCCACCAGGGTGCCCAGGGCCGGCTGCGGCGTCGTGCGCAGGTCGAGCTTGACGAAGCGCGCCAGCGGCAGCAGCCTTTGCAGGCGCGCAGCGTCCCCCGCACTGCCGCTATCGATGCCGTCGAGGGCGAACTGGAAGCCGTGGCCGGCCAGCTCGGCCAGGCGCGCCAGGGTCGCCTCGTCCGGCGCCACCGAAGCGGCCAGTTCGAGTACCGTGCGCTCGCGCGGCAGGAAGGCGAAGATGTCGCTGCCCAGCACATCGGCGTCGACGTTCAGGAAGCAGTGGGCGTCGCCGATGGCGCGCGCCAGGCCGAGCTGGGCGGCGTGGGCGATGACGGCGGCGGTGGCGCTCAGGCCGGCGCCCTGCCCGACGTCCGCCTGGCCCAGCGGCGTACTGCGGAACAGCAGCTCGTAGCCGAACAGGGACTGGTTACGGTCCAGCACCGGCTGGCGGCCCAGGTAGAAGTCGCGCACCCGCAAGGGATGGTCGGCATGATCCTGTCTCGGGGTATCGGTCATCTCGGACTCTTCGGCAGCTTGTACATCGAGCACTTTACCCCATTCCATCCGCCTAGTGGCTTTTAGACATTAATTTCCGGCCAAAAACGTGCCATCCTGTTCACATTTAGGAATTTTCCTATACCGGCCATCCGTCGACAAAGACCTTCAGCTCGCCGGGCGCGAATTCGGTCCAGGTTTCGTTGGTGGTAAGCGGCGTGGTGACGATGATGGCGACGCGGTCGTTCGGCGTCGTCACCTGGGAGAAGTCGACCGACAGGTCTTCATCGGCCAGGCAGGCCTTGTCGAAGGGGTATTGGCGCACCACGTAGCACAGCTTGGTCGAGCAATGGGCGAACATGGCGGTGCCGTCGGACAGCATCATGTTGAAGGTGCCGTGGCGGGCGATCACGTGGACCAGCTCGCCGATCGCGGCGCGCAGGGCCGGCAGTGCTGGCGGACGGTCGCCGAAGCGGGCCCGCAGCTCCTGCAGCAGGAAGCAGAAGGCCAGCTCGCTGTCGGTATTGCCGACCGGGCGGAAGGCGCCGTCGAGGGTCGGGCGGAAATCCTTCAGGTCGCCGTTGTGGGCGAACACCCAGTAGCGGCCCCACAGCTCGCGCACGAAGGGATGGCAGTTCTCCAGCGCCACCTGGCCTTGCGTGGCCTTGCGGATGTGCGCGATGACGTTCAGCGACTTGATCGGGTAGCGCTTGATCAGTTCGGCGATCGGGGATGCGATGGCGGCCTGGTGGTCGACGAAATGGCGGACGCCTGCGCCCTCGAAGAAGGCGATGCCCCAGCCGTCGTGATGGGTATCGGTGCGGCCGCCGCGGTGGGCGAAGCCGGTGAAGCTGAAGACAATGTCAGTGGGGACATTGCAATTCATGGCAAGTAATTGACACATGGGCCAAGCTTACCATGGGATGCTGCCGGGCCGGTCTTGGTAAAGACGACAGGCCCGGGCCGTGCTGTTCAATGCAGGACGACCGGCTGGCTCATCAGGGTATCGTAGGAACCCAGGAACTCGTCGATCTCTTCCATCGTCGGCTCGCTCGCGATCAGGTTGTTGACGTCGCGCCGGAAAGCCTGAGCCAGTTTGCCGCCGATGAATGCTTCGCGACGGCCGGACTTGTCGACGATCTCGTAGCCGCCGAAGCGCAGGGCTTCGAGGTTGTGATCGACGCCAAATTCGACGACGCTGTACTGCTCGCTGTTATAGATCATGTTCATGATGACTCCTTCACTCGATCAGATTGGCGAAGCTTGGTGCCCGGCGGCGGGCAGCCAATGATGAATGCAATCTACTTCAATGCCGAGGTGGGGCTGTCCTGACCGATTTCAAGCTTCCGAAATGCTGAGGACGCTGTAGGTGCGGTCCTATGAAGGCGAGGAGATCAGGTCGGGTGTCAGCCTTAGCAGCTGATCGTATGGCCCGGCCTGCAGCCACGATCGCAACTGATCAAGGTGCTCGCTGCGGGCGACGCCGATGAAAAGGCGTTCAGGGCGCTGGCGCAGCATGCGATTCAATGTTACACGCAAAACCAGATTGCCGGTGCAGCACAGGCAGCCGGGCGCAATACGCGCGGACAGGACATCTGCGGGAAGGGTATCCAGGGGAGAATTGCCGGGCGCGAGGCCCTCGAGGATCACAGCGGATTTTGCACCATTATGGTGCAATTTTGACAACTGAAGCTGGTCGAAGATGGCCTGTTCGCGGGCTGTCGCCGAAGCTCCCGTGACCAAGGTAACGGTCACGGGACGAGCGCCGCCAGGTGTCATTGGGCGGCGTTCTTCTTGCCCAGCTTGCCGGGCTCGACGCCGAGCTGCTTGAGCTTGCGGTACAGGTGGGTGCGTTCCAGGCCGGTCTTCTCGGCCACGCGGGTCATGGAGCCGCCTTCGCGACCCAGGTGGTGTTCGAAATACATGCGCTCGAAGGCGTCGCGCGCTTCGCGCAGCGGCAGGTCGAAGGACAGCGTATAGCCGTGGGCATGGGCTTCGCCGTTACTGAGCGGGCGGGCGATGCCGATCGCGCCGTTCGCAGGCGGCTGGGCCGCGTACATCGGGGCGCTGGGCACGCTCGGCTCGGGCACCGGGGCGCTGGCGATGGCCGGACGCGGGGCGATGGCCGGGGCGCGCGCCACTTCCTGGGCGCGGGTCAGGCCCTGCTGCACCGCCTTCAGCAGTTTCTGCAGGGCGATCGGCTTTTCGAGGAAGTTCAGGGCGCCGATGCGGGTCGCCTCGACCGCGGTGTCGATCGTCGCATGGCCCGACATCATAATCACGGGCATGCTGAGCAGGCCGTCGCGCTGCCACTCCTTGAGCAGGGTGACGCCGTCGGTATCCGGCATCCAGATATCGAGCAGGACCAGGTCCGGCGCGCCCTGCTGGCGCGCGTTCCTGGCCTGCTGGGCGTTTTCCGCCAGCTGCACCACGTGGCCCTCGTCGCCAAGGATTTCCGAGAGCAGCTCGCGGATTCCCATTTCATCATCAACTACGAGTATATTCGCCATTCTCTCTCTTGCCTTCTTGTCTGACCCTCACAGCCCAGATTCTATGCGCGAATCACGCTTCGGCCAAGTTCGCCTCGGGTGCTAACTTTAACAGCAAAATCGATACCGAAGCGCCAGATCCGTCCGCGCGGTTGGCGACATCGATCCGGCCCCCGTGCTCATCGACGATCTTCTTGACCATCGGCAGGCCGAGACCGGTCCCCCTGGCCTTCGACGTGACATAGGGTTCGAAGGCGCGCGACAGGATCTTCGGCGCGAAGCCGGGGCCGTTGTCGACGATCGCCATGCGCACCGCGGTGCCGGCGGCGCCGTCCGCGCCTTCGTAGTGGATGGTCTCGGTCACCAGGTCGATGCGCGCCGGTCCGCCGTCGGGCGGCGGCGAATCGGCCAGCGCGTCCTGGGCGTTGGCAAGCAGGTTGTGGATCACCTGGCGCAGCTGGGTGGCGTCGCCCATCACGCGCGGCAGGTTCGGCGCCAGCACGGCGTGGATGACGTCGGAGCCGTCGCCGGCCAGGTAGAGGTTCAGGATCTGCGAGATCAGGTCGTTCAGGTCGAGCGGGCCGAGCACCGCCGGCGGCGCCTTGGCGTAGTCGCGGAAGTCGTCGACCATGCGCTTCATGGCGTCGACCTGGGTGACGATGGTGTCGGTGCCCTTCTTCAGCAGCTCGGCGCCCTGGGGGTCGAGGCGGTCGGCCAGTTTCATCTGCATGCGCTCGGCCGACAGCTGGATCGGCGTCAGCGGGTTCTTGATCTCGTGCGCCAGGCGCCGCGCGACCTCGCCCCAGGCCACCGAACGCTGGGCCGAGATCACGTCCGATATATCGTCGAACACCACGATGAAGCCGCTGCCCGCCCCCACCGGCAGGCGCGAGCCACGCGCCAGCAGGGTCAGGTCGTGGTCGTCGCTGGTGCCGGGACGGCGCGGGACTTCGATCTGCTGCTGCCAGTGGGAGCGCTGGTCGCCGTGCCGGCGTCCCTGCTTGGCCGCCGACTGCGCGCTCTGCGCCGAGAAGGCCCTGGTGACGGCGCTGGCGAAGGCTTCCAGTCCCTCGATCGCGTCCAGCGGGCGGCCGGCCAGCGCGCTGGCGTCGACCTGCAGGATGCGGTGCACGGCATCGTTCGAATTGACCACCACGCCGTCGGCATCCATCACGACCACGCCGGCCGACATGTTCGCCAGCACCGACTCCAGGTGGGCCTTGGCGCTTTGCAGCGCGGCGCGGTTGCGCTCGACGGCGGACCTGGCTTCGAACAGCTGGCCGGTCATGGCGTTGAAGGACTGGGTCAGGGTGCCGAGTTCGTCGTTGGTCTCGACGATCGGCCGTGGCGACAGGTCGCCCTCGGCGACCGCGCGGGTGCCCTCGGCCAGCACCAGCAGCGGCTGCGCCAGGTTGCCGGCGATGAGGAAGGCGCTGCCGATGGCGGAAAAGATCGCCAGCAGCAGGGTCAGCGTGAGGGTACCGATGTACATCTTGCGCAGGCCGAGGCGGGAAAAAGCGCGGCTCTGGTAAGTGCTGTAGGCGTCCTGCAGCACCTGGGCGTTGGTGGCCAGGTTGATCGGCACCGACTGGATCAGCTGCAGGTAGCGCGGCTCGGTGCCGGGCGGTTCCGGCACCGACACCACCGCGCGCAGGCGCAGGCCGGTCGCCATGTCCAGGCCGCTGGGCGCGCCGGCGCCCTGGAAGTCGCGGAATTCGTGCTCGGCGCTGCCTTCGGATTGCGCATACCCGCCCGGCAACGCGGCCTGCTTGAGCATCTGCGGGCTCGGCAGGTCGGGCGTGAGGTCGCTCTGCGGGTCCTCGGCGGCCGAGACCAGCACCTTCCCGTCGGCCGACAGCAGCAGCGCGCTCTGCATCCCGGTCTCGCCGCTGACCAGGCGGGTCAGGATCGCCCGCGCGGCGGCCGGGTCCTGGCCGGCCAGGGTGGCGGCGGCGGTGCTGGCGCTCACGACCAGCTGGGATTTCGATTCGTCCAGCGCGGCCTGCCCCAGCTTCAGGCCGGAGTCCAGCGCGGCCTCGATCTTGACGTCGAACCAGGAATCGATCGAGTGCGACACGAAGCGCACCGAGACCATGAAGATCACCAGCCCGGGCAGGATGCCGATGCCGGCGAACAGCAGCATCAGGCGGGTCATCAGGCGCGAGCCGAACTTGCCGGCCTTGTGGCGCGCGTACAGGCGCGTCAGGGCGACGATCACCAGGATCAGCAGGGCACCGGCGATCGCGGTGTTCAGTCCCAGCACCCAGGAGTAGTTCCGGTCCAGGAAGCCCGAGTTGTCGGAGGCGGAGGCGAGCAGGAACAGCAGGATCGAGCCGATCGCGCTGCCGATCACGAGCACGTAGCGCAGGACCTGGGTCACGGCTTACTCCGCACGGTAGGTGAAGGTCTTCTTGTGCGAAGCCAGGCGCAGGTCGGAATTGTTGAAGGCATCCACCTGGAGCGGCTTCTGCAGGTATTCACGGTCCATGAACATGCGCAGGGTCACGTTGTAGGTCTCGCCGGACTTGAGGTCGCCGCGCGCGGCGAACAGCCAGGGCACCGGACGGCGGATCAGGAACAGGGCCTCGTCGAGGGTGGCGAAGCTTTGCTGCAGGCTGCCGATCACCTGCACGGTGTACTGGCGGTTCAGCAGGTCATAGTGCAGGCGCACCGTGCGCCGTTTCGACACCGCCTTGTCGTCGTACCACCACCAGCGCGGCCGGGTCAGCTCGATCTCGGTGGTGAAGTACAGGGCCACGCCGTGCATCACGGCCTGTTCCAGGCCCGGGGTCAGGTCGAAGGAATAATTCGAGGACAGGCGGTAGCCTTCATCGGAGGCCGCGATGCTGGCGCGGGTGATCTCGATCCCGTCGGCCGCCTGCGCACCGGCGCAGGCGAAGACCAGCATCAGCTGGCAGGCGAACAGACGGAAAAATCGGGCAATCACTAGGGCCAGGCCTCAAAAAGCGTGTTATCGGGAGGTCTTACGCCCCTGCCTTCTGGAACAGGGCATAGAACAGACCATCATGATCCTGCCCGGCACCGCTGGTCGGAAGAAGCTGGCCCGGCGCATCGAGACGGACCGCATTGTGGCGCGCCGCGAAGGCGGCGGCCTGCGCTTCCGATTCCTGCGGCCAGAGCGAACATGTCACGAACAGCAATTTACCATCGGGCCGCAGCATCTGCCAAAGATTGTCGAGTATTTTGGTGGAAAGTGTTGCAAGTTGGTGGGTATCGCTCTTCCGACGCAACCAACGGATGTCCGGATGGCGCCGCACGATGCCCGAGGCCGTGCACGGCACGTCGGCCAGGATGCGATCGTACTGCCGGCCGTCCCACCAGCCGGCGTCCTCGGCCGCGCCGGTCTTGACGGTGGCGTGCAGGCCCAGGCGCTGCAGGTTCTGGTCGACGCGGACCAGGCGGCGGCCGTCGACGTCGAGCGCGGTCAGGTCGACGTCAGCCAGCTCGAGGATGTGGCCGCTCTTGCCGCCCGGGGCCGCGCAGGCGTCCAGCACGCGCATGCCGTCATGCAGGTCGAGCAGCGGCGCGGCCAGCTGGGCGCCGGCGTCCTGCACCGACACCACGCCCTGCTCGAAGCCGGGAATCTGCGCCACGTTCATGGCCTGGGCCAGGCGCAGGGCGGACGGGCCGATGCGCGTGGCCTCGATGCCGGCCGCTGCCAGGGTCTGCAGGCAGGCCTCGACGCTGGTCTTGCGCAGGTTGACGCGCAGGGTCAGCGGCGGCTGGCGGTTGCCGGCCTGGAGGATCTCCTGCCACTGCTCCGGGTAGGCGGTGCGCACCGCGTCGATCCACCACTGCGGGTAGTTCCAGCGCGCCAGCGGCTGCGGCAGCGCAGTCGCCAGCAGGGCTTCCTTCTCGCGCAGGAAGCGCCTCAGCACCGCGTTCACCATCGCCTTGGCATGCGCGAAATCGGGGTGGGCGGCGGCGGCGCCGACGGCCTGGTCGACCACGGTAAAGGCTTCGTAGGGCGGCTGGGTCCCTGCCAAAGGATCGAGCAGGGCCAGCGCCGCGCACAGCAGGCCGGCCAGCATCGGCGGCTCCGGCGATTTACTGGTCATCATGGCCAGCAGGGTCTCGCTGCGGCCCAGCTGGCGCATCGTGCGGTAGGCGATGTCCTGGATCGCGCCGCGCGCCTGCGGCGTCGCCTCGTAGGCATGAAAGACGTCGGACAGGGCCTGGGGCAGCGTGGTGCCGTTCCATACGCGCGCCACGCTGCTGGCCGCGCCGAGCAGGGCGAACGCGAGCGAATCGCCCTTCAGCTCGGGATGGTAATCGAGCTGGACCGGGGCCTTGAACTCATGGCTCTGGCGCAGGCGCGGCGCATCCTCGCGGACCGGCGCTGGTGCCGGCGCTGGTGCTGGTGCCGGTGCCGGTGC
>Ga0308169_10003082_pt1 | contig 16594 bp, 12 predicted proteins | sample PhyBR1_2_FD_202139 | JGI IMG/M metagenome (GOLD analysis project Ga0308169, IMG submission 202139) | Phyllosphere microbial communities from UC Gill Tract Community Farm, Albany, California, United States - DLSLSB.R1 | ecosystem: Host-associated > Plants > Phyllosphere > Unclassified | place... | reverse complement strand
CCGCGCACAGCTACTGCCGATCGTGTGGTCCAGAGCGTATGCCCCTATTGTGCCGTCGGGTGTGGACAGCGCGTGTATGTCAAGGACGAGAAAGTGGTCCAGATCGAGGGCGATCCGGATTCACCGATCTCGCGCGGCCGGCTCTGCCCCAAGGGCTCTGCCAGCGAGCAGCTGGTCAACTCGCCGGGCAGGCAGACCAAAGTGCTTTACCGTGCGCCGCGCTCCAAGGAGTGGGAACACCTGGACTTGGCTACCGCCGTCGAGATGGTTGCCGACCGGTTTATCGAAACGCGCCGCAGGACATGGCAGCAGGAAGACGACCAGGGTCGGCTGCTCCGCCGCACCATGGGCATCGCCTCGCTTGGCGGCGCAACCCTGGACAACGAAGAAAACTACCTGATCAAGAAGCTCTTCACAGCTGCGGGGGCGGTGCAGACCGAGAACCAGGCGCGCATATGACACTCCGCCACGGTTCCCAGTTTGGGAGCCTCGTTTGGACGCGGTGGTGCAACGCAATCACTGCAGGACATGGCCAACGCGGACTGCATCGTCATCCAGGGTTCCAACATGGCCGAGTGCCATCCCGTGGGATACCAGTGGGTGGCCGAGGCTAAAGCCCGCGGAGCAAAGGTCATCCACGTGGACCCCAGGTTCACGCGGACCTCAGCCGTCTCGGATAAGCACATTCCCATCCGCGCCGGCTCTGACGTGGTGCTCCTTGGCGCGCTCATCAACTACGTCCTCGCGAATGACCTGTGGTTCAAGGAATACGTCACCGCCTACACCAACGCCGCCACGCTGGTCCACGATGACTACCGCGACGCCGAGGACCTTGGCGGGCTGTTCTCCGGCTTTGATCCGGAAAAGGGTGCCTACGACACGTCGTCGTGGGCCTATGCCGAAAAGGAAGACGGCGGCATCGACGAGCCCGGACCCGGGTCCGAGCACGGTGCCGATGCCACTGCCCGCGCCACCGGCCACGCTTATGGCAGCGGCGGTCCACCCTTGGAACACGCAGAAGTGCAGCGTGACGACACCCTCCAGGATCCGCGGACCGTTTTCCAGATCGTGAAGCGGCATTATGCCCGTTACACGGCGGAGATGGTGCAGGACATGTGCGGCATCAGCGTCGCGGACTTCGAGTACCTGGCACGGACCATCACGGAGAACTCCGGGCGGGACAGGACCACCTGTTTCGCATATGCGGTCGGTTGGACCCAGCACTCCCTGGGAGCGCAGTTCATCCGGGCTGCCGCCATCCTGCAGCTTCTGCTCGGAAACGTCGGACGCCCGGGCGGCGGCATCATGGCGCTGCGCGGCCACGCCAGCATCCAGGGCTCCACGGACATACCTACCCTGTTCAACCTCCTGCCCGGGTATCTGCCGATGCCCAGTGCCGGACGCCACGACACCCTCCAGGACTACCTGTCCGTTATCGGGTCGAAGCAGCAGAAGGGTTTTTGGGCCGACGCCGACGCCTACACCATCAGCCTCCTGAAGGCGTGGTGGGGTGACGCCGCGAAGGCGGACAACGACTGGGCCTACGACTACCTGCCCCGGCTGACCGGGGCGCACGGCACATACGAAACCGTGATGAGCATGCTTGAGGACGAGGTTGAAGGCTACTTCATCCTCGGACAGAATCCGGCGGTGGGTTCCGCCCACGGCCGGATGCAACGCCTTGCCATGTCCCACCTGAAATGGCTCGTAGTGCGCGACCTGAACCTCATCGAGTCGGCAACCTGGTGGAAGGACGGCCCGGAGATCGAATCCGGGGAACTGCGCACCGAAGACATTGAGACCGAGGTGTTCTTCCTGCCGGCAGCAACACACGTGGAGAAGGCCGGTTCCTTCACCCAGACGCAGCGGCTGCTGCAGTGGCGGCACCAGGCGGTGGCACCGCCCGGGGACTGCCAGAGCGAACTGCAGTTCTTCTATGAGCTGGGTAAACGGATTCAGGAGAAACTGGCAGGCTCGGACGACGAACGGGACCGTCCGCTGCTCGACCTGACCTGGGACTATCCCACGGACGAGCACGGTGATCCTGACGCCGAAGCCGTACTCGCGGAAATCAACGGCCGCCACCTGGCGGGCCCGGATGCCGGCAAGCCGCTCTCGGCATATACCGAACTCCGTGCCGACGGATCCACGGCCGCCGGCTGCTGGATCTACACCGGCGTCTACGCTGACGGTTTCAACCATGCCGCCAGCCGCAAGCCGGGCAAGGACCAGGGTCCCGCGGCTCCGGAATGGGGCTGGGCGTGGCCGGCGAACCGCCGGATCCTCTACAACCGCGCATCGGCCGATCCGGCCGGCAAACCGTGGAGCGAGCGGAAGAAGTACATCTGGTGGGACCAGGAACAGGGTAAGTGGGTCGGAGACGACGTACCGGACTTCCCGGTGGACCGGGCGCCGGGCAGTAAGCCGGATCCCTCAGTCGGTGGTCCGGCCGCACTCAGCGGAGACGACCCCTTCATCATGCAGGCCGACGGCAAGGGCTGGTTGTTCGCGCCGAAGGGCCTTTTGGACGGGCCCCTTCCCACCCACTACGAAGCCCAGGAATCGCCCGTGGCGAACGCGCTGTACCCGCAGCAGCAGAATCCGGCGCGCCTGGTCTTCCCCCGCTCGGATAACCTCAGTGCGCCAAGCGCCGGTACCGGTGGCGCAGACGTGTACCCGTTCGTCTTCACCACGTATCGGCTCACCGAGCACCACACCGCAGGCGGGATGAGCCGCTGGCTGCCGTACCTGTCGGAACTGCAGCCGGAGATGTTCTGCGAGGTCTCGCCGGAACTGGCTGCTGAGCGGGGATTGGAGCCCTACGGGTGGGCAACGATCATTTCGCCCCGTTCCGCCATCGAGGCGAAAGTGCTTGTCACTGACCGGATGCGGCCCCTGGCTGTTGGTGGCCATACCGTGCATCAAATCGGCCTGCCTTACCACTGGGGCGTCGGCAGCAACGCCGTGGTCAGCGGCGACGCGGCCAACGACCTGCTGGGTGTGACGCTGGATCCCAACGTCCAGATCCAGGAGTCCAAGGTGGCCTCGTGCGACATCCGTCCGGGCCGACGGCCGCGAGGGCAGGAACTTCTCGACCTGGTTGCCGAGTACCAGGTCCGGGCAGGATCCACCACCGAGACCGGCAACCAAGCGGTCACTGATCCGGCGGCGGAAGGAATCAAGCCCGCCCCCGGTGAGGATGGCCGCGCGGACGGTGGTCCGCGCCGATGACGGCCACCGCTACAGCCCTAGCCAAAGCACATCCCGCTCCGCCCGGACTGCGACTGCCCACCGGCAGCGCACCGGGCGCCGACCAGACGTTGGAGAACTAGATGGGCCAGCTGTCCGGACCGACCGACCCCACCGCCGATGCCCACTGGGAGCACAACCACCCGCGCAAGGGGTTCTTTACCGACACCTCGATCTGCATCGGCTGCAAGGCCTGCGAAGTTGCGTGCAAGGAATGGAACCACAACCCCCAGGACGGGAACCTCGAACTGCTCGGTTCCTCCTACGACAACACGGGATCACTGGGCGCCAGCACCTGGCGGCATGTGGCGTTCATCGAGCAAGGCCAGGATCGGATTGCCGAAGCGCGCGAGTCCGGCCGGGCCCTCGTTAGTCTGGGCATGCCGCGCATTGGCCCTCCCGCCCCGGCAGGCTCCGCCCCGACAGACTTGGCAGGGGCGGACACGACGCCGCCGGACACAGCGGACTTCCGGTGGCTGATGTCTTCCGACGTCTGCAAGCACTGCACCCACGCCGGCTGCCTCGACGTCTGCCCTACCGGAGCGCTGTTCCGCACCGAGTTCGGTACCGTGGTGGTCCAGGACGACGTCTGCAACGGCTGCGGAACCTGCGTGGCCGGGTGCCCCTTCGGCGTCATCGAGCGCCGCAGCAACGGCACGGTCAAGGTGGCCAGCAGCAGGGAAGAACAGCACGCCAAGCACCCCTCCGTTCCGAACGAAGGCATCGCCCAGAAGTGCACGCTGTGCTACGACCGGCTGGTGGCCGACGAGACGCCCGCCTGCGCCAAAGCGTGCCCGACGACGTCCATCAAGTTCGGCGACCACGACGACATGGTGGAGACGGCCCGGGAACGGGTGGCCACCCTGCACGAGCAGGGCATGACAGAGGCCAGGCTCTACGGCGCTAACGAGAACGACGGCGTCGGCGGAACCGGATCGGTCTTCCTGCTGCTGGATGAGCCCGAGGTGTACGGGCTTCCGCCGGACCCGCGGGTACCGACCGCCGACCTGCCCCGGATGTACAAGCGGGCAGGCATGGCGGTAGCGGGCATGGCTGCGGCTGCAGCACTGGTTTTCCTGGGAGGACGGGCGTGACCCTTTCCGAGTTCGACAACTTCCGGCCGGCCGAGCCTGCCCGGCGCCGCCGGCAGGGCGGCAAGCCCGGCATGCGCCGTCGTCGTGACAACGGCGACGGCTCGCGTGAGATGCCGATGGTTCCTGAGCCGGAGTTCACCTCGTATTACGGCCGTCCGGTGGTCAAGCCCGCGCCCTGGGGCGATGACGTTGCCATCTACCTCTTCCTGGGCGGGGTAGCGGCCGGTTCGGCGCTCCTCGGCCTCGGCGGGCAGCTGACCGGGCGGCCAATACTCCGCCGGAATGCCCGCCTCGGCGCCTTGACGGCCGTAAGTGCCGGCGCCGTTGCCCTGGTGAAGGACCTCGGCAGGCCAGAGCGTTTCCTGCATATGCTGCGTACCTTCAAGGTGACCTCGCCAATGAGCGTGGGTTCCTGGATCCTCAGCGCCTTCAGCGCCGGTGCGGGCGTCTCGGCAGTGGCCGAAATCGACCGGATGAGCGGAAACCGGCTGCCGCTGGGTCCCTTGCGCAAGGTGCTACAAGCTGTTGAAGGTCCCGCAGGGGTTGAAGCGGCGGTATTCGCCGGCCCACTCGCGGCGTACACGGCAGTCCTGTTAGGCGACACCGCCACCCCCACATGGAACGCGGGCCACGAGGAGCTGCCGTTCGTCTTCGTTAGTTCCGCGTGCCTCGCTTCGGCCGGCCTGGCCATGGTCACCACACCGGTGCGCGAGACCGGTCCCGCCCGGAAACTCGCCGTACTCGGCGTCATCGGGGACGTGGTTGCCATGAAGGTGATGGAGCGCCGGATGGATCCCGTCGCCGCCGAGCCCCTGCACCAGGGCAAGGCAGGCACCATGTTGAAGTGGAGCGAACGCCTGGCAGTCGCCGGAGGCCTGGGCACCCTGGTGGGCGGCCGCAACAGGATCGTAGCTGCCGCGTCAGGCTTCGCTTTGCTGACCGCCTCGGCACTGACCCGTTTTGGTGTGTTTGAAGCAGGCATCGCCTCCGCGAAGGATCCGCGCTACACGATCGAACCGCAGAAAAACCGGCTTGCGGCCCGCCGCGCCGCCGGGATTACCGGCGACGCGATCACCAGCGGCAGCTAAGGCAGCTGCCGGGTTTCAGCGGATCCGGATTCCCTTCCCCGCAGTGGTGTGACCGATGACGGGGTGCCCGGGCAGTTCGCCGACCACCAGCAGCCCCCCGGACGTTTGCGCATCGGCCAATAGCAGCAGGTGGTCCTCGGTGATGCCCGGTGCGGGCTCCAGGTGCGGACGCACCCAGTCGAGGTTGCGCCGGGTGCCGCCCGAGACAACGCCGTCGCGGAGCGCCTCGCGTGCTCCGTCGAGGAGTGGCACGGCGTTCATGTCGATCACTGCGCCCACTTCCGAGGCGCGGACCATCTTGTACAGGTGGCCAAGCAGGCCGAAGCCGGTGACGTCCGTCGCTGCACGGACCCCGGCGGCCACCGCGGCCTCGGACGCGTCGCGGTTCAGGCCCGCCATCGTCTCGATCGCCTCGGCAAAAACCTCACCCGTCTGCTTGTGCCGGTTGTTGAGAAGTCCGACGCCGAGTGGCTTGGTGAGCGTGATGGGCAACCCGGGCTGGGCGGCATCGTTGCGCAGCAGGCGGTCGGGATGGGCTACGCCGGTGACTGCCATGCCGTACTTGGGCTCGGGGTCATCAATGGAGTGCCCGCCCAGGACGGGGCAACCGGCCTCCGCCGCCACACTCAGCCCGCCGCGCAGGACCTCCGTCATCAGTTCCATCGGCAGGACGCCGCGGGGCCAGCCGACCAGGTTGATGGCCGTAACCGGCCTGCCGCCCATTGCGTAAATGTCCGAAAGAGCATTGGCGGCAGCGATCCGGCCCCAGTCAAAGGCATCGTTGACAACCGGGGTGAAAAAGTCGGCGGTGGTGAGAACGGCAAGGTCTTCGCGCACCAGGACGGCTGCGGCATCGTCGCCACTGTCCAGGCCGACCAGTACCTCCGCGCCTGGCTGCCCGATCAGCCCCCGGACCGCGTCTTCGAGTTCACCGGGCGGAATTTTGCAGGCACAACCCCCGCCATGTGCGTAGTCGGTGAGCCGGAGCGCGCCGGCGGCACCATCATCAAGTTGCTGGACTGACGTCTGAGCCTCATTCACCCGCTTAGCGTACCCTCCGGCCAACCCTGCTATATTGAGGCGCGGTGGCGTCCGGGTCCTGGTGGGCCCCCCGGTCTTCAAAACCGGTGAGGCTGAGCATCTCGGCCTGGCGGGTTCGATTCCCGTCCGCCACCGCCAACTTTCGGCAAGGGCTGCCGCTATAAGAGGAGGGCTGTGGACCACGTCGATCCCCGGCGCCTGATTCCCCGCACGAACGACCTGCTGGCACTGCCGCCCGTCCGTGAGGCCCGGACGCGGCTGAGTGAGCGCGTGATCCGTGAACTCGTCCGGGACGTCCAGGAGCAGGCACGGTGCGGTGACCTCCCTCCCGGCCAGGTGGAGCCGGTCCTGCTGGCTGCCGTCGCCGGGCGCAAGGCAACCACCCTGCGCCCCGTGCTGAACGCCACCGGGGTCATCGTCCACACGAATCTCGGGCGGGCGCCCCTTTCCGCGGCTGCGGTGGACGCCGTCATCGCCGCCAGCGGTTACGTTGACGTTGAACTCGACCTGGCTGAGGGCGCCCGCTCCCGCCGCGGTGCCGGTGCGCGGGCGGCACTGCTCGCCGCCTGTCCCGCCGCTGAGGAGGCGCTGGTGGTGAACAACGGGGCCGCGGCGCTGGTGCTGGCCACCACGGCCCTGGCCGCCGGCCGGGAAGTTGTGGTGAGCCGTGGGGAACTCGTCGAGATCGGGGCGGGCTTCAGGCTCACCGACCTGATGGAATCAACCGGCGCGAGGCTTCGGGAGGTGGGAACCACCAACCGCACCCACCTGCACGACTATGCCGGCGCCGTCGGCCCCGCGACCGGCTGCGTCCTGAAGGTCCATCCGAGCAACTTCCGGGTTGACGGGTTCACGTCCGCTGTTGCGCTGCACGACCTGGCCCCGCTGACGCAGGCCAACGGGGTACCGCTGGTGGCCGACCTTGGCAGCGGCCTGCTGGCACCCGACCCCCACCTTCCCGACGAACCCGATGTTGCCTCCGCCCTGGCTGCCGGGGCCGACGTCGTCATCGCCAGCGGCGACAAACTGCTGGGCGGCCCCCAGGCGGGCCTGCTGCTGGGCCGCAGGGAGATCATCACCCGGCTGGCCCGCCACCCGCTCGCCCGCGCCGTACGGGCAGACAAACTTGCCCTCGCCGCCCTGGAGGCGACCGTGGCGGGCGGAACGCCGCCCGTGGTGCAGGCGCTGCACGCCGACGCCGGGCAGTTGCTGCGCCGCACGGAGCGGCTGGCCAAGGAACTGGAAGTACCTGTGGTGCCGCATGACGGCAGGGTAGGCGGCGGGGGAGCGCCAGGGTTTCCGCTGCCCGGATGGGCGCTCCGGCTCCCCGAAGGACTGGCGCGGCTCCTGCGCACCGGCGATCCCGCCGTGCTGCCGCGCGTCCATGACGGTTTCTGCCTGATCGATCTCCGGTGCGTGCCGGCCGGGGACGATGACCGGATTCTTGAGGCCGTGCGCCAGGCACAGTCAGCCCTCGACGTCGCGGATGCAGGCAGGGCGGGGTAAGCCGTGCACGTCGTTGCCACCGCCGGACATGTTGATTCCGGCAAAAGCACCCTGGTCCGCGCCCTGACCGGCATGGAGCCGGACCGTTGGGAAGAGGAACGGCGCCGCGGGTTGACCATCGACCTGGGCTACGCCTGGACCACGTTGCCCTCCGGGCAGGATGTTGCCTTTGTTGATGTCCCCGGCCATGAACGGTTCCTTGGCAATATGCTGGCCGGAATCGGTCCGGCTCCGGTGGTCTGCTTCGTCGTGGCCGCTGACGAGGGCTGGCAGGCGCAGTCAAGCGATCACCGGGATGCCGTGGCTGCGCTGGGTATTGAGCACGGCGTCGTGGTACTCAGCCGGGCAGACCGGGCGTCCAGCCAACGGGTGGCGGAGGTGCTGGCACGCACCCGGGTGGAGCTCGCCGGGACCGGCCTGCGCGATTCCCCCGCAGTTGCCGTCTCCGCCATCGACGGCACCGGGCTGGCGGACCTTCGTTCAGCGCTCGACGGCGTCCTGGCCGACGTGCCCCAGCCCCCCACTGACGGGCGGGTGAGGCTGTGGGTGGACCGGTCATTCACGATCACCGGTTCCGGCACGGTGGTGACCGGAACGCTTGCGGCGGGGACAATCGTCCAGGGGGACCGGCTGAGCCTGCTTGGCCACGTCGGTTCCCGGCCCGTCGTCGTCCGCGGCCTCCAAAGCCGCGACACCTCCTACACCTCGGTGGAGCCGGTGAGCCGGGTGGCGCTGAACCTGCGCGACGTTGCAGCAACGGACATCCGTCGCGGCGATGCCCTGGTGACGCCCGAGGCATGGCCCACCACGGCCGTCGTCGGAATCCAACGCACCACGGGAGTCTCCTATACGGACGTGCCGGAGCAAATCATGGTGCACGTTGGCACGGCGTCCGTGCCGGCCCGGCTGCGTCCCTTCGGGGACGACCACGCCCGGCTTGCCCTCGACAGGCACCTGCCCCTCGTTCTCGGGGACAGGCTGGTGCTGCGCGACCCCGGCAGCCGCTCGGTGCTCGGTGGCGCGCGTATCCTCGATGCCGACCCGCCCGCGTTGCGCCGGCGCGGCGACGGCGCCCAGTGGGCGCAGCGCCTGGCAGGCATGGACCCCCGAGGAGACGTGCTGGGAGAGGTGGCAGCCCGCGGAGCAGTCCAGGTGCAACATCTCCGCAGGCTCGGGCTGCTGCCGGCAGAGGAGGCGGACGCCCCGCCGGACGTACGCGTTTTTGGTGACTGGTGGGTGCACGTTCCTGTACTCGAGGCATGGCACCAACGGTTGCGCACTGCCGTCCAGGCGCTGCAGGAGCGGGACCCCTTGGCACCCGGGCTTTCCATGGGCGCGGCGCGGGACCTGCTCAAGCTGCCTGATGAGAGACTGCTTTCCCACGTGATTCAGGGCGCTGCACTGGAACAGGACAGCGGGCACATCCGGCTGCCGGGGAGCCGGGACAACCTGGGGCCCATCGAGCCGGCCATTGCCCAGCTGGAACGCAGGCTCAAGGCAGAACCGTTCCTTGCCCCGGAAGCGGACGAACTCGCAGCACTTGGCCTGGGGGCCAGGGAGCTCGCGGCCGCTGAGCGCGTGGGACGACTGCTCAGGCTGCGTGACGGGGTGGTCCTGCTGCCAACGGCGCCCGCCCTTGCGATGCGCACCCTCGCCCGCCTGGACCAGCCCTTCACCACCAGCCAGGCGCGCCAGGCGCTGGGGACAACCCGCCGGATCGCGGTGCCGCTGCTGGAGCACCTTGATTCGCGCGGCTGGACCAGCCGGCTGGATGCCGGTCACCGCACGGTGGTGCGCTGACAGCGTCCCCACCCTGGCAATGCGGGGCGTCCGGGTCGCGGGCACCACGGAGCGCGGCTATGCAGGTCCGGCGGCCTGGACGTGCCGAAGGATGTCGTCCACAACGTGGGCGAGCGGCGCAGTGGCATCGATCGCGATGCCTCCGGGCGGGATCTCTTCCCGTGTCTCGTGCAGGCGCTCTATCAGCTCCCGCTCCTCTTTTCGTCCGCCCCATTCGTTCGCCGGCCGCCCGTCCAGCCGCCGCTTCAACGTTTCGCGGTCCACCTCGAGTACGAAGACGCGGTCGAAGAGGTCGATGAACGTGGCAAGGTTCCTCGACCCGCCGCAGAAGAAGGTCACTGCCTCCTGCTGGTCTGCAACCAAGGCGAGGACCTTGTCAACGTGCCATAGGTGGTGGCTGTGCACGGCGGCTCCCGTGACGCCCGCGACCGGGTCACCCGTTTCGGGATCACCTTGGTAGGCGAGTTCACGGTCGCCGTTGATGGCGTGATAGCCGCGCCGCCGCAATTCATAGCAGACGGTAGTCTTGCCGGTGCCCGAGCCGCCTTCAATGAGGTAGTTCCTTCTGCCCATGCCTGATGGTACCGATGGATGGCCGGGCGAGTTCTCCCCTTGTCCCGTTCGGGCAGCTGCGCCGGGTGCTGCCTAAGCTGTGGTCATGACCATGCCGGCGTGAGCTTCCGCAAGCATCATTGTTGCCATCGACGTCCTTTAGGCTGGAGACCTATGCGCGCAATCGTCATGGACCGGATCGCCGGTCCCCTCAGTGTCCAACAAGTCCCTGCACCGGAGGCGCCGAAAGGTGGTGTTGTGGTCACCGTCGCCGCCACCGGCCTCTGCCGCAGCGACTGGCACGCCTGGGCCGGCCACGACGATATAGCGTTGCCGCATGTTCCGGGGCATGAGTTCGCCGGCGTCATCACCGCAGTCGGTGAAGGGGTGACAAAGTGGGCCGTCGGCAACAGGGTCACGGCACCCTTCGTTGAGGGCTGCGGGGCATGCGAGTGGTGCCGCGGGGGTAACGCGCAGGTTTGCCCCGAGCAGCAGCAGCCGGGCTTCACCCACTGGGGCTCCTTTGCCGAGCAGGTTGTCATCCACGCTGCGGATACGAATCTGGTGGCAATCCCGGAGGGAGTCAGTTTCGAGGCGGCCGCAAGCCTGGGCTGCCGTTTTGCCACCGCCTACCGTGCCCTCACTGGCCGGGCCCGGCTCGCCAGTGGCGAGTGGGTCACGATCCTGGGCGCCGGAGGAGTTGGCCTCAGCGCCGTCATGATCGCCAAGGCCCTCGGCGGGAAGGTGGTGGCCGTGGACCGGAACCCGGAGGCCCTCGCGGTGGCGGCCGCCCTTGGCGCTGACCGCACCCTGGTGGCCGACGGTTCGGACATCCCTGCGCAAGTTCAGGCCATCACGGGCGGAAGCCATGTCTCCATTGACGCCGTGGGCAGCGAGCAAACATGCGCCGACGCGCTCTACAGCCTGCGCCGCCGCGGCCGGCATGTCCAGATTGGGCTCCTCCCGCCTGTTGAGGGCCACCCCCGGGTGCCCATGGACCGGGTGATCGCGTGGGAGTTGGACGTTTTGGGAAGCCACGGGATGGCGGCCGTGGACTATCCCGGGATGCTCGCCCTGATCGAATCGGGGGCATTGGAGCCGCAGAAGCTCATCGAGCGCATTATCGGGCTGGATGAGGCCGCAGGCATGCTGGCGCGCTTCGATACCGCGAACGTGGCCGGCATGACAATGATTGATCCCACTCGATGACGCTTCGGACGTGGGGGCCGGGCGGTCCAGGTGGGCGGCCAGGTCAATAAGTGCTCAAGGTAAGACGCTTTGTGGTTTTTTGCCTGTTCGTGGCGTGCGCCAGCGCAGCTTTCTCATTCTGGGTCATGGGTCAGCCCGGTGCACAGGCACGGACCGCTTTGTCCCCGCCGCCCCGGGCAGGGGTTGCTCTTGAGGCGGCGTCGGGCGGCATCACCACCGCCGTGAACGTAACACACAGCCCCGACGCCGCCTGGCTTCGCGCGGCTGCAGCCCAGACCGGAATCCCGGCCCGGGCCCTGCGCGCCTATGTTGCTGCGGCGGCCACGGCAGACGATGCCATGCCAAAGTGCGGCATCGGCTGGAACACGCTGGCCGCCGTCGGCTTCGTCGAATCAGCCCATGGAACGTACGGCGGTGGCAGCGTGGGCTCCGCCGGCCAGGCCAGCGGCCCGATCGTGGGCCCGAGCCTTAACGGTGCAGGCTTCGCGGCCATCGCTGACACCGATGGCGGCGCCCTGGATGGCGACCCCGACTGGGACCACGCCGTGGGACCGATGCAGTTCATTCCCTCCACGTGGCGCCTTGCCGGCAGGGACGGAAACGGTGACGGAACGGCAGACCCGTTCAACATCGATGACGCCGCCCTCGGCGCGGCCACATATTTGTGCGGCGGCGGGCGCGACCTCAGCACGGCGCAAGGGTGGACTGACGCCATCTACGCTTACAACCAGTCGGACGCCTATCTCCACAAGGTGCGCGCCACGGCAACCGAGTACGCCGCGAAGACGGCTGCCGCCGGCTGACTTCCAGGCCCTCAGCCGAGGAGCCTCCAACCTCTGCGTCCGTGCCGGTCAGGCAGGCTGCCAGCTGATGGGGAGTGCCTTCAACCCGTAAACGATGGTGCTTTCCATCCGTTCCAGCTGCGCACCGGGAACCACGGAAAGCCCGGGCAGACGGGCCAGCAGCGCCTCCAGCGCAATCTGCGCCTCAAGCCGCGCCAGCGGTGCTCCGAGGCAAAAATGGATGCCGTGGCCGAATGCCAGGTGCCGGTTCGGGCTGCGGCCGATGTCGAACTCGGCAGGCCGGTTGAACTGCCGGCCGTCGCGGTTCGCGGAACCGATCCACGCCACGATCGGCGCACCCGCTGGAATCCGCGTGTCGCCAATCGTTGTCTCCGTTGCCGCCACCCGGTACATGGACTGGACAGGTGAACGGAAGCGCAGCACCTCTTCGATGGCTTGGGGGAGCAAGGCGGGCTTCTGCCGGAGACGCCCAAAGGCATCCGGTGATTCATGCAGGCACAACACGGCGTTGCCAATCAGGTTGGTGGTGGTCTCATTGCCTGCCACCAGCAGCAGGCTGCAGAAACCAAGCAGTTCAGGCACCGTCAGCTTCTGGCCATCTATCTCGGCGGTAAGCAGGCTGCTGACCAGGTCTCCCTCGGGCCGGCTCCGGCGCTGCTCAATCAGGGCCAGGAAGTAACCGACCATCTCCATGGTGCTGGGGTCCTGGTCACCGCCGGCCGGAACGGTCCGCGTCTGGCTGACAATGACGTCGGACCAGTGCTTGAAGCGCTCACGGTCCTCGGCCGGGATGCCCAGGAGTTCGGAAATCACGATCACCGGCAGCGGGTACGCCAACTCCTGGATGAGATCCGCACTGCCGCCGCCGGCGGTGATCCCGTCCAGAAGCTCGTTCGTGAGTGCGGCGATTCGCGGCGCCAGCGCCTCCACCGCTTTCGGCGTGAACGCCTGGGTCACCAGGGACCGCAGCTGCCGGTGCCGCGGGGGATCGGTGGTGATCAGGCTTGCGGCGAACAGCTGGCCGGAACCGGAGGGATTGTCGCCGCCCATGCGGGAGGAAAACGTTGCCCATTCGGAAAGCACCCGCTGGACGTCGTCATACCCAAACACATGCCAACTGCCGGATTCTTGGTCGTGAAAGATAGGGGCAGTCTGCCGCATCCGTTCAAAATGCCGGAACGGGTCGAGCGGGTACTGGGCGGACTCGGTGACGTCCATGGTGGCCTCTCTGCTGGGTGATGGATGGTCCCCACGCCGGGGAACATAGACAACGTTTCCCCGGCGTGAGGGCACCGCAGCCCTAAGATGTGGCAGGGCCTTCACCTGTGTCCGGGGTCGCGGTGTCCGCTTGGAGTGTCTCCGCCGCCGGACCCGATTCAGCCGGCACCGCCGCCTCGGCTTGCAGTACTGCCGGGGCCTGCAAGGGGACCGCAGGAACCTCGGCCGCCGGGACGGCTGGTTTGATGTTCTGGTTGATGTGGAAGACGTTGTCGGGATCGTACTTGGCTTTGAGCTCGGCGAGCCGTGCGTAGTTGGACCCCAGCGTGTCCTCGATGCGTGACTGATCATCCGCATCTTGGAAATTCAGGTAGCCGCCCGGTTCGGAGTATTCGTGTAGCGCTGCCCAATAGTCGCGGACCCAGGCGATGTTTTGTGCGTTTGCGGATGGCTCCGGCCACTGCGCTGCGATGACGGGCGCGAAATTTACCGTGCGGTGGGCGAAAGCGGTGGCTTCAGGCGAAACGCGCTGCACCGCGCCGTCAATCGGATAGAAGTGGTTGGCCGAGTGGACGCTGGGGATGCCTGGTGAGAACTCGACGGCTGTGCGCAGGGCCTCGTCGCTGAGCGTCCGAAGGAAGTCGGCCTTCCAATAGCCCTGGAGTCCCGGGACGCCGCTGAGTCCGTCGAACATGATGTTGAGTGCCGGGTAGGGCATGGGCGCGAAGAAGCTGCCCAGCGCCTGCCCGGCGTCAAGCATGCGTTGCCAGTGCGCAGGGCCGGCATCAAGTTCGCCCGTCCACATGCCCGCGATGACGACGACCGGCCGTCCATGCCACTCTTCCGGCAGGAACGGGACAGGCGGGCCCTGATGGAATCCAAGGAAGGCGCCCATTTCCTCGGGCTCGGCAGCGATCCACTCGCGGTATGCCGCGCCCACGTCAGCTCCGACGGCAGCGTCGAAGAAGATGATGCCGACATGGACCATATCCACGGGGTGAAGGCGGAACTCCATGGACGTAACGACACCGAAGTTTCCGCTTCCGCCGCGAAGGGCCCAGAACAGGTCCACATTCCCGGCTTCGCTGGCCGTGACAAAGGTACCGTCAGCAAGGACGACGTCGGCGGCGGAGAGGTTGTCGCATGACAGGCCGTACTTCCTGGCAAGGTATCCGATGCCGCCACCCAGCGTCAGCCCGCTGACTCCAGTCGAACCAATGATGCCACCAGTGCTGGCCAGGCCGAACGCATGCGTGGCATGGTTGAAGTCGGCCCACGTGGCCCCCGGCTCCACCCGCGCCGTCCTGGTCTCTGGATCAACCCGGACCCCGCGGCGGGCTGAGAAATCGAGGACCAGCCCGCCGTCGACCGTGCCGAAACCCGGGGCGCTGTGACCGCCGCCACGCACCGCGAGGTCTATGCCAAGCCCCCGTGCGAATCGGACGGCAGCCATCACGTCCGCCACTTGCGAGACCCGCAGGACCGCGGCCGGACGACGGTCGACCATGCCGTTGTATACGGCCCGTGCCGAGTCGTACTCAGCGTCGTCCTCTTCGATGACCTGCCCGCGGACCTGCTCACGCAGCACGTTGAAGCGATCGGTTCCCATCACAACTCCAGATTTGTCTTTGAGACCAACGTGCAGCCGGCTCCATCCAGGGCCCAGCGGGGACCAGCGTTATGACAGTCCCGGTATACGCCCGGCTCCTAAAGGGGTCAAGAGTCGTTGCAAAGGCAGGGCCGGACCTGCCGGGGGCGGGTCGTGGCGCTCCGTGAATCTGCGCTGGTTTGGGGCATCCGCCTCAGCGAGTTCGTGGGCCGGCAGGCCCGGCGATCGGCCTGCGCGTCCCGCAGACCCAGGGCCAGGCCTAGGGTAAGTTATTTCCTATAGGATTTTCGGCTTCCCGATCCGGGGTGCCGCCCACCTCGCCGCTCCATCGCGGCAGGCCCCGAAGGCAAAGGAGCTCCATTGGCTGGCGAACTGACCATCGGCGGGCTGGAGTGCCTTTTCACCGGATCGGTATGGGCCGAGGGTCCTTTGTGGGTGCCGTCATCGCGGACCGTGCGCTGGAGCGATATCCCGAATGACCGCATTCTTGAGTTCGATCCGGCCACCGGGACCACCCGGGAGTATGCGGTCGGCGTCGAGTACACCAATGGCCGCACACTGGACGCCGACGGCAGCGTGGTGCAATGCAGCCACGGCCGGCGCCGGGTGGAGCGGGACAGCGAAGGAACCGTCACGCGCCTGGTGGACTCCTTCGAGGGCAGGCGGCTGAACTCACCCAATGACGTGGTGGTTGCCAGCGATGCTGCCATCTGGTTCACGGACCCCCCATACGGGATACTCCCCGGAACAAAAGAGGGACACGAGGGTGAGCAGGAGTACGGCGGCTGCAACGTCTTCCGCTTCGAGCCGGCCACCGGCGTACTCACCGCCGTCATCACGGACCTGGTGCACCCCAACGGGCTGGCCTTCTCGCCGGATGAGTCTGTCCTCTACGTCGCGGACACGGCCGGTTCCCGCTACGGCGTGCCCCTGCGGATCGCAGCCTACAGTGTGGACCACGGCACCTGCGGTCCCCGCATCGGGGCCCTTGAATTGGAAGACGGCTACCCGGCTGATGGTCTAAGGGTGGACGTCGAGGGCAGGATCTGGACCTCGGCCGGTCCCTCCGTACGCGTCTATACGCCGTCCTTCCAACTCCTGGACACCATCAAGGTGCCGGAGACGGTCTCCAACCTGTGCTTCGGCGGCCCCGACGGCCAGGACCTCTACCTCACCGCAACCACCAGCCTGTACCGGATCCGCACCACCACCACGGACGCTGCGGCCCGGACCTTTCCGCCCAACCACAACTGATCGCGAGGACAACCATGCAGTACCGCACCCTTGGCCACAGCGGCACCGTCGTCACCAGCTATGCGCTCGGCACCATGACATTCGGCGCGGAGGCAACAGAGGAAACCTCCCATGCCATCCTGGACAGCTACTTCGAATCCGGCGGCAACTTCATTGACACCGCGGATGTCT
>Ga0308169_10003081_pt1 | contig 16598 bp, 15 predicted proteins | sample PhyBR1_2_FD_202139 | JGI IMG/M metagenome (GOLD analysis project Ga0308169, IMG submission 202139) | Phyllosphere microbial communities from UC Gill Tract Community Farm, Albany, California, United States - DLSLSB.R1 | ecosystem: Host-associated > Plants > Phyllosphere > Unclassified | place... | reverse complement strand
GCGCCGGCCGCGCGCCGTACAAGCTGCTCGAACACCCGCGCTTCCGCGCCGGCTACGACTTCCTGCTGCTGCGCTGCGAATCGGGTGAACTCGACATGGAAATCGGCGACTGGTGGACCGATTTCTACGCCGCCGAAGGTGGTGACCGCGAGCGCCTGGTCGAAGTGGCCGTTTCGCGCGAGCGCGAAGGCGGCCCGGCCAAGAAGCGCCGTCCACGACGCGCACCGCGCAAGAGCGGCGGTGAAGGCGATACGGGCGACACCATGCGCGCGCCGGACCCTGACGATGGCCTGACCGCCGAAGACAGGGCCCGCGACGCTGCCTATGCGGCGCACGAAGAAGCCAAGTACCGGGCCATGCGCGGCAAATGATCGCCTATATCGGCATCGGGGCAAATCTGGGCGACGCGCGTGCCAACGTGCTCGATGCGCTGGCGCGCCTGGCCCGCATGGACGGCGGCATGCTGGTGCACACGTCCAGCATGTACCGCACCGCCCCGATCGACTCGAGCGGCGACGATTACATCAATGCCGTGGCCTGCCTGGATACGTCGCTTGGCGCGCACGAATTGCTGGCGGCCCTGCAAGCCATCGAACAGGCGCATGGCCGCGAGCGCCCGTACCACAACGCCCCGCGCACGCTCGACCTCGACCTGCTGCTGTACGGTGATGAGACGATCGCCACCGATACCTTGAGCGTGCCGCATCCGCGCATGCACGAACGCGCATTCGTGATCGCGCCGCTGCTGGAAATCGCACCGGACATCGTGATCCCGGGTCACGGTGCTGCACGCGACTTCGCGCAGCTGGTCGCCGGCCAGACGATCGCCAAACTCGACTGATACCCGTGCGCCAGACGCGGCGTGCCGGTCATGGCCTTGATGCCACGGCGCCCACTTTAACCAAGTACCAGGAGCTTTTGTGACGCTGCTGCATACGTTGACTCATCCCGGCGTCTCGCTCGAAGGCACCATGTTCGAACGGCAGGCCGTGCGCGCCATCATCCTGCGCGGCCGCGACATTCTGCTGCTGTATACCCGCCGTTACGATGACTACAGCTTCCCGGGCGGCGGGCTGGATGTGGGCGAAGACCCAATCGACGGCCTGCGCCGCGAACTGCTGGAAGAAACGGGCGCCGCCAACGTCACTGTCGAGGGTTATGTTGGCTATCTCGACGAGCATCGACCGCCGCTGAAAAGTGGCTACGACGTGCTGTTCATGCGCTCGCACTTCTATCGCTGCCACGTTGACGGCGAATTGGGCGCGACCTCGCCCGAAGCGTATGAGGTGGCCAACGGCATGGTGCCGCGCTGGATCGATATCGACGCCGCCATCGAACACAACGAGCGGATACTCGGCACCAAGCCGGCGCACATGGGGCTGTCGATCGCGCGTGAAACGTGGATGCTCAGGTACGCGTTGGCCATGTTGGCGGCAGACGCTGCTGTGGACGGACAATAAAGTTCGACACGAGCCCTGCTATGAGGCGAAAGATGTCGACATGCTGGGGATGCGGATAAAGTTTGACACGGCCTGCTGGTTCCTTCGCCCTATTCGGCCGGGGGCTTTCGACCAAAGCAGATCTCACATAAGCACTGCCGCCGATGGGTATTTCTAACGGTTTGTAAATATCATTCGCACAGCCGCAAACAGCTTGATGGATGCCAGCGGCCAAAAAAGAATCGCTGCGGTCGTAATCATCAGTTCTAGACAGAGCAAATGCTCTGAGCCGGGAACATAGCAGTCGCCATCCTGTGGACAGCCGATTGCTGCGCGATACCCCCGCCAATAAGATATTAGAACGAGACGGAAATACCCAACCGCAGCCCAGTAGACAACAAGTAGAACACCTAGGAATTTATTTGGCTCTATATTCATCAATTCCCTTCTTGGCAGGATGCCGCTGTCAGAACAGCATAGCAGGTTGCCAAGTTGGAAAACTAGCAGTGGCCGCGACAGGCAGCAACCGACCCATAGCAGACGTTCGAGGTAAAACAACAACTAGTCAAATCAACATCATGTCTCTGGGAGAGTTTGGCGCAATATTGTTGCTCGAACTCCTTGCGGTTAGCGGCAATAGCCCATAGTGGCGTCGAAATGTAGTGGAATTCCGTTCGAACGGCTCTTCAAAAGCGCTTCCCCAGGTTAGTTCCACTATACGGACACCGCAAAGATTTCAACAAAATCAGCGAGTTGGTGCTTATGCACGGTGTCCACAAGTGGTTACCAAACCATGGCCGTGGCAGGCCAAATTGTCCACACCGTAGCCGAAATTGAGGAGCGACGGCTACTGGGCTTCGTTTGTTTCCGAGGCATACGTATTCCCAGCTTATCAATAGGAGGTCGTGCCCGATGATCAGCTAGAATACTGCTGCCCAGCATACCATCTCACCTGTCTGGGGCCTTCCCGAACATTCAAATCTATGACATACCTCCAACGAACATTACAAGCGTCGAAGTGGACTATTTGGCTTGCAAGTCTGGCGGGTCTCTTCAACCTCGCCTTCCATTTTGACAAGCGGTACCAATTAGAACTCGACCAGGTCCTCAATTACAGATATGTAGTCTGGACTATGTTCGCCTACGCATACGTGTTAATGATGCTGCCTCTCTGGTTCACGTTAAGAAAAATGATCTACGGATTGGCTGATCCGGCTGAACCTGACGCGGACACAAGGAGTATCGCTGGTTTTATTGCCATCGCGATCATAATCGGAATTACGTCCATCGTCGGACTTCTCGCCGCCGATTACATCGGGCATACAGAAGCAGCAGAGCGCGCACTACTAGAAGAAAAGTGGAATAAGGAAGATGACACACTTGCCGCTCCCATAGCAGTACTGCAAAGCGCTAGGACAGAAAATAAGTCAACCGTTCCACCGGGTTCGGTTGCCGCAGCAGCGCCTAGTCGGGTAGTGCCTACGTCAACAAAGCAGACGGCCGATCCAAAAAAATCGGAGCGCGCCCCGCGAACATGGAGTGAAAAGACAGGTGGTTTTCTCGGTACCTTTGGAGACTTCTTCGGCGGCGTACTCAACCCAATTCTGACCTTCGGCACGCTGATCGCGTTGGCTATTACAGTTTTGATGCAACGTGTCCAACTAAAGGAAGCCAGAAGTGAGGCGAAGCGAAGTGGAGTGCGCGAGCAAACACTAGCTTTTGAAACAACGTTCTTTAACATGCTAAATCTGCACGCTGAGAACGCCCGGCACCTTACGTTCGATTCTGCATACATTTCAGCTGCGGACCTGACCAAGCATAGTCTGTGGCGTAGAGTTGTTCGATTGACTGTCCGCCCGCCTAAAGCTACGGCTCCAGCACAAGGCCGGGCTGTATTTGCGGAAGTACTTCGAAGCACTGCTCAAGATGATACTCAGATCGAACCTCAACTTGAGGCTTACCGTACGCTTCAAATTGAACACAACGGTGTCTTAGGCCATTATTTCCGTCATCTCTACCAAATCCTGGATCACATCGACCGGTTTAAGATCGATGGCCTACAAGTCGACTTCAACACCCGCAAACGCTACTCCAATATCCTCCGCGCGCAATTATCTTCACACGAGCTTGCCGTCCTGTTGCTCAATTGTGTGGAGCTAATGGTCGATGACGGTGCCTTCAACGAGAAGATCGTTCGATACCAACTACTCGAGCATTTGCCTGTGTACGAGACAGGAGACGGTGAGCTGCGAGCGCAGGGAATCGATCCTAACAGTGAAGAAATCTTCTTCCAATACTTCGGTGTTAGCGGTGAGCCTCTACCGAAATGGACTTCCGGAGCGTTTGGAAACAACCCGGCTGTCGCCGCCTATTTGGAAGAGCAGCAGTCGTCTTCTTGGTCGAAACCACGGCCACAGCGGACGACGAATGAGCCAGAGTCGGCCGTGGCTGAACCTTAAGGCGCGAGCATTTACTGGTGACCTGCACGTCAGGAGGAACGGAAGCTATAGAACAGCAATAGAGGCGGCTTGGCGCCGAAGTACGGTCGCGAACTCATCGTCATTCCCTGCCGAAGTGTGTGCGGCAATACTTGGGCTCGCACGTCAGGGAAGCCAAAAATGCACTTTCGCCCATGGGGCTAGCCAGTGCGGGGTGGCAAATGCTTTATGTCTCGCTGGTTCAGGAATGCAGCGGACTGTTGACTGCACCGAAAAGTGCTCCGCTTGTACAGCTATACGATCGTTTTCTCGGCATAACGAATGTTTCGGCCTACTAAACCAACGGTCCGGTTCGGATTAATAGTTTTGTATCTGTTAGGGGCGACATCGCTCATAATAGTCGGAACGCTCCATATACAAAGGCATCCGTCCTCAAGCAGTACATAGATTTGATCGAGACGGCTGCTAGCGAACAAGACAATACACTTTCCGATGCATTGAAACGTACAGCTGGAGCTTTGCGCCAGCCTTGGCGGAAAACAGCGTAAAGTGCATCGCCTACTTTTGGCTTTGCCGTTCAGCAGAAGACTGAACTGACGCCATGTTACATCGCTAGGCGAAGGCTGGTCATTCGCAGCACAGCCAGTTCTAAGGGGTAGCCGAGCCTATACGCTCTGCTACTGCACGTTCGCTATTAACGCAGTGATAGCTACCTAACTCGACATTCCAGAAAAATTTCCCAAGTGACTATCTATAGTGGGGGGGGGGGCGACAGCGGTAGAGTTTGCAATAGTGCCAGAGGAAAATTGTTGTAATCGTGTATGCTCCATAAGCTCTTGGAAAGCGAGGTTTATTTAGCTTGAATATCCTCCCTTATCCAAGCCCCCCGCCCCCCCCCGCACTTGCAAGAGTCTCTAGTCCCGCTTAAATTGTTTCTGAAGAAGCAGTCCTAGAAAGCGCCTCTATAGCCTCGCCCCAGTACAATGGAATGTCGGAAGCGAATTCCACGCGGTTGGCTTACGTCCACTGAATAGGCTTCTACGAATGGAAGCAAGTCTGCACATTTCTCAAACAGCCTTGGTCTTTCGCGCCGCCAGAACGCTTCTTCCTCATAATGAAAGCGAGCTATAACCATTCTGACGATCAAAGGCAACGCCTGCTCCAGCTTCTGACACAGCATCGTCATTGTATATTCTAACATATAGCCAGATCCTCTCATCGCCGCTTGGCATTGTGCTACAAAATCATGGTATTCCGGGAGATAAGGTATTGGCGAGTTGTCATTCTGGATCTGCAGCTGCTGCACCAGTTCAAATGTATCTTGATATATTTCACGTATTCTCTGTTCTCTCTCGGAATCATCAACTTCCATATGACCGTCTCGTCCCTGAACGTCTAGGAGAAAGTAGGCATTCTCACGTAAGGAGAAAAGACATTTCTCTGCCAGCGTCACGAAATTAGTAAGATTGCGCTCGCGATCAAAGAGTTTATTAAAGGAACTTTGAGCATTTGGCTGTGCTAAATGACTTGAATCCTCAATCTCAAGAGTAACTGTACTTTGTTCGAACAGAGCATCGTAGTTGCGCCGAAGCTGAGGCCCCATTGCAGCAAAGTACACTTTTTCGGATGTCAAGTCGGCTTCAAATAGGAACACAGGCAAGCCTACGTTTTTTTGCAAGCCGAGCCAATAGTTTGCACTCGCAACAGCTAAGGGGCTAGATCTTGCAGACCCGGAGATATTCCAAGAAATCTTATTACGTGACTTTAGTTGAAATTTAAAGAACAGAGCTGCTGGCCTTCCGTTGACGTGAATTTCAACTTCGCCGTCAATGCCTAGGTCACGGCGCTCCGTGGGTCGAACGATCCAGCTTGGAAATCTCCAGTAGTTTAGAAGGTCGAGACTCTTGTCCTCCATCTGCAAAGATTTCGCGTATTGAGGCGCTGGCAATTCGTTATTCATGGCAAATTTTAAGTGTTAGGAGTGAGTGAATTGCCGAACAAGATGCGTTGAAATACCACTTTCATAGATTATCGTCTCGATCAGTCGAGGGCATGGAGAGCGGGGTGCCGGCAGCTCACTTTTGGCCATTGTAGACTTATTGCTAAGCAGCGTCTCGGTCGCCTATAGCGTGACGGGTGTATCCAGCTAAATTTCTACAAGGCGTCGCGCAGCTCTGCCATGAGTAAGGAGGTGCTCGTGGGGACAGTGCTCGAAACTTCTTTCGCGGCGGCCTGACGGCACGCATCGTCAGGAGTATTTAGAGCAAGGGCACGCCAGACGCTTAGACGGCTCGCTTGGGCGGACTCGACCTCCGCTAACGCCCCATGTAGACGTCCGGAAAGCGATTGCCGTCTTTCGCTGACGGGCGGATCAGTGCGATATCGGCCGCCTTCCAGCCACTTCTAGTGCAGTTGTCTCAAGCTCTACCCATCCGGCATACCGACTTCAGTAGTACGTCTAGTTATCGGCATCAGATTGCGAAGCTGCCCGTCGCAACGGTGCATGGCGGATGAGGCCGTCTTAAGGGATGCCTTGGCTAGGTACTGTCTCCAGGCGCACGCGAATCCCCTCTTCGCCCTCTCCCGCACGTACCTTGAATGGATAGCCTCGCTCACGAGGCCTGCTAGCCCAACGATCATAAGCCTCATTCGGGTAGTTGAAGAGCAGCTCAGCGTCGGGCCTAGCGGTCAAGGCGCGTGCGATCGCGACGTCACTGGGATGTGTTTCGTGGCGCTTGCCATCCGTCGTTAGCAAGTACCGTCGAGCCGGTAGCTTCAGCGCAAGCCGCTTTGTCACGTTAGCCGAGCTACCGTGATGAGGAAGCTTGAACAAATCGAGGTTTAATGTCTCTGCCGGGAGTTTCGTGGCCGACTTGAGCAGTACATTTGCGTGCGCGTCCGCCCCAAGCAGGATCTGGAAGCCACCGTACTCAAAGATGAAGGCGATGGAACTGCCGTTTGTCACAGAACTATCCGTGCCGGTCTTTGTATCTGCCAAGTCTGCAATGTTAAGCGACGCAACGCTTAGCGTCTCAATGTCTGACGCAGCCTGTTGCGCTGTTATGGTCTCAGCCTTAACCGGCTTTTCTGCCTTCCGTTTCTCACGTTCTTCCCACAAATCCCAGAGTCGCCTCAAGTCGGCTAGCCCCATTGTCGAAGGCGAAAGAATGGTGATAGCCGCTTTGGAGAGCGGCAGCGTCTTGCACACTGGAGAATCATCCGCCGCAAGGCAAACAGCATTCTCACCGAACCGCTTATTCCAGGAAATGCCTTCGCGACTGAGCAGGTCTGTTAGTTTCTTGCCCTCCGCTACTGCCATCGATTCGCGGCCTCCCTCCAAGTGCTGCCTTCCATTGAACCAAATGTCGTCAAACCGAGTGGCGATCGACTTATCTGAGAGGAACGAAAGCGTGCCTTGAATATGGTCGAGGTCGATGTGGCTAACGACTAAGAGTTCCCAAGCTGCTTCACCGCTTTCGTCGAGCACGCGCCTTAATCGTTCTGCGGTACCAGCCACTCCGGCATCAACAACGAGGCGGAAATTGTCTTTCCCGTCCCCATAGCTCAGCACAATGCAGTCGCCATGCTCCGCTGCGAGCGCATGGACTTCCACCCAGGGTAGCAAGTCCCTGACAGCGCTAGTCATTTCTAACATCGAACACGCAAAACGGCTGGTTGGGATCGACGCGTAGCGAAAGCTCTCGAACGTACTTGCTCGCGGAATGAAGCTCACGATAGGTTTGAGCGTCCCTTGTCAGGTGCTTCGCTTCACCTTCAAGAATTGCAAGATTAGTCGCCATCATCTTGAGCCCGTGGCGAAATAAAGGTGGACCTCTACGGACCGCCTCAAGAGCGGCGCTTATGGCGCTCCGGAAGTGATTCCCCCTTCCACCCTCATAATGCAGGTTCTGAAGAGCCTCAGACGGACTCTGCAACAGCAGTGTCGTAAACAAAATGGCTCCGTCCGGTAGGCTACTGTACCTGTGCGCCAAGTTGAGTATCCACTGCCTCCAGTTCGCATTCTCCCCTGGCCATTGACCCGCTTGGACAAGGACGTAACCCGCGGCCGCAGATGCATAGGGATTAAGCCATTTTCGGTAAAGGAGCTCAGTCGCATTGTTTAGCATTCGAGTCGAGCCGCTTAGGTCTCCCTGTTGAAGAAAGTCTAAAAGGCCACCAAGGTCCGGGTCATCAACTTCGACGCGGAGGGCTCGAATAGAGGTATTGCCGATGTCACGCTCGTAGTAGTCTGCGAAGACGTCCGCGAGCCTGCCATCTCGCATCTCCCACCTGCCCGGGACACATGCAACCTGAATCGGGCTAAGCCCTGCCTCAGCGCGGTACGAGAGCGAGAAATAGCGCGCGCCCTTACCTTCATCAGACCTTTTACCGGTCAGTTCTCGATTGCGCACCGGCGATTTCCATTTCGCAAAGGGTGACTCTCGATTGCCATGGAGTTTGGCGCCTTGAACAGCAGCAATTTCGCCGACGAGCTTTGCCGTAACGTCATGCGATGACCGATCAGGCGGCGGCAACTCATGAAGAGACCCTGCCTGCAGTCGCGCTATGCCCATGTAATCGTACTTAGACTCCACCAGTTCCGTAGCGTGGAATCCTGGCAGGTTGGAGATGGTGACCGGTTCCGTCGCGTTTGCCATTGGTAGTGCTGACCACCAGTCGCGAGGTACTGCTGGCTTTTTGTAGGCAGCAGGGTCGAAAAGTACGCCCGGTGCAGCGGTCCGCATCACAACCAAATCATCGACCGCACTTTGCTGTCTCTCAGGCTTCAGGGCCAGCTGCTTCGGCAAAAAAACGAGCGCAGTGTCTGAACTAGGCTTGACATTAACGCGTCGCATCAATAGCTGGCCTTCTGGAGTCCGCAGGCGGATCAGAAAAGTGCCCGGCTTCACTTGAACCCGGGTTGGCGCGCTGCCCTCACGTACCTGAAGGTCGACGACAATACCTCCGACCACAAGTCGCTCTTCAGCATTATTACCATCCAGTTCGAACACGTCGGCTAGTGCTACCCGCGGCAATCGAGCTCCGACTGGCTGGCCAGTGCCGAAATCAAATTGAACGGTCGTACTCATGGCTTTGCTCCTAGCACGGTATAAACACGTTCACAAATGGCGGAGCAATTACTTCTTGAAGCGCCTGACCATGAATTTTGGTGCCTTCCGCAGTCGTCTCAACTGCCTCGAAATCATGGGCGCGGCGTTCAATGTCAAAGCTCTCTGGCCAGTTCCCGGCAGTGCAGTGCGGAGCGCTGTTGACGTGCAACGCACTCACTACCTCCAGCTCTCGCGGTTCGCAAGAAACACGGACAGGCACTAATGGGTCTCCTGATAGCGTGTGGAAACAAATATTACTCGACAAGGTGCCTCCTCCGAAGGAGACCTCCTGGCCTTGGCCTTCTGGCCGCAACTGTATTAGCCATGAAAGCGCCATCTTGAGCATGTCCGTATTGATGACCCACTGTCGTCTGTGAGTCGACACGGCACCTGCGCCCTTCATGGCGCGCAGGAACGCGTTCATAAATAAGGAAGGGCCACTCGCTGAACCAAATGCGCGGGTTCCGAGCTTGCTTGCACGAATGAGGCACTGCTCCGACTTCGCCAGATTCTCGTTCTGAGCCTCTTGAACTATGGTCCTCGGACGCACGTTTTCGTAGCGCCGCGAAAACGGGACCTCTGTGCTACAGGCGTCTATGAGGAAAAGCTGACGGCGGCCCCTCATTTGCCGCATGGCATTTGCCAACAGTTCGGGTTCGATGGCATTCTCAAAAGGTGCGCGCCTATTGGAACCAAAGTCCTCGGCCAAGAGAAGCTGCGTCTCGCCAATGCGCAGTCCGTGACCACAAAAATAGAAAATGGATAGGTTGTCCTCATGGGTGTTGACGTCGTCAGCCCACTCGCCAACCTCGTCGGCGATGTTTTGAAACGTTGGGGCAGTAACCGCAAGGCTGGAAGTGCGCCTGGCAGAGGATCCCAGAACTCGAAGCGTATGCAGCGGCGTATCTGCTACGTCTAGTTCCGTTTGCAGCCACCCAGCGAACGCTTCGACTGAATGAAGCGGTGTTTCCAGGTCGACGAAGCCGCCCTCTGGGGCGTCATCCTCCAAGAGCTCTGCAACCCTGGCATCGGCAAAGCTACCGACGCCGATGAGTATCACGTGAACCCCAGGCTCGCTCGTCTGGCGTCTATCCCATATCAAAGCCATTTTGATTGCCGTCTCTTGGTGTCAACTTGGTCGTAGGCAGCAATACTCCACATCCTAAAAATACGTATGCGTACCCTAGTGCCGTCAAGAAATCTCTTCACATCAACTCTCCCTAGCCACCATTTTGGTTCAGTGACTCCTCGTGCTCGGAACCAAGCGTACCTGGCCGAGCGGTACGTTATCTCTCACAACTATACAGGCAGTTATCACAGGCAACAAACTTAGCCATCTAGTAAATACTGACCGCAGTTTCCATGTATTACGCACTTTGCGATGCCTCTAGCAAGGCCGTTACATCCGAAGAACCTGCAGGGTCATAAAACGTCGTCCGACCGCGTGTGCCGGTCGGCCAATAAGGTCAAACGGTCGACCGTTCTTAGTCGGAAGCAGACGATCATGAATTGATCAGTCTACCCCAGATGTTGCCCGATAGGAAAGTTAGTTAGTTGGCTTGGGGCGGACTTGATGTCCGCTAACGACCAATAGCAGCCATTCGAACGTAGACTATTTGATCTTAAGGTTCCGGTTTACCGAAGTCGAGATTGACCCTGAGCCGCATAGTCGATAATCGGGGCCGGATGGATGCGGTAACATACGCCCGACACCTAAAACGATTACTTAAGGCAACCCGATGCAGCAAGTGTTCGACTATAACGACAATTACTCGATCGAGTATCGCGCGCGTTTTTCCCAAGCTCTGGTCGAATCTAGGAATTTGGGGTTTTTAAGAGACGCACGCGTTTCCGAAAAAAGCACGATCGGCAATGATGTGCTGAAAACGATTTCCGTCTTGCTCGGCCGTTTCTCGACTCACCTGGGCACGATATGTCCGGGGTACTGGGGCAACTCGTGCCAGACGCTGTCGACTAACATCTTCGCCTACCTGAATGCCGAGGGTATCCCCGCGAACATCGTGGTCGGCAACGTGATTATCAACGGCACCGATGAATTCGACACCACCCTAGAACTGCTTAGAGGCGAGGTTTCCAGCGACAGACTGGCGCACGGGCCACAGTCGATCCATGCTTGGATTTCAGTCGGGGACGACACTATTGTCGACGCCGCGCTACCGCCGCGGCTGGCGAAGTACTACGGGGCGCCAGCGCATTTTGACGACATGATCTTGATAGGGCGGGCGTCCGAGTTCTCGGGGAAACATCACCTCCGCTACCAGCCGATGGTAATCGGCACCGAATTCTTCGCGAAAACCAACCCTCCAGATCCAATGGAGCTGCTGGAAGCCTGGGTACGCCTGAAAACTTAAGGGCAGACGGCTTTCATCGCGCCGATCAGCGAACAGAGAGGAGCAGGAACCGTTGCTTCTAGCGACAGCGAAAAGCTCATCGGGCGAGACCGTGCAGCTCGTTGTTAAGTGACTCGACATCTCGCACGATCGCGTGAAGCTCGCCTAATGAGAAACGGCGCTCATCCTGTGGTCCGGGTGGATAGCCTGCCACATGTACTACCCGCTGCGAATGGACTAGATATCCCCACCGTCCATGTGCCAAACGATTCCGCGTTTCGCGCATTGAATCGGCGGCCATATACCAAACCAAGATTTGGCAGAACGCGTCCTCATTGCCAGTGAACTCAAGCAAAGAGCTGAGCAAACGCTCCAGCTTGTCACGAAACGTTCCTTCGCCTCCAACGCGTAGGGAAAGATTTAGCTCAACGCTTGCGAAGGCGACAAAAAAACGTCCCAACAGACTGTGCAGTTGAGCCTCGAGTTCATCGCGATTTAGCTGCGATTTCATGATGTCATTGACAACCTAATTAACTCTTCTATGGGGGACGGCTTTTTAGACTGAGTGCCGATGTTCAGGATACGGCAGCTCCCGACCCGGTACTGTCCCCGCTAGGTGGCAGGCTGGGTAGCAGCTAACAAAATTTCCCTTTCGTTGTCAGCATACTCGCGTCCCCTTGTCTCTGAATCCCGCTCGCTTTTCGAGCACCTGATAGGTAATTTCTTAGCAGACTCAAAGACGTCATTAATTGATGCTTCTCCTCTTCTAAACTTTTTCAAAAGAGTTTTATGTTCTATCCACCTTAATTCTTTTTCCATACAGGTCATTTTGGCTCCTTGAATTGTTCATTTTCCGCTTCTGGCCGGCAGCGGACCCATCGCGAACGTCCGCAACCGACCCGAAGCAGACCTTTCCCGTTTCCTAATGCTTACGAGGCGGCGAAAGTTTCAGCAGCGAATATACAATCGCAGGCAGCGCCAAATTCCAATATGGCAATAACAAACGACGCATCAAGGAAGCAACTATTTACCCGCTGATGTATCACACTGCGATCACATTGGCAGAGCGAACATCCGTGCCTTGCGATGTGGGCGTAGCGCGCGATCCACAATTACAGCCGCTCCGCAGCTAGTCATATGCTTCACAGTCCTTCCGGCGCACAATGTATGTACACAGGATCGGCTGTGGGTCAGCCGGCATGGCGGCATGACTGGAGCGCCGGGAAATGGATCAACTCATTGTCCTCAAGAGTCCAACACTCACCCTGGTCAAGCGCAGCAACGCTTCGATCGGCGCCTTTGCGCGCAAGGGTGCCCCTTTGATTACACTCGACGATACGGGTGAGCAGGCCGCAATCGCCACCCAGCAAGCCAATGTTAATACGCTGATAAAAGCAATGTCTGAATTTACGCGCGTCGAAACGGATAATCGCATGCGCGTTCACAAGCGAATACGGGAACATCTGACTAAGGCCGTCGATTCTGCTGAAGCCTTGGTGCGCTTGACAAAATTGCGGCACGAGGCTGGGGCCGGTTCAGTATTCGCAGTATTCGAAGCCCTGTCGATGGCCACCGGCTATCGCCAACAGCTGATCGCTGCCCAATACGAGTCGACCAAAACGGCCAGGGGGGCAGACCAAGGCTTTCGTTCTTTGACATTAATGCTGGAGCGCGCACATGCCGAACTCGCTTTTACCCGTCAGGTTATCGACCGCCTCACTATCAAGGCGCCAGTTGATGGCTATGTGCGCTGGCTTCTTCTTGCCGGCGCTCCCGTCAGTATGGGTGGCGCAGTCGTACGACTCCAGGTTGCTAGCGGGTGAGGTCCGAGCTCCCGCGGACGTCGCCATCGAGCAGGTCCACGTAGAGGACGGCGCGAAGATCGGCATCGGCACACCGGTGCTCTCCTTCGATACGCTGGAATTGCAGCGCCGTCTCGGCGTCGCCCAGAACAAGCGTCAGCTCGTCCTAATTGAAGGCGAGCGCATACAGGATTTCGCCACGATGCCGCGCATCCCGAAAGATGTCACAACGATCGAATATGAGGTGGTCACGGAGCGAGAGGCGTTGCTGGCGCAAAACCGTGCGGAAGCCGACAAGGCGGACTATTTCAAGGAACAAGTTGAAATACTGAGACGGCAGCATAGCGTCGGCGCTACGCTCAAAAGCGACCTCGATCGCGTCGAAACGGCGTATTACAAGCAGCTTGCGGATCATGAGCACATTAGCGAATCGATCCGGCTTCGCGATGTTCAATCGATCATTGCCCGCTACCGTCATCAAATGTCGCTTCTCAAACAAGATATCGAAATCAAACATCTTTTACGGGCTATCGAATTGTCGACAATTCGGGGCAGTATCTCAGGACGCGTCAGGATACACGTTTTTTCGATAATGTTCGTATCAAAGGATGATCTGTTATTCTCAGTCGAGAGCTGATCGTGCGTAACTATCCAATCACGAGCTTCGCCGTGGTGGTCGCTCTGTACACCGGCTGGCCGGTGCAGGACTGGTACGCGTATGCTCAGCAGAAAGTGGCGTCGTCAGACGGGCCGGCCGGCTCGGGAGCGTCGACGAGTCCGGATTCCTCCGCCGTCAACGCGGCGGGCAACGCGATCACCGAATACGTCAGCAGCGGGAAAACTGGTCAAGCCGGCTCGCTGCCGAGCGAGATGGGCAACGCCGGCCCACAGGGGGGTAACAACGACCTGAAATCGATGCATATCGAACCAGGTTCAGAGCCGAGCCCGGATGCAAGTGGAGCTGGCAAGGCGGATAAGCCGGACCCTATTAAGCCGAGCCCGGATGAGAGTGGAGCCGGCAAGGGGAAGGATAAAACGGACCCTGCTAAGCCGGGCCCGGATGCGAGTGGAGTCGGCAAGGCGGATAAGCCGGACCCTGTTAAGCCGAGCCCGGATGCGAGTGGAGCGGGCAAGGAGAAGGATAGAACGGACCCTGCTAAGCCGGGCCCGGATGCGAGTGGAGCGAGCAAGGAGAAGGATAAGCCGGACACTGCTGAGCCTGGCCCGGTACCGGCCGACGGATCCCACAAAACAATCTACGGCAAGGTAATGTCTGATACCGCCGCCGCGTCGGCTCCTGGAGCGAATTACTCGCCTGCGCTCGGCGATCCGTGGCTGAACGTGTCGAAAAGCGTCGCACTGACCGCCAATGACATCGAAGTTGTTCAGACAGGGACGCCAACCAAGCCCGAAGACATTTCTTACAACCCAAAGTTTCCTGTCTACGGAAATTTGTACTACTCTCCGAAGATCAGCACAAACAAAGAGCTGGTCAAGATGTCGGTCGGCGTCAGTGTGGGAGACGCTAGCGCGGAAATTGGTATGGACTTTAACGGACGCCCGAATATCCAGGCGTCCGTCACCGTCCGCGGTTTTAAGAAAAGCGTCATCGTCGAACCCGGGGCAGGAACGTACAACGCTGGAGAGGAATTGCTTCGCGCCATTTCGTCCATTTATGAGACTTGCCTGCCTTCGTTAGGCGCCTGTAACTGAGCGAGTTGGCTCTGCCTTACCTTTCATCAGCTTAGCTCGGGCCGTAGATCGCGCAACGGCCGAAAAAAAATCATCCGAAAGACATCACACTGGCCAGTTGTGGGCGCGACCTGCGCAGCTGATACAGTTCGACGGTCGTACGGCAGTCGAAAGCTCCGCCGCGCTATCGGCTGCACTCTAAGCAGTATTGCTGACCGGATTTGTACTTCATAGGAGAAAAACTTATCGAAGTGCAGTCGTTGCGACATCGCAAGTGGTTTGTCAGCAGTTCCCATCGCATCAGTCCACGACGCACTCTCCGTAAGGGAAGAACGGTAAGCGACAGGATGAGCGAATGTCCGCTCCTGGCCGAAAGCAATGGGATGGACTCCTCCTCCCCCTGAGGGCACGTTAGTGCCAAACTGGAGTTTCCACAAAACCGGTTTGGAAAGAAGGAGTCCGCCATGAAGCTTATCCGCGTTGGAGTCGATTTGGCAAAGAATGTCTTTCAACTGCACGGCGTAGACCGCTCGGAAAAGACGGTCTGGCGGCGCAAGCTGGTGCGTGGTGATTGGATCAAGGAACTGCTCGAAAGGATTGAGCCGGGTTGCGAGATCGGGATGGAAGCATGTAGCGGCGCACACCACTGGGCCAGGATGTTGCAGGCACAGGGATATACGGTGAAGTTAATCGCTCCGCAGTTCGTTAAACCCTACGTCAAGAGCAACAAGAACGACGCAAACGATGCAGAAGCGATCTGTGAGGCGATGAGTCGGCCAAGCATGCGTTTCGTAGCCATCAAAACCGTCGAGCAGCAAGATATCCAGGCTGTACACCGGGTGCGTACAGGTTTGATGGATCAGCGCAAGGCCAAGGGAAACCAGCTGCGCGGCTTAGCGTCTGAATATGGGCTGGTGGCGCCGAAAGAACTGCTGCACCTGAGGTTAGCGATTCCGCGCTGGCTTGAGGATCAGGAAAACGGTTTGACCGAGCGTTTTCGCCGGCTCTTGCATGGGCTGTGGCGAGATCTGAAGGCACTCGATGAACGAATTGAAGAACTCGACCGGGAGATTGAACAGATTGCTCGGCTAGACCCGGCCGCGATACGCTTGCAGCAAGTACGTGGTATCGGCCCGCTGACCGCGACGGCTCTGCTGGCGACAGTAGGTGATGCCAGCCAATTTGCTAGCGGGCGCGAGATGGCTGCTTCGTTTGGGCTCACACCCAAACAAAACAGCTCGGGAGGAAAAGAGCGATTGCTCGGCATTAGCAAGCGCGGCGACGCTTATCTGCGCAGTTTGCTCGTGCATGGAGCCCGAGCGGTCATCCGAACCGCACAAGCGAAGACGGATCGATTGAGCATATGGGTAATCCGCATTGCCACGACACGGCACCCGAATATCGCCGCAGTGGCGTTAGCGAATAAGACGGCGCGCATCGCATGGGCAATGCTGACCAAGGGGACCGATTATCGACCTCAAGCCGCTTAAACATAGCTTTAGAAGTACTGAAGGAGTACCCGAACCACGATTGCATGACAAGCCGTATGATGGCCAACAGGTCGAACCGGCGCTGATGAAACCCGATAACTTCTGAGGCCTTCGAGCCCGTTAAAGCGATAGGGAGTCAGCGCGCGAATAGCCCATCAGGGTCCAGCGCCTGAAACAGGTGCAGCAGCACAAGACCGGATATACGTGAGCAGTCGTACCTCACGGCCTGATGACGGATTGTTTGCAAACGAGGAGGAGTCCATATACGGAAGTTG
>Ga0308169_10003080_pt1 | contig 16614 bp, 17 predicted proteins | sample PhyBR1_2_FD_202139 | JGI IMG/M metagenome (GOLD analysis project Ga0308169, IMG submission 202139) | Phyllosphere microbial communities from UC Gill Tract Community Farm, Albany, California, United States - DLSLSB.R1 | ecosystem: Host-associated > Plants > Phyllosphere > Unclassified | place... | reverse complement strand
TCGACCTTCCCGGCTTCGCGTACTCCGAACGGCTCCCCGGCACGACGACGCTCGCGAAGCTGGCCGGGATCCTGCCGGCCTTCCTGGACGCCGTCGGGGTTTCCGGGCCGCTGCCCGTGATGGGCAACTCGCTCGGCGGTGCCGTGGCCATGAAGCTGGCCGCCGACCATCCGGACCGCGTCTCCGCGCTCGTGTTGGCCAACAGCGCCGGATTCGGCAAGGAAGTGGCACTGGTCCTTCGCCTGCTTGCGGTACGCCCGCTCGCGGCCCTGCTCCTGCGGCCCGACGAGAAAGCATCACGCCGGACCGTCCAGTCGCTCTTCTATGACAAAACGCTGGTCACGGACTCCCGCATCGGCCACGCGCTCGCCCTGTCGCAGCGGGAGGCGCACCGCCGGACGCTGCTCGACGTCGCCCGCGACCTGGGAACGATCTCCGGTATCCGGGCCGAGTGGCGCACGGCTCTGATCGGGGCGCTCGCCACGTCCCACGTTCCGGCGCTGGTGGTGTGGGGCGACCACGACCACATCCTGCCCTTCAGCCACCTTGAACCGGCCACCGCGGCACTGCCCCGCGCCGAGTCGCACGTCTTCGCCAAGACCGGACACATGCCGCAGATCGAACGGCCTGACGAATTCGCGGCCGTAGTCGAGGACTTCCTCACGAGAGTCTCCGCAGACCGTCAGGCGGCAAGCATCTAAGGGCGCTTCCCGACGTCGGCAAGTTTCTAAATGGGCAATCAGAGCGCCGCTGCAGCTGACTGCAACCCCGTCTCATCGGCGTTCAGCAACGGAACCTCGAGTAGCAGCGAGGCCTGTCTGAGGGCTGTTCTTCAGGCTGGCCGCGCTGCCTTTGCCACGAGTAGAGCTGCGTCCGGGAGGCCGCTCGCCCCCGCCCGCGCATACCAGTCGATGGTGGCGACATCCTGGCCGCGACTTGTCATCGCTTCGGTAAAGATGTCCATGTCAATGACCTGCAGGACTTTGAGGTGCTCGGCGTTGTCGGTCGTGACGGCGCCGGTGAGAGCCTCAAGCGCGAAGCTTCTGCCGGTTCCGGAGAGCAGCAGCTCCAACAGGGGTCCCACGTTCAGCTTCAGATTGTTGGCCAGCGCCAGGATGTCCTGGACGTTCTTCTGGTTCATCATGAGGAGTGCATTGTTGATGAGCTTGCCGGTTTGACCAGCTCCGGCCGGTCCCATGTGGATGATCTTCCCAGAGAAGGCCGAAAGAACAGGCCTGACGATCTCCAGCGCCTGGATGGGGCCGCCGACTATGGTCGTCAGCTGCCGGACTTCGGCGCCGGGCCGGCCACCGCTGACGGGGGCGTCCAGCACCAGTACGCCGGACGATGCGGCGCGGCGGGCCATTGACTCCGCGTAGCCGGGAAGTCCGGTGCCGTGGTTGATCAGGATGGTCCCCGGCGTGAGGCTTTCCAGCAGTCCGCCCGAGGTGAGAACCTCCTCGATGTCGGAGTCCTCCCTAAGGCATAGTCCGACGACGTCACTGGCGGCCCCCAGTCCGGCAAGGGTGTCATGCCGGACGTATGGCAAACCTTGGAGGGCGGCGAGGGATGCTTCGCGCCGGACCCAGACGTGCAGCTCGAATCCTGCGGCGGCGATGGCGCGGGCCATGGGAGCGCCCTGGTCTCCGAGGCCTACCCAGCCCACTTTCGTGTCTCGCAGAGTTATGTTCGGGTTGGTTGGTTCCCGCGGAATGTCCGTTTCGGAGGTGCTCATGTTGAGTGCCCTTCGTGTTGAGGAGTTCATGGCGTTCACTTAGCGCGCTGCGGAAAGAAGTTCGGTGGAGAGGTCCCAGAGGCGTTGGGCGTTCGCCGGGTCGAGGGCGTACGGAGCCACCCCCGTGTAGTCCGGGCCACGGTGGTCCACGACGGGGGCTTCGTTGACGTCTTCAAAGTAGCGACCGCCGATGCCTTCCAGATCAGGGGAAGTGGCGACGTACAGGGTGGTGGCTGCGCCCTGCTGCGGAGTCTTCTGGCGCTCGAGTGGCGTCCGCAGGCCTCCGGTGTGGCGTTGAAGATTGGTGGCGATGGCGCCGGGCATAACTGCATTTGAAGTAATGCCGTCTCTTGCCCAGCGCTCGGTCGCCGCGACGGCGAAGAGTGTCGAGGCCGTCTTGGACTGGCCGTAGGCCACGAACGGGTCGTAGGGGACGAAGTTAAAGTGGGGGTCATCAAACAACACCGGCGCAAAAAGATGACCGCTGGAACTCACGGAGACAATCCGGGCGCCACGGGCCTCTGCCAGTGCTGGGTGCAGGGCGTTGGCGAGGGCGAAATGTCCGAGGTGGTTAGTGGCAAACTGCATTTCCCAGCCTTCGGGGGTCCGCTCCAGCTTCGGCAAAGCCATGATGCCGGCGTTGTTGACCAGAATGTGGAGGGGGCCGCTCCACTGCACGGCGAACTCGGAGATCGAGGACCGGTCCGCAAGGTCCACGCGGCCCACAAAAATGTTCGGATTGCCGGTTGAACGCCGGAGATCGGCTGCAACCGGTGCCGCTGCGTTGATGTTGCGGACCGCGAGAGTGACTTCGGCTCCAATGTCGGCGAATGCACGGGCCGTCTCGATGCCGATGCCGGAGGCCCCGCCGGTGATCACGACACGTTTACCAGTGAAATCAATGCCTTCCGTGACGTCGGAGGTGGTTGAGCTGAACCCAAACTTGGTGGTGATTCTTGTCATGGTGGTGAGCTTTCTTGCGACAGACGCGAGTCGAAGGATCGTGAGGAGGCAACGCCCACGGCAACCCGAGTAAGAGTTCCGTGAATGGGCGGCTTATGACTCAGTGTGCGCCGGTCGAAAAGGCGCAGCCAGAACCCTGTGTTTCATATGAATGCCAGGGCTACCCTAAGGAACCGTCTTGGCCCCTTGTCGAATTTCAGTCCGCTTGCGGAAGAGTTGCTGCCAACCGTTGCAAGGCCAGTTCGGATGGACTCCCGGGCTCGGCGTGATGAATGACCAGAAGGAGCCCGTCGGTGCCGGTGACGGCCAGTTTTTCGTGGAAGAGCTCCATGTCTCCCACCAGTGGATGGTGCAGAAGGCGTTTCCCCGCGACTTTCGGGCGCACATCGTGGCGGGCCCAAAGTTGAAGGAAATAGGGACTGCTCTTTGACAGGTCAGAGACCAGCGCCTCAAGTGTAGGGTCGTTGACCCGCTCGCCCACGGAGGCCCGCAATCCGGCGGTGGCCTCCGCCATGACCTGTTCCCAGTCTTCGTAAAGCTCCCGCTCGGCAGGGTCCAGAAACGCTTCTCGGAGCACGTTGGTCCCCACTTTATTCCTCGGTGACAACGCGACCGCCAACGGGTTGGCAGCGAGGACGTTCATGAAGCGGTCCTGCACGAAGGCCGGGACATGGCCCAAGGTCGTCAGCAGATGCCAAAGTCCTATGTCAACGCCTGCTGTCTCTTCCACCCCTGCCACGCCCACGGAGTCGGGGTGCGCCAAGCGGTGCAGATGCAGGGTCGAGGGTGGATCCAGGCGAAGGGCCCGGGCAAGGGCATCGAGGATCTGCGGTGACGGGTGGTGGTCTTTTCCCTGCTCGAGCCGCACGTAGTAATCGACGCTGATACCCGCCAGCCCCGCGACCTCTTCACGTCGAAGGCCCGGGACCCGACGCCGGCCAAAGTCGCCGAAACCAACATCTTCCGGGCTAACAAGCCCCCGACGGGCCTGCAGATATTGGCTGAAAGCCTGATTTTTCGCCACCTCCCCAATGTACGCCCGCCCTGGAAATCTTCTGCCTGTCTGGATTGGGTAGTCCATGATGATGAGTGAAACGCCCACCCCGCAGCCACGAAAAGGAAGATACATGACGAACTCAGGCAAGAGAGTCTCCAGTCCCATGAATACCGAGGACGCCGTACTTGCTGCTGCCGAGGATTTGTCGGTTCAGCTCTTGCAGCCGCCCATCTTCAACCACAGCGTCCGGGTGTTCGAGTATGCCCGGGCCATCGCTGCAAGCGAGGACTGCGCTGTTGACGTGGCAGCTCTGCGGATCGCTTCCCTTTTCCACGATGCCGGGACCGCCGATGAGTATGACGGCCCCCAGCGGTTTGAAGTCGAGGGCGCGGACGCGGCCGCGGCGTTCCTGACCGCCCGCGGATGGGAAGCCACCCGGGTTGACTCGGTCTGGGAAGCGATTGCGCTGCACACCTCACCTCAGATCGCTGAACGCCGGGGACCCGTGGCAAGGTACCTCCGCCTCGGCGTTCGGGCCGACTTTGGGGATGACACCCTGCTGCCTCGCGCGGAGAAGCACCGTTCCGAGGTCGAAGCGAAGTATCCCCGGCTGATGATCGAGCAGTGCCTGGGCCAGACAGTCGTCGAACAGGCACTGCGCAACCCGGAGAAGGCGCCGCCATCCTCCTGGCCCGGCGGGCTGCTGCAGGCTCACCTGGGCACAAGCCGCGGCCAGGGGATTAATCCTGCTTTCTAGCCTCTGGTCGAGGCGTTGTGAACTATCGGATCAGGATTCATGATGGGAAAGGCGCCAAACGAGGACCTGGAGGCGTGGGCAGCGCCGGACGCGAGGACAACGGTGAAAAGTGAGTGAACGAGGCAGGACCATCGGGTTCCTGGTCCACGACAACGTCACGATGATGGACGTCGCCGGGCCAGCTGACGTGTTCCATCATGCCAATGCCTTTGGCGCCGACTATAAGACGGTTATGGTCTCAGCGGACGGCCAAGCCAAACGGGCGGCAAACGGGCACTATCTGATGGTGGAAACCACCGCCGCTCGGGCAGGTGCGCTGGACACGGTGCTCGTTCCCGGGGCCTACGGCATGGTGGCCAAACCTTTCGAGCAGGAACTGGTCGACGCCGTTGCCCAGCTGACGAACGATGCCAAAAGGATCGCATCCGTTTGCACCGGTGCTTTTCTCCTGGCGCACGCGGGTCTGTTGAACTACCGGAACGCGACAACGCACTGGACCCAGGTCGAGCGGTTCAGAAGGTCATTTCCCCTGGTTAACGTGGTCCCCGACGCGTTATTTGTGCAGGATGATCCGATCATCACTTCCGCTGGCATCAGTTCCGGCGTGGACCTGGCGTTATTCATGGTTGAGGACGACTATGGTCCGGAAGTAGCCCGCGCCGTCGTCCGGCAAATGGTCATATTTAACCAACGGCCTGGCGGCCAATCACAGCGTTCGGTTGCCGTGGGTGCGAGCACATCCCGGGACCATGTCCTAAGGGAACTCTTGGACCGGATCACAGCTGAGCCGGCCGCCGACTACTCGATAGACGCCATGGCCGCCATGACAAATCTCAGCGCCAGCAGCCTTACCCGCAGGTTCCAAGAGGCAACGCGGACCAGTCCAGCACGGTATGTCGAAAAAGTGCGGATCGAAGCCGCGCAGGCAATGCTCCAACGGGGAGCCACTGTTGCCACAACGGCAGCCGCAACAGGGTTCGGAAGTGCAGAGACATTGAGGCGCGTTTTCACGCAAAAAGTTGGAATGAGTCCCTCCCTGTATCTTGAGCGCCTCACGCCGCGCCCCGACGGCGGACACCTCCCCGCGTAACTACTACAGCCTGACGCTAATTGTGGGTTTCCTGACCGAATCACCGGGTCCGTTGATTCTTTCGAGGAACGATGCTTGACGTACCGGGGCAAACCGGAGCACCCACAACAAAAGGAGAAGGCCATGCCCTTCGTAAACGTCAAGCTCGTCGACGGGGTATTCACCGAAGACGAAAAGCACCGTATGGCGGCAGCACTGACCGACGTCATGGTGCAGTTCGAAGGATCCGAAGCTTTCCGGGAGGTCGTCTGGGTCCTCATCGAAGAACTGCACACTGACGGTTGGCACATTGGCGGTCTTCCCTTCCGGGGACCAGCCAGCCTGATGGACGGCCTCGCCCGTTCCAAGAGCCTCTACGAGTCCATCGATGGCCATCCAGTGACCCGGACCGAACTGGCCGAAAAAGCACCCCTTCGGGATAAGTAACCGGCCTGACGGTTCGGTGACGCATCTCCTCGCTCGGGCAGTGCGCCGTGGTCGAACCTGATAGCCAGCCCTTACTAGAGCCACATCTCCCAATTCGATGTGCAGACAGTTGGAGAACCACCGTTCGTTCTCCCCTCGAGAAAAGAAACAGAATTATGGCTTTCATCAAAGTCGGTACGGAAAACAGCACGGACGTCGAGCTTTACTATGAGGACCACGGCACGGGGCAGCCGGTTGTCCTGATCCACGGCTACCCGCTGGACGGTGGGTCATGGGAGAAGCAAAGCGCAGCCCTCCTGAACGCCGGTTACCGCGTCATCACCTATGACCGCCGGGGTTTTGGCAAGTCAAGCAAACCGACCACCGGCTACGACTACGACACCTTCGCAGCCGACCTCAACACCGTCCTCGAAACCCTGGACCTGCAGGACGTCGTCCTGGTTGGCTTCTCGATGGGCACCGGCGAAGTTGGACGGTACATCGGCACCTACGGTGAGGCACGGATAGCCAAGGCAGCGTTCCTAGCCTCCCTCGAACCATTCCTCCTGCAAACCGAGGACAACGCCACCGGCGTTCTTTCCTCGGTGTTCGACAGCATCCGCAACGCCGCCATCGATGACCGCTACGCCTGGTTCGCCGATTTCTATAGGGATTTCTTCAACACCGACACCTCCCTTGGAAGCCGTGTCAGCGAGGAAGCCCTGCGCAGCGCATGGAACGTTGCGGCCGGCGCCTCGTGGTACGCCTCGTTCGCCGTCGTCGACTCATGGCTGACGGACTTCCGTGCCGACGTCGGGAAGATCACCGTCCCAGCCCTGATTGTCCACGGAACGGAGGACCACATCCTGCCGATCGACGCAACAGGCCGGGAGTTCACCAAGCGTCTTCCAACCGCTGAGTACGTGGAGATCGAAGGCGCCCCGCACGGCATGCTCTGGACACACAGTGGCGAGATTAACGAAATCCTGCTCCGCTTCCTGAACAAGTAACACAGGCCCTGCCACCCGACAGGAGGGTGTGGAACCGACACCTTCCTGCGGCTTCCCCCTCAATGAAATGGAACCACGACCTTGACAGCTGTACATCACAAGACGCTGGTCCTTCTGGACCATCCAAACCTTTCCACTTCCCGTATCAACAGGGCTCTGGCAACCGCTCTCGAGGATGCACCGGATCTGACGGTGCACGACCTAAGACGCCTGTACCCGGACGGCCGCATCGACCTTGCCGCCGAGAGGGCCGCGGTGGAAGCGGCCGAGAACATCGTCCTGCAATACCCGACCCACTGGTACGCCCCTCCGGCATTCCTCAAAACCTGGCTCGACGAGGTGCTTGTCCGCGGCTGGGCCTACGGCACCGGGGCACCCGGAGCCCTTGCAGGCAAAACACTCCGGGTTGCCACCAGCACCGGCGGCGCCGGAGAGGCTTACTCTCCCGGCGGCTTCCACGGATGGGACTACGACGACATCCTCATCCCGCTGCAGGCCACGGCCCGCCGGCTCGGAATGCAATGGCTGAGCCCCTTCATACTGCACGGCGTACGGGACCTGACGGACGAACAGCTGCAGGACCTGGCGCAGGACTACAGGAACCTGCTGTCGTTACGCACCGTGCCGGAGCACGTCTAAGCAATGCCGGCGAGAACCAACACCGATAGGACAACCACAATGAAAAGCATGTCGACCACGGCCTACGGCGGCCCCGAAGTCATTCGGGAAGTTCACCTTCCCACCCCCGAGCCGGCCGCGGGGGAAATAACCATTGATGTCCAGTACGCAGCCGTCGGCCTCATCGATGCCATCATCCGCCGAGGAACATTCGCCGACCTCGACTACGTCCCCAAGCCCTCCTACGTACCGGGGCTCGAAGTCACCGGGACGGTCCGCGCTCTCGGGGAGGGGGTCACCGGCCTCTCGATCGGTGAGCACGTCGCAACGGTGACACTTCCGAACAGCGGAGGATACGCAGAAGTCGTAGCCGCACCGGCCGCGCTGGTTGTCTCACTCGAAGGCTCCGGCGCTGATCCGGTCCAGGTCGTCGCGGGACTTGGCAACGCCGCGACCGCCTATATGGCACTGACCGAGCTCGGCAACATCCGTGCCGGATCCCGCGTGCTGGTCCACGGCGTCATTGGCGGCCTCGCCTCAGCGTTTCCCGCCGTCGCCCGAATGCTCGGAGCAAGCCGGGTAGTTGGTACCGTCCGCACCAGGGACAAGGCTAAAGCTGCTATGTCTCTCGGGCTGGACCGTGTCATTGTCTCCGACGAATTTCCCGACGCCCTCCAAAACGAAACGTTCGATCTCGTTATCGACCCCGTAGGAGGAGAGCAGCGCCTCGCCACGCTGGACGTCATGGCACAGCATGCACGCATGCTCGTCGTCGGCAGCGCCGCGCAGGACGCAGGCACCATGGTCGACACCAACAGGATTTGGCGCAGCAACATCGGCATCCTGGGCTTCAGCGCCGGGCTGGCGCTCTCCGAAGACCCCGAACGCGGGGCAGCCGCAGGACGTGCTGTCCTGCCTCTCATCGCAAGCGGTCAGCTGACCCTCCCGGTGAGCGTGCTTCCGTTGAAAGAAGCTGCCGAAGCACATGCACAAATGGAAGCACGGACCGTCACGGGCAGGCTGATTCTTGCCGTAAGCAGCCACGAACCCATTGGGAAGTACTGACAAGGTGCGGCACTCCTGGGCAGACCTGTCCTTTCCCGCATCCTCAAGTGAATGAGTATCAAAACATGAACCATGAAAACCAAAAGAACATCATTGTCACAGGTGCCAGCAGTGGCATCGGGGCAGCCACTGCCCGCGCGCTGGCGGCCCAGGGCCACAGGGTATTCCTCGGCGCGCGGCGTGAGGACTCACTGCGGACCCTCGTGGCTGACATCCAGCGCGATGGTGGCCAGGCAGAGTACCGACGGCTCGACGTAACAGACCTTGCCGACTTCAAAGACTTCGTGAAAGTCGCCGAAAAGCGCTTTGGTCCGGTCGACGTTCTCGTGAACAACGCCGGAGTCATGCCGTTGTCACCCGTGCATGATCTGCGTATCGAAGACTGGAACTCCATGATCGATGTAAACCTGCGCGGCGTACTTCACGGTGTGGCAAGTGCTTTACCCGGCATGCGGTCCCGGCGGGCAGGTCACATCATCAATGTCGCCTCAGTCGCTGGCCTGCGCGTTGACCCCACCGCAGCAATCTACTGCGCTACTAAATACGCCGTCCGGGCCTTCTCCGAAGGACTCCGCCAGGAGAACACCGACGTGCGCGTAACCGTGGTTTCGCCCGGCTTCACGCTGACTGAGCTAACGGACCGGGGCGGCAATCCCGAAGTCCGAGCGGCTGCCCACGCCGCAGCCGAGCAGTTCGGAATTCCCGCTACAGCTGTGGCCGACGTTATCGCCTTTGCCGTCGCGCAGCCAGCAAATGTCGACATCAATGAGCTCGTCGTCCGGCCTACCCTTCAGCAGTAGCCCCCCTGGCCCCGACGTTTCGGGACCGACACAGGAATAACTCGAGTTAACTGCTCGTGGGCCTGTCTATGCCAGGCCCACGAGCCACTTTTGAAACCGGGGCATGCATATGGCCAAAGACCAGCGCACTGAGCTAGAAGATGTGCCAGCCTAACTGTTCCGGGCTTTCGGGCTTTCTTTCAGCCGGGGCACGGGGACCGGGACTGCGCAGGGAGGAAGTATCCGCGCCTCGGGTATCAGCGCGACTATTAGGCCGGAATCGAACAAGTGGTGTTTCCTGGTCCGGGCAGTCCGACGTCGATTCAGGCCGGTAGAGGCGATCCGTCGTCCGACGCGGTGGTGCTGGACGCGGGCTTGTGGTCTGCAGCAAGGGTCTGGCGGCGACGGTAGATCTGGATACCGACGGCCACGGGGATGGCAGTAACGGCGACTGCACGCATCCACGGCCTGTCCAGAACGTGATCGGTGAGGGCATCCAGGGAAACCCGCCCAGGTCCCCCGATCGCGAAGGACGTAGCCGCGAGCCCGAGCACTGCTGGATATTCCAGGCCTCCGTCCATGGCGAAGAAGCCGTTCGGCGCGTGAACGCTCGCAGCGACCCCCATGGTCGTGGCGGCGACCGCTCCGGCCGCCGGCGTGGCGAAGCCCAGAGCAAGCGCCAGTCCGGCGCCCGCTTCGCCGAAACCGGCCAACATCGCACTGGTCTTCGCAGGGCGGAAGCCCATAGCATCCATGCCCTTACTGGTCTCCTCAATACCGCCGCCGCCGAACCATCCGAAGAGTTTCTGTGACCCGTGGGCGACGAGTACACCGCCAAGTGCGGCACGGAACAGGGTGCGGGCCGCGGTGGTGGCCGCGGGCGTTACATTTTCATGACTCACGGTGATAAACCTTCCGATCAATGATGCGCAATCAGGCCTTCGGGCCATTCTAGGACGTTGGAGGGGAGGAATTCTGGGCCCTCGACAGATACCGGGCCAAGCGATAACTTCCACCTGCTTCCCGCCGCTGACTTGGCCAGCCGTGCAGAAAAGAAAGCGGCGATTCACGACCGGTCATCCTGGAGATGGCCGCCGGTTTCGACCGGAAGATGCAATGCGTGGCCGTACTGGGACCAGCCACCAACGAACAGGCGCCCCTTGCCTAGTCCAATGTGCTCCATCACTAGGAGGTTGTGGCAGGCGGTAACTCCTGAACCGCAGTACGAAATTACTCCCTGAGCCGATTCCACACCGGCAGCGCGGAAGTTTTCCTGCACTCGGGAAGGGGTTGAGAGTCTTCCGTTTGGCTCGAGATTTTCCCTGCAGGGAACGCTGACGGCGCCTGGGATGTGTCCGGGCCTGGGATCGATCGGATCCTGTTTGCCGTCGAACCTATCCCGGTTCCGGGCGTCAATCACCACCGCTCCTGGCGCCATCGTCTCCTCGATGTCTGCCAAGAAGGTGGAGGGCCACCGCCGGGCAGTAAAACTACTCGGCGTAGGATGTGGCGTCTCCTTCTCCAGGAGCCCTGAATAGCCGCTTACGCCCCCGTCCAGGACGGCGGCCTGATGCCCGAGACTCCTCAGCATCCACACAAGACGTGCCGCAATGACGCCGCCGGCGTCGTCGTAGGCGACGACGATGTCATCGTCGCCGATCCCCGCCCGAGCCATCCCCTCGGCGAAAACATCCGGATCAGGAAGAGGATTCCTGCCCAACTCAGGTGAGCCCTGCCCCGACAGCCACCGGTCCAGATCGATAAACACCGCTCCTGGCAGATGCCCCAAATCGTAAGCCGCACGCCCGGAGGAACCATCCAAGTACCAACGCACATCCGCGACAACGACGCCTTCCTGCTGCTCTTGAAGCCATCGGAGGTCAACGAAAGGAGGAACAGTAATAGAGGGGGAAGCCATCCCTCTATTCAACAGAAGATACCGGTAGGTGAGACCATTCGTATCACATACCGGAAATCTCGGGCCTACCGCGGAAGCATATTGTTGACTTTCTGTTCCTCGAGCACCCCGTCTTTCAGCCGTTGATGCGGCGGGCTACACATCGCCCTAAATAGCCCCCGCCGGAGCTGGAACGATGTGGGGCGTAGCCCCTCGAGCCGGAGTCAGTCATTGCGGGGCTGGGAGCGGCTCACTTCTCCCCCCTCTTGCTAAGGAGAACGTCGAGAATCTCGCCCACGGGAACTTCGTCCAGACCTTGCCGACGGAGCGGCTGGTTCGGATGTAACTCATAGAAGTTCCGACTCCCAACCCTGCGACGGGTGAGGTAGCCGCCCTCGACCAAATCCGATACAAGACGATGGGCCGCCCGCTCCTGAACTCCCACCCGTTCGGCGATCTCACGGACACGGATACCGGGGTGAAGCGCGACGCAATAGAGCGCGTGCATGTGATTGGTGAGGAAGCTCCATTCTGCCATCTACTAACCATACCTGCTTTAGGGTACATGTCCTTATTGACATGTTGTATGTGGCAGCCTAGCGTGACACGTGTCGGTATCTGGATGCCCTACCGCCGACGGAACCCCTGGCCTGACGGAAGTAGAGACCTCGTCAGACCGGCTGTAACGCCGACGCCCCGCAGCGAAACGTTACAAGCTCAAGGAAGTACGTCATGGCAACGAACACTCACATCAACGCATCCGTCGGAGCAACCGCCCGGCAGCCCCAGCGAGATCCGATAAGACGGATTTCGCTTACTGCCGGGATCCTGTATGTACTCACGTTTGTCTCCATCCCCACTCTCGTGCTCTATAGGGCAGTTAGGGGTGACGCGGGTGCTTTCGTCCTAGGGGCTGGAAGCTCCGCCGCACTGCAGTGGGGCGGCCTGTCCGAGGTCATCGTCGGACTGGCCGGCATCGGCACCGCTGTGGTGCTTTATCCTGTTGCCAGACGGGTCAGCGAGACCGCGGCACTGGGTTTGGTGGCCGCCCGACTCCTCGAAACCTGCCTTATCTTCGTAAGTGTCGTTAGCATGCTGTCGATCGCGACGCTCCGGAACGACGTGGCCGGCACTGCGGGAACCGACTCTGCCTCGCTGGTCACGATGAGCCATGGCCTGGTGGCAACGTACAACTGGACGTTCCTGCTCTCGCAAAGTTTGATGCCCGTGGCGTGCGACCTCCTGCTGGGCTACGTCCTGTACCGTTCCGCCCTTGTACCCCGGATCTTCCCAATCGTTGCGTTCGTCGGCGCACCGCTTCTCCTGGCCTCTGACGTCGCGGTCTACTTCGGCGCCTACTCCCAGGTGTCACCAATCGCCGGCCTCGCCGCACTGCCCGTCGCCGTGTTCGAACTCTCCCTGGGCATCTGGTTGATCGTCAAGGGCTTCAAGCCAACGCCCCTGAGCGCTGCTGATAGCAAGCCGTAACGACTACCCGGCACCCCGGCAACTCGCGCAAACCCCTAATAGATGGAATCGAGCTCACCGTGACTACCACTCCCAGAAAGCCCCGGCCCCGTACCGGCCCGTTAACCAATGGCCCCCAACACATCCGCAGTGAAGGTCCCGCAGCGAGGTGGCGCATCGGCTGGGTCGTGGCGAGCTCATTGGCTGCAGGGCTCTTGGCCGCTCTGCTCCTTGTTGTTGCGCCCTTCATCAGTCCTGGGGAGAGCGAGATTACCGGCGCATTGCTCTGCGGTTTCGCCGTGGGCTGGGGGTTGCTGGCATTCCTGTCGGTACGGTTCACAGATCAGCCACAGCGTTGGCCGGTGGCCCCTGCACTCTTTATGGGCGTGCCGGGCCTGCTGCTGGTGGTGTTTGGGACCCCGGTGGATGTGGTGCTCGGCTGGGTGTGGCCGCCCGCGCTGCTGGTATTGGTGATCTGGATGTTCCTCCGGGCGCGCCGGCAACTTCGAAGCCGGAGCAGACGGTGGCTGATCTACCCAGTCCTCACGGTGGTGGCTCTGGCCTCCATCGGTGGTGCCTACCAGAGGCTGGGTGCCGCGGCTGATGCGAAGGCGTTCCCAATGCCCGGCCAGTTGGTCGACGTCGGCGGCTACCGCCTGCATCTCCATTGCATGGGCGAGGGAAGTCCAACCGTGGTGCTCGAGCCAGGAGCCGGCGAGATGTCCTCGAACCACGCCCTGCTGTCCCAGGCACTTTCCACCCAAACAAGGGTCTGCGCCTACGACCGGGCTGGCAGAGGGTGGAGCGAACCCGCCAACACCGTCCAGGACGGCACCCACATAGCTGCCGACCTGCACACGCTGCTGCACAACGCGAACGTCCCAGGACCCTACGTGCTGGCCGGTCATTCCTTCGGCGGCCTCTACGTGGAGACCTTCGCCGCCAACTACCCGGATGAGGTCGCCGGCATGGGGCTCATCGACGCGACAAACCGGGCATCCACGCCGACGACCCGACAAGCCGGCGCCCAGGGTGGATACGACATCGTCAACCGGACCACGGCCCTGATCTCCATCCTTGGCCGTGTCGGTGTAGCGCGCTTGTACGCCCCGCTCGAAGACATCAACAGCCTGCCACCGCAGGCACGAGACGAAGTCCGCGCCAATATCTCCGCCCCGGGCAACCTCCGCAGCACAGTCGACGAGTACATACGGGCAAACGCGTCAATGGAAGAAGCCGCCGCGCTGCAGCATTTTTCCAGCAAACCCCTTGTCGTCCTCACGGCAGGCATCGGCAACGACAGCAGACACGAAGCCTCTCAGAACGAACTAGCCAAGCTGTCAACCAACAGCCTTCACAAAACAATCGACTCCGCCTCCCACGAAGCATTCATCATTAGCCCTGACGCCGCCGCGATCACAACCCAGGCCATCCAAGACGTCGTCACCGCGGTGCGCACCGGAGCGTCCTTGTCCCGCTGACCCAAATAAGAAAAACTGCACGTTGTCGCGCCGCCGGACCACACCGAGTGCAAGGGTGACAAGGGTGTTGTTCGCTCCGCCGAGGGCAGGGTGACTGCTGACATGCTTTCCCTCGCCGGACAGTTCGCCGGTCCACTAGCTGGAAGCTGACCGACGAAATGGTCCGCCCCGAGCAGTTCCTCTTCAGCAGTACGAACCCATGCCTGAGCCTCCAGCAGCAATGGGACACAGGGAAAGAGCTGACCGAAAACGATGACAAAGCCCTCGTCTCGGGAGACGGCTCCGAGATTGAAGGCCGACCGTCCATGCCAGCGGCAATCGAACGGCGTCGGCGTCTTCACTATCTGCAGCTCCTACGGCGACTACAACTACATGTTCAACGTGGCCAGCCTGCCGCGAATGAACCTCAGACCGTCACGCCGTCTATCGTCAGACCAGTCGACTCAGCCCGCCACGGCTAGCTTGCCCAAACGGGCAATTCCTGGTCCTCTCGAGCGAGCCGCCGAGGATGGGGCCGGCGGCGTCGGCTGGCGCCAATGGCGCGAAAAGCATCCTCAACACATCGGCGTGAGGTCTCGCCGCACATCTCCGAGGGCGTTGAGTACGCGGCTACATCCCAACACAACCGACGCAGCCGTCTAGTAAAGCAGACGTAAATGCGCTGTCCGCACGCTCTTTGGCAGGACAAATGGGCACGTGCAGCTATCGCAGGCGGTCAGAAGACCACCCCTTAAAGGCCCCACAGCAAGTTGGCAACAGTCATGTCGTTCCCGCTCCCCGGCACATGAATCGGTGTAGCCCACCCCGGCCTACCCGACAAAACCGGAACGAGGAACTGCATAACTCCAATCGAGTAGGCGGAGCGCTACCAGCCAGGGTCCTGTACCCGCCACCCCACACACCTGAATAGGCCACCGCGGCCGCCAGGGCACAGCCCGCGACCCACCCGCCAGACAACGCGACCGCAAGCTTTGTACACACTTTAAAGCAAAATCGCCTCTGACGAGGCGAGCTGTTGTGCCCGAGGTGGGACTCGAACCCACACACCTTTCGATACCGCATTTTGAGTGCGGCGCGTCTGCCAATTCCGCCACTCGGGCGCGGAATACGAGGAGCGAAGGTACGCCCACAGCTGACTGTGAGCAACGCGATCGCTTCACGTACGCGGAATTACTCTACATGCAGATAGGCTGAATTCCAGAATCGCGCCGCCGTCGCCGCAAACGAACCCCTGCAAGCCAAGTACAGCCGCGGTGGCACCTAAGATAGTGATGTCCCGCCGTACCTTTTCAAGGAGATCCCGTGACTGAACAGACGGAGTCCAAGCCCACGTCCCAGCCGGCGCGCCGCGTCATTGTGGCAGAGGATGAAACCCTCATCCGCCTCGACATCATCGAGATCCTGCGCGGTGAAGGCTATGACGTTGTGGGCGAGGCGGACAACGGCGAGAAAGCCGTCCAGCTCGCCGAGGAACTGAAGCCGGACCTGGTCCTCATGGACGTCAAGATGCCCGTCATGGACGGTATCTCCGCCGCGGAGAAGATCGTCAAGGCCCGCATCGCCCCCGTGGTGCTGCTGACCGCCTTCAGCCAGAAGGAACTGGTGGAGCGCGCCCGCGACGCCGGCGCCATGGCCTACGTCGTCAAGCCGTTCACGCCCGCCGACCTCATCCCGGCGCTGGAGATCGCACTCTCCCGCCACGAGGAAATCAAGGCCCTGGAGAGCGAGGTTTCTGACCTGCAGGAGCAGTTCGCCACCCGCAAGCTCGTGGAGCGCGCCAAGAGCCTCCTGACCACCAAAATGGGCCTGACGGAACCGGAAGCCTTCCGCTGGATCCAGAAGACCTCCATGGACCGCCGCCTCAGCATGCGCGAGGTCGCCGAAACCATCATCAACCAGGTCAACTAGCGCACGGGCCGGGGCCGGATCGATTACGACGACGGCCCGGCACCAAGGCAGGACCGTCACCAAAGCGAACGGCCGCCACAGCAAAAAGGACCCCCGCCCAAAGGCAGGGGTCCTTTTCGTTGGGAAGGCTAGGCCTCGGCGGCCTGGTTCTTCTTCTTCTTTTCAGGCCAGGGGCCGAGCTTTTCGCGGTTGCTTCCGATCTCTCCCCCGCGGGTGGAGTCGGCGAGGTCGCCAACCTTGTGCACCTTCAGCGAGTTGGTGGAGCCGGCCTTTCCGGGAGGCGAACCGGCGGCGATGACCACCAGGTCACCGTCCTGCACCAGGCCCATTTCTTCGAGGCTGCGGTCAACCTGTGCGGTCATGGCGTCCGTGTGGTCCACCATCTGCACCAGCACCGGCTGGATGCCCCAGGTGAGGGCCATCTGGTTCCAGACCTGCTCCA
>Ga0308169_10003079_pt1 | contig 16619 bp, 9 predicted proteins | sample PhyBR1_2_FD_202139 | JGI IMG/M metagenome (GOLD analysis project Ga0308169, IMG submission 202139) | Phyllosphere microbial communities from UC Gill Tract Community Farm, Albany, California, United States - DLSLSB.R1 | ecosystem: Host-associated > Plants > Phyllosphere > Unclassified | place... | reverse complement strand
GGTTTGCATCACCTTCTTTCGCAGCTTCAGCAGTGACGGCCACAGTCGTGGTATCGATGGTGTCTTCGACAGCGACAGTAGTGGTCGCGCCAGTCAGATCAACGGCTTCGAAATTGCCGCCATTGACTGCGGTCACGGTCGCAGTGACTTCGCTGCCGTCTTTGTAGACATCTTCAACGTTGGTGTTCGGGACCTGGAGCGTGCCCTTGCCATCGGCGCCAACAGTGACGGTGTAATCAGTACCACCGACGTTAACGGTCAAGGTAGCCGTGGTGCCAGCCTGAGGCGGGTTGCTCAGCTGGAAGTTGAAGGTGAGGTTCGCATCACCTTCTTTCGCGGCCTCAGCAGTCACGGTCACAGTGGTGGTGTCGATGGTGTCTTCGACAGCAACGGTGGTAGTCGCGCCAGTCAAATCCACAGCTTCGAAGTTGCCGCCATTGACCGCAGTGACAGTCGCAGTGACTTCGCTACCGTCTTTGTAGACGTCTTCGACGTTGCTGTTCGGGACCTGGAGCGTGCCCTTGCCATCGGCACCAACGTTGACCGTGTAGTTATTGCCACCGACATTTACAGTCAGAGTCGTGGTGCTGCCAGCCTGAGGCGGGTTGCTGAGCTGGAAGTTGAAGGTGAGGTTTGCATCGCCCTCTTTCGCTGGCTCGGCAGTGACAGCAACAGTCGTGGTATCGATGGTGTCTTCGACGGTGACCGTGGTGGTCGCCCCACTCAGATCAACAGCTTCGAAGTTGCCGCCGTTCACTTCGGTGACAGTCGCAGTGACTTCGCTTGGATCGATGTAAACGTCGGCGCCATTGGTGTTAGGTACCAGCAAGGTACCTTTGCCCGAAGCATCGATATCAACGGTGTAGTTGGTGCCACCGACGTTCACGGTCAGTGTGGTGGTGCTGCCGGCTTGAGGCGGATGGCTCAGTTGGAAGTTGAACGTCAGGTTGGCATCGCCTTCCTTCGCCGGCACAGCTGTTACAGCAACAGTGGTGGTGTCGATGGTGTCTTCGACGGTGACCGTGGTGGTAGCGCCACTCAGATCAACAGCTTCGAAGTTGCCGCCGTTCACTTCGGTGACAGTCGCCGTGACTTTGCTTGGGTCGATGTAGACATCAGCCCCGTTGGTATTCGGTACCAGCAGGGTGCCTTTGCCCGAGGCATCGATATCAACCGTGTAGTTGGTGCCGCCAACGTTGACGGTCAGGCTGGTCGCGCTGCCGGTTTGCGGTGGGTTGCTCAGCTGGAAGTTGAACGTCAGGTTGGCGTCACCTTCCTTCGCCGGCACAGCTGTTACAGCAACGGTCGTGGTGTCGATGGTGTCTTCGACAGTGACCGTGGTGGTTGCGCCAGCCAGGTCTACAGCCACGAAGTTACCGCCGTTCACCTCGGTGACAGTTGCGGTGACTTTACTTGGATCAATGTAGACGTCAGCGCCGTTGGTATTTGGTACCAGCAAGGTACCTTTACCAGACGCATCGATATCGACGGTGTAATTGGTGCCACCGACGTTAACGGTGATCGTGGTGGGGCTGCCGGCTTGAGGTGGATTGCTCAGCTGGAAGTTGAAGGTGAGATTCGCATCACCTTCTTTCGCTGGCTCAGCCGAGACTACAACAGTGGAGGTTTGGATAATATCTTCGACAGTTACTGTAGCCGTAGCTCCGGAGAGGTCAACGGCCTCAAAATTACCGCCCCTCACTTCAGTGACGCTCGCGGTCACTTGGCTAGGGTCGATGTATGCGTCGGCGGCGTTGGTGTTGGGCACCAGCAAGGTGCCTTTGCCGGATGCGTCTACATTAACGGTGTAGATCGTGCCACCAACGTTAACGGTCAGGCTAGTGGCACTGCCCGCTTGCGGCGGATTACTCAGCTGGAAGTTGAAGGTGAGATTCGCGTCACCCTCCTTAGCTGGCTCGGCAGTAACAGCCACCGTCGTGGTGTCGATCGTGTCCTGGACAGCAACCGTGGTGGTCGCGCCAGTCAGGTCGACGGCTTCGAAGTTGCCGCCATTCACAGCAGTGACGGTTGCAGTGACTTCGCTGCCGTCTTTGTAAACGTCTTCAACGTTGGAGTTCGGCACCTGAAGGGTGCCCTTGCCATCGGCACCAATGCTGACGGTGTAGTTAGTGCCACCGACGTTCACGGTCAGTGTGGTGGTGCTGCCGGCCTGAGGCGGGCTGCTCAGCTGGAAGTTGAAGGTGAGATTCGCGTCACCCTCTTTCGCTGGCTCAGCCGATACCGCGACGGTCGTGGTGTCGATGGTGTCCTGAACAGCAACCGTGGTGGTTGCGCCAGTCAGATCGACTGCTTCGAAGTTGCCACCGTTCACAGCAGTGACAGTTGCAGTGACTTCGCTGCCATCTTTGTAAACGTCTTCAACATTGGTGTTCGGCACCTGAAGGGTGCCCTTGCCATCGGCACCAATGCTGACGGTGTAGTTTGTGCCACCAACGTTAACGGTCAGAGTCGTGGTGCTGCCGGCTTGCGGCGGGTTGCTCAGCTGGAAATTGAAGGTGAGGTTGGTATCGCCTTCCTTTGCTGGCACCGCGGTCACGGCAACAGTCGTGGTGTCGATAGTGTCTTCGACAGTGACAGTGGTGGTAGCGCCCGCCAGGTCGACTGCCTCGAAGTTGCCACCATTTACGCCGGTCACAGTTGCGGTGACCGAAGACGGATCGATGTAGACATCGCTGCCGTTGGTATTCGGGATCACCAGCGTGCCTTTACCGCTGGCATCAACGGTAACGGTGTAGTTGGTACCGCCCACGTTCACGGTCAAGGTGGTCGGGCTACCGGCCTGGGGCGGGTTGCTCAACTGGAAGTTGAAGGTGAGGTTAGGGTCGCCTTCCTTCGCCGGCTGGGCGGTTACCGATACCGTTGTGGTATCGATGGTGTCGACGATCTGGGTGACCGCCGGGGCTGGATTCGGAACAACGACCAAACCACCACCGGTGGTGCCGGTGATGGTGACGGAAATCTCGCTGCCGTCGATGTAAGGGGTATCGTTAGGCGCGATCGGGACATTGACAGTGCCGGTGGTCTGGCCTGCACCGATGATGATGACCTGGCCATTGGAGAGAGTAACGGTCAGGTCGGTCAGCGGCGGTTGGCCAACGGTCGCGGTGTAAACGATGACGCCACCCGCCTCGGTGATCGAAGGCGTAGCCGTCAGTGTCACCCCGGTGGTAACCGGCGTGGTCACCGGCGGAGTTACGGCAGGATCAGTCGTGGTGCCATCGTTGACATTGGTATCGACAGCGCCTGGCTCCAGGTCGGCGGCAAGCGTCTGGAAGCCGATCGGGCCAGTCGGGAAACCAATAGTCGGGTCGACCGCGCCTGCAGTCTCCTCAAGCATCACAAAGGAGTGACCGCCGCCAGCCGCACCGCCATTACCGGCTGCAGTCGGGCCCGCCGCCGTTGCCTCAAGCTCGGTGGTCGGGTCGGCGCCAGCGGCGATGGCTTGCTGCAGTTCTTCGACCGAGGGCGCTGCCTGTGCGGTGGCCTGGCTCAGATCGGCACTGCTGTCCGGAGCGTCCGCGCTCCATTGCGAGTCACGGCCCAGGTCGAGCATGCGGCCATCGGCCAGCTCCAGAGTTACCGCGCCACCTGGGCCAGTCAGGACTTGCTCGCCCGCCATCAGACGGTCGCCTTCAATCAGAACGCGACGAAAGCCCTCTGGGGATACCGCGATGACCTGGCCAACAATGCTTTTGACGATGGCAACAACACTGCTCATTGGACTCTCCGGATCTAGCCATTCTGTTGGCTTCATGCCTAGCAGACGAAAATCGCTGCTAATGCTGAGTAACTATGAATATAACTTTTTGACGTCAAATATATGTCTATTACTTTTAGCTATTAGGTATATGCCAAAGTATTGACCGAAACTGCGTCATCCTAAACAATCACGCGGATAATGTCACATTGATATTTTCACCGCCCGTCAGCTGCTTCAAGCCACCCTCTCAAAAAGCGCTTAGCCCCCGAATTACGAAGCCTTGGAGCCCTGACAGGTAACAGGGAAAGACACCTCTGCAGATGATTTGGAACAAGCTTTGCAAACAATGAAAAAATAAAAAAAGAGCCATTGTTTTGACTGCTATAAGGTGCTGCCGATTACAAGCACTGGTCATGCCAGCTTCACACCTGAATCGGCTGAAAAAAATGCATTACCCAACAGCCAAAAATGAAAGATTTCCAGGCTTCAGCCGATAGCACGTAAAGGGTGCTGAACCGCTAACCCACTGGTAAACCGACTGTTTTCAACCGAAACATGGGGCAGCGCTGTAGTCACCAGCCCGCCGTATTGACGCCACGGGGTGGTCGTGCCCATGGCCATCAGTGCAAAATGACATGAAACCGTATGTGCACCACCCTCCAAGAGGCCAGGTGCGCATCGTCCCAGACACTGCAAGGTTTGAAGAGAGCGCCGCGTGGAATCCGAAGTCAGTCGAGTCCAACTCAGTCACGATCCACGCAGCCAGCATGACGATCCTCTACTGGATAGCCTGCTGACCCTGTGTGTCCTGCATCAGAAGCCAGCCAGCCGGGCCATGTTGACCACCGGGCTGCCCTTGCCGTCCCAGCGCCTGAACGCCGAGCTGCTGCCGCGCGCCGCCGCTAGGGCCGGCCTGCAAGGGCGCCTGTTGCAACGCAAGCTGGAGCAGATCCCGGCCATTGCCATGCCAGCCATGTTGCTGCTCAACGAAGGGCGCAGTGCAGTTCTGCTGGGCTGGGAAAACGACGACACTGCGCGTCTGCTGCTCAGCGAGAGCGACGGTGGCGAAGTCCTGGTCAGCCGCGAGGCGCTGCTGGGTGACTACAGTGGCAAGGTCTTCTTTGCCCAGCCACAGCACAAATTCGACGTTACCCACGGCAACCTGATCCCGCGTACCCGCTCGTGGTTCCGCGACACGCTGCTACGCAGCAAGTGGCTGTACATCGATGCAATCGCCGCCAGCCTGGTGATCAACATCATCGCTCTGGCTGCACCGTTGTTCGTGATGAACGTCTACGACCGGGTCGTACCCAACCAGGCCACCTCGACCTTGTGGGTGCTGGCCATCGGCATTGCCGGTGCCTACGTGTTCGACCTGGTGCTCAAGTTGCTGCGCAGCCTGTGCCTGGACCTGGCCGGCAAGAAAACCGACTTGATCGTGTCGGCCACGCTGTTCGAGCGCATCGTTGGCATGTCGATGAAGCATCGCCCGGCACGGGTGGGCAGCTTCGCCCAGAACATCCACGAGTTTCAGAGCCTGCGTGACTTCCTCGCCTCGCTGACCCTGACCAGCCTGATCGACCTGCCGTTCACCATTCTGATCCTGATCGTCATCGCCATGCTCGGCGGCCACCTGGTGTGGATCCCGATCATTGCCTTCCCGCTGGCATTGGGCATTGGCTATGCGCTGCAGAAGCCTTTGATGTCGACCATGGAGCGGACCATGGCGCTAGCCTCCGAGCGCCAGTCGAGCCTGATCGAAACCCTCGCCGGCCTCGATGCGGTCAAGGTCAACAATGCCGAGAGCGAGCGCCAGTACATGTGGGAGCAGACCCTGGGCACCCTCAGCCGCCTCGAGTTGCGGGTCAAGGTGCTGTCGGGCCTGGCAATGAATATCACCATGCTGATCCAGCAACTGGCAGGCGTGGCGCTGATCTGCGTGGGCGTCTACCAGATCATCGATGGCAACCTGAGCATGGGCGGCCTGGTGGCCTGCTACATGCTCAGCGGCCGTGCACTGGGCCCGCTGGGCCAGCTCAACGGCTTGCTGGCACGTTATCAGCAGGCCAGGGTAACCATGGTCGCTACCGACCAGATGATGGACCTGCCGCAGGAGCGCAATTTCGAAGAGCGCCCGCTGAGCCGCCAGGTACTGCAGGGCTCGATCGAGTTCCGCGGGGTCGACTTCACCTACCCGAACCAGCAGAACCAGGCCCTCAAGGGCATCAACCTGAACATCCGCCCAGGCGAGAAAATCGGCATCATCGGCCGCAGCGGCTCGGGCAAGAGCTCGCTGGCCAAGCTGATCGTCGGCCTCTACGAAGCAGACAACGGATCGCTGCTGGTCGATGGCGTGGACATCCGCCAGATCGACGTCAGCGAGCTGCGCCACAACATCGGTTACGTGCCGCAGGATATCCAACTGCTGGCCGGCACCTTGCGCGACAACCTGGTCAGCGGTGCGCGCTATGTCGAGGACGAACTGATCCTGCAGGCGGCTGAGCTGTCCGGGGTGCACGAATTCGCCAGGCTGCACCCGGACGGTTACGAGCTGCAGGTTGGCGAGCGCGGGCAAAACCTGTCCGGCGGCCAGCGGCAGAACGTCACACTGGGCCGGGCATTGCTGCTCAACCCGCAGATCCTGCTGCTCGACGAGCCTACCAGCGCCATGGACAACACTGGCGAAGAGCGCCTCAAGCAGCGCTTGCAGGCGTTTGTCGAACACAAGACCGTAGTTCTGGTCACCCACCGCGCCTCGCTGCTGTCGCTGGTCGACCGGCTGATCGTGATCGACCGTGGACAAGTAGTTGCCGACGGCCCGAAAGCCTCGGTCATGGATGCGCTGAAAAAGGGGCAGATCAGTGTCGCGTAAGTTGGATATAAACGGCTTCAAAGATAGCTTGCGCCGCTACTTCAAAGGTTCGGAGTCGTTGGCCGGCGCGCCTTTGCCAGAAGTGCGCAAGTCGCTGGTCGAGGATGCACCGCGGGTGGTGCGCATGACCATCTGGGGGGTGATCGCGTTTTTCCTATTCCTGATCCTCTGGGCCAGCTTTGCCCACATCGATGAAGTGACCCGCGGTGAGGGCAAGGCCATCCCGTCGTCCAAGCTGCAGAAGATCCAGAACCTGGAGGGCGGTATCGTTTCCGAGATCTTCGCCAAGGAAGGGCAGATCGTCGAGATCGGCCAACCACTGCTGCGTCTGGATGAGACCCGCTTCGCCTCCAACGTCGGCGAGACCGAAGCCGACCGCCTGGCCATGGCCATGCGGGTCGAGCGCTTGAACGCCGAGATCGAAGACCGTGCGCTGCAGATCGACGATGTTCTGCGCAAAGCCGCACCGCAACAGGCGAGCAACGAAGAGTCGCTGTTCCAGAGCCGCCGCCAGCAATTGCGCGATGAAATTGGCGGCCTCGAGCAGCAATTGGTCCAGCGCCAGCAAGAGCTGCGCGAGTTCACCTCCAAGCGTGCCCAGTACGCCAACAGCCTGCAGCTGCTGCGTCAGGAGATCGGCATGTCGGAGCCTTTGGTGGCCCAGGGTGCAGTGTCTCAGGTCGAGGTGCTGCGTCTGCGCCGCTCGGAAGTCGAGGTTCGCGGCCAGTTGGACGCCACTACGCTGGCGATACCGCGCGCTGAAGCGGCGATCAAGGAAGTGCAGAGCAAGATCGAAGAGACCCGGGGCAAGTTCCGCAGTGACGCGCTGACTCAGCTGAACGAGGCGCGCACCGAGCTGAGCAAGGCTACCGCCACCAGCAAGGCCCTGGATGACCGTGTCAACCGTACTCTGGTGACCTCGCCAGTGCGTGGCATCGTCAAGCAGCTGCTGGTCAATACCATCGGCGGCGTGATCCAGCCTGGCAGCGATATCGTCGAGATCGTGCCGCTGGACGATACCCTGGTGGTCGAGGCGAAGATCCTGCCCAAGGACATCGCCTTCCTCCACCCGGGCCAGGAGGCCACGGTCAAGTTCACCGCCTACGACTACACCGTATACGGCGGGCTCAAGGCCAAGCTGGAGCAGATCGGCGCCGACACCATCACCGACGAAGACAAGAAGACCACCTACTACCTGATCCGCCTGCGCACCGACCGCAGTCATCTGGGTACCGACGAGAAGCCGCTGTTGATTATCCCGGGGATGGTTGCCACGGTCGACATCATGACCGGCAAGAAAACCATCATGAGCTACCTGCTCAAACCGATTGTCAAAGCTCGTGCAGAGGCGTTGCGCGAGCGCTGATCGGTAGCCGCAACAACGCAGGCCCACGCGAGCAGTTAGCTCAAGTGGGCCTTGTTGCCTATGCTGGCTAGTCAGGGCAGGGATTCAGGACAACCGGAGGCAGATCATGTTCTACGTGCAACGCGACGAAAAGGGCCAGCTGTTGCGGGTGGAAGCCGCCGAGTTCGAGCAGTACCACGAAATGGTCCCTGCCGACAGCGCCGAAATCCAGGAATGGTTTGCTGGCGATCAGGTTGAAAACAGCCTGAAGCAGCTCAAACAGAGCGACCTGGACATGATCCGTGTGCTCGAAGACCTGATCGAAGTACTGACCACCAAGGGCATACTCAGCATCACCGACCTGCCGGCAGGCGCGCAGTCCAAGCTGCTCAACCGCTCCACAGCGCGCAAGTCGCTGGGCAGCCTGAACAGCCTGATCGACGATGACGACACCAGCGGCTTGATCTGAGAGGCCAGCAGCGGCCCCGGTCGTCAACGCCAGGGCGCGGGCTCACCCACCAGTTGCCCCTGAATACCCTGCACGCCCATCTCGCGTAGTACCTGCAACTCACCCTCGGTCTCGACCCGCTCGGCAATCAGCGGCAGGTCGATGCTGTGCGCCGCACGCTGAATGGCCTCGATGAACAGGCGTTTGTGCTGCTCGCGGTCGATGCTGCGGATATAGCTGCCGTCGATCTTCAGATAGGCCAGGCCCAGATGGGCAAGGTTGCCGATCATGCTGAAACGACCACCGAAGCGTTGCAGCGCCAGGCCGAAGCCCAGCGCATGCAGGCGGCGGGTCAACTGCTCCAGGACGGCCTGATCGGGCAATTGCTCTTCAGCCAGTTCAAAGGTCAGCCGCGATCCCAGTACACGATGCTGGGCCAGCAGATCGAACACCCGCTGCAGCGTTTGCGGGTCGGCCAGGGTTGCAGCCGACAAGCTCAGCGACAGCGACTCCTGATGACCTTGCACATGCTTGAGGACTTTCTCCAGCACCAGCAGGTCAAGCCGTGGCACCCAACCGAAGCGTTCCAGCCACGGCAGGAAGCGGCCCGCCGCCAGCGCCTCGCCCTGCTCGTCATGCAGCCGCGAGATCACTTTGTAATGGAGGATCTGTGCAGGCGCCTCGCTGGCGACCACGGGCTGGAAGTACAGCTCGAACTGGCCGCCGCTCAGGGCCTGATCCAACCGCGCATGCCAGGCATGATGGCTGTCTGCAGCCTGCGCCGCGACGCCCTGCTCCAGACACACCCAACCGGGTGACGGCTGACTCTCGGCACGGGCCAACGCTTCGTCGGCCAGTTTCAACAAGGCTTGTGGCGCGTCACCCGGGTTGTACGGCGCCAGGCCAATGCAGGCGACCGGGTCGACATCACTGGCGCCGGTTTCGTGCAGGCTGTGCAAGGTAGCTTCCAGCGCCTGGGCCAGCTGGATCGCTTCTTCATGGACCATGCCCGGCGCCAGCACGGCAAACTCACCGCCGCGGCTACGGGTGATCAGGTCATTGGTCTGCGGGAAGCTGGCACAGGTGCGGCGTAGCTGCTCACCCACCGCCTGCAGCAACTGGTCGGTGCGCTGGCCGCCCATGCGTGCGTTGAGGCCGGCCAGGTCCATTACCCGCAGCAACAGCAGGTAACCGGCGCGGGCTTCTTCCATGTTGCTGACGCGGGCTGCCAATTGCATTTCGAAGTAGCGCCGGTTGGCCAGCCCGGTCAGGCTGTCCTGGTAAGACTCGGCCCGCAGCTTGTCGCTGCGCTCGGCCTGCTCGGTGAACAACGCCTTGAGCTTCTCGACCATCTGGTTCATCGCCTGCACCACGCGGCGCAGCTCGGGGGTGCGCGGCAGCTCGGGCAGGCTGAGGAATTCGCGCCGGGCGATCGCATGCGACTGCTCGACCATGTAATCCAGCGGGCGCAGCTGCCGGCGCAGCAGCAATGCGCCAAGCACTGCACTCACCGCGCCACACAGCAACAGCCAGCCCAGGCTGCCCAGCGCGCTCTGCCACAGCTTGGCCAGGGCAAACATCGGGTGGCTGATCACTTCGACTCGCGCCGCCTGCTGCCAGCCACGACTGACGATCGCGTCACCTCCCGCAGGCTCCAGGCCGATCATGCCGATGAACCAGGCCGGGACACCGCCGCGGTCAGGCTCGGCGTGGCGCTCGACCAACACCGCATTGGACTGCAGGTCGACCACCTTGATGCTGGAGTAATAGCCACTGTCGAAAATCGAGCTGACCATCAGCTCGACCATCGCCGGGTCATCGATATTCGGCGTCAGCGACAAGGCCAGGGCGGTCGCCGCATCCTGAGCATGGGAACGCAGCTGGTTCACATACTGGCTACGTGAGCTTTCCAGGCTGACCATGAAGCTGCCACTGAAGGCAACGACGAGGAACAAGCAAATGGCTAGCAGCAATTGTTTGAACAGTGACATCGGTGCTCCTTCAGTAGACCGGCTCCGCCGGGAAGCCTTCGGCCTGCATTTTTTTCAGCAAATCCTGCCAGCGCGACAGGCGCTTGGTATCACCGACCTTCTTGTTGCCCGCCGCGCCTGTCAGCCACAGCCCTTCACCGTTGAAGGAATACACCGGCAACAGGTCGGTACGCTGGCTGGCCGGCTTGATCGCATCCATCAGGCTGTCCAGTACCAGCGGCTGCGCCTGTGGGTTGGCATAGTAGGTCAGGACCATGTGCGCGCGGTTCTGGCGTAATGCCTTGACGTAGGTAATGCGCAGCTTGTCACTGGCAATGCCCATACGCCGCAGGCTGAAGTACTTGGCGATGGCGTAGTCTTCGCAATCGCCAGCGCCTTTGAGCAGAGACTGGATCGGGGTAGCCCAGTAATCGACCTCATGCCACAGGTCGATATCCTCGGTGTAGCGCAACTGCTGGTTGAAGAAGCGGTTGACCACTTGCAGACGCTCCAGCTCACTGCCCTGCTGTTGCGTCGCCAGCAGGTTCTGCCAGGCATCGATGCGTTCCTTGCCTGCACCTAGCGGCCCATATAGCTTTTGCGCCCGCTGGCTGATCTGAGCAAAGTCCCAATCCGCATGCAAGCCGCCCAGCAGCATGCATGCCAGCAAGGCAGCAAGGCCGAGCCGACGCATGACAACACTGAGCATGCTGGGTATCGCCACTGCGAAGACCTGTGCAGACCAATCGGGAGCCGCGATGGTGCGGCCTGTGGCGGGAAAAGACAATGGCACCTTGCAATCACTGCGTGCTGAATCAATAACAGCCCGAACGTCGCACCGGCTTCCCCTCGGCATGGACTTCCTTCACCATAGCCGCCTCCCGCAAAACGGGCGGCAAAACTGTTTTGTCACCCTGGTTTGACACCCCTCCAGCAAGCCCCTAACTTGATTGGATCCAATACCGCCAGTTGTAGAGGCAGACTCCCCGTGGCCGAAAAAATCAAACTGTTGTCTGCCGTGCTTGGCACTGAGCAAGTCCCGGCACATCTGGCTCGCAGTGTCATTGAAGAACGCTTGCGTAGCGCGATCATCGACGGGCGCCTGCCTCCTGGCACTGCCGTGCGCCAGCAAGAGCTGGCGACACTGTTCGGCGTCAGCCGGATGCCCGTGCGCGAGGCGCTGCGCCAACTCGAAGCGCAGGGTTTGCTGCAAGTGGTCATGCACAAGGGTGCGGTGGTTGCGCCGCTGATCGGTGAGGATGCCGTCGACAGCTACGCCCTGCGCGTACTGCTTGAGTCGGAGGCGCTGCGCCAGTCGATTCCGCTGCTGGAGGCTACCGATATCGCCCTCGCCCGCAGCTACATCGAGCAACTGAAAAACCAGACCGGGCACGCCGAGATCGGTCGCCTCAATCGTTTGTTGCACATGAGCCTGTACTGTAAGGCACACAATCAGAAACTACTGCGCTTGATCGACAGCGAACTCAATGAAGAAGAACGCTTCCTGCGCTTTCACCTGTCTGCGATGGGCTTGGGCAAACTCACTCAGGACGATCACAACGCGTTGGTCGATGCGGCCAGTGACAAGCGGGTGGATGACGCGGTCGAGATCCTCGCCGAGCATTTGAATAAAGGCGCCCGTACCATTCGCCGCTATCTGGATGCTCAGCAGAGCAGCTGACATTGCGGTTGCAAAATCAGCGCTGACCGCAAACAATGAGACTAATTATCATTCATGCAGCAGTGCTGGCGGCGTATCTTCATGTCTTCTCAAGACTCCGTGCACACGCTCTACAGCGAACATCACGGCTGGTTGCACAATTGGCTCCGGAGCAAGCTGGGTAACGCTGCCGATGCCGCTGACCTGGCGCAAGATACCTTCGTGCGCCTGCTCCAGCGCCGCGACCAGTTGCAGCTGAATACCCCACGAGCCTTTCTGCGCACAGTCGCCCGCGGCCTGGTCATCGACCATTGGCGCCGCGAAGAACTGGCTCGCGCCTACTGCGAGGCGCTGTCGCATTTGCCCGAAGCGCAGGCACCCTCGGCAGAAACTCGCGAGCTGCTGCTGGAGTTGCTCGAGCGTATTGCGCGCATGCTCGACGGCCTCAAACCGAAAGTACGCCGTGCGTTCCTGCTGGCCCAATGCGAAGGCCTCAGCCACAAGGCGATTGCCGAGCAGATGGGCATCTCGCTGCGCTCGGTCGAGCGTTACATCGCCGATGCGCTCTACCACTGCTATCAACTGCGCTTTGAGAACGAGCTATAGATCGATGAGCGCTGCGCAGCCTTCGGCAACCGTCGTCAAACAAGCGATCCAGTGGATGCTGCGGCTGCGCGAAAGTGGGCCAGATCAGCGTTTGCAGCGCAAGTGTGAACAATGGCGCGAGGCCCACCCGGAACATGAGCGCGCCTGGCAGAGAGTGCTCAGCCTGCACCAGGATCTCGACCTGCGCGCCATCCCCGGCGCAGGCCTGGCGCTGCATACACTAGAAACCAGCGAGCGCCGCCTGCATCGGCGCCAGACACTGAAACTACTGGGGGGAGCTGCGCTGATTGGCTCCGCGAGCTGGTTGAGCAAGGACCTGCAATTGCTGACTGACTGGCGTTCCGACTACAGCACTGGCACTGGCGAGCGGCGCAGCGTCACCCTGCCGGACGGCTCGCTGCTGCAAATCAACACACGCAGCGCTGCCGACCTTGCCTTTGATGCCCGCCAGCGCTTGATTCGCCTCAACCACGGCGAGCTGATGCTGACCTGCAGCGACGCTCAAGCCGACGGCCGACCGCTGCTGGTGCAAACGCGCGACGCTTTGCTTGAAGGCGTGAATGGTCGTTTTACGGTGCGTCAGCGTGACGACTGTACACAGGTGAGTGTCAGCGCCGGCCAAGTAGCGCTGCATGGCCCTGGCCCATCTGCTCTGCACTGGCTGGGCAGCGGCCAGCACTGGTCGATAGACGCGCATGGGCCCCGCGTGGTCGAGCAGCCCGACATGGACGCGGCCGCCTGGGCTGACGGCCTCATCGTGACTGGCAACATGCGCCTGGCGGACTTCGTCGCCGAGGTGGCCCGCTATCGACCCGGGTTCCTCAGTTGTAGCGACGACGTGGCCGATCTGCGCTTGTCCGGCGTGTACCGCCTGGCAGACACCGATGCGTTGCTTGAGCTACTGCCGCAGACGCTGCCGGTGCGCCTGCATCAACGCACACGCTGGTGGGTGCGGCTGGAGCGGGCAGCCTGACGCCAGTTTTTTTGGCGGGAAGCGCTGACACGTCCGGCTTGGACAGTAAGCACCATCAACTGCCCTTAATCAGCCTACGGATCCCTCATGCCCGGCCAGCGTTCACCACACCGCATCAAAGAGAATGATTTTCGACCTGTCTTGAATTCAGCCCTTCTAGGCAGAGCCATACGCGCCGCCTTGTTCGGCACTGCATTGGGCATGGCCGCTGTCGCGCCCCTGAGCCAGGCGGCAGAAACCGCCAGTGCCTCCCAGCAGTACAGCATCGCCGCCGGCAACCTCGATGATGTGCTCAATCAGTTCGCTCGCCAGGCTGGTATAACACTGTCGAGCACCCCGCAATTGACTGCCGAGCTGCAGTCACCTGGCCTGCAAGGCGCGTACTCGACCAACCAGGCACTGCGCCAGTTGCTCAACGGCACGGGCCTGCAAGCTGACAGCAGCGATGGCAGCCGCTATGTACTGCGCGAGCAAGCCGCAGACGCTGCGCTGGCCTTGCCTGACACCGATGTACGCGGTTTCGCCCTCGGCAACGCGCTAGGCAGCATGGAGGGCTACAACGCCACCCACAGCCAGATCGCCACCAAGACCAGTACGCCTATTCTGGAGACCACCCAGTCGGTGTCAGTGGTTACCCGCCAGCAAATGGACGACCAGGGCTCGCAGACGGTTGCCCAGGCCATGCGCTACACGCCCGGGGTGCTGACCAACCCCTATGGCGCCACCCACCGCTATGACTATGTGGCCATGCGCGGCTTCAACGATGGCTCGGTGGATAACATCTATGTCGACGGCTTGAAGTCGATGGGTGATAACGGCACCTACAGCACCATGCAGGTCGATCCGTATTTCCTCGAGCGTATCGATATCCTCAAAGGGCCATCCTCGGTGCTCTATGGCCGCAGCTCGCCAGGCGGGCTGGTTGCGCTCACCACCAAGAAACCGACCTTCGAGGCCTTCCACCAGGTTCAGGCAACCGTCGGCACCCAAGGCCAGCGCGGCATGGGCTTTGACTTGAGCGGGCCGCTGGATGACGACAAGCGCATTGCCTATCGCCTGACCGGCCTTGCTGATTCGGCTGACACCCAGTTCGACCACAACAAGGAAGAACGCTATGCCATCGCCCCAGCGCTCAGCATCGACTTCAGCGAGGATACTTCGCTGACCTTGCAGGCCTACCTGCAGAAAGATCCCAACGGCGGCTACCACGGCGGCCTGCCTGCTTCTGGCGTGCTGCACAAGCGCAATGGTCAGCGGCTGTCAGATCACTTCTTCGAGGGTGAGCCGGGCATCGACAACTATGAACGCACCCAGCAGTCGTTCAGTTATCAGCTGGAGCACCGCTTCAACGATGTGTTCACCGCTCGACAGAACTTCCGCTACCAGGATTCCGACGTGTCGATGGATCAAGTCTACTTCGCCGGCTGGGGCGCGACCGACAGCAACATCATGAACCGGGCCTACACCGGCGGCGACGAGCGCCTGCATTCGTTCATCATCGACAACATGCTGCAGGCGGAATTCTTCACCGGGGCGGCCAAGCACACCGTGCTGCTGGGTACCGACTATCAGCGGCGTAAAGCCGACGTAGCCTGGCGCTATGGTAGCGTCGACAGCCTGAATGCGGCCAACCCGCAGTCCGGCAACGGCAACTTGCAGATACTGGGTGAAAACAACTACACGCGGCGCTTGCAGCAGACCGGTGTGTACTTGCAGGACCTGGTCGAGCTCGACCAGTGGCGCTTTTCACTGGGGCTGCGCCAGGACTGGGTCAAGGTCTCCGAAGAAAACCGTGACAGCGACACCCGGGTCAGTGACGACCGCTCAAGCTTCACTACGCGCGCAGGCGTGCTCTACCTGTTTGAAAACGGTATCGCTCCGTATGTGAGCTATTCCGAGTCGTTCAACCCCAATACCGTTTCTGACCAGAACGGCCGGCCTCTGGCGCCGACCGAGGGCACCCAGTGGGAAGCCGGGGTCAAGTATCAGCCGCCGGGTAGCGACAACCTGTTCACGGCCTCGGTGTTCCGTATTGAACAGGAAAACCTCGCGTCCAAACAGCCCAACGAGGAGTTCTACCGGGCAGTAGGCCAGGTGCGCTCACAAGGCCTGGAACTGGAAGCGCATGTGCAGGTGACCGATAACCTGAAGCTGCTGGGTGGCTATACCTTCACCGACATCGAGTACGCCAAGTCGATGCCTAGCCTGGCTGCGGCAACTGTAGACAACAAGGGCAACTCGCCGACGCAGGCGCCCAAGCAGATGTTCTCGCTGTGGGCCGACTACGACTTCCGCCAGGGCGCTCTGGATGGCCTTAGACTGGGCGGCGGCATGCGCTATGTGGGGTACAGCTGGGTAGATGCTGAAAACAGCATGAAGGTGCCCTCTTACACCTTGTTCGACGCTTCCATCGGTTACGACCTGGGTAAGGTCGGCCTCAAGGGTGTAGATCTGCGCCTTAACGCCAACAACCTGACCAATGAGAGCTACATCGCTTCGTGTGCCAGCCTGAGCTACTGCTACATGGGTGAGGAACGCAATGTCAGCGCTACCGTCAGCTATCAGTTCTGACCGCACTGGCTGAAAGCCAAAAGGCCCGCTCCTGGATTCAGGAGCGGGCCTTTTTATTGGGCTGTTGTCTTGGCCGGGGCCTGACAGCAAAGCAGTCCGCCGAGAAAGACAAAGCCCCTGTCAGCAACGCTGACAGGGGCTTTGGATTTGAATCTTGACGATGACCTACTCTCACATGGGGAGACCCCACACTACCATCGGCGATGCATCGTTTCACTGCTGAGTTCGGGATGGGATCAGGTGGTTCCAATGCTCTATTGTCGTCAAGAAATTCTGTGTGCCGAACCGTCGGTAGACGTGTCAGCGAAACTTGAGTCTCTCTACTTAAAGACAAAACCCCTACCTGCTCGCGCAGATAGGGGTTTTGCGAAATGAATCTTGACGATGACCTACTCTCACATGGGGAGACCCCACACTACCATCGGCGATGCATCGTTTCACTACTGAGTTCGG
>Ga0308169_10003078_pt1 | contig 16621 bp, 11 predicted proteins | sample PhyBR1_2_FD_202139 | JGI IMG/M metagenome (GOLD analysis project Ga0308169, IMG submission 202139) | Phyllosphere microbial communities from UC Gill Tract Community Farm, Albany, California, United States - DLSLSB.R1 | ecosystem: Host-associated > Plants > Phyllosphere > Unclassified | place... | reverse complement strand
GGTTCGTGGACGGCGTGGTCCGTCCCGAAGACCTGAACGTTGCCGCCCGCAACCTCGCCAAGCTGGCACCGAAGGTTCCGGCCTTCCTGCCTTGGTACATGCGCAGCGCCGTGGCGCTGGGCGGCACTATGGCCCCCGTCCTGCCGCAGGTGGTCATCCCCGTCGCCCGCAAGGTCCTGCGGGAAATGGTGGGCCACCTGATCGTTGACGCCACCGACGCCAAGCTGGGCCCCGCCATCGCCAAGATCAGGAAGGACGGCATCAAGCTCAACGTCAACCTCCTTGGCGAGGCCGTCCTCGGCGAGCACGAGGCCTCCCGCCGGCTCGAGGGCACGCACACGCTGCTGGCGCGCCCCGACGTCGACTACGTCTCCATCAAGGTCTCCTCCACCGTGGCCCCGCACTCCGCCTGGGCCTTTGACGAGGCCGTGGAGCACGTCGTCGAAAAGCTCACCCCGCTGTTCCAGCGCGCCGCCTCCTTCCCTAAGGCCAAATTCATCAACCTGGACATGGAGGAGTACAAGGACCTGGACATGACCATCGCGGTCTTCACCCGGATCCTGGACAAGCCCGAGTTCAAGGACCTCGAAGCCGGCATCGTCCTCCAGGCCTACCTCCCGGACGCCCTGTCCGCCATGATCCGCCTGCAGGACTGGGCCGCTGGCCGCCGCGCCAACGGGGGAGCGGGCATCAAGGTCCGCGTGGTCAAGGGCGCCAACCTGCCCATGGAGCAGGTTGAAGCCTCCCTGCACGACTGGCCGCTGGCCACCTGGGGCTCCAAGCAGGACTCGGACACCAGCTACAAGAGCGTCATCAACTACGCCCTGCACCCGGAGCGGATCAGGAACATCCGGATCGGCGTCGCCGGCCACAACCTGTTCGACATCGCTTTCGCCTGGCTGCTGGCCAAGCAGCGCGGCGTGGAGTCCGGCATCGAGTTCGAAATGCTGCTGGGTATGGCCCAGGGCCAGGCCGAGGCCGTCAAGAAGGACGTCGGCTCCCTCCTGCTCTACACCCCGGTGGTGCACCCGTCCGAGTTCGACGTGGCCATCGCCTACCTGATCCGCCGCCTCGAAGAGGGCGCCAGCCAGGACAACTTCATGTCCGCCGTCTTTGAGCTGAGCGAAAACGAGGGCCTGTTCGAGCGCGAAAAGCAGCGCTTCCTCGCTTCGCTGGAGGCCCTGGACAACACGGTCCCGCTGCCGAACCGCCGCCAGGACCGGAGCCTGCCACCGGTTCCGAGGCCGCATGAGGGCTTCGACAACACCCCGGACACCGACCCGTCCCTGCCCGCGAACCGGGACTGGGGCCGGGCCATCCTGGACCGCGTGCCGTCCTCCACCCTCGGCAACGCCGCCGTGAAGGCCGCCTTCATCAACGACGAAACAAAGCTCAACGCCGCCATCGACAACGCGCTGGACAAGGGCAAGGCCTGGGGTGGGCTCTCCGGCAACGAGCGCGCGGAAATCCTGCACCGCGCCGGCGAGATCCTGGAAGCGCGCCGCGCCGACCTGCTCGAGGTCATGGCCAGCGAGACCGGCAAGACCATCGACCAGGGCGATCCCGAAGTCAGCGAGGCCGTGGACTTCGCGCACTACTACGCCGAGTCGGCGCGCAGGCTGGACACGGTCGACGGCGCCACATTCGTCCCTGCCAAGCTCACCGTCGTCACCCCGCCGTGGAACTTCCCCGTCGCCATCCCGGCAGGGTCCACCCTTGCGGCACTCGCCGCCGGCTCCGCCGTCGTCATCAAGCCTGCCAAGCAGGCTGCCCGCAGCGGCGCCGTCATGGTGGAAGCACTCTGGGAAGCCGGCGTGCCCAAGGGCGTGCTGACTATGGTCCAGCTGGGGGAGCGCGAGCTGGGAACGCAGCTCATCAGCCACCCGTCCGTGGACCGCGTCATCCTCACCGGCGGCTACGAGACCGCCGAGCTGTTCCGCTCCTTCCGGAAGGACCTGCCGCTGCTGGCCGAAACCAGCGGCAAGAACGCCATCATCGTCACCCCCAGCGCCGACCTGGACCTCGCGGCCAAGGACGTTGCCTACTCCGCGTTCGGGCACGCCGGCCAGAAGTGCTCCGCTGCCTCACTGGTGATACTGGTGGGCTCCGTGGCCAAGTCCAAGCGGTTCCACAACCAGCTGATCGACGCAGTGACCTCCCTCAAGGTGGGTTACCCGCAGGATCCCACCAGCCAGATGGGTCCCATCATCGAGCCGGCCAACGGCAAGCTCCTCAACGCCCTCACCACGCTGGGCGAGGGGGAAGACTGGGCCGTGGAACCGAAGAAGCTTGATGAGACCGGACGGCTCTGGAGCCCGGGTGTGCGCTACGGCGTCAAGCGCGGTTCCTACTTCCACCTGACCGAGTTCTTCGGCCCCGTGCTCGGCGTCATGACGGCCGAGACCCTCGAAGAGGCCATCGCCATCCAGAACCAGATCGAGTACGGCCTCACCGCCGGACTGCACTCCCTGAACTCCGAGGAGCTCGGTATCTGGCTGGACTCCATCCAGGCCGGCAACCTCTACGTCAACCGCGGCATCACGGGAGCCATCGTGCAGCGCCAGCCGTTCGGCGGCTGGAAGAAGTCGGCCGTCGGCGCGGGCACCAAGGCCGGTGGCCCCAACTACCTGGCCGGCCTGGGCGACTGGGTTCCTGCCAACAGCACCGCCACGGCAGCCGTCACCAACCCGGTCGTGCGCCGCATCCTCGACGCGGCCGGTTCCGCCCTGCAGCCGGCCGAGCTTGAGTCCGTCCAGCGGGCCCTGGCCTCCGACGCCGAGGCCTGGGCTGGAGAATTCGGCACCGCCAAGGACGTCTCCGGCCTGAGCGCGGAACGCAACATCTTCCGCTACCGCAGCCTGCCGGTCACCGTCCGCCTCTCCGAAGGTGCGCCGCTGGGCCACCTTGTCCGGACTGTGGCCGCCGGCGTTCTGGCGGGCTCGGCGCTGACCGTGTCCACCGCCGTCGAACTTCCCGCGCAGCTGCGGTCCGTACTCACCGCGCAGGACATCGAGGTGACGGTGGAGTCCGACGCCGGCTGGCTGGCTTCGGCGGAACGCCTCGCTTCGGCAGGCAAGCTGTCCAACGCCCGCATCCGGCTGATCGGCGGCGACGCCTCCGCGCTGGCCGGGGCAACCGGCGGCCGGCCTGACGTGGCCATCTACGCCCACCCCGTCACCGAGGCCGGGCGCGTGGAACTGCTGCCGTTCCTGCACGAGCAGGCCGTCAGCATCACCGCCCACCGCTTCGGCACCCCGAACCACCTTTCGGACGCGCTGATCTAGCACCGGCAGACACAAAAATGTCCGGTGGTTGGCTTGTCTGCACAAGCTCAACCACCGGACATTTTGCGTGTCCGCTAGCCCAGGTACCAGCCGGGCGGAGTCCAGGTGACCGGGACATTGTGGGCTGAGAAATCCTCGCAGCGGGTGCAGGTGTAGGCCACTTCGCCGAGTGCGGCCACGCTGCCATCGCGCCGGTACGTTGGCGGAATGTAGGACTCAAGGTAAACGAATTCGTCGGTCCGGCACTTGTCGCAGGTGGGCTTCCCCACGTATCCCGTGTCAACGGAGGCCCGTCCGCTGCCAAGGGTGTTCTGGCGGGTAGCGGGCCGGGCTTCGGCGTACGGGCGGGCGTGCGCAGAGTTGAGATGGGTGTTCCTGGCTGTCGTCATTGGCTGCCTGTCCCAAACGCGGGCCGGCGTGCGGAAGCGCGTTTGTGGTGAGTGAACGCGGCCTGCTGCTTGACCTTGGTAATAGAGCATAGGTCAAGCCAGTTCCCCTATCAATGGACACGGGCCCCCTATCTCCCCTAAATGCTGGAAATCGGGTCCAAAGAGAGTTAAGTTTGCCGGTTAATGGTCCGGCCCACGATCGACTGGGTGAGGGCGTCGATCACCTCAGGGTTGGCCAGCGGGTTGCGGATCAGGGTGAAGTCCACATCCCCCACGGCGGGCAGGTCAAAGCGGCGGGTGATGATCTTTAAGTCTTCGGGCACCAGTGACGTCGGCATGACGGCCACGCCGATGCCGGCCCGGACCGCTGCGAGCACCCCGCTGATCTGCCGGGTGGTGCAGGTGATCCGCCAGGTCCGGCCATGGGCTTCCAGCGCATCGATGGCCAGCTTGCGGCTGAGGCTGGGGGCCGGGTAGGCGATCAGCGGCACGGGCGTGCCGGGTTCCAGCATGGTCTGTTCCAGGCCCACCCAGGAAAACGAGTCGTGCTGGACCACTGTGCCGTCCTTTGCCCCCGCCACCCATTTCACGAAGACGAGGTCCAGCTGGCCCGCGTTGAGCTTGCGGTAGAGCTGGTCGCTTTGCCCCACCGTCAGTTCCAGGTTGATCTGGGGGTAGATCTGCCGGAACTCGCGCAGGATCCGCGGCAGTCCGGTGATGGCGAGGTCATCGGCCGTGCCGAACCGCAGCCGCCCCCGCATCGCCGAACCGGAGAAATAGCGGGCTGCGGCGTCATGCGCGGACAGGATGGTCCGGGCGAAACCGGCCATGGCGTCGCCGTTGTCGGTCAGCCGGACGTCCCGTGTGTCCCGGGTGATCAGGGTGCGTTTGGCGGCCGCTTCAAGCTTGCGGATGTGCTGGCTGATGGTGGGCTGGGCCAGTCCCAGGCGCTCGGCGGCCTTGGTGAAGCTGAGGGTGTCCGCCACTGCAAGGAAGGACCGCAACTGGGCTGGTTCAAACATGCTGAGTCTCCGGTGGTCCAAGGTCCTGCGGATATATTGCGTTTTGCAATACGAGTTATAGGGACCATACGCCTCCATAATCCGCTTTGCCAGCCTAGCGTTAAGGGCATCCCAGCCCGCCCGCAATTTTGAGGACACACCTGTGGCACCCCCACCGCCTTCGTCGGCCTCCATCTCCCAACCAGTCATCGACGCGGCGGGTGCAGCGCGGCCCGCCAGCCAGACCCAGCCGCTACCCGTCATTGCCGAGCGCCTCCCCTGGAAGCACACCTTCATCTCACTGAAGGTGCCCAACTTCCGGATCTTCGCGGCCGGCCACTTCATCGCGGTCATCGCCGTCTGGATGCAGCGGATCGCCCAGGATTGGCTGGTGCTGCAGCTCTCCGGTTCCGTGACCGCCGTCGGCATCACCGTTGCGCTGCAGTTCCTGCCATCCCTGCTGCTGGGTCCTTGGGGCGGCATGATCGCTGACCGGTTCGCCAAGCGGAAGATCCTCATCCTGTGCCAGAGCATGGCCGCCGTCCTGGCTGCAACGCTGGCCACCCTTGCGCTCACCGGCGTCATCATGGTGTGGCATGTCTACGGCATCGCACTGGTCCTTGGCCTGGTGACCGTCCTCGACCAGCCCGCCCGCCAGGTGTTCGTCAATGAACTGGTGGGTCCTGCCTATTTGCGGAATGCCATCAGCGTCAACTCCACCACCTTCCAGCTGGGCGGCCTGATCGGGCCCGCCATCGCCGGCCTGCTCCTGACCGCTGTGGGGGCGGGCTGGGCCTTCGCCGCCAATGCCGTTGCCTGCTGCTCCACGGTGGCGATGCTCCTGATCCTGCGAAAGGACCAGCTGTACGTCAACCCGCCTGCCCCCAAGAGTAAAGGGATGCTTCGGGAGGGGCTGCGCTACGCCCTGAGCAAGCCCACCATCTACTGGCCATGGCTGATGGCCGGATTTGTTTCCGTCTTCGCCATGAGCCTTCCCGTCATCCTTGCTGCGTTCGCGGACCACGTCTTCCAGGTGGGTGCCGGCGGCTACGGCATGCTTAACGCCCTGGTGGCACTCGGCGCGCTGTCCGGCGCGGTGGCGTCCACCCGTCGTCGTCAACTGCGCCTTCGCTCCGTGGTGTTCTGCGCCGGCATGTACGGCCTGATGCTCTGTGTTGCCGCGCTTGCCCCGTCCATGGTGTCCTTCGGCGCGGTAATGGTGCTGTCAGGATTCTGGTGCCTCATGTTTCTGACCGGCTGCAACCAGCTGGTGCAGGTCAGTTCCAACCTGGGCATCCGCGGCCGCGTGATGAGCCTGTACATCATGGTGCAGATCGGGGGTCAGGCACTGGGCGGCCCCATGCTGGGCTCGATCGCCGAACATGCCAACCCACATGTTGCCCTGCTGGTCTCGGGCGGCGTCCCGGCCGTTGCCGCGGTGACCGTAGGCACAATCCTGGCGCGGAAGGGCGGGTTGAAGCTTCGAATGGAGCTGAAGGGCCGTCACCCGGTGAGGATCGTCAACCGCCACGCAGGTGCCTAGGCAGCAGGGTCCGCAAGCTCCCGTGGGCCGTAAAGAAAGACTCCGTCATCGGGACCGATGACGGAGTCTTCTGCTTACGCTGGCAGGCTCTCTTGCCGGGTTACTTCTTCTTTGTCGCCTTTGTGGACGTGGTGTCCAGGGAGCTGGCCGGCGCAGCGGCGGCCTTCTTGTCTGCGCGCTTTTCCTTGATGGATTTGCCGGACTTTTTTGATGCCGTTTGACGCGGGGACTTATCAGCCATGATTGCTCCTGTAGCGGAACCGGAAAGGTTCCTGGCTACCGACCCTACACCCCTGCACACCAATGGGCGCCGGGGTTTGAAAAGACAGGGAAGCGGGACTGGAGCGGCTGACGGGAATCGAACCCGCGTATCAAGCTTGGGAAGCTAGCGCTCTACCATTGAGCTACAGCCGCAGTGCCGCCGCCTGCGCGGGGCAGAACTTAGCTTAGCGCAGATCCGGGCGCTCCCCGCGACCATGGCGCGCGGCGGGTCGGTGTCCTTCACCCCGCGTCATCCAGTAACTCTTCAATAACGTCCGCGGTGCCCGCTAGGTCCGGGCGCAGGCGCTGGCTAACCTGATCCGGGTAGCCGCCGAGTTTGGGGGAGGTGCGCTATTGCGGCAGCCGACGTCAACCACAGGAATTTCTTTCATGGCAATCGCAGAGCACGAGGTCCTCATAGAACGCGACGCCACGGCCGTGTACCAATACCTCCTTGACGCGACCAACCTCCCGTCATGGCGGACCGATGTGCGCAGCGTGAAACTCATGCAGGGCCCCGCGGACGCCAAGGGAGCGGTGTACCGCAAAATGGTGGCCGGCCGCTCCGGCCTGAGCATCCCGGCGGACCTTGAGATCACCAATGTGCGCCCCGGGGCCGAAATTGAGTTCCACATCGTGTCCGGTCCGGCAACCCGGTGGGGCGGTTACTACCTCAGCACTGAAGGTGCCGGAACCCGGGTGCGTTTCGCCATGGAGGCGAAACGCCAGGGACGTTTTGGCTTCCTCAGCAGGTTGGGGTTCATTGACGGAATGCTGCAGCGGCGGGTCAGTGCCGACGTGGCCCAGCTGGCCCGGCTGAAGCACGTGCTGGAACTCGAGCCGGCCGTCTGAGGCGTCCGTTTCACCGCCCAGTCACTGCGCCAGCCGCTGCCCCGTCCAGGGGCCGGCAATGTTCGACGGCGAGGCGAGGCTTCCGGCGCTGAGGTCCCAGTACTGCACGGTGTCGTTGGCGCGCCGGAGCGCGACGCCCGTGGAGTTCAGTCCGGTGACGTTGCGCAGCGCCCGGATTCCCGTGACGTCTGACCATCCCGTGGCCACCGTGGGCCGGGTTTCCGTGCGAAGCGAAGCTGTGCCCCACCCGCGGTAGAGCTGTACGCTTCCATCCCCCTTCAGCGCCAGGACATCCTGGAAGCCGTCGCCGTCGTAGTCCACCATGGAGAGCCGGGAGGCGTAGATGCCCGTGGCCACCGTGACGCGCTCCGCGATGTCGCCGGTCCCCTTGTTGCCGTACAGGTAGAGGTTGCCGGCGCTGTCCAGGGCCAGGATCTGGGGCATCCGGTTGTTGGCGCACCAGCCTCCCACAGCCAGGGTCAGGGTGTCCCAGCCGCCCGTGCCGAGAGTGATCGGAGCCTGGAACCCTCCGGCTGCAACGCCGCGGTACAGCGTCAGGTTGCCGTTGGTCCATTGGGCCAGGACGTCATAGGTGCCGTCGCGGTCCCAGTCCGTGACGAAGACTTCCTTGGCTCCGCCGAAGCCCGAACCGATCACCCTGGCCGGCGCATAGGTGCGGGGGCCGGCGGACGCCCGGTCAAGCAGTTGGCCGGCTGAGTCGACGGAAACGAGGTCCGCCGGTCCCTTGATGGCTGCCGCTGCCAGGTTCAGGGTGGGCGGCATGTGGCGTACAGGGGCGTCACACAGGCTTGGCGGCGGTGTCGGAAAGGCGCTGGCCGACCCCGAGCCGGCCGACCCTGCGCCGCCCGGGGAATCGATGGTGCCGGCCGGAAGCGTGGCGTAACCGAAAAAGTCCACCACTCCCCAGATCTGGTACGTGGAGTTGGTGTAGGAAATGCCGATGCCCATCACGTTGAACCGTGGATCGAGGAGCATGGCGTTGTGGCCCGGGGAACCCTTCCACCACTCGACGAGCTGTGCGGCGTCACGGTCGGTCCGGATGGCAATGACCTCGCCGGCGCTGCTGGGGCTCAGGGCGCGGGGGTCGGTCCAGAAGCTGGCCCGGTGCTCGACCACCTCGCGCGTGGCGATGTTATCCGACCAGTCCTGCGCCAACCCCGCCACAGTGGGGTGGTACTTCACCTTGTTCAGCCCGTTGGCCACCCGGTACTCGTTGATCTTGGTGAACACCGTGAGGATGGCAGCGGAGTTGCTGTCCGGCACAAGGGCCTGCGTTGACGGAAGGGCGGCAGCGGACTGGGGCACGGCCTGCGGCGCAGGAGGCGGCGACGCCAGTTCCTGGTCCGGCGCCCACAGCGGCGGGATGGAGGCCGTTTGCGGCGTGGAAGCGGCGGCCGGTGCCGGTGACGTTTCCGTTGAGGGTGCTACCCCGCTGGTGGCAGGAGCCGGCGCCGCGGTGGTGGGCGCCGGCACGGGGGTGGCCGCCGTCAGGGGTGAAGCGGCACGGATGTCTGGGTCCACGGCAGGAGTGAGGGCGCCGGTGGGCCCGGACCCGGCGGCGGACCCCCCGGTGTTGCGCACCAGGGGAGCGGCAAGCGTGATGTTTGCCGGTCCTGCTTGGCCGGGGGGCAGCGCCCTAGGGGGTGCTGCCGTGTTCGAAGAGACCAGCGCCAACGCACAGAGCACGCCGATGACAGACGGTGCCACTAATTTATTCACAACATCCCCAGCCCTGTTACGCCATCCGGGAGACCATTCCGGCGGCTATCATTCGCAACATTAGCCCCACTGGGCTACGGCAACAACGGGAAAATGCAGGTGGGGATAACCGATACGGTAATTTGGGACGGTGCTGATCTCTGACCGCGACATTCGTGCCGAAATTGATTCCGAACGGATCGTGCTGGAACCGTACGATCCAGCGATGGTCCAGCCGTCGTCCGTGGATGTCCGGATAGACAAGTTCTTCCGGTTGTTCGACAACCACAAGTACGCGCACATCGATCCCGCGCAGGAGCAGCCCGAACTGACGCGGCTGGTTGAAGTCGAGCAGGACGAGGCCTTCATCCTGCACCCGGGGGAGTTCGTCCTGGGTTCAACCTATGAGACCGTGACACTGCCGGATGACATTGCGGCCCGTCTGGAAGGCAAGTCGTCGCTGGGCCGGTTGGGCCTGCTGACGCACTCCACCGCCGGCTTCATCGATCCCGGCTTCTCCGGCCACGTCACCCTTGAGCTGTCCAACATGGCCACCCTGCCCATCAAGCTGTGGCCCGGGATGAAGATCGGCCAGCTCTGCTTTTTCCGGCTCAGCTCCGCTGCGGAGTACCCGTATGGGCAGGGGGAGTACGGCAACCGGTACCAGGGCCAGCGCGGGCCTACTGCCAGCCGCAGCCACCTGAACTTCCACAAGACCCGGATCTAGCCGCGCGGCAGCTGCCTGGCGGCTGCCTCTGTGCCTAGGCCTGCGGTGCCACCGCCCGCGGCCGGATGAACGGCCTGGCCAGAGGTTCAACGTAGCGCGCCGCCAGCGGGCCCATCACGGCCATCAGCAGGACGTAGGCGGTGGCCAGTGCCGCGAGGTCATGGGGAACAGCGCCGGAGGCAACGGCCAGGCCGGCAATGACGATCGAGAACTCACCGCGGGCCACCAGCGCTGCTCCGGCGCGGAAGCGGCCGGGCCGGGCTATCCCGGCCCGTCTGGCTGCCCAGATCCCGGTGACCATCTTGGTGGCTGCCGTGGCCACCGCAAGGACCAGCGCCCACCCGAGCACCGGCGGAATGGATGTGGGATCCGTATTGAGGCCGAAGGCCACAAAGAAGATGGCCGCGAACAAGTCCCGCAGCGGCTCCAGGATGCGCGTGGCGTTGTGGGCGGTGGAGCCTGAGATGGCGATGCCCAGCATGAAGGCCCCCACAGCGGCAGAGACCTGCATGGCGGACGCGGCGCCGGCCACCAGCAAGGCAGCCCCGAGGACGTTGAGCAGGAAGACCTCGGAGTTCTCGCTGTGGACGGCCTTGGAGACGTGGTGCCCGTGCCGCAGGGCCACCATGAGGACCATGGTGACCACGGCCAGGGCAATCCCCACCGTGGTGAGGCCGCCAAGGAAACCGACGCCGGCCAGGGTGGCGGTCAGGATGGGCAGGTAGACGGCCATGGCGAGGTCCTCGAACACCAGGATGGAGAGGACCACCGGCGTTTCACGGTTTCCGAGCCGGCCGAGGTCCGTGATGACTTTGGCGGCGATGCCGGACGAGGAAATGTAGGTCACCCCGCCCATGACCATGGCGCCCACGCCGCCCCAGCCCAGGAGCCCGGCAAGCGCGGCCCCGGGTACGAAGTTCAGGACAAGGTCAAGGACGCCCGCCTGCCACGAACGGCGGAGGCCCGTGAAGAGTTCGGCCGCTGTATATTCCAGTCCGAGCATAAGCAGCAGCAGGATGACGCCGATCTCGCCCGAGAGGTGGGCGAACTCGTGCATGCCTTCCAGCTTGATGATGCCGCCGGCACCGAAAGCGAGGCCGCCCAGCAGGTAGAGGGGGATGGGCGACATTCCGATCCGTCCCGCCAGCCTGGCCAGCAGGCCGAGGCAGAACACGACGGCCCCCAGCTCAATGAGGGTCAGGGCCAGCGGGTCCATGCGGACTAACCGTTGCGCAGGATATCGGCCGCTGAATCGAGGCCCTGCTGGGTGCCGACGGCCACCAGCAGGTCACCGGCGTGAAGGACGACGTCGGGCCCGGGCGAAGGCAGCACCTCACCCTCGCGCATGATGGCAACAATGGAGACCCCGCACCGGGTGCGGATGCAGGCCTTGCCCATGGGCTGGTTTTGGAACGGGGAGTCCGCGGCGATGGAGAACTGCCGGGTGACGATGCCCGGAACGTCCTTGTGCTCCTCCGCGAGCTTCATGGCCAGGTGGGTGCCGCCCAGCAGGTTGCCGAGCGTTGCTGCCTCGTCGCTGGTGAGCGGAATGGAAGCCTGGCAGGTATCGGGATCGTCCCAGGTGGAAACGATGAGTTCCGTTTGGCCTTCCCGCCGCTCCACCACGCCGATGCGGCGTCCGGAGGCGGTCATGAAATCCTTCCTGAGGCCAAGGCCCGGAAGGTTGGTTTCGTCCACGTTCATGAATCCAGCCTAGTCCGCCTGGCAACACCTGGCCGGAGAGGCGGCGCGGGCCTCGCCGGGGTACTCAGACGGCGGGCACGACGGCGATGGGAGCCTTCGCGGGGGACTTCACCGGCAGCAGCACCAGGAGCCCTGCGAGGAGGACCACCATGATGCCCAGGATGCCCCACCGCTGGGCCTGGCCGGCGGGAACCAACGGCGTGGCAAGGGTGATGCAGAGGGTGAACAGCGCGGGCGCCAGGAAGCTGACGGCCCTGCCGGTGGTGGCGTACAGGCCGAAAAGCTCGCCGGATTCCCCGTGCGGCGCGAGCCGGGCCAGGTAGGCGCGGGACGAGGACTGGGCCGGCCCGACGAAGAGGCAGAGGAACAGGCCGAAGACCCAGAAGGTGGTGGTGCCGGCCCATTGCATGCCGAAGAAGGAATAGTTTCCGTTGCCCAGAACCAGGATGGCGGTCCCGGCAACCAGGAGCCCAACGAGTGAGCCGGTGATGATCGCTTTGGGACCCACCTTGTCATCCAGGAACCCGCCGATCACAGCGCCCACGGCAGCCACCACGTTCCCAAAGATGGCGAAGAAGATCACCTGGGGGAGGGCGAACCCGAAGGTGCCGGCGGCGATGACGCCGCCAAAGGTAAAGACGGCCGCCAGGCCGTCGCGGAATACGGCGCTGGCGAGCAGGAAGTAGATGGTGTGCGGGCTGGTGGCGTAAATGGCCTTGATCCGCCGGAACAGCAGCCCGTAGCTGGCAAGGAAGCCGAGCCGCGTGGATTGGGCGGCCCGGGGAAGCTCCGGGACGGCGAACAGGACGGGCAGGGCGAAGACGAAGAACCACACTGCGGAGAAGACGGCCACCAGCCGGATGTTGAGGCTGTCTTGCGTGGAGGAGCCGAACCAGTTGAAGGCAGGCTGGACGAACAGTTGCAGGACGATCAGGAGAGCCACGATCCCGCCAAGGTAGCCGGCGCCCCAGCCGAAGCCGCTGACCTTGCCGATATTCTGCGGCGTGGAAACCTGGGCCAGCATGGCGTTGTAGTTGACGCCGGCAAATTCGAAGAAGACGTTGCCCAGTGCAATCAGGGAAACACCGAGGAGCAGGAATTCCGGGCGCGGGAACACAAAAAAGCACAGGGCCGTGAGAATGGCGACGGCGGCCGAGTTCACTCCCAGCCACAGCTTGCGCCTGCCGCCCGCATCCGAGCGCTGGCCCGTCACGGGTGCCAGCAGTGCGATGGCAAGCCCGCCGACCGCCAGGGCCGCACCCAGGACTGCCGAGGCATTGTCCTCACCACCGAATGCCTTTGACGTCAGGTAGACGGTGAACACGAACGTGGTCATGACCGCGTTGAAGGCCGCCGAGCCCCAGTCCCAGGACGCCCAGGCCAGCACCTGGCCTTTGCTGGAGGACCGGGTTCCGGATTCGAGTTCCGAGGCAGGCTGCATTGCTCCCGGCGCGCTGGCGCTGTTCATAGGATGCATCGTATCCGCCCGTGGCGAACAGCTGCGGGACCGTGGCCCCCGTCCCGCGGGGATTCCGGCCACGGGACCCCGCCGGGCGGGGAAGGCGGCAGGGCCGCCTTGGTAAACTGAGCCCTCCCGGACCTTACTTTTTTGCCGCCTGCTCCAACTTTTGACAATCGAATTCCTGACGTTGCGGAGAATCCAGTGATCACAGTCCTTGCCGTGCACTTTTCGGTGGCTGTCCTCGCGCCCTTCCTCTTCAGGCTCTGGGGCCGCAACGCCTTCTACGCGCTGGCCGCAGTCCCCGCGGTTTCCTTCGCCTGGCTGATGTTCCAGCATGGACCCATTTATTCGGGTCCCGGGGCGGTCGTCGAAACCTTCGAGTGGATCCCCAGCCTCCATCTTGAACTGGCCTTCCGTATGGACGCCCTGGCCTGGGTGATGTCCCTGCTGGTGCTGGGCGTTGGTTCCCTGGTGCTGGTCTACTGTGCGCGCTACTTCAAGAGGAAAGACCAGGACCTCGGGGCGTTCGGCGCCCAGCTGCTGGCGTTCGCGGGCGCCATGTTCGGCCTGGTCACGGCGGACGACCTCCTGCTGCTGTTCATTTTCTGGGAACTGACCACCATCCTGTCCTACCTGCTGATCGGCTTCGCGCGGACCCGGCTTGCCGCGCGCCGCTCCGCCCTGCAGGCGCTGATGGTCACCACCGCGGGCGGCCTGGCCATGCTGGTGGGCCTGATCATGCTTGGCTACTCGGCGGGGACGTACCGCATCTCCGCCATCCTCGAGCAAGCGCCCGCGCTGGCCGGCGGAGCCACGGCGCCCGTGGTGAGCGCCGCCGTCGTCCTCATCCTGGTCGGTGCCATCACCAAGTCCGCGCTGGTCCCCTTCCACTTCTGGCTTCCAGGCGCCATGGCGGCGCCCACCCCGGTCAGCGCGTACCTGCACGCCGCGGCGATGGTGAAGGCCGGCATCTACCTGGTAGCGAGGCTTGCCCCCGGGTTCTCGGACACCGCCTACTGGCAGCCGGTGGTCCTGGGGCTGGGCCTGGCCACCATGCTGGTGGGCGGCTACCGGGCGCTGCGGCAGACGGACATCAAGCTGATCCTCGCCTACGGCACCGTCAGCCAGCTGGGCTTCCTCACCATGGTGGTGGGCCTCGGCACGCCCGACGCCGCACTGGCGGGCCTGGCCATGCTGCTGGCCCATGGCCTGTTCAAGGCAACGCTCTTCCTGGTGGTGGGCATCATCGACCATCAATCGGGAACCCGTGACGTGCGCAAACTCTCCGGCGTTTTCCGCTCCTCGCGTGCGCTGGGCATCGTGGCCGCCGTCGGCGCCGCCTCCATGGCGGGTGTCCCGCTGCTCGGCGGTTTCGTCGCCAAGGAATCGGTGCTTGAGGCCTTCGTGCACCACGCGGGCGATCCGCATTCCGGTGCGTGGGGTGTGGTGGTCCTGGCGGGGCTGGTGGTGGGGTCCATCCTCACGTTCGCCTACAGCGCCCGATTCATGTGGGGCGCGTTCGCGGCCAAGCCCGGTGTGGAACCGATTCCGTTCAAGGCCATCAGGCCCTCCTTCCTTGCCGCGCCTGCGGTCCTCAGCCTCCTGACCATCGCGTACGGGCTCTGGCCGGTACCGGTGGACGCCTGGATCCAACCGTATGCGGCGTTGTTTGCGTCCATGGCGCCCGACGCCGGCACCCCAGCCGAACAGGCAGGTCACCTGGCGCTGTGGCATGGCCTGACGCCGGCGCTTGGGCTGACGGCCGTCACCTTCGCGTTGGGCGCGGCGATGTACCTTGGCCGCAACGCCGTTGCCCGGACCCAGGCACTGGTGCCGGCGTGGGTGGACGGCGACCGCGCCTACCAGCTGACCATCGGTGCGCTCGACGACGCCGCCGTCTGGATCACCGGCCGGACCCAGCGCGGATCACTGTACTTCTACCTTGCCGTGATCCTCAGCGTGGCGTTCGTCCTTCCACTCGCGGCAATCCTGTTTGGCGGCAACCCCCTGCCACAGGGCATCTACCTCGTGGACCCCAACTCCCCGCTGCAGCTCGTGGCAGGTGCAGGCATCGTGATCGGCGCCCTGGCCGCCGTCAGGGCCAACAAGCGGTTCCTTGCGGTGCTCATGGTCTCCGTGACCGGGTACGGCATTGCCCTGGTGTTCGCGCTGCAGGGTGCCCCGGACCTGGCGCTGACCCAGATGCTGGTGGAGACCATCATCCTGGTGGCGTTCGTCCTGGCCATGCGCAGCCTGCCGCCGGAACTGCGGGACCGAACCGGCGGCAAGTACCGCGTGCTGAGGGTCATCATCGGGCTGGGATTCGGCGTGACCATGGTGTTCGCCGCGATTTTCGCCATGGGCGCCAGGACCGCCATTCCGGTATCGCTGCAGTTCCCGCAGCTCGCCTATGAAGGCGGCGGGGGCCTGAACGTGGTCAATGTGACCCTGGTGGACATCCGCGCCTGGGACACGTTCGGCGAGATCAGCGTCCTGGCGCTCGCCGCCACCGGCGTGGCCAGCCTGATCTTCGTCCGGGGCCGCGGTGACAGGCTGCAGGCCTCCGCGTCGGTGGCGGAGGGAACGGTAGGGCGCTACCACGGCGTGGATCCCGGCTCCCGTGACGGCGCGGCCCTGGCCATCAGCCGGAAGTTCGCCGCCGCTGCCCGGGACCCATGGATCGTGGCGGGCCGGACCCTGGCCCCCGAGCGCCGCTCCATCATCTTCGAAGTGGTCACCCGGCTGATCTTCCACTCCATGATCATTTTCTCGCTGTACCTGCTGCTGGCAGGGCACAACCTGCCCGGCGGCGGTTTCGCGGGCGGCCTCACCGCCGGCCTGGCGCTGACCATCCGCTACCTGGCCGGCGGCCGGTTTGAGCTGCGGGAAGCGGCGCCGCTCAGCGCCGGCGCGCTGCTGGGGATCGGCCTGGCGCTGGCTGCCGCCTCGGGTGTCATGCCCCTGCTGCTGGGTGGCCAGGTGTTCCAGTCCGCCATAGTCCAGGTATGGCTGCCTGTGTTCGGGGACATCAAGTTCGTCACCTCAACCATCTTCGATATTGGCGTGTACATCGTGGTGGTGGGCCTGGTGCTGGATGTCCTGCGCAGCCTCGGCGCCGAAATCGACGAGCACCTGGAGGAGCGGTCCCTGGCGGCCGGCCAGGAAGCGGCAGGGGCCTGGGAGGCCGGCCACGACCAACCGGCACCGGAGCTGGAACAGGAACCGGATGCGGTTCCTGCCGAGACCACCGCGAAGGGCCACGCATGAGCGTCAACCTGACCCTGCTGATCGTCATGGGCGCACTGTATGCCTGCGGCATCTACCTGATCCTGGAGCGCAGCCTGACCCGGGTGCTGCTGGGCCTGATGCTCCTGGCCAATGCAACCAACCTGCTGATCCTGGCCACCGGGGGATACGCCGGTCTGGCCCCGCTGTTCGCCAAGGACATCGCTGCCAAGGACTACAACGACCCCCTGCCGCAGGCGCTGATCCTGACCTCTATCGTGATTTCATTCGCGGTCACGGCCTTCATGCTGGGCATCATCTACCGCACCTGGCTCCTGGCCCGCCAGGATGAGATCCAGGACGACGCGGAGGACCGCCGCGTGGCAGCGACCCCCAGCTTCGACGCCGAGGACGATGCCGAAGTGCCCGCAGAAACCTCCGAGTTTCCGCTCAC
>Ga0308169_10003076_pt1 | contig 16643 bp, 10 predicted proteins | sample PhyBR1_2_FD_202139 | JGI IMG/M metagenome (GOLD analysis project Ga0308169, IMG submission 202139) | Phyllosphere microbial communities from UC Gill Tract Community Farm, Albany, California, United States - DLSLSB.R1 | ecosystem: Host-associated > Plants > Phyllosphere > Unclassified | place... | reverse complement strand
GACGGATTCGGGCCGCGGAGTCTTACGCCGCGCGAGGGCGAAACACAGGACCAGCCCGGAACGCGCCAAATATATGGCTGACTTCAATGGCCCGGTACTTGGGGTGCCGGCCTGCCGGACCTTCATTTCGACCGGCACCTGGGTCACGCGGCACCCGGACTTGATCGCCACAACCAAAGAGTCGATGGTATCACCGAGGTATTCGGCCGGAAAATGATCTATGTACTGGCGCAAAGCGCGTTCGTTCGCCGCTCGAAAGCCGGAAGTTACATCTGTGAGTTCAGTGTGGGCCACCCACGAAATCACCTTGGCAAGCACCGACATTGCCCATCTACGGGGGCCTTTGGCATCGTAGCTGCCCCGGCCTGCAAAACGTGCCCCAATGGAAATGTCAGCAACCTCAAGCCCGGCCAGGACCCGGTCGATATCGAGGGGGTCGTGCTGTCCGTCAGAGTCAACCTGGATTGCCGCTTTATATCCGTGGCGGATCGCATACTTGAATCCGGTACGCATGGCACCGCCAACGCCGAGGTTGAATGGAAGCTTGATGACAGTCGCACCGGCCTCGCGTGCGACGTGCGCTGTATTGTCCTTGGAGCCGTCATCGACGACAAGAACGTCATGATGAACGGTGCGCAACACCTCCCGGACGGTGTCTCCGATCGCTTCTGCCTCGTTCCAAGCTGGCATGATGATCAAAACGCCGGAAGTGTTTGAGTTGCCCATGATGGTCCACTATATCAACAGCCAACTGCTGGAAAGATGCATGGAAAAGGTACCGCCTGCAACGCTGCGTACCCGGGCACCAACCCGAAGCAAGGCATACTTGAAGCGTTCGATTGGCATTCTGAGGAGAACTAATTCATGACCTGGTGGCAAACCGGCCCAACGCTCGCGGGAACGATCCTTATCTTCTTCGTTCCGGGCCTCACCATCCTGGCCGCCGGAGGAGTTCGCCGAATCAACCTCATTTGCCTCGCCGCGCCCGTGTCCTTTTCGCTGGCCTCGGTACTTGCGATCGTGCTCCAGAAGGTCAATGTCCCCTTCAACCCTTTCACCTACCTTGGAGCCGCTGCGGTCGCTGCCGTTGTTGCCTTCGTCGCACGAAGCACGTGGTTGCGCCGGACAACGGGCCTCTCACCCAGGAGCGAGCGTGGGGTGTTGGGGGCCAACGGCGCCGTGCGACTGGCAGCACCCCGGCAAAAACTATGGGCATGGCTCGTCATCGCATCCGTCGCAATCCCTGCCGCGATCATCTCGTACCGGTACGTCAGAGGTTTCGGCCAGCCAGATAACTTGTCGCAAACCTTCGACAACGTCTACCACCTGAATGCCATCCGGTACATAGCGGACAGGCAGATGGGTTCGTCCCTTACCCTCGGTAACCTCACAGACGCTTCTACAGGCTTTTATCCGGCAGCCATGCACGACCTGATGGCGCTCGTTTTAATGCTCGGCGGCTCGTCGGTCATGGAAGTGGTCAACCTCGGGACCATCGTGATCGGTGCGATCATTTGGCCGTTGTCGTGCATCTTCCTCGTCACCCGCATTGTGGGCAACCAGGCAACGACAGTCCTAAGTGCCGGCATCCTGTCCGCGGGCTTCAGTTCCTTCCCCTATCTCATGGTCGCCTTTGGTGTTCTGTATCCAAACCACGCCGCCATTGCCCTGCTTCCGGTCGTACTCGGCCTCGTGATTGAGGTTCTTGGCCTGGCCCAAAGCCGCCCCTCTTCTTTCTGGCCACCGTTGATCGCACTGGCGGTCGTCGGACCGGGCCTGGTGCTGGCACACCCCAGCGCGCTCGTGGCCCTCATCGGGTTCAGCACCCCGCCGGTACTGGCCCGGCTCATCCTGTCGTGGCGGGCCTACCGTCACGGCCAGGAACGGGGCCGCGTCCTACTGATGTGGGCAGTTGCCACCGTGCTTTACGGCGTATTTGGTCTAATTGTTTGGGTCTTTGTCCGACCCAGCCTGGCTGCAGCGCCTTGGACGCCCTTCCAGTCAAATGCCCGTGCACTGGGTGAAATTCTTGCAAGCGCGCCTATGGGCACAACTGCAGCATGGGTCATGCTGGCCCTGACGATCATCGGCACGTACGTCGTCGCACGCCAACTGGGCCGGTACTGGTGGGTACTCGGCATGTATGCGGTGGGAGGTGCGCTCTACGTCATCGTTTCCGCATGGTCACTGGGTGACTTCCGAACCTTCTGGACCGGCGTCTGGTACAACGACAGCTTCCGGCTGGCCGCGTTGCTTCCCGTCGTAACGCTGCCTGTTGCGGTCATGGGTGCACAATGGTTGACCTGGCGCGTCCGGTCCTTGGGCGATTACCTGGTTGTCACCGGCCGGACGAACCCTGACAAACTTGCCCCCGCGCTCCGCCCGGTGGCTGCCCGGCTTCCCGGCGTGACCGGCGTCGCCGCCTCAGTCGCCCTTGTTCTTGCCCTCGGCGCAGCCGCCCAAGGCGGCACTTTATCGAATGTTCAACAACGCCTTGACACGATTTTCCGGACTACTCCCAACTCTTACCTCTTGACGACGGACGAGATGGCTCTGCTCCGAGATGTTCCCGATATCGTGCCGGCAACCGACGTCGTGGTTGCGAACCCGCGAACGGGAGGGTCGCTCGTTTACGCAGTATCCAACCGCCGGGCCTTGGCACCTCACATCTTCGGTGACAGAACCGAAGACGAGCAGTACCTGCTCGACCACTGGGACGAGGCAGCCTACAACAGTAAGGTCTGCCCGATCGTCAAGAAGCTCAACGCCTACTGGGCCTTGGACTTCGGAGATTTCGAGGTTGTACCGGGCGATGAACCCTTTATCGGTCTTCGGGATCTCGGCAAGGCCTCTGTTCCCGGCGTTGAGGTGGTAAAGACGGAAGGAAAAGCACACCTGTACCGGGTAACCGCCTGCGGCTAGGGGATCTCGGACGTTCGGGACCGGAATGTAGACTGTCTTCGTAAGTCCGGAGGGCCTCTTTGGCATAGACACGGCATTTAGCCGCCGGGCGGATCGAACTTCAATCACCTTGGGGGCCATTTCCGTGCGCGGAACCAGCGTTACTTATGTATTTCCGATCTACAACGAGTCCGGAAATATCCCGCTTCTCTACCAGCGCGTATGTGAAGCCACTGCGCGCCTGCCATACGACGTCGAACTGCTGTTCGTGAACGACGGCAGCACAGACAGCTCATTGGCTCTCCTCCTGGAACTCCGTGAACATGATCACCGCGTCAGCGTGATCGACTTCGCGCGGAACTACGGACACCAGCTGGCAGTGACGGCGGGACTGGATAACGCGACCGGGGACGCAGTCATCATCATGGACAGCGATCTTCAGGATCCCCCCGAGGTCAGCTGCGAATTGCTGAAGCAGTGGGAGCGGGGCTACGACGTCGTGTATGCCCAGCGCCGCACCCGGCAGGACAGCGCATTCAAGAAGTCGACGGCGGCGGTCTTCTACAAAATCCTCCAGAAGGTCTCCGAGATCGAGATACCGCCAAACACAGGTGACTTCAGGTTGCTGGACCGACGCGTCGTGGATGAAATCAGAAAGTTCCGCGAGCATGACCGCTTTATTCGCGGAATGGTCAGTTACGTGGGGTTTAAACAGGTCGCTGTTCAGTTCGACCGCGAAGAACGCTTTGCGGGGGTCTCGGGTTATCCGTTGAGCAAGATGCTGAAGCTTGCCGCGGACGGCATTCTGGGTTTCTCAACGTTTCCGTTGACGGTCATTTCGCGCATCGGGTTCGCCTCTGCCGGCCTGAGCCTCCTTGGCGTCCTGTACGCCCTGTACATGAAAATCTTCGTCCCCGGGGCGGTCGTCGAAGGCTGGACTTTCATTGTTATCGCGGTGCTGTTCATGGGTGGCCTCCAGCTAATAATGCTTGGCATCCTGGGCGGCTACATCGGTCGCATCTATAAGCAGGTGCAGAACCGACCGCTATACGGCGTTCGCACCTTTTACACCGGTGACCCTGCGACCCGTCGGCTCACAAATTGAACGGGACAACGCGGCTGGCTTCGGCATCCCTTTCGACGCGGATAGTTCAGCACAAGCTCACCCGCTTCGTCGTAATCGGTGTAGCGAACAATCTGGTCGGCTACGCCGCCTTCGTGGTCTTGTCCCTGCTCGGGGTTGCGGCGATTCCTGCGATGAGCGTCTCCTATGGGGTAGGGATGGTCATCAGCTTTATTGGCAACAGGAAATGGACGTTCAGCCACCGCGGCAGCATACTTCCCGCGCTGACCAGGTTCCTCATCGCCAACGCCGTGGGCTATGGCATTAATTTCGCGTTGCTTTGGATTTTCGTCAAGAGCTTCCAGCTGCCGCAAATACCCGTCCAGTTTTTCGCAACCGGGTGTGTTGCCCTGTGCACCTTCCTGATGATGAGGCTCTGGGTTTTCCGCAGCGACCGAGGTGACGCAGTTGCCTAGGCCCGCCCGTCGCCACTCGTCGTCCCGAATACTTCGTCGCTGGCTTCGGCCGGGAATTGCGGCCACGGCAGGGGTGGCAACCTGGTTCATCGCTCCGAACGTGATCCCAAACTCGGCCTTCAGGTTGCTGTCCCTGGCAGCCGTCGTGATTCTCGTTGCTGACTTTCCCTATCTGCGCGTTTTTTGGGCACGGACCTTTACCCGTCCGCGTCTGCGCCTCCCGAAGCAGCCATGGCCGCTGTTTGTTGCCCAGCTGGCATTTTGCTGCCTCGTCACGTGGTTCCTCGTCGGCTCGCTCGTCAGCCCGGTAACCCTTATATGGGGCTTCGCCTGGCTGCCGGTGATCCTCGCGGCTCTCGTCATCCTGGCAGTGCTGCCCTCCTTTTATAGGGGGTGCGTTGTTGCCGCGGCCTGGTTCGATGTTTGGAACAAAGGCCGTCAAGTTCTGGCAGTCGGTGTCATCCTGGGGATCTTCTTCACTGCCGAATTCCTCATTGGAGCCGCAGTGCGGGTCGTTCCCGATTGGGACGCGGGCACAATCTACAGCAACGCAGCAGGGCTGGCGACGGGTTCCCTTCAGACAATCGACGCTGACTACTACTCGATGTACCCGAACAACATCATGCTTACCCTGGCGTTGGCGAGCTACCTCCGCGTTCTCCATGAATTCGGTGCCGCAGACCTTTACCTTGCTGCAATAGCATTGAATGCCGTTGTCATGACGACCGCAGTTCTGCTCGTTGCCGTTGTAACGCGAAGGATCGCAGGCACGGCCACAGCAATCTTCAGCCTGCTCCCCTGCGTTGTGTTCATTGCCCTCAGCCCATGGGTTGCGGTGCCCTACTCCGACACCCTGGGCATGGTATTCCCTGTATTGCTGCTCTACTTGTTCCTGCTCAGCCGGAGCGCAACGAAGCCGATCCCCGCTTACTCTTTCTGCTTAGCAGCGGGGCTGGTGGCGGCCGTCGGCTTCTACATCAAACCGACGATCGTGTTCGTACTCGTCGCGTCCACCGTTGTCGTCCTCTTCGCCCGCGGCGACGGGGGCCGCAAGCGCCGAAGCCTTGCCGCCGGCGCTGTCTTCCTTGTGGTGGCTTTGGGGGGATTCGCGTCAGGACAGGCCGCTATCAAGGCCGCGGTGGCCACCAGTCCAGCCATTGGTTTCGACCTGTACCACAACGACAAAGAGTTCCCGGTGACCCACTTCCTGAAGATGGGATCGACCGGGCTCGGAGGCTTCAACGGCGCCGACGTCGCAGAGACCAAGTCGATTGATTCTGTCCGGGACCGCTTCCAAAACGGCATCGACGTGTACCTCGATCGTGTGTCCGGGATGGGTTTGTGGGGCTACCTGGACTTCTTGAACGTCAAGGGGAAGGCGATCATGGGCGACGGCTCATTTTTCAACTGGGGTGAAGGAATGGCCCGAAAACCTGTCGAACTCTCGGCCAACGATCCCCTAAGCCGGGCCATTCAGGACTACTTCTATTACCAAGGCCCGCATTTTGCTTTCCTTCGGGGCTTCTGGCAGTCGTTCTGGATCGTTACGCTGGTGCTGGTTGCTGCCCCGCTCCTGCTACGCTCCCGCTACCTCGAACATCCGGGCGCAGCAGTCATGCGTCTGTCACTCCTCGCCCTGATGTTATTCCTACTGTTCTTCGAAGGCCGTTCACGATACCTGTACATGTATGTTCCCTTCTTCATTCTCCTTGCGTCCTTGACGGTTGCGGCCCTGGCAAGCCGTACCGGTGGAGCCGAAGCAGCCCTTTGCGACGGGCACGAGGACGTGAGGGAACCTGAGCACAGGACCGGACAGACGCGGACGGCCGGCGCCTGAATCAGCAGCCGGCAGGACCGCAGTTCTGTCGGCTGCTGCAGGGGTACAGCGATGGATTTACTGCTGCGCTTGGTTGAACCGCTGGGCAAGCACAGGCACGAGCGTGTGCATGTAGCTTCGAGAGGCGTGGTCCGTGTCGTAGTAGACCTGAAGACCACCGATCACGGCGTGGCACTTCGCTGCATCACAGAACTGGTCTGACAAGTCCAGGACTTTGACCGAGGGACTGCCCATGCCCTGAGCCGCTGCCGCTACAGGGTCGGGAACCAACGCATCTGCGCGGTCGTTCGCACAGGCCAGCGGGGTTTGCTGGTTCAAGGCCACGCAATCCGGGCTGCTGTGGCGCAGCGTGAGCGGAGTATCCCGGAGCACGAAAACCCGGGAACCTGCACTGGTCCATTCGGAAAAGCGCTTGGTCACCCCGTCGTTGTACTGCTCGGCTTGGGATCGGCCTGTCCCGTCGTCGACAGTTTCTCCTGCCCCGAAGGCGGCGGCGAAAACCATATTCGGTTTGTCCTGGACAATACGGTCCGAAAGCCTGCGGCTCCAGTCAAGGCAACGCTGCTGAAGTTGCGGCTCCGTGCTCGGCGTTCCCATGAAAGCCACACGCTTGGCATCAATGAACGGACAGCCCCCCAAAAGGGACTCCTTGACCTTCCATTTATTGACCCTTGCAAGCTCGTAAAGCGCGGTCTTCCATTGTTCTGCGTGGGAATCACCAATCAGCCAGACTGTGGCGGCGGGCCTTCCGCCACCGGTGAAATCGCACTCACTCAGGACTTTTCGTTCACCGATGATCAATGGGTCAGCCGCCACTTTGCATTCCGGCGCGTCAAACCACGGAGCCTCGTTGGGACCCACGTTTGCCACCTGGGCCGGCCCGAAGGGATCCTTGCAGTCGTTGCGGGGGTCGAGGCTTCGTGCTCCATAGCAGGGTTGACCGGAGAGATCCTGAAGCTTTGACGCCTCGGCATCCTGTGCCTTGCCCAGGCTAAACAGCAAGCCGCCGCACAGCGCACAGACAAGAGTTAGAGCCGCCGCCATCGTGATAACGACGCGCGCCGGCTTTGCCTTCGGCAGGAGTCTCGTCCGTCCCGGGTCTTCGACATATGTCTTCGACAGATAGGCAATGCCGACTGCCAAGGCAAGGAGTATGACCTTGTCCCACGTCTCCAAGGGCCTGCTGATGATAGCCGGAGCCAAAATGATCAGGGGCCAGTGCCAGAGATAGAGGGAATATGACACGTCGCCCGTGAACTGGACAGGCGGTGCAGCAAGCAAACGGTTGGGAGACCAGCCTGGGCCGTGGGGGCCAAAAGCGATCACCAGGAGGGTGCCGGCCACTGGAACGACAGCGGCAGCACCCGGGAAGAAGGTTCGTTCGTCATAGGAAAAGGCTGCGAAGGCAATAAGGCCGTAGCCAAGCCACTGGGCTACGCCGGAGAGCACCAGGATGTCCGAACCGGCACGCAATCGCATGGCAGCAAGCGCGTGGGCACCGCCGATTGCAACCAGTGCGCCTGCGCCAAACTCCCACACGCGGGCGGGGGTGACAAAGTATGCCTGGCTCTTGTTCGTGTGGGTGAACCAAACGCAGAACGCAAAGGCCATCAGGCTTACCACGACTATGGCCACAGCCAGAAGCAACCTGCGACGAATGCGGAACTTTGATGCGGCTATGAAGATTGCCAGGAAGAGAAGCGGCCAAACCAGATAGAACTGCTCCTCCACAGAGAGCGACCAATAATGCTGGACGGTGGAAGCGGCTTCATTGTGGGCGGAGTAGTCCACCGACTTTGCGGCCAGCATCCAGTTCTCAAAGTAAAGGACCGCGGCCATTGTCTCCTGCGCAACGGCAAGCCACCGCGAGAAAGGCAGCAGTGCCCAGGCGGCCAGCAGGGAAACGACAGCCACCACGGTTGCGGCCGGCAGCAGCCTCTTGATGCGGCGCGAATAGAACTGCCCGAGCTTGATTCGTCGCGTGCGCTCCAACTCACCCAAGAGGTGCTTGGAGATCAGGTAGCCCGAGATGACGAAGAAGACGTCCACGCCGACGTAGCCGCCGGGAAGCCTGTCCGGCCACAAATGGTTGAGGACCACAAGCCCAACAGCAAGCGCCCGCAGGGCCTGGATATCTTTACGCGTTGCACTAACCGGCACTGCCATGTGCCTTGGCGCGCCGCGCGTCAGGAGCTGATCGCTCACTCGCACTCCCCGTCAGTCGTGGCAGGAGTGCCGCTTACTGCAGCAACACCCGGCTTAAGTCTTTTGCTGGTCGCCGTGCGCATTCTGAAGCGCCGACCGACGTCACCCATGTTTAGCGCCGTAGGCTGTCCGGGCCAACTCGGGAACGAGGGTACGGGAGAGCCACTTCACAGACAGGCATGAGGCGGTTTCCAGGGCAAGTCCAGTGTCAGCAGAATCGGCAAGCACAAAGTTTCCCGCTTTATGGGCTGGCACGGCATCGAGCACGCCACTGCTCTTGATCTCGGTGGTTTCTTCGCGTTTGACCGAGAAGACCGCTACGGCGCTGCTCAATTCGGCTGCCCTGCCTTCTGGCCAGGCGTATATCTCCTCGCTGCCTGGGGAAGGGTCGACGCGCCGTCCGGACTCCTTGACCAAGGTCAAGCTCGGCGAAGAGGTTAAACCGTATTCTTTGATGATCCTGACGGGATTCGAGTCGTCCCCAAACACTTCGAAATCAGCACCCAGCGCCGACCTTACTTTTGCCACGACAAAGTCTGTGCCCGGGAGGTCGGGGTAATCGCTGAGTCCCGCCCGGATGCTCTCTTCCGTTTCGGCAAGGACTTTAGCGGCTTCGGCAGGACGGGCCAGCGCCTGACCAACCAATGCCAAGGAGCTGCGCCAGTCCGTTGCCATCGGACCATCGGGATACGCCACGACGGGGGCGATCGCGGAAAGCTCTTCGTATTGACTGCGGGTAAGCCGTGAGTGCACTGCGAGGATCAGGTCGGGGCCCATACCTTTGAGGTCATCAACCGGGAGGCCCTTGGACTCATCCAAAAGAAGCGGCGACTCCAGCCCAAACGGGTGGAAGGCAAGGTCAAACCACGGGGTCGACCCATTCGGCTGGGCTCCCGAGAGCGGCATCGCTGTTGGGGCCACACCGAGGGCTAGGCAAATGTCGTTGCTCCCCAAGCCGAGAGTTGCGATTCGCTTGGGCTCTTTGTTAATAACGGTTGAACCGAAGGCATGCTTCACGGTCACCGGAAAGGCCGCTTGGTCAGCGGTGGTCACAGGTGAAGGTGACTCCGACTTAACAAACTGGCATCCTGCCAAAGCGAATGGAAGCACGGCCATGCCCGCCAGAAATTGCCGGCGTCCAGCCATGCGTCCTCCGCCGTCAGTTTCTGCCATTGCTACTGTGTCCAATCTGATTGAGGCCAGGTCATGCTGACGCCGCAGCGCCATCCCCCGTAGTAAGAAAGTCCCGTCAAAGCTGTCTCCGCCGGCAGGGACCGTCCTATAGCTTACCCAGTCCTGCCAAATTGCCCTTGATGCCCGGTTCGATGCCCTAGCGGCAGCCATCGAATTTAAACAGCTTTGCATCCCCGTGACGGGAAAGCAGGGTTGCCACTCCGCTGCCCTCCAAATTGTCAAGACCCGGAGCTGGATGGGAACCCCCGTTGATCTCCTGCTTGCCAAAGTCCAGCACGTAGCTGACATTCAAAGCCTTTACCGCAGGGCAAACCGTCGGGTTTGTTGCGGCTTCCCTGAGACTGTCAAGCACGATCTTGTCGTTAAGGGTGAAGCTGCTGCTGAGCACGTGAAGCTGAATCGTCCGGCGGTCCACAAGGGCGTAGGCGAGGGCACTGCCGTTCCAAGCGTTCGCCGCAACAACAGCGTCCGGCGGAACCACGGAGTCCATGTCATGCAGTACAGCCATCTCATCGCGGGTCAGGAGTTGGGAGTCGTCCGTGAGTTGATAATTTCCGCGGGCTTTATCTGCTGCGTACTGGACCGAGTCCACTTGGGTGGTGATCACAACGACAACGATCAGCAGCGCGCCGAGAAGCGGCCAGCGTGCAGCGGCACGTCGTACTGCCCGCCGCCCCGAACCGGCATCTGCACCGGTTCCGACTGCTGGGCGTGCGGTCCGGCGCTCCACCAGGGACCTGACACGGGTCGCAACCCATACCGCCCCATAAGTTGCCATCAGTATGGCTGCGGTAGGCATCAGGGCGGCCAGGCGGTAGCTGTCGTTGTACCAAATGGCTGTCACGAAGTCCCGAAGCGGGCCGCGGGGAAAGGATGAAACAACCAGGAAGAGCAGGCAGGCCGCGCCGAAAAGGCCCAGCACCCACCAGAGATTGCGACGCCGTGCCATTGCAATAATTCCAAGCGCCATAAGGAGGGACACTACAACGGCGGGAGGCCTGTTCATTTCCGAGTTTGTCGCAAGCTCCCAGAGCGAACCCAGTGGCGAATGGATGGGCGGCCAGAAGGCAGCTTCTGCAATGGGACGCACTGCCTGCCACGCCAGCACGACAACCACCGTTCCCACCGCCAGGGCCGCGCTCCACGACAACGCCCTGGCTCTGGATTGGGGCCAGTTCCGGAGCCACCGGCGCCATGATCTAACAAAGCTGAAAATTACGGCCGGGGTAAGAAAGGCCACGAATGCCATCAGCGTACTTGGGTGGGCCAGGGCCAGCCCGGGAAGCGAAAGGAGAAGGGCGAAGGAGCGCATGACCGACGGATTATCTGGAACCGCCGAGAGATGCAGGAGTTGGATTCCCAGCGCCAGAACAGCTGGAAGCAGCGAAATTGAAAGCAGGTTTGGATACAGTACCCCGAAGTCCACCATCATGATGGGAAAGGTGCCGAAGGCAGCCGACAGGACACCAGCCAGGAGCGCAGCAGTCCTTGATTGTCCAAGGACTTGCTGGACCATGAAGATGCATCCCAGAGGCCATATGAGAGCACCGATAACGAGGTTGGAGGCGTTGACCGCCACCGGTATACCCGCTCCCGAGAGCTGAGCCGTCAGCGACACGACGGCATGCCAACCTGCCGGATAGAACGGGATCCCCGTCATCCCCCCAACCGTGAAGGATGACGCCTGACCCGTATGCAGGATGTACTGGACAGCGTTGAGGTGGAAGATGTTGTCGTAGGTTTGGGAAATGTTCTCAGGTGAATCGAAAGCGTAAAGCAGGCGGGACCCCACGATGGCAGCGCCAAGCAGCGTCCCGAGAATTGCGAAGCCGAACCGGGCATCATAAGCACGTTGGGGGCGCCACGTACCCCGGGTGTAACAGCTCAGGACATATGCAAATGCCGAGGCAATAACTGCCAGGACAAGCACCGGCAGCAGCGACCAGGAAATGCCAATGAACGGACAAACAACGGCTGCGACGACGATGAGTGAGACGGAGTAGACGGGCGCCAGGGCGACGAGCGCGAAACCGCGCACGCGCGTGGCTGCAGCAAGCAACAGCCCTGGGCCCAACAAAACAACGACGGCGACCAAAACTGTGGGCACAGCACTAAGCCACTGCACTCGTATTACTCCTTATTTTCTGCACAGCGGCGATCTCTGCGCACCAGTGAAAACTCTGCACTGCCGGACGGCGGGCCTGCCCTTGTCCAGTCCGTCTAGCTCAGTTTTGCAGAACGTTCCCTCAGTTCCTCCACGACGGCGTGAACCTCGCCGTCCATGACTATCTTGCCGTGTTCGAGCAGGACTCCCCGTTCGCAAATCGTTGCGACCAGGTCCAGGTCATGACTCACCACGAAAAGGGTTTTCCCCTTGTCCGCAAGTTCTTTGATCTTCGCGATGCATTTGCGCTGGAACGGCTCGTCACCGACTGCGAGAATCTCGTCAATCAGGAATACTTCGGGGTCGGTATGGACTGCGATGGAAAAAGCCAACCGCAGGTACATCCCCGATGAGTAGAACTTGACCTCGGTATCTATGAATTCGCCGATCTCTGAAAATTCCACGATCGAATCGAACATGTCATCGATTTGCTTTTCCGACATGCCCAAGATGGCGCCGTTGAGGTAAACGTTGTCCCGACCACTGAGGTCGTGGTGGAAGCCGGCACCTACTTCGATCAGCCCTGCTACCCTTCCACGGGTCCTCACGCTGCCGCCGTCCGGTTGCAGCACCCCGGAAATCAATTTGAGCAAAGTCGATTTGCCCGAACCGTTAAGTCCAAGGAGTGCGACGGTCTCGCCTTTCCGAACTTCAAGGGACACATCGTTCAACGCCAGGAACTTCTTGGACAGGTCTCCTTTGCGGCCCTTTACGAGCCAGACCAACGCCTCTTTGAGGGAACGGGTGTGCCGCAGGACAAATTGCTTACGGACGTCAACACAGCTGATGGCGACATGGCCAAGCGAAGTCATTTCAGAGCTCCTGGGCAAAGTGAACGGAGAGCCGGCGGAACGTCAACTGCCCGAGGAAAAGCACCACCAGGGTCACGAGCATCGATACCGGGAGCCAGAGCGTGAACAGGTCGGGAGGAATCGTGTCGGCGACGACCTGGTCGGCCTTGAGCGTGGGCTCCCAGAAAGCCCAGTGGAAGACCTCTACAGCAGTTGTCATGGGATTCAGCTGGTACAGCCAAAACCACGGCCCCATCACGCGTTCCACCATTGACCAGACATACAACACCGGGGAGGCCCAGGTAACGACCATCACGATCATGTCGACGATGTTCTCTGAATCGCGGAAGTACACGTTTACGGCGCCAAATATCAGGCCCAGGCCCGTGGCCAGCACCGCCACCATCACGAAAATCAACACGACTGCACCCAGTTGCAGCACGGAGGGAGCCCAGCCGACCAAGAGGCAGGCTGCGATCAGCACGATCAGCTGTGGGAAGAAATGCGCCGCTGAGACCCATACGGTGGCGACCGGGAATAGCTCCCTCGGCAGATAGATCTTCCTAATGAGGTCCCGGTTGTCGACAATGGACCTGGTCGAGTTGGACAGTGCCTCGGTAAAGAAGTTTACGAGGACTATGCCGGCGAACAGGTAGATTGCGTAGTTCGGGGTTCCGTGCTCGAGGTTAAGGAATATGCCAAGTGCAATGAAGTAGATCAAGAACTGCATGAGCGGCTTTACGTACGACCACAACAGTCCAAGGACTGATCCGCGGTAGCGGATCTTGATCTCCTTGCGGACCAACAGCTTCAGCAGGAAACGGTCGCTGTAGACATCGAGCAGGCCGCGGCCGCTTCCGGGCGTGACAAACCCATCAACTTTCCCGGCCATCTATTGCCCGTCCCTGACGTCCACGCCAAAGGCCTTCTTCCAAGCAGCGGGGGATGTTATCTCCGGGACGGCGGCGCGGTACTGTTCGGCCAGCTTGTCCCAGTCGCGGAGCAGCCTCACATGCAGCCGGGTAGCCTCAGCGAGCATTGATTTGAGTTTCTTGGGGTCCCGCTTGTACCAGGAGGCACCCGTGCCTTCGGCGTTTGAAACTATGACGCTGTCGTAGTGGGCAAGCCTGAACCAACGGTTGTCCCGGTGCGCGAGGAAGCCTTGGGGTCGCTCAGCACTCTCGGGCGCCGGGCTTTTGATTAGCTGCCGCGACACTGTTTTGATTCCCCAAGGCACCAGGTCCTTCTTGGCCGGCATACCGATTGGAGCTCCGCTTACAGGTCCCCGGCCCAACTTAGGGGCAGGAAAGTCATCGACGTTTTCCTTGAGCTGGGCATCGGAGTACTGCGCTTTCAGGGCGTTGATTTCCGGCAGCTTCGAGGCGAGAACTTCATACAGCTCGGAGGGGCCTTTGAATATGTCCTTCAGTGCTTCCAGCCTGCCGTGCTGGGTGAAGTACTGCATGGAGACAAGGTGCTTGACGTCGGCCTGGACCGATTCGCGCAGGACGCGGCCGCCCTTGGGGTAAGGGCTGTGGATCAGGGTGGTTATCAGCCGGTTGCGTTCATGGAAATAGGCCTGCCAGCCCACCATGTCGTCCTTGTCCGCCCACGATACGTGCCATACGGCGGCTCCGGGAAGGGAAACAGTAGGGTAGCCGGCTTCCTTGGCCCGAAGCCCGTACTCCGCGTCATCCCATTTGATGAAGAGCGGCAGGGAAAGACCTATATCCCTGATGACGCGCGTCGGAATCAGGCACATCCACCAGCCGTTGTAGTCAACGTCTACCCGCCGGTGCAGCCAGGCAGTCTGCCTGAGGTTTGCGACCCCAAAGTCGTGGCGGAGTTCCATGTCCGCATGAGGCTGCGCCGGTACGATCCGGAAGGGGTCCACCACTTCACCGAAGGTATGCAGGACGCTCCGGTTGTACAGATCAAACATGTGGCCGCCGACGATCGTGGGCGTGCGGCACCGGTCGGCGAAGACCAGCATCCGGCCGATGCTTTCCGGCTCCATGACGATGTCGTCATCCAGCAGGAGCACATAGTCGCTGCCGTTCTCGACGGACTCGTACATGCCCCGGGCGAAACCGCCCGAGCCGCCCAGGTTCGGCTGGTTGATAATGCGGAGCTTACCGCCAAGCGCCGCGGCAACCTCAGCAAAGCCTTCCTGGTCTTCCACCTTCTGCGTGCCCTGATCCACGATCAGGATTTCCTTGACGTTTACCAGCGCCTCTGGAGCATCCGCGAGGATCCGGGCGTTGTTCAGGCAGAAGTCGGGCTTGTTCATGGTGGTTATTTCCAGCGTCACCTGGCCGCTGTTGTGGACCGCCTCGAATGTCTCCCACTGAGCACTTTGCAGGACCAGGTCGGTGGAACTGGCTGCGAGGTCAAACCAGTACCAGCCGCCGTCGCCGAAGGGCTTGAGCGACAGCTCGAAGATGGAGCTTGCTTCCCCATCAACGTGCCGCCCGTCGACCCGCTGCACGGAGCCGCGGGCATTCGACTTGTAGACGGTAACAGCGCCGGTACCCGATGTCTGGACTACGAGCCGGATATCCCGTACCGAGGTCCAGCGGCGCCAATAGCTGGCCGGAAAAGCATTGAAATACGTTCCAAAGGAAATCTGTTCGCCGGAGCGGACACGCATTGACTGCCTCGACAGCAGGTCCTCAAAACGTGCTTGGGGGCTTCCGGAGCTGAACATCTGCAGCTTTTCTTCGGGCAGCTTGGGTGAGCGGGCAAGCTCGTCGTTTTCCCGCAGACGAATACCGCTGGCGGGACCTGCATCCACATAAAGCGGGATGGTGTCCGTCTGGTCGGCGGACGGCAGGATCACTCTCTGAAGAGCGCTCCATGAGCGTAACTCTTCAGTTGTCGTCATGCGTCCACGCCTCCACTTTCGAGCTTTACGCCGCTCTCGAAATGCGGCCGGATTTTGTTGTCAAACATGCTAAGAGCCGAACCGATGGCCATGTGCATGTCCAAGTACTTATAGGTTCCCAGGCGGCCGCCGAAAAGAACGTCTTCTTCAGCAGCAGCAAGGTCGCGGTACTTGAGCAGTCGCTCCCTGTCGGCGGACGTGTTGACCGGGTAGTAGGGTTCGTCACCCTTCTCGGCGAACCTTGAGAACTCCCTCATGATGACCGTTTTTTCGGTCTGGTAGTCGCGCTCGGGGTGGAAGTGGCGGGGTTCGATAATGCGGGTGTACGGGACGTCCGCATCGTTGTAGTTCACGACCGAAGTTCCCTGGAAGTCGCCCATATCAAGGACTTCTTCCTCGAAGTCGATGGTGCGCCAGGACAGGTCACCTTCGGCGTAGTCGAAGTACCGGTCCACCGGTCCTGTGTAGACGACAGGGATGTTGCCCACAACCTTATTCTTGCTGTACTCGTGGGACTCATCGAAGAAGTCCGTGTTGAGCCGCACCTCGATGTTGGGGTGCTCAGCCATCTTTTCGATCCACGCAGTGTAGCCGTTGGTGGGCAGGCCTTCGTACTTGTCGTTGAAGTACCGGTTGTCGTAGTTGTAGCGCACGGGGAGCCGGGAGATGATGCCCGCCGGCAGGTCCTTGGGGTCTGTCTGCCACTGCTTGCCCGTGTAGTGCTTGATGAACGCCTCGTACAAGGGGCGTCCGATCAGCTGGATGCCCTTGTCGTTCAGATTCTGCGGATCAGTTCCCGCCAGTTCCCCGGCCTGCTCCTGGATGAGCTCCTTCGCCTGGCCCGGAGTGAGGTTGGCCCGGAAGAACTGGTTGATGGTCGCCAAGTTGATGGGCAGTGAATAGACTTCGCCCTTGTGGACGCCGTAGACCTTGTGCACGTAGTCGGTAAAGGTGGTGAACCTGTTGACGTACTCCCACACCCGCTCGTTGGAGGTGTGGAAAAGGTGGGCGCCGTACCGGTGGATTTCAATCCCGGTCTGCTCTTCCTTTTCGCTGTACGCGTTTCCGCCGATGTGGTGGCGCCGGTCGAGGACGACGACCTTGAGGCCGAGCTCGGTGGCGGCCTGT
>Ga0308169_10003075_pt1 | contig 16644 bp, 11 predicted proteins | sample PhyBR1_2_FD_202139 | JGI IMG/M metagenome (GOLD analysis project Ga0308169, IMG submission 202139) | Phyllosphere microbial communities from UC Gill Tract Community Farm, Albany, California, United States - DLSLSB.R1 | ecosystem: Host-associated > Plants > Phyllosphere > Unclassified | place... | reverse complement strand
GATCCGCTTGCCTTTGAGCTGCGCGGGTATATCGCTGATGCCGCTGCCCTTGCGAAACACCAGGCGGGCCGGGATACGGTAGTAGCGGTCAGTGAAATCCACCGACTTCAAGCGCTCGGGGGTGATGGACATGGAGGAAATCACCGCGTCGACCTTCTTCACCTTGAGCGCCGGAATCAAGCCGTCGAACTCTTGTTCCTGCCACACGCAGCGGACCTTCATCTCGGCGCACAATGCCTGGCCGATGTCGTAGTCGAAGCCGACGATGGTGTTGTCCGGGGTTTTCGAGGCGAACGGCGGGTAAGCTGCCTCGATGCCGATACGCAGGGAGGGTTCGGCGGCGTGCACACTCGCGCCGAAGGCCAGCAGCGAGACGAGGCCGAGTTTCAAAGCAATGCGTTTAACGTTCATTCATTTGCTCCAGATGCGATGTTATTGGTTCCGGACGCTCCACAGAAGTCGTCCGTTATGGCAGCGGCAATGTGAACAAGCCCGGGCGACGACTCTGGCGGTCGCCTGGCCGGTAACGGAACAGCGGTCTCAGACCGCCGCGGTGACAATCAGCTCCAGCAAAATCTCGGGGTCGTCGAAAGCCACCTGGGCCGTGGCTCGGGCCGGGGTTTGCGCGGCGTCGACCCAGTCGCTCCACAGCGCGTTCATCGCAGCGAAATCCCGGCCCATGTCTTTCATCCAGATCTGCACGCTGAGCAGGCGCTGCTTGTCGCTGCCCGAAGCGGCCAGCAATTCGTCCACTCGTTGCAACACCTGACGGGTCTGGCCTTCGATGCCCTGGCTGCAATCGGCGGCGACGATTCCGCTGAGCCAGGCCACGCCGTTGTGCACGACGCTGCGGCTCAGGCGTGGGTTGCTTTCGATGCGTTGAATACTCATGAGGGTTCCTCGACGGGGAGAGTTTCGCCAGCCAATTGGGCGAGCGTGATGGGTTTTAGGGGCGAACGGATGCGGTAGTAACCGACTTCGGCGGGCGTTACCTGGCGATGCCCGGCGATGATCTCGGTGACGCTCAGGCCGCACTGGCGCCCCTGGCACGGGCCCATCCCGCAGCGACCGAAGGCTTTGGTCTGGTTCGGCCCCAGGCAGCCGAGGTCGACATAACGGCGGATGTCGCCAGCGCTGACTTCTTCGCAACGGCAAACCGTCACGTCGTCGGCGGGAATACGGTGTCCTGGCGGGGCCCGGTACAGCGCATCGAGCAGCGGCCGTGCGGCGCGAGCGCGATGCAATGCCTGCTGCACGGGACGGGCCTGCGCCGATTGGCCGGCCATCGCCAAGGCGGCCAGGCGACCTTCCAGTCGTGCGACCCCAGCGCCGCCGATGGCACCACTGTCACCGGCGATGAAAATGCCTGGCACGCTGGTTTCGCCCCACGCGTCGCGGCGGGCGACCCAGCACAATTGCTGTTCGCTCCAATTGTGTTCCAGGCGCAACGACCAACTGATCTGCGTGTTCGGCACCACGCCCTGGTGCAGCAGGATCAGCTCCGCGGGGATGCGCTGCCTCTGGCCTTCGCTGTCGAAAACCAGGGCGCGGGCCCGATCCGTCCCTTCAACCTCCAGGTTGCAGGCACCGCGAACATGCCGGATGCCGGCGCGTTTCAATTCGGCCAGCAGCCCGAGCCCTTTCAGCAGGTCACGCCAGCCGCGCAACGCGGCGGGAGCCATGCGCCAGGCCCGCAGCAGATCGCCGCGCTTGCTGGTGTCCACCAGGGCCTCGATGGCAATGCCGGCGCGCAGGTATTGCACCGCCAGCAAGTACAGCAAGGGGCCACAGCCGGCCAGCACCAACGGACAAGCCGGCACCAATGCCGCGCTCTTGAGCAGGATCTGTCCGGCGCCAGCGGTCATGACGCCCGGCACGGTCCAGCCGGGGATTGGCATCGGTCGTTCGAAAGCACCGGTGGCGATCAATAGATGGCGCGCCTGTAAGACCTCGGCGCGGCCTTCGATCAGGTAGTGAACCTGGCGTTGCGGCGTCACTTGCCAGATCGCGGCGTTGGGCAGGTAGCGTGCGCCGCACTGGAGGAAGTCGGCGGCCAGTTTCGCCCCGACGTTGTAGTCGTCGCCCAGCACGGCACGGCGGCGGGCGTCGGCTTCCAGCACCTGGCGATAAATCTGCCCGCCCGGGCTGGCCTGCTTGTCCAGCACCGCCACCGACATACCGTGGGCCCTGGCTTCCAGAGCCGCGCCCATGCCCGCCGGTCCGGCACCAATGATGATCAGGTCGATGGCGGCGTTACTCATCGGCGCACACCTCCCGCAGGGCCAGGTCGGCAGCCCCACGTTGTCGGCGCACGCGCAGGCCCGGACGCACCGGCACCAGGCAGGCCTGCACATTGGCGTGGCCGTCGACTTCAACCAGGCATTCGAAGCAAACGCCCATCATGCAATAGGGCGCGCCGGGGCGGCCATTGACGGCGCTTTCGCGGGTATGGCGAATGCCGCTTGCAAGTAGGGCCGCAGCCAGGGATACATCGCCAGGCACGGACAACGACGTGCCCTCGAATTCGATTTGTACGGTGTGAGGGTTCGAGGCCAGCGGCCGGAACAGGCAGTCAGCCGACATGGCGCACCTCTGTTTGCGGATTGAAGCGTTGCAGGCCGAACAGCTTCACTGCCGGCTCGTCGAACTCGCCGGCGATCCACGGCGCCAGGCGCAAGGCGTGGGCCGCCGCCAACGTCACGCCGCTGTGGCAGCTGACAATCGACAACCCCGGACAGGCCTGGGGCGCTTCGTAGATCGGCAAGCCATCGGCGCTCATCACCCGCAGCGCGCCCCAGGCCCGCACCAGGCGCACCTCGGCCAATCGTGGGAAACACTGCACAGCACGCCGGGCGATCGCGGCCATGACCTGGCTGCCAGTGCCGTCGTCGAAGCCGGCGGACTCGTGGGAATCGCCCAGTTGCACTGTGCCCTCGTCGGTCTGGCGCACATAGGTGGTGGGGTAATGCAGGAAAGGCTTGAGCCGTTCGGTGATCAGGATCTGACCGCGATTAGGCTGCACCGGTACATCCAGCCCCACCATGGCTCCCAACGCGCGATTGCCCAGACCCGCCGCTAGCACGACTTGACGCGCCGCCCAGCGCTGCGGCCCTGCGCGCAACTCAAAACCCGTCGCAAGCGCCTCGATTGCGTCGATGTGGTGGCCGTTGATGAGTTTTACCCCACGGGACAGACAGGCCGCGTAGAGCGAGCGAAGCAGCTTGAGCGGGTTGACGTGGCCATCCATGGGCGAAAAACAACCACCCACCACGTCCGGCCCGACGCCGGGCAAGCGGACACGCAGTTGCGCGGCGTCCAGCAGTTCATAGGGGTAATCGCCCTGGAGGGCTTCGCGCAGCCAGCCGAGGCGATGACTTTCCTCGTTCATTTCGGCATCGCTCAGGCATAGCTGGAAACCGCCCTGCTGACGCAGATGAACATCGATGCCGGTGTCGGCGTGCAATGCGCTGGCCAAGCGCGGCCAGAGCGCCACCGAGTCGCGGGTCCACTGCGCGTAAGGGCTCATCCGGTAGCCCTTGCCCTGGACCCACAACAAACCGAAATTGCCCCGGGCGGCGCGAATGGCATCGTCACCTTCGTCGAGCACGCTCACTTGGCGCCCGAGCAGGGCCAGCCCATAAGCGATGGACATCCCCATCAGGCCGCCTCCTACGACAATGACATCAGTTTTATGCATGGTTTTCTAATCGCTGTGGTCGGCACCGGTTATCGGGTGGATCACCCGCTTTTCGGCTGTATTGACGAATTGCAGACGATCCTAGGGCGGTGTCGGCGCGATGAAAAATGCTTTATTTTGGCCAGCTCATGTCTTTTTGTTATGGGTTGGACAACCGCTATGAACCTTCGCCAACTGGAAGCCTTTCGTGCCGTGATCCTGGGCCAGACCGTGACCCGCGCCGCCGAAATGCTGCACATCTCGCAACCGGCGGCGACCCGGCTGATCGCCAGCCTGGAAGAGGACATCGGCTTCAGCTTGTTCGACAGGGTCAAGGGCCGGCTGCAACCCACCGCAGAAGCCATGACGCTGTATCAGGAGGTGCAGCGCTCGTTGTTGGGTGTGGAGCGCATTGCTCGCACCGCCCAGGACATTCGCACGCTCAAGCGCGGTTCGCTGCACATCGCCTGCGCGCCGGCCATGGGTTTGTCGTTTCTGCCGCGAGCCATTGCCGCGTTCATGGCCGAGCATGACCAGGTGCAAATTTCCCTGGTGGTGCATTCGTCACGGGAGGTGGTGGACCTGGTGGTGGGCCAGCGTTGCGACCTGGGCTTGATCGTGCTGCCCAATACCTACCCGAGCCCCCGGGCAGAAAAACTCCTGGCGACACGCATGCTTTGCGCCCTGCCCGCTGGCCACCGCTTGCAAGGGCAGATGACGATCCGCCCGGAAGACTTGCAGGGCGAAGCGTTCATTTCGTACCCGCAATCCATCGGCTCGCGCCAACACATCGATGCGATCTTCGCGGCCCACGGCGTGGACCGCCAATTACGCCTTGAAACCCAACTCTCCTTGCCCATGTGTGCGTTCGTCGAGCAAGGCCTGGGAGTGGCGCTGGTGGATGCCATCAGTGCGGTTGAATACCGCGGCGAAGCAATCGCGTTCCGGGCCTTTGAACCGGCCATTGAAATGGACTTCAGCATGCTCCTGCCCGTCCAAGGGCCGATTTCCAGGCTACAAGCCAGTTTCCTGGAGCACATGCAGCGCTTCATCGAGGCGCAGGTGCCGGCGGCCTACCGATTCTGAGCCCAACCTCCAGTCGCTCACCAATGGATCCATTGAAGACAACCAATCATCCGTTTTCACCTTTAAAACCGTTGACAAGGAAATTAGTTAAGAGGGTTAATGGATCCACAGACAATAACAATACCCGCCTGGAGATCCGTCATGTACCCCAAGAACACCTGGTACGTTGCCTGCACCCCCGATGAAATCGCCGCTAAGCCCCTGGGTCGGCAGATCTGCGGTGAGAAGATGGTTTTCTACCGTGGGCACGAGGGCAAGGTCGCCGCCGTGGAAGACTTCTGCCCCCACCGTGGCGCCCCGCTCTCTTTGGGTTATGTGGAAAACGGTAACTTGGTGTGCGGCTACCACGGTCTGGTGATGGGCGCTGATGGCAAGACCGTCGACATGCCGGGGCAACGGGTCCGGGGGTTCCCCTGCAACAAGTCCTTCGCGGTACAGGAACGCCATGGGTTCATCTGGGTCTGGCCGGGGGATCAGGCACTCGCCGATCCGGCGCTGATCCACCCTCTGGAATGGGCGGAAAATGAAGAATGGGCCTACGGCGGCGGCCTGTTCCATATCCAGTGCGACTATCGCCTGATGATCGACAACCTGATGGACCTGACCCACGAAACCTACGTGCACGCTTCCAGCATCGGTCAGAAGGAAATCGACGAAGCGCCGCCAGAGACCACGGTTAACGGCGATGAAGTGGTCACTGCCCGCCACATGGAAAACATCATGGCGCCGCCCTTCTGGCGCATGGCGTTGCGCGGCAATAACCTGGCCGACGACGTGCCGGTGGACCGCTGGCAGATCTGCCGTTTCACCCCGCCCAGCCATGTATTGATCGAAGTCGGCGTTGCGCACGCCGGCCACGGTGGCTATCACGCCGCGCCACAGTTCAAGGCGTCGAGCATCGTGGTGGATTTCATCACGCCGGAAACCGAGACCTCCATCTGGTATTTCTGGGGCATGGCCCGGCACTTCCAACCCCAGGACGAGGCCCTCACCGCGACCATTCGTGAAGGCCAGGGCAAGATTTTCAGCGAAGACCTGGAAATGCTCGAACGTCAGCAGCGCAACCTGCTGGATCATCCGCAACGCAACCTGCTCAAGCTCAACATCGACGCCGGTGGCGTGCAATCGCGCCGGGTGCTGGAGCGCTGGATTGCCCGTGAACGCGAATCCCAGGCGGGTTTGATTGCCAGTACTCACCAGCCACAACCGGTGGAGCAACGCTCATGATCGAAGTCCTGGTTGCGGCACGTCATCATGAAGCCCTCGACATTTGCGGCTACGAACTGACCGCTGTCGATGGGCAACCTTTGCCAGCGTTCACCGCTGGAGCGCACATTGATGTGCACTTGCCCACGGGCATGATTCGCCAGTATTCCTTGTGCAATCATCCTGAAGAGCGGCATCGCTATCTGATCGGCGTGCTCAGGGACCCGGCGTCGCGAGGCGGTTCGCGCGCGATGCATGAGTTGATCGAGCCGGGAACCCGATTGCAGATCAGCGAACCGCGCAACCTGTTCCCCCTGGCCCCCGAAGCGCAGCGCAGCCTGCTGTTTGCCGGCGGCATCGGTATCACGCCGATCCTGAGCATGGCGGAGTTCCTGGCCCAGGACGGCGCAGCGTTCGAGCTGCATTACTGCGCCCGGTCCCGGGAGCGGGCGGCCTTTGTCGAACGCTTGCGCCTGTCGCCTTATGCCGACCGGGTGTTCCTGCATTTCGATGAAAAACCCGCCACCCTGCTGGACGCCGCTGCGGTACTCTGCGCGCCCACCGATGACCTGCACCTTTATGTGTGCGGGCCCGGCGGGTTCATGCAATACATACTCGACACCGCCAGGCACCACGGTTGGGAGGAAACCCGCCTGCACCGCGAATATTTCTCCGCTGCCCCCGTCGATACACGCGCCGACGGCAGCTTTTCAGTGAAACTTGCCCGCAGTGGGCAGGTGTTCGATATACCAGCGGACCGCAGCGTGGTGCAGGTGCTGGAAAGCCATGGCATCGAGATTCCGATTTCCTGCGAACAAGGCATTTGCGGCACCTGCCTGACCCGCGTCCTGGAAGGTGTCCCCGAGCACCGCGACATGTTCCTGACCGAGGCAGAACAGGCCTGCAACGACCAGTTCACGCCGTGTTGTTCGCGGTCGAAAACGCCGTTGCTGGTGTTGGATATCTGAAAAAAACCCAACAGCCATCCCAAAACCAGTGTGTGCGAGCTTGCTCGCGAATGCGGTCAGTCTGCTTGCATCGATGCTGGGTGTGATGGCCCCTTCGCGGGCAAGCCCGCTCCCACAGGGATATGTGGTGAAGCACAAATTTTGAAGCCGCCGCGAAACACTGTGGGAGCGAGCTTGCTCGCGAAGGCGGTGGGTCGGTTTGCATGGGGGCTGGATCGGGCACGCTTGCACAAGGCAGTCATTCTGAGCGGAGGATCACCTTCATTCGCTCATCCGCCAGTGTCGAGCCGAACACTTCGGCGTAGCGCAAGGTGGCGTTGGCGTGTTCACGCATGATCGCTTCGGCACGGGCGCCCTGGCGATGGATCAGTGCATCGAACACGGAATGGTGCTGCATGTGCGCATAGTTGAAACGGCGAAATTCACCGGCCATGTTCTGGCGGTCCACCGCCAGGGCGGTGACTGAGGCGAAGGGTAAATGATCGTTGCGGGCCAGGGCATCGGCTATCGCGGGGTTGTGGCTGCCTTCGACGATCACCTGATGAAAGCGCATGTTGAGGTCGTGATAGACCTCCAGGTCCTCCTCGGTCACGTACCCCTTGGCGAACAGTTGATCGCCTTGCACCAGGCATTGTTCAAGGGTCGCACGAGCCGCTTCGGACAAACCTCGCTCGGCCGTCTGCCGCGCGGCCAGGCCTTCGAGCACTCCGCGTACCTCCACCGCTCCGGCGATTTCCTCGGCGCTGACTGAGCGCACCTGGAAACCGCGTCCGCCGAAGCGCACCAGCAGCCCTTCCTGTTCCAGCGTCCGAAAGGCCATGCGCACCGGCATTCGCGAAACGCCGAATAACTCGGCCGTAGGTATTTCCATCAGCCGCTCGCCCGCCGCCAGTTCGCCCGAGGCGATCATTCTACGCAGCGCAACCAGCACCGTTTGGCCGGGCTTACTCATCCAGTCGTTTTCCGGGGCAAAGAGAGCCGCCATAGTAAAAGGCTTTGGGACAGCGTGTCACGGCAAGGCAACGGCGCTGTTCGCATCACGCACAACCTGTGCAAGCCAATGCGGCTTGCGCAGATTGAGCCGACGCGTTCAGTCGCCGGCCAGCTCGCGCAATTGCGCCAGGGTGGTTTCATCCAGCGTAACGCCGTGCTCGACGGATTTGCTGCGCTCGCGATGACGACGGTCCCCCGGCAGGCGCTTGAGCCCCACGCCGTGCATCTGCCTGACCAGTTCCTGGCTGCGCTCGGCAAAGCCTTGCCCGGCGGCCTTGCTCGGGTCGATCACGATCAGCAATTGGCCGGTCCATGGCGTCTTGGCGCCTGGATGATTGCTCCAGTCAAACTCGAACGAGAAATTACCCCCCGTCAGGGCCGCCGCCAGCAGCTCGACCATCATCGACAGCGCCGACCCCTTGTGTCCGCCAAACGGCAGCAGCGCTCCGCCCTCGAGAATGGCCTTGGGGTCGCGCGTCGGTTGGCCGAGGCTGTCCACGCCCATGCCGGCCGGCAGCAACTCGCCCTTGCGCGCGGCAATCTGTACGTCGCCATGGGCGATGGCGCTGGTGGCCAAGTCAAAGACAATTGGCTCGCCGTCGGCCCGTGGCGCGGCGAAGGCGATGGGGTTGGTGCCGAACAAAGGACGGTCTGCGCCATGGGGCACCACGCACGTCATGCTGTTGACCACGCTCAACGCCACCAAGCCTTCATAGGCAAAAGGCTCGACATCCGGCCAGAGGGCGGCGAAGTGATGGGAGTTGCGAATGGCCAACACCGCGATACCGGCGCTACGGGCCTTTTCCACCAGCAACGGGCGCGCTGCGGCCAGGGCTGGCTGGGCGAAACCGTTAGCGGCATCCACCCGTACGAACCCGGAGGCGACGTCCTCGACCACCGGCACCGCCTGCCCATTGACCCATCCGCTCTTCAGCGTCGAGACATAGCCGGGGATGCGAAACACCCCATGGCTGTGGGCCCCGTCGCGCTCGGCGAAGGCGCAATTCTCGGCCAGGGTCCGAGCGACGTCGGCCGACGTGCCATGGCGCAGGAAAATCTTCTCCAGCAAATTCACCAACGCATCAAGAGACAACGTGCAAGAACCAGCATGATCGGATAGCGCAGACATCTGAAGCTCCAGAATGATTGTTGGAGGTAGCAACAGCGTAGGAGAAAGCATCCCGCTGATTAAACACCGCTTCACGCGCGCCCTGTCAATCTTTGCAACACGAAGCCGTGGACGACGTCGTGAACTGAAACGTTCCAAGCGCTGGATGCGATAACTATGTACCACCTTCGCTCACGCGTCGTTGCCTAGTCTGGCCGCTTCATCCACGGACGCCCGCCTTGCGGCGCCTTGATCGAGAAGCGACGATGACCACTGAGACCACGCCACTCCTGTTTCCCGAAGTACTGGGCGCCAGTCGCCTGGACGAGTTGACCACGCCCCATGGGCTGACGCAGGACGACCTCGACTGGCTGCATCACACCGCCCTGCCCAGCCACGCGCTACGCATCGGGCAGACGCCAGCGATGCACGCCGAAACGATTCTCCTGACGCCCGAAGGCAAGGCTCCGATCCCCCTCGCCGGCTGCTTCACCCTCAGCACCGCGCCAGGTGACGACGCCTCAAGCCCCAAGCGTGCGTTCCTCTACACACCACACGGTGGCCTGGCCAAATTCCCCAGCCTCACAGTCCTGGAACAGCAAGTTGAAAAGCTGCGCCAGACCCCGGAGGGCCGCGACGAACTGTTTCGCTTCCTATCGATTGCGCAACGCAACGAACTCAACGGTGCGACCACCATCACCACGAAACGCCAACGCATCGACGCCGATGTATTCGAGGCTCAGATCGAATCCATCGAACAGGCTCAACGTCTCAACGCCCAGGCCATGGTGGACGAGTTGGTCAAGCAGCCCTCGCTGGCCTCGATGCTCGACCACGTGCTGGGCGAGGTGCTGCCCAATATCGATCATCGGCAGGCTCGCGTGGCGCTGGTGGCGGATGTTGGCTCGGGCGATCCCAAGGCAAACCAGCTGACCCGCCGCATGTCCTTGAGTGATGCGCTGCTGGTGTATTTCCACAACCAGGGCCGACCGGTAGGGCATGACCTGGATCTTATCCATCCGGCGATTAGCGACTCGTCCCACAACACCCAGCAATGGGAAAGCATCCTGAGGGACACCGCGCGGAACCTGATCCCCAGGCTTACCCAGTGCATCGATACCTATTGGAACACCATCGGCCCTTTCTACGCTTCACGCCGGACGTTTCTTTACCGGGTCATCGGCGATGCACTGCGCGCCCGTATCCTGATTGCCCGGGAAAGAAAGCAGATCACCGCAGCACAAAGCCAGGAACTGCTCCGGCTGTACCGGTCGTCGCGCCCGGACGAACCGCTGCTGTTCATCGAAACCGTGCGCCTTTGGGAATATAAGCCGCTCTTCGTCGAGCTCGCGGGCGCCTTGATGATCAGTGGCAAGGAGCACTATCTCTATACCCCTGGCCTGGGTTTACAGACCGTCGACACCTATCTGAGCTTCAAGGACGCGTTGTTCGACGGGTCGACATCCACCGAGCGCAAGGAAGCGCTTTATGGCCTGCTCAGTCTGGAAGAACGCAACCGCTTCCTGCGTTTCGACGCCCCGCAAGTGTCAGGCCAGTCGGTGGCCATGCCGGTATTCGAATCCCTGGGCAACGCGATCATCGACAAGCAGGCGAAGAACCTTCATTTCGCGCTGGAAATGTCCCGCCAGGGCGACATGGACATCCATGCGCTGGTGGACAAGGCCTTGGACATACGCACCCTGATCAATCCAAGCCTGTTGAAGCCCAAGATCGAGGGCCATTGGAACACGCAACCGGCCTTTTATGGCGACTTGCAGCCATCCAACTTCAAGGCCGATCAGCTGGCGCGCAAGATCAAGAGCTATACCAGCGTCGAAGCGGCGTTCAACGCCCTGTTCACCCAGCTGCCGCAATCCACCGACATCGCGCTGGATCATGAACTCAAGGACCTGGTCGGGCAGCTGACCAGCGTTTTTTCCCAGGGCATTCGTGCAGAGGCTGAACTCAGGGAGCTCAACGGAACATTAGCGCCGGCCGCCCACGACCTTGTCAGGGGCGTCTTTGCCTTCGACTCCGACTACCCGGACCGCAGCCAGCGCATCGGTGTGAAGGGCTTCCGGCCTGACGTGTATTGGCTGAAGCTGTCCTGCAACGCGGACGGCAAGGCGGTCTCCTTACCGCTCGCCAATTGCTTGCTGCTGACCGAGCGAGGCGGACTGGACACGCCCTATTCCGGCATGGCGATTCTCTGGACGCCGGCCAGTGGCTTGCAGGCTTTCCCCTCGGTGGAAACAGCCACCCGCCAACTGAACCGCGACCTGCTCGATTCCCGCAGACGCTTTGGTTTGCTCGCCAACCTCAACTGCGCCCAACGCAAACCCCATGGGCGCTATCAGCTCGAGGCATTTGAGTTGATCGAGGACAACGTGCTGCTAAACCGGATGAATTCCTTCATCACCTGGTTCGAAGCCGAGCACGACTATCTGCGCACGTTGAAGATCGGTGGCTGGCAGCTCACTGGGCCGACATTGGTAAAAAGCCTTCAAGCGCTGGTGCGCCAAGGGGCCCCGACCAATCTGCCGCGTGCCACGCACATTGCCCAGGCCAACAGGTGGCAACAGAAGCTTCCGGCCTGGCTCGGCACCGCGCCCATCGAGGACCAGCGCCTGCATATCGACCTGCTCGAACAATGCCGCAACAGCATGGGAGACGGCCAGGATTACCTGGACGGCATCGAGCCCCTGCCGGCCTACGTGGAAAAAAAACTGAAGGCATTACTGGGTGCGCGCTTCGACGATAAAGACCTCGACCCCGCCACGCTCCAGATCACGCCGACGTTCGCATTGGCCGGGCCGCCCAGCACCCTGACCGAGTTTGCCTCAAGCCATATCCAGATCACTCAAAACACCCGTTTTACGGTGACTTCGGCCTCGCGCCGCACGCTGCCAGACAATTTGAACGAGGCGGCGGTACAGCAAATATTGCTGTCGCTGGCGATATCCACCGATTACAAAACATACGTCCTGGGCAAGCTTTCCGGCACCGACGAGCAAGCCCGGCAGCGCAAGTGCAGATTCCGCCAGCAGCTACCCTGGCAGCTGTTGCAGCACGCCCATGCCCGACACCTGCAGCAGCACCTTTCCCCGACGGCCTTTGACTTGATTCGCCAGGTGCTGGATATGCCCGATGCCATCGCCCGCCAGGCGGTGCAAGGTGCCGGTGCGTTGATTCGTCCGCTGGAGCTGATCAAGACCGCGGGCGCTTCGGCGATCAAGGCATTGGGGCTTTATCTGATCGGTTCGAGTACGGATGCACAAGCCCCTCACGTTCTGTATTCCCCCTACCACGCCGGTCAGACCTTTACCGAATTCAAGGACGAAACCAGCGTCGTGGCTGCATTCAACCTGCCGGGGGCGCTTCAGGACCTGTTGTTGCGCCGGCTGCCCGACAGCCAGCAAGCCCTCTTTAGGAATTTGTTTTCCTCCACGGCCGGCGCTGTTTCGGAAATCACCCTGGCCTCGAATCCGATCAAAACGAACCTGATCGACACGTTGTTCAACGACAACACCCTGTTGTTATCGGACATGCTGACGACGCAAACAAAAAAAGACCGTCAATTCGATTGGGAAACGGTGCTGCACCTGTTCAGCGCCGGCATCAGGTTGGCCGGCAGGCAATTGCCGGGCAAATTGACCTTTATCGATACGCTCTGGGAAAGCTACCAGGACTTCAAAGGCTCCGCCGAGGCACTGCGGGTGCACGACTGGAAAACCGGTTTGCACGACTTTATCGCCGGCGCCGCGCAGATGGTTTCACTGGGCTTTCTCAACCGCAACGATACGTTCGGCCTGCTCGACCCGATCGTTCCTGCCGCGCCCAAAACCTCGGCAACCACCCCGCCCCCATGGAAGGATATCGCCACGACGGCTCCCCTGCGGACTAACCTGCAAGTCTTCGAAGCCATTGGCGTAAGTCTTCATGACTTGGAAAAGACTGCCATCGAGGGCATCTACGCCGACACGCAATCGAGCAGGTTCTTTGTCCCGCTGATGGGTAAAGTCTTTCAAGTGGTAAAAGCCAGGCAGGCCTGGCGCATCATCCATGAGAACGGCGAAGGCCCCCTGCTCAAACGTTCGGACGACCGCAGGCAATGGGTGATCGACCCCGAGCGACACACCATTCGCTACGGCAAGGTCATGTCGACCCTGGCCTATTCCTACAGCGACTACAAGGCAGCGGGCTCACTGAACATCGAAGCACGAGGCATGAAGGAAATACGCAGGAAATACCCCCGGCATGCCCAGATAATCGTACAGGCGCTGGAAACGGCTCGATACTATTGTTTCAATGCCCTCCATAATCTCGAGCGGGCCAGGCGGCGAGTCCTTCCCGGCTCTCGGCTGGACACTTACCTGAAGTCTTTTTTTGGCGTTGATCAGGTCGATGAGAGCCTTATCAAGACCATTCACACTGCCGTCTCGCCGATCTGCCAGGCATTGGCCGATCCCTCCTGGGAATTGCAGAACGCGAACCGCATCGTCATGGGCAGCCTCAGGAACGTCAACGACCGGGCGACCGCATTCGTGATCGAGCCGCAAGCCAGCGGCCGAATCTACCTCACGGAACTGTTTTTCGACGCAGGACTGGACTGGTACAGGGCCGTCGTTCCGGAGTCGTTCAATGTCGACGCCCATGCCCAGGGGGCGACGCTGATCCACGAAGTCTCCCATCAGTTGTTCGACACGCTGGACATCATCTACCTGGACGCCCCGCTGCCGTTCCTGGATCTGATTTCAAGGGCGAGCCAATTCGGACGGCAAAAATACGACCAGCAAAAAGAGTTACAGCAAAACGGACTATCGTTGACAACGCCGCGCTCCCGGCTGTTCATGGAATGGGACAGCGCCGCCAATTCGTTCAAGAGCCTGGAGGCTTTTCCCCAAAACAAGGACACCGTCAGGGAGATCCTGAAGATGACCGGTGCGCGCACCATGAACGACGCAAGGGATGTCTTCCTGGACTCGCACTTAGCCCAGAAACGCATCGACGTCATACTTCGCAACGCTGACTCCATGACTTTGCTCATTTGTGAACTGGGTCGCCAGCTCGACTCACCCACTACAACACCCGATTCCGGGTTTTGACAGCAGCGGGACAGGTCGGCTGTTGATCTTTTTTTCACGGCGTTTATGGGACGCTCTATCCGTGACAGACCGGTATTGGGGCCTTCGACCGGAAAAAACAGGCCCATTTGATATGCAAACGCCATGACGGCTGTTCTCGGCAGCTCATGCCGAAGGTTAGAATGCGGCAAACCAGGAAGAGTCAATGACCGAACATCCCCTCTCGGAAGCCGAATACGACGCCATTACCGATGCTGCCGCGCATTGGTGCATGCGGTTGCATGCCGTCGATTGCACCGACGCCGAACGGCAGGCGTTCAAGCAATGGCACGATGCCAATCCGCTGCATGCATTCGAATACCGAGCCATGCTGGAGATTTGGGTGGTTGCCGACAACCTGCCCCGGGTCGAGCCAGTGACGCCGTCCGTCCAGCCTTCCCGGGTTCGCTCACGCTGGAGCCGGTTGGCCGTTGCAGCCACAGTCGTTGCCCTGGGTTTGCCCCTGGCCGCATTCACTGGCTGGCACCTGGGCTGGCTGGCCAATTCCTACCAACGATTCGAAGCAGGCACCAGCGTACGCCACGTCACCCTTGGCGACGGCAGCCAGGTGGAACTCAACCTTGGCAGTGAGCTGGTGTTCGCCAACTATAAGAATGAGCGTCGGGTCACCCTGGAAAAGGGCGAGGCGTTTTTCGACGTCAGCCATGACCAGCGGCATCCCTTCATCGTTCGGGCGGGCCAGGGCCAGGTGCGTGTCACCGGCACGCGGTTCAATGTCTGGTTGTATCAGGACCAAGTGCGGGTCACGTTGGTGGAAGGCTCCGTAAAAGTTGCCAGCAACCAGGCACTGGCCAGCACCGGCTCGACGCTTTCGCCCGGTATGCAGGCCAGCTACAAGGCCGGCGACGCCCAACCGCAGATCCGCCCGACCGACCCCAATGACAGTGCGTTGGCATGGCGCAACGGCAAGCTGGTGCTGAATGACCTTGCCCTGAGCGACGCGTTGCCGCTGATCAACCGCTACCTCGAACGTCCGGTCATGCTGGCTGACAACAGCACCGGCACCTTGCGTATCGGTGGGATCTACAACCTCAGCGAAGTGCACAACCTGGTGCCCTCCTTGCCCAAAGTGCTGCCGGTCTACCTGACGCAGAACAAGGACGGCAACCCGGTCCTCAATGCCATCGGCCAGCGGCCAACCAATCCTTAAAAAAAGCCGCGCCCTGTTGGACGCGGCTTTTGCACAACACACCCAGGGTTATTGCCTGGCGACTTATTGCCTGGCCACCTTGCCCACTTCATCGTGCTCACGGATGATCAGCGCCTGATAGTGTGGATCGGCCTTGATCTGTTGCTCGGCGAAGGGCAGCACACTCCATTGCTTTTGCGAGAATGCCCGAGTCTGGTCAGCCGAATGAGGCGATGCGGGGTCGCTGGAGATCGAAAATGCCAGCAGGCCCTGGGCTTGTGGCCCCTCGCCGTCGAACGTCACCACTTGCAGATAGCTGGTACCGCTGACCACTTCGCGTTTGCCGCTCGCCCCCGGCACACTCTGGATCGCGTTGTAGATCCCCAGCTCACCCGGTCCGCCGTGGATCGGTGTTTGCCGGTCACCGCTGCTGGTGACCTGGACGTCCCGCCATTGGCGATCATTCTGCAAGCCCATTTTGTTGACCGCCTCCACTGAGGCCAACATGGCTTCGCGCAACGCCTTCAGCACCGATGGCCGATCGATCGCCAGGCCACGCGGGGTATGTTGCGGATCCTTGGGGTCGAACTTGACACGCCATATATCGGGTGCAGCCTGCAACCGCGCCATGACCTGCTGGAAGTGAATGAAGCCTAATCCGCTATCCAGGCCAGCCGTGCGATCCCAGGCCTTGAGGCGCCCACATACCTCGCCCAACACCGAGGCATCCGGCCCCAGGTCGCCGGCGCAAAAGCCCAGCAGGTCGGGCATGACCTGATCGGCGAGGTAGACCTGATCGTCCATGACCATGCGCTGCAAGTCGTCCACCTTCACTGGCCCGCCCTTAGCGAGCTGACCCAGCCGGTCGAGCGCAAAACGCGCCCGCAGGCCCAGCGGCAGGTCCTGCTGGCTGATCACTGGCGAATAACCGGACAAAGGTTGGGACGGGTTGACCATCCAGGCCGAATCATTGGAGTTCTGCACATAATCGCGGCGCAGCAACTGCGGCAACTTGTCGGCCGCAAAAATGCCTTTTTGCGCGGCTTTCGCATCGATGTCCCACGCGCATTCGCTGCGTGAGCCATCCAGCACGATCAGTCGCAGCCCGGCCCTGGGATCGCTGCATCGGGCCAGTTTGTCGGCGCCCACGTTTGGCACGACCGAAAGGTTCATATAAAGGCTCTGCCCTTGGTCATCCACCGCCAGGGTATTGACCCACGGAATTCCCTGGATCTTGTGCACGGCGCCCTGAAGATCGGCGAGCGTGACGGCCCGATTCATCGCGTACCACTGAGCCAACACACGGTCGTTCTCCAGGTTTGCGTCGCGCAGGC
>Ga0308169_10003074_pt1 | contig 16645 bp, 13 predicted proteins | sample PhyBR1_2_FD_202139 | JGI IMG/M metagenome (GOLD analysis project Ga0308169, IMG submission 202139) | Phyllosphere microbial communities from UC Gill Tract Community Farm, Albany, California, United States - DLSLSB.R1 | ecosystem: Host-associated > Plants > Phyllosphere > Unclassified | place... | reverse complement strand
CCCGAACTCGAACACACCCTGCGCACCAAGGGCGACGATGCGCGGCTGGCCGCGGTGCTGGAGGCGAGCGACCTCGCCGACATCCACACCCTCCGCCAGGGCGAGCCGAAGGGTCTCGGCCATGCCGTGCTGCGTGCGCAGCGCCACGTTCGCGACCATCCCTTCGCGGTGATGCTCGGCGACGACCTCATCGATGCGCGCGACCCGCTGCTGACGAAGATGCTCGACGAGTACGACCGCCACGGTGCCTCGGTGATCGCGCTCATGGAGGTGGATGCCGAGCACATCCACATGTACGGCGTGGCCGCGGTCGAGCCGACCGACATCGACGATGTCGTGAAGGTGACGGGTCTCGTCGAGAAGCCGTCGGCGGAGGATGCTCCGTCGAACCTCGCCATCATCGGGCGCTATGTGCTCAACCCGGCGATCTTCGAAGTGCTCGAGCACACCGGCCCCGGCAAGGGCGGAGAGATCCAGCTGACCGACGCCCTCCAGGAGATCGCAGCCGACCCCGAGCAGGGCGTCTACGGCGTCGTCTTCCGCGGACGACGCTACGACACCGGCGATAAAGTGGGATACATCAAGGCCATCCTGCAGCTCGCGATCGATCGCGACGACCTGAGCACCGAGCTGCGGCCGTGGCTCCAGGACTTCGCGGCCGACCTCTGACGGCCCGAGAGGGGCATACGTGGATCTGGCGGCTCCGCAGTCGCACGGGAATGTGAGCATCCGCCTCATCCGTTCGAAGGACGCGCGCGTCCTGCAGCATGAGCTGATGGCCAATCGCAGCTGGCTGCGCCCGTGGGAGGCGACCAGCCCCGACGGACCCGTGTCTTTCGACATGCGGCTCGGCGTGCGGCGCCTGCTGCAGCAGTACCGCGACGGCGCCGGGGTCCCGTTCGTGATGGAGTGGGACGGCGAGGTCGTCGGTCAGCTCAACGTCTGGGGGATCGCGCGCGGCTCCCTGGCCTCGGCGACGATCGGCTACTGGGTGAGCGAGAGGTTCGCCGGACGCAACATCACGCCGATCGCCGTGGCCCTCGCCACCGACATCTGCTTCCGCGAGCTGCGGATCCACCGCATGGAGATCTGCATCCGCCCCGAGAACGTGGCGAGCCTGCGGGTGGTGCAGAAGCTCGGATTCCGGTACGAGGGTCTGCGCCGCCGGTACATCCACATCGACGGGGAGTGGCGCGACCACTACGCGTTCGCGCTCGTGCGCGAGGACGTCTACGAGGGCGTGCTGCAGCGCTGGCTGTCGGGGCGGGTGCCCGAGGATGCCGCGACGATTCCGCCCTCCGACCGGGGCGTCTGCGGCGGAGAATCACCTTCATCCTGAAGTTGAGACTCCGACACGCCGCACAACGTCGGAGCGCGGCCTCACCCTGCCCTACCGTGGTCACATGGGTGGGCAGGTTCTGGGCGGAGGAGTGATCGTCCTCGTCGCCGTCGCGCTGTGGCTGCTGTATCTGCTGCCGTCGTGGAGCCGCCGACACCGGTTCATGACCGCCGAACGCAATGCGCTCCGGCTGAATCAGGCGCTGCGCGTGCTCGCCGAGACGAGCGAGACCCCGGGCGAAGTGACGTTCGAGCTGAACACGCGCACCGCGTTCGCGCAGCAGCGACTCGCACGCCGTGCCCAGGCCGCGCGTGAAGCCGAAGCCCGCAAGACGCAGGCGGAGGTCGATCGTGCCGCGCAGCGTGCGCAGGCCGAGCGCGACGCGTACGCGCGCAAGTCCCAGGCGGAGCGCGACGAGATCGCCAAGCGCAGCCAGAGGGAGCGCGACGAGATCGCGAAGCAGCTGCTCGTCGAATCCGAGCGCGCCGAGCGTGAGCGGGAGCTCGCCGAACTGGAGCGCGTGCGCATCGAGAGGGCCGCGGCATCCGCCCGTCCCGAGGCTCGCCGTGCCAGGGCACGTGCGCGGGCACGCGCCATGATCATCGCGCTGTGGGTGCTCGCGCTGGCATGCGCCGCCCTCGGCGGGTGGGACCTGCTGGCCACCGGCTCCGTCCTGCTGCTGTGGGTCGCGACGGGAATCGCGGCGAGCACCGTGCTGATCGGCATCCGCTCGGCTCGTCTGCGCAGCCGCGCGATCAAGGATGCCGTCGTCGCGACCGAGTCCGTCCGCGAGTACGCCGAGGTGCAGGATGTCTCCCTGATCGACGAGCGGGCGTGGTCGCCGCGGACGCTGCCGAAGCCCCTGACGGCGTCGCAGGGCTCGCAGGCGTCGGCCGTGCTCGACGAGGCGCACGCACGCGGTGAGCTGCGCCGGGCCGCCCTCGAGGAGGCCATGCGCGAGCGGGCCGAACAGCAGCGTCCCGTGCCCCTGGCGAGCGTCCGCACCCCGGCCGGCGACCTCGACGACGCCGCCATCGAGGCGCACTGCCGCGAGCTGTTGCAGCGACGTGCCGCGGGCTGAGCGTGCAGGAGGGCCCCGACGCCCGTGATAGGCTGACGGAGGTTCACGGGCCTGTGGCGCAGTTGGTAGCGCGCTTCGTTCGCAATGAAGAGGTCAGGGGTTCGAATCCCCTCAGGTCCACCGGACGCAGATGCCCCCGCACGTCGGGGGCATCTGCTTTTCCCGGCCGAAAACCGGTCACAGCCGGGCCTTCTTCCCGGCGTTTCCGGCCCGCCCTTTCTGCGCGGCGGTAGAATCCAGCTACGCCTTGCAGCATCCGTGCGCGGGCCCGATGCCCGACCGATTCCGATCCCACCGGCGTGCGCCACGCAGCTCGAGGGCGATCCGCATTGACCGAAGCGGAAGGAGCGGAAATGCGCGCATCGGAGGTGGCCCGATGACTGCGTCGATCGGGCCGATGGTCCCCGCATCGGACGGGCGCCTGGGCGAGCCCATCCCGGAGGCATCGCGTCATGTGATGGCGCGGCTGGACAGGATCCGCACGTGGTCGCTGTCGCCCGCGTTCCTCGTGATCATCGGGCTCGGGTTCCTGTTCACGTTCTACGACATCTTCGACATCAACGTGTCGTTCGTGCAGACGTGCACGCAGCTGGTGACGGGCTGCACGCCGGAATCGGCGCTGACCTATCTGCCTCTGCCGACTCTGCTGAACCTGCTCGGCTACGTCGTGGGCACCCTCGTGCTCTCGCCGCTGTCCGACCGGATCGGGCGGCGCAACATGCTGCTGATCACGATGCTGATCACGGGCCTCGGCTCGCTGTACACGGCGCTGTCGGCCGACTACCTCAACTTCACGCTGTCGCGCATCGTGACCGGCATCGGCATCGGCGCGGACCTCGCGATCGTGAACACGTACGTCGGCGAGGTGTCGCCCAAGCAGTCGCGTGCCAAGTTCACGACTGTCGTGTTCATCATGTCGGCGCTGGGCGCGTTCTTCGGCATCTGGCTGGGACTGCTGCTGACGACGCCGCCGGCGCCCTGGCCGACCGGCCTGCCGTTCGCGCTGGGCCTCGCCTCCGGCTGGCGCTGGATGTACGCGGTCGGCGCGGTGCTCGCCGTGATCGCGATCCTGCTGCGGTTCCAGCTGCCGGAGTCTCCGCGCTGGATGCTGCAAAGGGGCCGCACCGCCGATGCGGAGCAGGTCGCCGCCGACATGGAGCGGCGGGCGGCACGCCGGGGCGCGCTGGCGCAGCCGGCGCTGGCGGACGTGCCGACGCACTGGCCCCCGGCACGCAGCGTGCCGTACGCCGACATCTTCCTGCATCCGCTCTATCTGAAGCGCGTCGTGCTGCTGTTCTTCCTGTGGTTCTTCGGCTACATCACCGTCTACGCGTTCGCGGCCGGCTTCACCTCGGTGCTGACCTCACTGAAGTTCTCGCCGCCCGAGGCCGGCATGATCGCGGCCGTGGGAACCCTCGGGTTCGTGGGCGAGGCGATCGTGATGTCGTTCATCGTCGAGAAGCTGGAGCGGCGCTACTGGCTGCCGGTGGCGACCGTGGTGACGTTCATCGGCGCGATCCTCATCGCGGTGGCGGGGCAGTCGCTCGCGGTCGACTTCATCGGCGCGATCCTCATCTTCGCCGGGTTCAACCTGTGGGTCTCGCCGACCTACGCGCTGACGGCGGAGAACTTCCCGACGCGCGCCCGGTCTACCGGCTTCGCGGTGGTCGACGGCGTCGGGCACATCGGCGGCGGCATCGGCATCCTGGTGCTCGCGCCGCTCATCCCGCAGCTGTCCGTGTTCTGGGCGCTGATGCTGATCTCGAGCTTCCTGATCGTGGCATCCGTCATCGCGCAGTTCACGGTGCACACCCGCAACCGCGTCTTCGAGGACGTGTCCCCGTAGCGCGGGCCGTCCGCCGTCACGCAGCGGGGTGCGCGGCATCCTCGATTGCGGCGCGCAGCTGCTCGACGGTCGGAGCGCCGGAGGGACCGTCCGGTGTCCGGAACACCCGGCAGGCGAGCCCCACCGGGGCATCCGGCTCCGCGAACGGGTCCGTGCCGTCGATCAAGACGGTCGGCGAGCCGTGGAACCCGAGGCGGGTCGCGTCGTCAGGAGTCTCGACCAGCTGGTGGGTCAGCGTGGCGTCCGTGCGCGCGGCGAGGATCTCGGCGAGGCGCCCGTCCAGGGCCTTCCAGTTCGGGCAGCCGTCGAAGTACTGCAGCGTGATGTCCATGGCGCCAGGCTAAGCCCGCCTACGCACTCATGGCCGTGCTGTACGCGGTCCGGAGCGGGCACCGGACCGCGTACAGCGAGGGATCTTCGTGCGGGTCTGGGCGTCTAGATCCGTACGATCGCCGCGATGGGCGCTTCTCCCGGAGGGGTCTGGTGCTCGGTGCCGCCTGAGACGAAGATCCGTGGGTCGCCTGTCTGGCTCGCGATCACGGCGCCGACCGCAGCGCGCGCGTGACGCTCGTAATTGATGTCCGCGTCGGAGAGCATCGTCGTCCGTGCGCCGCGGAGGATGCCTCCGACCGGAGCTTCGGCCTTGGCGAAGACCGCGGCGATCCGTTCGCGCGCCTCGGCATCGGGTTCGCACGAGAACTCCAGTCCCGCATCCCGGAGGGCGGCTCGGACCCCGTCGAGGTCGATCGCATCCTTCAGGGCGCCGTGGCCGATCCGGAATTCGCTGGAGGCTCGCGTGGAGTTCGCGAACAAGATGACCTCGCAGCTTGTGAGTTCCCCTCCGGCCGAGGTCGAGGCCACGTTGGAGAACAGCGTCATGTCCACGGCGATCACCTCATCCGTGAGCTGGTCTGGCCGCACCTCGCCGAGGGCGATGGCGACTCCGAGGGCCGTTGCCCCCCGGGCGTATGCTTTCGAGCGATTCGGGTCGGTGGTCACGACGTGCACACCCCGCGAGTTCGCGTCCGTGATGCCGGCGGGAGTCAGGAGCGGTCCCTTGACCTGGACGTAGTGGACGTCCTCGGGCGCGCAAGCGAGATCCGCAAGGGCCCGGCGAACGGCGTCGGCGACCTCGTCGACTTCCGCCATGCGGCCCACTTCCTCGGGAAGGAAGTCGCGCGTGCGCTGGACCGAGAGCGCCAGGCGCTTCTTCCCATCGGGCGACTCGGCGGCCTCGTCGTCGCGCGTGAACACGGTGACATGGGGGGAGAGGACCCCCTCGCAGCCACCCGACCAGACGAAGGCCACTTCCTCTGTGACCTTCTCGGGGCTCTGGCCGCGAACGCCGGAGAGGTAGTTCGCGAAGCTCGTCGTGGCGAGAGCCCGGGTGAAGTCGTTGGCGCCCCCGTTTCCTTCGGTCTTGCCGATCGTCGCGACGATGGCGGATGGATCGACGGCGCCTGAGTCGACAAGCGTCTTGAGGCCGCTGATGTCGCCCGGGTGGGCCATGGGGAGCCGGTGAACTCCGATACGCATGGGCTGTCCTTTCTTAGATGATCAGATGGCTTTGACGGGGTTGACGAGGCTTCCCAGTCCGGTCACTCGGCACTCGACGATGTCGCCGTCCTGGAGGAACCGGGGCGGGGTCAGCTGGTATCCGCAGCCGCCCGGGGTGCCGAGCGTGATCAGGTCTCCCGGCTCGAGCGTGATGCCCTGGGAGAGCCAGCCGATGGCTTCGGCGGGTGAGAAAAGCATGTTGCCCGCTGACTCCGACTGCCTGGACTCGCCGTTGACGAGCAGTTCGACAGTGACGTGGCTGAGGTCTTCGAGTTCGTCGGCCGTGGCGATGACCGGGCCCAGCGGACAGTACGAGTCCTGGCCCTTTCCGTAGAGGAACTGGCTCGTGCGGAACTGGAGGTCGCGGGCGCTCACGTCGTTGGCGATCGTATAACCGAAGACGTGGTCCATGGCATCCGCCGGATCGATCCACGTGCCGCCGCGTCCGATCACGATCGTCAGCTCCACCTCGTAGTCGAGTTTCGACGTGAGGCGCGGGTCGAGGAGGATCGGTGCGTCAGGGCCTGTCACGGCTGTGACCGGCTTGTCGAAGAACAGCGGTACTTCGGGGATCTCGATCTCCTGGCCCAGCGCCACCGCGTTCTGTTCCACGTGGGAGCGGTAGTTGAGACCCACGCAGTAGACGTTCTTGCGCGGGCGCGGGATCGGGGCCAGCAGGGTGACGTCGGCCAGCCGGTGGACATGGGACCTGTCTCCGGCGAGGACCTGTTTGACCCTCGCGCCGGCCTGCGTGAGCGTCGCCTCGCCCCCGTCGATCAGGTCGAGGAGGGAGACGAACCCGGGAGCCCCGCCCGAGGCAGTGGTCAGGTCGAGTACGGCGTCGTCGGCGACCAGGGCTCCGAGCCGGGGCGGACCGCCGGCGACCTGGAATGTTGCGAACTTCATCAGCAGCCCTCTTGACTGTCGGTGGATCGGACTTGATCGGGTGTCCGGCGTCGGCGCCCGAACCGGAGCTCGTTGAGCAGGATGTTCAGCACGATCGCCGTGATCGCGCCGGAAGCGATCCCCGAGCTGAACACCGTCTGCACGCCGGCCGGGAAGTGGGCGTAGAACGAAGGCGCGGCGATCGGCAGGATGCCCATGGTGAGCGTCGCCGCCACGATGAGAGCATTGACTGCGCCATGCGTCTCGTCGTGGAAATCCACTTTGCTGAGAGTCTGAATCCCGTTGACGGCGACCAGACCGAAGATCGCGATGCCTGCTCCGCCGAGGACGGGGAGCGGGACGACGGCGACGACGGCGGCCGTGATCGGGAAAAGCGCCAGGACGATGAGGATGATTCCACAGGCTGCGACGGCGAATCGGCTCTTCACCCGGCTCATGATGAGCAGGCCGATGTTCTGGCCGTAGGCGCTCGCCTGGAAGCCGTTGAGGCCGCCGCTGATGACCGAGCCCAGGCAGTCGGCTCGCAGACCGTTCGCGACATCCTTCGCCGTCACGGGACGGTCGACGATCTGGCCGATCGCCAGCATGTCCGCCGTCGCCTCCGTCATGATGACGAGCATCACGATGACCATCGAGATGATCGCAGCGATGTCGAAGCGGGGCATGCCGAAATGGAAGATCCCCGGGACGGCGAACACCTGGGAACTGTGGATCCTGCTGAAGTCGACCATCCCCAGGGGAATCGAGACCAGCGTTCCGATGACCATGGCCACGAGCATGCCGATCCGCTTCGTGAAGCCGGGAACGTACTTCACGATGAAGACGGTCAGGAGCAGCGTGAGGATTCCCACGAAGAAGTTCTTGGGGGAGCCGAAGTCGGGTCGGCTCTGGTCGCCCTGGAGCCAGCCGATCGAGATCGGGATGAGGCTCACGCCGATGACGGTCACGACCGATCCCATCACGAGCGGCGGGAAGAACCGCAGGAGCCTGCTGTAGACCGGGGCCAGGAAGAACATGGCGGCGGCGGCGACGATGACAGCGCCGACGATCACCTGCATCGCGACCACCCCGTTCGGGTTGCCCTTCCCGATGGCGATCATCGACGCGATGCCTGAGAACGAGACGCCCTGGACGAGCGGCAGGCGAACGCCGACTTTCCAGATTCCGAGAGTCTGCAGGAGGGTCGTCACGCCCGAGGCGAGAAGGCTGGCGCTGATCAGGAAGATGAGATCGCTCGTCGGAAGATGCAGCGCCGTTCCGATGATGAACGGCGGCGCGATGATGCCGGCGTATGCCGCGAGCATGTGCTGCATCCCGAGAGTGAACAGCTTGCCGAGGGGCAGCATCTCGTCGACGGGGTGAACCTGCGCGCCCCCGTTCGTACGAGCTCTGAGAGCCTTCAGTGGACTCATTGTTCCGTCTCCTCCTTGAGAGAAAAGGTGAGGCTGTCGGGTGGGGGCGAGGTCCGCGTTGCTCTGAGTCCTGGACCCCATCGCTGGGGTCCGTGTGCGGCGTCGATGCCGCTTCCGACTTCTGGGTGGCGCGAGGATCGCGTTGGGGTTTGCCTCACTTTAGGATCCCAATACGGGATCCCGTATCAAGATAGATCTGATCGGTCGGGCGCGTCAAGAGTTCTTTCTCGCGAGTTCCTGACCGGTGCCCGGTCTTCGAAATCCGGGGTCTTGACCGGGACGGGTCGCCGGTCGTATCGTGTGGGCCGGGATCCTGGTCTGGGATCCGAACACGGGCCCACCGCTGGAGGAACGCGGCCCCTCGCAAGAGGAAGACATGGCTCGGAAGGATGTTCCGCCGTGGCCGACCTGGTGATCACCGACGGACTCGTCGTCAACTCGCACGGTACCCGGATCGCGCACGTCGTCATCGAGGGCGGGCACGTCGCAGCCGTCGTCGACGCGGCCGAGCGGGCCCCTGCCGCGACGCGGCTGATCGACGCGGCAGGACGCGTCGTCATCCCCGGAGGTGTCGACGCACACTGCCATGTCGCCCAGGTGACGGGGCGGTACCTCACCCTCGACGATTACGCCATCACGTCCACGGCGGCGCTGTGGGGCGGCACGACGACGATCATCGACTTCGGCATCCCCCGCGACGCTTCCGAATCTCCGCTCGAAGCGGCCCGCCACAAGATCGCACTCGCTCGCGAATCCCGGTGCGATGTCGCCCTGCACGCATCCGTCATCGGCTGGGATGAGACCGTCCCCGCCCAACTCGAGGAGCTCGCCGCACTGGGCGTCCGCTCGGTCAAGCTGTACATGACCAATCGCGGGGGGACCCTGGCGGACGACGACACGGTGCTGAAGGTCATGCAGGAGATGGTGCGTCTCGACGGCCTCACCTACATCCACGCCGAACACGACGCGATCATCGTGAACAGCGCGCACAAGCACGCCGAGGCCGGAGAGATAGGCATCGATCACATCCACGAAGTACGTCCTGAGCTCGCCGAGGAAGCCTCCGTCCGGGAGGTCCTCGCGATGGCCGAGTACACCGGAGCGCCGGTCTACTTCGTGCACCAGTCGACCCCCGTCGCGGTCGATCTCGTCACACAGGCCCGCGCCCGCGGGCTCGCAATCCATTCGGAGACCTGTCCGCACTACCTCCTGCTCGATGAGCGGGTCTATTCTTCGCGCTCCCCGGAGCGATTCGCGTGCTGCCCCCCGATGCGATCTGCGGAGACGGTGGCGGCCCTGCGCGAACGCTTCGGCGACGGATCGATCCATACCGTCGCCAGCGACCATTCCTGCTACGACCTCCCGCAGAAGCAGGAGCGCAGCGACGATATCCGACAGATGCCGCACGGTCTTCCCGGCGTGGAAACGCGAATGCCCGCGGCCTTCACTGCGCTGGCCGGGGCCGCGGGCCATCGAGCTTCCGACCCCCGCCTGCTTCAGCACTTCGTCGAGCTGTTCTCCGCCGGGCCGGCCCGGATCAACGCACTCCCCGACAAGGGGGTCATCGCTCCGGGTTACGACGCCGACCTCGTGATCTTCGACCCGGAGGAGACACGCCGTGTCCACGCCGATGGTCTGCACATGGGCACCGACTTCTCGCCTTTCGAGGGGGCCGCGCTGCGGGGGTGGCCCCAGATCGTCGTCGCCGGAGGACGCGAAGTCCTCGATGAAGCGGGTTTCCACGACCCCGGGCCGACAGGACGTTTCCTGGCCCGGCTCGGCTATTCGGAAGCGCAGGAGCGCCGGCATCGGCACTCAGCGGCGGGCAGAGACGGGGGCTCCATCGTCGGCGCCGCCGAGGGAAAGGGCGCTGCGTTGTGAACGATCGAGGTCTCCATCGCGATGGGATACTCGCGCGCGGGCGGGCTCAGCCGGTCACTCGCCGGCGGCGCCGGCGAAGCCCGCGGCGATCCGCGCCGCCGTGTCGGAGCCGATCCGCACGCCGCCGTCGACGTGCAGATAGCCGGCGCCCTGGATGTCGGAGCTGGCGAAGAAGATCGGGCCGACGGGCTGGTTCTGCAGGTGTCCCCAGCGGCTGAGGCCCCCGAGGTCCCAGCTCGCGGCGTAGGCGCCGCGGGTGAACTGCTCGCTGCCCCAGTCGGAGAGGTAGAACGCGAGGGGCTTTCGGGCATCCTCGCCGAAGTAGGCCGCGAATGAATCCAGCACGGCCTGCTTGCGCTCGTCCTCGGACAGCGCCCAGGTCTCGTCGGCGCGCTCGCTGACGATGAACCCGACGAGGGTGCCGTGCTCCTGCCCGTGCAGCGTGTTGTCGTACACCTCGCACACGCGCTCGTGCGACGCGAAGCCGGTGCCGGACAGCCCGCGCTCACGCCAGAACGGCGTCTCGTAGACCGCCTGCGCCTTGATGACGAGCCCCATGGAGTGATGCTGGTGCGCGATCTGACGCATGCGCGGCAGGGCCGGCGCGTAGTCGATCGTCGAGTACAGGTTCGGCGGCACGGCGACCACCGCATACTGCGCCTGCACCGTGACCCGATCGCCGGCGGCGACCACGTGCGCGGGACGCCCGTCGCCGGCATCCGTCCACGTCAGATGCCGCACCGGCGTCGACAGGTGCACGACGCCGGCGCCGAGCTCGTCGGCGATCTGCTCGGACACCGACTGCATGCCGCCGACCACGCGCTCGTCGAGCAGGATGCCCTCGTCGATCAGGTGCTCGAACTTCTCGGCCGACGCGACCATCAGCATCGCCTGCAGCACGGAGAACGTCCGCGACGGCTTCGTCAGCATGCCGGCCGCGATGTAGTGGTCCACGATCCGCACGGCCTCGCGGTCATCGGTGAGCGAAGCCAGCCACGTGCTGAACTGGGTGTTGTCGAGCTCCTCGGCGCGCGGGTGCTCCCACGGGGTCGCCGCGTCGATCTGCGCGGCGAGTTCGTCGAGCGCCGCCACGACCCGGTCGATCTCGCGGAGGGTGGCGGCGTCCACCGGGAAGTCGCCCCGGAACTCGCGGCGTTCGCCCTCGCGCGTCACATACACGGAGTTGCCGTCGCGATAGCGCGAGTAGGTCTGCTTGCCGAGCTCCTTCAGCAGGGCCTTCAGGGCATCCTGATCCGACGAGACCCACTGACCGCCGATCTCGAAGAACTCGCCGTCGATCGTGTCCGACCACGTGCGCCCGCCGACACGATCGCGTGCCTCCAGCACTGCGACGGTGTGGCCGGCTTCGACCAGGCGCCGCGCCGTCATCAGCCCCGAGATCCCCGCGCCGATGACCACCACGTCGCGTTCCAGCGTCACGCCGCCGTCGCCGCCGCGGGCGTCACGGCTCGTCGCGGAGGGGGAGAGGTCGTTCACAAGGGATCCTTTCGATCGCGTCCCGGCACGGCCGGACCTCCTCGATCGAGGCGCCTCGTCGCGCGGGTGGCTTGCCTCACGATGGTAGGGAACCGCCCGGTGACCTTCGCGGCCCGAACGGCAGATCGTTCATTAAATGCGACTGCAGCACGAGAAACCTCTGCTCACCCGATCACGTACGCGTTCATTTCTGCGTACCGTTGAGAGGCATCCGCGCGGAGCGGATGCGGGAGGGCCGAGAACATGGACTCGTCGACGGGCGCCGGGCGCGCGCGCGGGCGGCCGCGGGTGAACGTGATCGACCGCGAGCTGATCGTCGATGCGGCACTCGCCCAGCTGCGCACCGAGGGGCTCGACGGTCTCACCATGCGCGCGCTCGCACGCCGGCTCGGCGTCAGCGGCAGCGCCCTGTACAACCACGTCCCGTCGCGTGCCGCCGTGCTCGCGGCGGTGCAGGAGCGGTTCGTGACGCGCCTGGACACGACCGGGTTCGGGACCGCACCGCTTCGGCAGGCGCTGGCGCGCTGGGCGTGGAGCTACCTCGTCCAGCTGCGCGAGCAGCCGGAGCTCGTCCCGGTGATCGTCGCAGTGCCGGTGGCGCAGGCGCCGCGGACATCCGGCATGTACCAGCGCGTCATCTCCGGCTTCGCTGCGGCCGGCTGGCCGGAGGAGAGCATCATCGCCTCGATGAGCGTGCTGGAGACGTTCATCTTCGGCGCCGCCCTCGACTCGCCGGCACCCGACGACGTCTACGCGCCGCACGATCCCGAGCGTTCCCCGCTGCTCGCGCGCACGTACGAGGCGTTCGCGCAGGCCGTCGACGCGCGCCGCGCGCGCCCGCGCGACGTCATCTTCACGATCGGTCTGGATGCCACCCTGACGGGGCTCCACCAGCTGTGGGGAACCGGCCGGGGGTGGGCGGCGATCACCGTGCCGCAGCAACCGCCCGCGCGGTCCGGCGGCGACCGCTGACCTCGGTCGCGGCCTACGCTCATCTCATGTCCGAAGAGCGCTTCGCCGCATCCGTCTACCTGCACCGCCTCGGTCGGGTGCGTGAGCTCGCCGCCGGGGCGGGCTTCGACGCCCTCGTCGTCACTCCCGGTCCCGACCTGCAGTATCTGATCGGATCCCGCGCGCAGACCTTCGAGCGGCTCACCGCTCTCGTCGTGCCGGCCGATCGCGATCCCTTCGTGGTCGCTCCCACGATGGAGCTCGCAGCGCTGCGGTCGTCGGCGGTCCGCGAGGCTGCTCTCGAGGTGCGCCAATGGGTCGACGGGGACGACCCGTATGCCCTCGCGCTGCGCGGATCCGCCCGCGGAGGTGCCCTGCGCCTCGGCTTCAGCGAGGCGACGCCGGCGTTGCACATCGTTCCGCTGAGCACGCTCGCGGGCACGCGGCCGCAGCTTGCGACGGGAGTGCTGCGCACCCTTCGGATGCGGAAGGATTCCGCCGAGATGCAGGCACTGCAGGAAGCCGCCGACGCCATCGACCGCGTGCACGCACGCGTCGCGGAGTGGCTGCGCCCGGGACGCACGGAGCGCGAGGTCGCCGCGGACATCGCCGCCGCGATCGTGGCCGAGGGCCATGCCGAGGCGGATTTCGTGATCGTCGGCTCGGGCCCGAACGGGGCGGATCCCCACCACGAGGTCAGCGATCGGGTGATCGGCGCGGACGAGACCGTGGTGGTGGACATCGGCGGCCCGATCGCCCTCGGCTACAACTCGGACAGTACGCGCACCTATGCGACCGGCGATGTTCCCGACCGCATCCGATCCGCGTACGACGTGCTCGAGCAGGCGCAGCGGGCCGCCGTCGAGGCCGTGCGGCCGGGCGTCACAGCGGAGAGCGTGGATGCCGCCGCGCGCGACGTGCTCGCAGCCGCCGGCCTCGGCGAGAGGTTCGTGCACCGCACCGGGCACGGCATCGGCCTGTCCGTGCACGAGGAGCCCTACATCGTCGCGGGCAACGACCTCGTGCTCGAGCCGGGCATGGCGTTCAGCGTCGAGCCGGGCGTCTATTTCCCGGGCGAGTGGGGAGCGCGCATCGAGGACATCGTCGTGGTGACCGACGACGGGGTTCGGGCGCTGAACCGCCGTCCGCACGGTCTGGCACGCGTCTGAGCCGGGCCGGTCGCGGCCGGCGTGGCACCGGCCCGCGGCGCGCGTAACCCGGCGACTCACTCCATTGCCAGATGCAATAATTGTCTTATGCAAAGCAGTGACGAACCCGCGACCGGCGAGGACGGGACGGCATCCGCGCCGTCCGACGCGGAGATCACGGCGTTCCAGGTGGCCACGCGCGACCTGATCGACATCGCTGTGCGCGGAGTCGAGCTGGTCGCGCCCGACCTCACGCTGCCGCAGTTCCGGCTGATGCTCGCGCTCGCCGAGTACGGGCCGGTGTCGTCGGTGGGGCTCGCGCACGCGCTGGACGTCGCGCCTTCCTCGGTGACGCGCATGGTGGATCGCCTCGTCGCATCCGGCCACGTCGACCGGGCCCCGGACCCGGTGAAGCGGTCGGTCGTGTCCCTCGCGCTGAGTCAGCGGGGCTCGCGCGCCGTCGCGGACGTCCTCCGGTGGCGTCACTCGGAACTGTCCCGCGTGCTCGGCCGGATCGGGCCCGAGGACCGCGCCGCGGCGGCGCGGGCGCTCACGGCTCTGCACCGGATCCTCGACCGCAACCCGGAGCACTCCCACCTCGGATGGCTGCCGTTGTGACCGGCCGTACCGGCGGGCGTCCCGTCAGCGCGCCGCACGCTCGCGTGCTCGGAGATTTCGCGGTGGACCGCCGCATGCTCGTGACCACGGCCCTCGCGCTGCCGATCGGGGCTGTGGCCGGAGTCGCCGCGTTCGCGCTGCTGCGCCTGATCGGGCTGGTCACGAATCTCGTGTTCTTCGGACGTGTCGACACGTCCCTCGTCGCCCCCAGCGCCGCGCACGATCCGTGGTGGCTCATCCTCCTCGCGCCGATCGCGGGCGGGCTCGTCGTCGGCCTCATGGCCCGCTTCGGTTCGGAGAAGATCCGCGGGCACGGCATGCCGGAAGCCATCGAAGCGATCCTGGTCGGCGGCAGCCGTGTCTCTCCGAAGGTGACCGTGCTGAAACCCATCTCGGCGGCCGTCAGCATCGGAACCGGAGGCCCGTTCGGTGCCGAAGGACCCATCATCATGACCGGCGGCGCGCTCGGTTCGCTGCTCGCGCAGCTGCTCAAGCTCAGCGCGGACGAACGCAAGGCGCTTCTGGTCGCCGGAGCCGTCGGGGGCATGGCGGCCACGTTCAACTCGCCGCTCGCAGCCGTCCTGCTCGCCGTCGAACTCCTGCTGTTCGAGTGGCGACCGCGCAGCTTCGTGCCGGTCGTCGCCGCCGTCGGGAGCGCCACCCTCGTGCGCGGGTTCCTGCTGGGCGCGGCACCGGTCTTCCCCGTCGCCGCACCGCCACTCCACCTCACCCCGCTGGTGTGCGTCCTCGCAGCCGGCGTCGGTCTGTCCGGAGGGGTGCTCGCGGTCGCCGCCACCTGGCTCGTCTACAAGGCGGAGGACGGCTTCGCACGGTTGCCGTTCCACTGGATGTGGTGGCCTGCGATCGGCGGCCTCATCATCGGCGTCGGCGGTCTCATCGAGCCGCAGGCTCTCGGCGTGGGCTACGACGTCATCGACCAGCTGCTCACGGGCCGGGCGACGATGTCGCTCATCATCGGCATCCTCGTGGTCAAGACCCTGATCTGGTCGCTCTCCCTGGGATCGGGCACGTCCGGAGGCGTGCTCGCGCCGATGTTCATGGTGGGCGGAGCGCTCGGCGCGCTGGAGGGCACCGTGCTGCCGCAGGTGATGCCCGGCTTCTGGGCGCTGTGCGGCCTCGCCGCGGTCCTCGGCGGTGTCATGCGCTCACCGCTCACCGGTGTGGTGTTCACCCTGGAACTCACGCATGCGTGGGGGACGGTGCTGCCGCTGCTCATGGCGTCCACCGCCGCCTACGCGCTGTCCGTGCTCGTGCTGAAACGGTCCGTCCTCACCGAGAAGATCGCCCGGCGCGGGCTCCACCTGACCCGGGAATACTCCACCGATCCGCTCGAGACGTTCTTCGCGAAGGACGTGATGCACCCGGTGGAGCCCGGCACCGCGCGCCCGGCGCCGGGCGACGCCGTCGAGGTGCTGCCGGAGACGACGCTGCGCACGATCGCCTACCTGTTCGCCGAATACGAGGCGACCGACGCCCTGGTGATCGGGCCGGAAGGCGGTGTGCTCGGAACCGTCGGGATCCGGGATCTGCTGTCCGCGCGGCTCCACGACCTCACCGAGGAGCACCACCGTTCCCGAACCCTGCTGAACCGCAGGACGGCCGAGGGCTGATCCGGGTTCGCGCCGGCCTGCCGCGAGCGGTCACAGCATCTCGAGCGGCTCCGGACGCGTCGGCGGCGGGAACCGCGCATCGATCGCCGCGAGCACGTCGGCATCGAGTTCGAGCTCGAGCGCTGCCACGTTCTCGGCGGTGTGCGCGGGGGAAGCGGCCTTCGGGATCGCGAGCACGTCGCCGTCCCGGACGGCCCACGCCAGCAGCAGCTGAGCGGTCGTCACGCTGAGCTCCGCGGCGATCGCGCCGAGGCGGCGGTCGCCGAGCAGGCGCGCCTGCTCGAGCGGGGAGTACGCCATCGCCGGGATGCGCCGGCCCTGCAGCATCGGCAGCAGATCGAACTCGATCCCGCGACGCGACGGGTTGTAGACGACCTGGTCGGTGGCCGGCGACCCGGGCAGGTCCGCCAGGTCGTCGACGTCGAGATTGCTCACACCCCACTGCTCGATCATGCCCTCGGCGACCAGCTGCTCGAACACCTCGACGGTCTCGTCGAGCGGCACGTCACCGCGCCAGTGCAGCAGGTACAGGTCGAGTCGGTCGGTGCCGAGCCGCCGCAGGGATGCCGTGAGCGACTCCCGCGTTCCTGCGGCATCCGCATTCCACGGCAGCACCTTGCTCACCAGGAAGACGTCGTCGCGGCGGCCGCGGATCGCCTCGCCGACGAGCTCTTCGCTGCGCCCGTCGCCGTACATCTCAGCCGTGTCGATGAGGGTCAGGCCGGCATCCAGCCCCGCACGCAGGGCGGCGATCTCGTCGTCGCGACGGACGGGGGAG
>Ga0308169_10003073_pt1 | contig 16650 bp, 28 predicted proteins | sample PhyBR1_2_FD_202139 | JGI IMG/M metagenome (GOLD analysis project Ga0308169, IMG submission 202139) | Phyllosphere microbial communities from UC Gill Tract Community Farm, Albany, California, United States - DLSLSB.R1 | ecosystem: Host-associated > Plants > Phyllosphere > Unclassified | place... | reverse complement strand
TCCGCCCGAGCTCTCCCCCTCTGCTTGCGGCCATGTCTTGGTGTATTTATTTTCATGAGTCAGCAATGTATCGCGGTGGCGGAGTGAAGGAAAGGGACTTTGGGGCAATAACGGAAGACTACTGCAAGATGGCGGTGTTTGAATCTGGATCTCGTGTATCCACAGCATGTGTATCTCTCACCCACCTTCCTGCCCTGTACTTCCCCTACGACCTTGACCTTTGGCCACCTACCCTACCCTCTCCATCGGACAGGCATGACAAGCACCTCGTCCAACGGAGTACTCACTGGACCCAACGAGACGACCCCCACGTCAGACACCTTCACTGCCTCGGCTCCACCGCTGCCACTGTGGGCGGTGGTGGAAGAACAGCTGCGCGAGAGTTTACGACAACAGAGCCGCACTCTCTCATCCAACGTGGACGGAAGCACCAACATGGCGAATGACTTGCTCACCTTGTACAAGACAGTCCTGAACGGGAACATCGATATGCTGAAGAAGAAGCCCAGCCAACACATCAGCACCGGGATTACTGAGCGTTCCGCGGCGTTTACAAAGACGCATGATGCTTTGCTGAACAAGCTGGCCAAGCTCGGCAGTGCCGTGAGCACCATCAGGGACGCTCGCGACTTGACAGGCCTGCCACGCGTGGGCGCGCGGATCAGAAAGTCCGTGAGCAGCTCGCCTGCGGCTATCTCCCAGGACATCATGGCCGATCTGACGACGCTCAAGGGGTTGTACCTCACGGAGCAGAGGTTGAACGAGCGGTTGCGTGCTCCAGACGCTTGGCGAGCGCGCATGATCTCACCGAGCGTCTCGAGGCATGCGTCATTTTTAGGCTGATACCGGTGCTACGCTGCGGGTCTCCCAAAGACCCGCGATTGTTCGAGAGGCGCGAACGGGACGAGGAGGGCGTCTCCTTGCCAGGAGGGTTGATCTGTGGAGCTGAAGATGGTAACGATGGTAGGTGCGTATGCCTTGCAGACCACACTACAGTCTGTACCCCGATCGGGGCAATCACAGAGCTTGATGCACATTCTGGCTTGTGCGTTTCCCCCTCGTACAGTACATCAGAAAGTTGTTTGCGCTTTAGAGCTGGTACGATTAAAAGAGGCATTCCACGCGGACGACCAGCTGGCATTCCAGACCACATGGAAAACTGCCAAAAAAATATGCATGTCCACGGCTAGAACTAGAAAACGTACATTCAAAGTAATCGATACCTGCTTCTCTCTTCTTCGTACATTCAAGATCGCTGCTCAAGCACCCACTGATCGGGCGTATCATGCTGAGAACACGGTTGTCTGTGATGACCCAAGATCGATTGCCCGTTCAAGTCCGTTGGCAGGTAGGGTGACGCCATGCGAGGCCTCGTTCTCCAGAGTCTGCCGTCAGTCTCCCCTTCTCTGAATTGCTCGCGCGCGGCTCACCTCGAGGAACTGGCTCATCAGGTTGTCAACGTCCGCCGGCGCGACTTTGCCGCCACATCCCGCCGCAATCAGTTTCCTGTACTGCCCAATCTTCTCGCCCGTGCCAGCCTGCAGTTAGCTCCAAAACCCCATCTGCCGCGTCGCACACTCACCTCCGACTGCGCCTTGACCAATGCTGAAATCAACTCGTTCCTCCTCCTTCGCTTCTCTTCGATCTCCCAGCGTAGACGATCCTCCTCGCCCTGTGCGTCCAGACCCTGCGTCTGCCTGTGCTCCTCCTCCAGATCCGAGTAATCTCCCGGCACGCCCGCCCGCCACTGTGCCTCCCGCGCGGCCTGTCCCGCATCCCATTTCTCGAATCCCGCGCGCATGCTCTCCCGCAGCTTCTGCTCCAGGGACGCCTGTACGCCCTTCAGCTCCTGCTGCAGTCCGTCGCTCGGCGACTGCTGCTCCTGTACCGTCTTGATCACCTTGCTGGCCTCGGTGATCTCGGCATGTATATTCGTCAACAGCGCCTTGGCTTGCAAGATATCCCGATCTTTGCTCTGCAGTTCGGCGTCGAAAGACCGCGCGAGGGACTGCATGTGCGCTGTGAAGTCTTGCAAGCAGGGTCCGCCCGCGAGCTTGGCCGCCTCCGAGTTGTATAGCTGCGGAGCCTTCTCCGTGAATGGTGGCGGTCGTGAGTCGCCCGATCCCCGAGCCGGTGACGATCGGAATCGCTCGTCTTCCAAAATGTAATCCTCGGCGTTCTTGAAGTCCCGATTACGCAGCTTCGGGTCCGCACCGTGGTCCAGGAGCGCCTTGACCAGCCGTCGACTCCGTGCGCGCGCCGCCAGGGTCAAGGCCGTTTCGCCATCTTCGTCTTGGAAATTGATGACGTCCGCGAGCTCTTGAGGATAATCGGCCAAGCGCGACAATATCGTCTCCATGTAGTACCGCGCCGCGTGGGTCTTACCCTTAGTGAGTGCGAGATTGGCGATATGATGGAACACGGTCCGGTTGTTCTTGTCGATGTTGAGCGTCGAGCGGTGTAGAAGCTCGTACAATTCCGGGAATTTGCGCACATCGTAGTTGTTCGAGAACATCACAGACCGCATGAGTGGTGTCTGTTCGGCACCGTTGCCCGCAAATATGGACGCGCCGGCGGTCAAGAGCAGCTTTACGACGCGCACGCGACCCATAGCGCACGCCCAATGTAAAGCCGTATGCCCGTCGTCGTCTATCGTCGTGTTGGGGTTGTAGTCTGCTGGAGGGGCAATGAGGACCGGCGGTATTTGTGTCGTCTCCGAAACAAAGTACGTCAAGATCATTTCGGTATACTGCTCTGGGCCGGCCGCCTGATCTGTTGAAGCACCCAATGGGCGTGGCGATTGCCTCGGCGTGCGTACTGCGCTCTGTCCTCGGGCGCGTTGTAGATGTTCGTACTGGCTCACATCCTCCTCGAGCATCGCGTTGAGATTCCGTTTCCGCGCGCTGGATCCGGCCGGCTCGGAAGAAGACAGTTCGGGGTCGACTTCCATCGCTTCCACAGCCGACGGGACGGGTGAAGGTGTAGCCGATGACGAGTCGTCGTCAAGGGGGACTGCTGGTGGAGGGCTGTCCTCTTCGTCTCGCTCGCTTGACCGCTCGTCCGGCGTCGCTTGCACCTTCCTCGGACGCTTCCTCCCGCTCGCGGTGCCTGATTGAGCAAGCTGTGCCTGGGCCTGCAAAGCAGCAGCTGACATCGGGCCGGTCTTCGAGGGGGTGTTGGTCTCCTTCTTCTCCTTTCGGGGCCGACTCGGCGGCGCGACGGCGTGCTTGGGCGCGGGCGGAGGGGAGACGGACGTGGGGACGAAATCGATAATGGGCCGGAGGAGATCTTCGACGCCGTATTGTTTTGAGAGAGCCAATCCTCGCTCGATCGGAATCCACGTTCCTGCGAGTGAGCCCGGACCAGCTGTACTGGGCTATGATCCGACTCACCTTGGTACTTTCCGTACCCTCCCTGCACCTTCTCATGCTCCCCCTTCTGTACTTCCCGCTCTAGCACTCTCGTCCTCTGCGGTTTGTCGAACCCGGCGACCTTGAGAATCTGGGTAGCGTTCAAGTACGCGTCTGACCGCCGCCGCATGACGGCCACGTCTTTACATATCATCTCGTAGACAGGCCTAGGGTCAGCGGGACCTTGGCAGGGGACCATTACTCACACTCCACTGTATGGTCCAAGGGGAAGACAGGTCAGCTGGAGGAACGAAGAGGATGCAGGCAGAGAAGGCAGGGACTGGGCGGGAACGTACCTGTAAGTTGCCTGAAGTGAGCGACATTCGTGCGGGGCGACGTGGGTGTTGCTCACCTTGTATATCGTGTTGGGGCCGGTACTGCCCTCGGCAGCAGCGACCGCGCTCTTCTTGGCCATGATGAGGGGAAGATGTGTTCGGTGGATGTGAGTGTAAAGTGGGTTGTGGAAAGACGACTGAATCGCTTCCCAAAGACGCGTGACGCGCCTCTGCAGCCAAAAGGTGGAGGCCACCGGACGCGCCCTCGCAGACCCAGGCAAATTTTGATTCCGTTCACTCTTCATGTCGGCGATCTCCGCCTCGAATGTCCTCGGCCATCAACAGATTCAGACGCATCATCCCATTGTCCTTTGCGGTCGAGCGCTGAATGATCACGAGTGCATAGTCACAGGCGTCAAGCATGAAGGTGAGTGTTAGAGCTGCGAACATTCGCCGCTGGTCCATCCACCCGTCGTCTTCACACGGCCTGTTTGGCCTCGTGGGGCGTAGGCCTCGTAATATCACCCCTCGGCAGCGGCTTACCCTAGTTCGCCAACACCGTCCAACACCTCTCCAACAAGGAGGTTCTCACGCACTTTGCCTCATTGAAGCAGGACAACGACCACCTCAAGACGCTCATCAAACAGCGCGCGGACCGCAATGAGCTTGCGCTGCAGCGGAAGTACCCCCTGCCCGGGGAGGAGCTGGACGACGAGGTCGATGATGACGTGAACGACGACTACCGGATAGAGCACAAGGCCGAGGTCGTCAGTCCAGCGGTGGAGAAGGAGGAGAAGGAGGCGGAGCGGAGAGGGTACAGCGAAGAGCTAGGGTGGATCACCGATGAGGTCGGTCATTTATCGATCTATCGTTCGTGGTGGAGCTAACCGCAGGTGATATCGTATCTGTGCTCCGACCTGTGTCCGACATCACGCCAGACCGACGACAGTATCACCGTCCTCGCTACGACACTGCAGAACTGGGGTTTGGTCAAAGGCGAGGTTTTGCAGCTCATCAACCTCGCCCCATCCTCCGCACCCGAGATCTACTGCGTATGTGTAATATAGCTTGTGATCGGTCTGCAGCTGACGAGCAGGTCATCGAGGAGCTGGAGACGCGGATGGCGGGCTTCGAAAATCCACTAGAAGATATCATACGGAACATTCAGAGCACGCTCGTGGACGTCCTGCCGGAGTTTGAGCAGTTCGTGAAGCGCGAGGGAGAGGACCATGATGGATGGGACGAAGGAGCCGAGCACGAGCAGGCATATGTTCAAGAGGATGATTATGGGGCAGGGGACGAGGAAGAGCAGTTCATCACGGAGGCGGAGTGGGGCAAGGACAAGGAGGAGGGTGTGGGTGAGGAGCAGGAGAATCCCTTCGAGTAAGGCTCTGCGCGGAGTCAACGCGGGTTCCGGCTTGGGGTTTGTAGATTGGCCAAAAACCAGACCAAGCCAGGGGTGGAGGATCGTGGGGGAGTTGGGGGTGTGAATTCCGCAGCAGGCGATCGTGTCAGACCTGCTGGGATCTGCTATACATCTGACGACAATAACGGCCATTCATGAGATCATCATTATGTCATCTATGACTATGCGAATATGCAGAGCATGCGAGCTCAGGCTGCCTCCCTACCTATCCCAGCGCATTACCGCTCACCAACCAGCTCGCACCAAAGCTACATATACTTCCTGCTGCCAAGCCCGCAACGAGACAGAATGCCGCAAGGGTGCCGGCGATGTCTTTCTCTTCGTCCGCGATGCGCGGGTTGAGCGCCGGTGACGAAGCAAGGATCATGCTGCACGAGCTAACCCAACTGCTCATCAGCTGTGCACAATGAGTCATGTGTCGCATGGGCTCACCCGTTTGTCAGGCCAAAGGCGAGGATGATGAGCATGTACAGCAGGTCGGAGTTGATCCATGGTGTCGACGTTGCTGGTCGGGGCTGAACATTGCACGCGAGGAGGATGGGGACGAACAGGGTCCGGAGAAGCGAGAGTAGGAGCACCCGGGCGTGCGAGACGGGCAGGAAGCCCGGTATGCCGGTGATGTATGTTCTGCCTATGTAGTCGCCGACTACGCGTCAGCTGGAGAGTCAAAAGGATCCAGCAGCTCACTGTTGAAGATGAGGAAGTGGGCGGGGATGAAGACCGAAGGCTGTAGCAGCTTCCCTGGATCTGAGCTGGTCGAGAGGATCCGGCTCGTTACTGGCGGGAACACCGACTGTCTTCAGCCCACGCATCACCCATACTCGGGGCAACTCACCAGTGTGACGACGAACACCCACGCCACCGCGACCTCCAACAGTGCATTCCGCTTGAACACCCGCTTGAGCACCTCCCTGTCTTTCCGCTTCGTCTCGGCATTCCCAGCGTCATCCCGCCTCGCAAGCACCGGCGCCAAAACCGCGGTGTAATCCGAGTGTTGCATGAGATACCGGTGGGCATAGATGCATCCCACTGTCCCGACACCTCCCAATGCCCACAGTCCGACACCGGCCAGTGTCGACTGGCCTTGAGTCTCATCAGAGGGCGCCTTGGCACCCAGAGCAGAGAAGATGGCGAGAAAGACTTGTGCGCCGGAGACGAGAACGGCAATACCGCCCTGGCCGGACATGACGGCCAAGACGGATTGACTGGACCAGAGCGAGGCGAGAGCGAAGACGGCCCATTGCAGAATGGCGGTCGAGAGGGACAGAAGGAGGGTGAACGTGATCAGGATGAAGAAGAGAGGGGTTGGAGACAGGTTGGGGAGAACGTAGGGTAGGAGGGGGAAGGCAAATGGGATTGAGAGGGCTACGAGGAGAAGGAGGGATGCGTGTAAGGCACGGGATGGGGAGAGCTGCTAGTCAGCTGAGTAGAATACAGATGGTGAGAGCACGCGGACACCGCGGGATAAGGAACGGACGGCTCCGTGCTGGGCCCTATCCCCGTCGATCACCAAGACCAGTCCTCCGACTTCCAGCTCTCGTCCGGCCCCCCGTCGCAGCCCAGCACCTCTGATGCCGACGTTGTCAGGAGGTCGTGCCTCACACTCACCTTGCCCGCATCACGCTGCGCCAGTCCGAGGAAGAACAAATTGCCGAAGCAGTATATGCTCGATAGCCAGCTCGCCAGACTCGCACGTGTATCCGACTCGGGCGGGAAGAATGACGAGAGCAGCGGGATCGTGCATATCAACACTGCCCGTCAGGACGCGGCATGACCGTACCGACTTCATGCGCACCGTTCCACGCAAGTAAAACACCCGCGCCGAGGATCCAGAATGCCCAGTAAACGCCCCTCTGGCTTGCGGCGCGTTGATGCGCCGAACCGTCCACGTGCGATGGATCCCTGCCGGTGGTGTCGTCTTCTTCGGTGCCGATCGCTTCATACCCCACCAGCTGAGGCGGGGGCGTATCGGTCGGCAGAGACGTCAAAGCCTCGCGTATTCTGCTCAGCATCGTGGATGGCGCGGTTGCTCGAGTGTATACGCTGGATGACGGCGAGAGTGTGACTTGGTTAATCTCGGCCGGTGCTCGTGACGCGTTGGGTCGATCGGCCAGATCCGACGAGCCAGCCGGACAAAGGTGGCAACAGCAAAGGGCGAGGTGGCGGACATTGCCTGAGCCGCATCAAGTTGTGGATGATCTCCAGGTTCACAGTCGACGATGTCGGTCCACAGGCCAGAGGGCATATAGAGACAGCCTTGTGCGAAACTACCGCCTGTGGCGCACCTTTGAAGTCCCCCTCGAACCCACGCCAAGGACGACCTTAGACAGGCCATGCCGAGGTCACGCCAGGGTTGGATTCCCTCGACCTGCTCGCCATGAGTCTGACTTTCGATTTCGATTGCTTGATTGGGTTTGCGCGGTATACCCTCTTACGGTATCATACGCTCGGTGTGCCTACCGTCCAGCGGAGCATCTAGAAGGAACTCTCGTCAAGTACAGCGCTGGAGAGGCCTCGGTGGGCAAAGATAAGGACGACTCAGCACCCAGGTCATTGACTCGACCAGCTGCCGTGCTGTGCAGCAAGTACGATCCATACGCGCCATCACGCCAGGTCGATATCGTATCTTTCCTCCTCCCCAAAATTCGCCCCAATGTCGACTCCATCCTGTCCTTTGGATTTTTCCCAGGCAGCCCAATACCTCTTGCGCATTCTGTTCCTCTTCCATATTTGCATACACTAGTAGTGGGAGGTATCTACAACAAGCTCACTCGGACCCTATCCGCCCGCCCCCTCATCACCGCCAGGTCATATACCGTATCCATGCGTATCAGGGTCCTCCGCCGGCACCAACCCAAACTGCTCCGCCTTGACCCGTCTCAGCGCCGCCCAACGATGATGTCTCTCCAGCATCACCTCATCATACTTGCTGAACACCACCTCCGGGAGCCCCTCTCCCCCGATCAGGGGGATCGCAATGCGCTCCAGCGCGGCATTGTGGATCCCACCGCGGTACGTCAACACCCGCATGAACGCCTGATGGACCATCTCGACCTGCTGCCACGTCGCTCTTGCACCCATGCCCAGCGCCGCGAGGTTCGCCACGAATCCGCGGAACGACTCGAGGCGGACGAGGAGGTCGTATGCCGACAGGGCGTACAAACAGACTTGAAGCTGTGATGTGGAGTTGATGGGCTCTTTCACCGAGTCGAAGCCGGCCAGAGCGGGGAGGAGGGGCTCGCGTGGATGGTGGAGATGGCGCAGGATGGCCGGGAACGACTTGAGATCGGGGACATAGAGCGAGAGGATGGGGAGAGTTCTGATCCCGTACGTGGCCCGCATGTCGCCGGGCACGATGCGCGTCTGGCCGACAAGCGGGGTGGGGGAGTTGTACAGCGAATGCTGGGGGGTGCATCGAGCTTCAGACAGGGGTGGTCTGTCCGGTAGAGCGGCGGGGCGGGACGTGGGCGTGGGAACACATCGGGGAAAGAACGCAGCGGAGGCCGAGCGAGGGACGCGCGACCGCTCGATCTTCGGTCGCTCATCATCGACCTCCGAAGAGCCTTCGACGCTCGAACAGAGATGCGGCGTCGCGGTGTGATAGCTCCCTTCCGAGGGTACTTCGGTGTCGGAGTCCGATGCGTCGTCGGTCCGATCAACGCCAGTCCCGTCAACTTCATTCGTCGACTCCTGCCGGAACGATACCAGTGACTCGGAGGAGCCTGACCGCTCGTCACAGCTGCTCAGGCTCGTACCGCTCTCCGATGTCATCGCGCTCACGCTGCCGATGTCACTCGTCGTGTGGACCGAGTACACCCCGTCCGTCTCGGCGATACTTGGGGCTACGCCCGACTCCGTCTCCGTATCGTCCCCGATGTCGTCATCGATGCCGTGTGTCGTCGGGCGGGGAATGGAGACTGCAGGTGAATGAATGGGTACACCGCTGGGAGACATCCCCGGATGACGGATGGTGATGTGGGGCGTGGGGATGATGTACAGCCCGTTGGCCCCCGGGGGCGCTCGTCGGATGTCGACACGCTCGTATCCTTGTCGCCCACCTCTGAGAGGACCGGCATCTCGGGGTATATTCAGTGATCGTCGAGGCGGCCGATCGATATCGTGCAGTAGGCGAGCCGGGATGGTGTGAGACGGGTGAATGATGCCGCTCTCAGGCGAGTCCGTGTGAAGAGGGATTCGTTGAGCAGGGTTAGTGACGTGCACGTGTCGAGTGTCCTGAGTTTGCGCCGTGGCACTATCGGTAAGGCCGGACGGGGGCTGACGCTGGCCTGGGTATTGAACCTGCTGCGACGCAACACGGAGACGCGCTTGAAGCCTTCTGGTCCTTTGTGCTAGGATGTCGGCCGCTGCCTCCCGCCTCGCCTCGTTGTCTGCATCGTATTGTCCGTTCGGATCTCCCTTGTTCCGCAGCGAGAAACCTTGGCTGGTCAGTCTCGCGAAATGCGCGCACTGAAGTGACATGACCGTTTTACTGCTTTCAGCTGGACTCGATGGAGCAGCGAGCAGCTCACAGGATGGGCACCACCATCCCAGGCGACTCGACGTCCCCCTCCTCCCGCACGACCAAAGCCACATTGGGTCCGCGGACTTGCACTAGCCGTTTTCCGTTCTCATTCAACCCACCATGCTCGTTTGCCTGCTTGTTCCAGAAGACGAGCTCGTCATGGGTGTCGTCGATGCGAGTCTCGAAATCGTAGGTCGGAGTGTTGATACGGGAGGGCGGCTTTTGCATGGTCGGCGGCGCTTGCGAGTAGAGCTCTTTCATTTGCCACACGAGGGGCAGGTGCTCTATCATGCGCCGGAGCACAAAGTCGACCGGCTGCTGTCAGCGCGCGATTCCGCTTGTTGGTGACATCATCCCTGCGCCACGGGCGTGTAGCACTTACCAGCCTCGTGCCGTTCTCCATCGTATGCGTCACAGGCGGAATTTCGGGGACGACGAGCCTTGTCGAGACAGCGTGGAACGGGTACACAACACTGCCATTCCCACCGTCGAAGATCTTGGCCGGTAAAGCCGGGAACAAGGATGTGAACTTCTCCAAGATCGGTACAGAGATGGGCGGGTGTTGCAGCCCATGTTGGCCCGACCGCCACGCATCCAAATAGTTCCGATATCGCTGTGCCTGTTCGACATTCTGGGCATTGCCGGCGTAGAGCGCCTCGGGCGTCTCATACGCGTCCGTAGGGAGCTGAAGGGGGTCTGGCGCGCTTTGCGCCTGGCGCAGCTTTTGGACATACAACGCCTGCTCGGTTGCGGAGAAGGGGACGCCGGCGAATGGATACTGCGCGATTGGGTGGACTTGGGACGGAGGGCGAGGGTGGACAGGTGCGCGGACGGTGCTAGGGCGGGTGTAGGGTGAATGGCGGGCGTTGGGCCCGGATGCTGGGGGAGGGCGGGACAGGATACCGAAGGGTGTCGAAGCGAATATAGACGTGCGCGATGGCGAGGTGGGGGAGCCAGATCTGGCATCAGCATCAGCGTCTCGTCATCTTGGTCGTCGCCCTCGCGTCATCCGATAATGCATCGAGACCAGGCGAGATCATGCGCACTTACCCTCCCGTCGAGTCTTTCAGAGACGCGTCCGGCATGTCGACACATCGCTGCGCTCCAGCGGCACCGGCATGCTCCTCTCCGGCTTTGACACCCGGCGAAACTGCCGGCACATCAATCTGCATCTTCCCTTCCTTCTCTCTCCTCTTCTTCGCGGCCTTCGCCCTGACCTTCGCCCGTCTCACCGAAGGCTTCCTCCACGCCTTGACTTGGTTCGTCGGCCCATGGTGCTTTGATGCTTGGGCGCGCGTCCGGGGACGGCCGATGCCGTCGATACGAGGTTTGGGGGCTGGGTCGGAGCTGGGCGCGTTGGATGATGCTGGGCCGGCCGGAGCGGTGGCGGTGTTCTCCTTGTTCGACGTCTTACGCATCTTGCTGGTTCGAAATGTGTGAGGCGCTTTGTATGACAGTGGTGACGAGGAGAGGGGCGTTCTTGGCTGCCTCGGCGAGGATGCTGCTGCTAGAGACGGTGACGAGGTCGGGACAGTTCGCGATATATCGGCTGGACGGGCAAACATGTTAGCTCATTCGTTCACTTTTCACGGCCAATAGTATGTCGACAGCCCGAAAACGACAACGGGGTGGGCGATGAGGTGGTGTAGTGTTGAGAGGCGACGGAGACATGCCCCTCCCGCATCGATTCATCTTTAAACGTCAATCCACGTCAATCCACTTTGACGAAAGGCATGAGCGTTGACCGATGCAATGCGATGCGGCTGATGGCAGCCGAGGCATCTCTTGGACGAGGTCGCGAAGTGTTTGAGAGCCAGATGAAACAAGCCACGACTCACAGTTGAATTATCCGGTTGAACCACCCTCTACACCCGGCTTCCCGCATGGGTCAATGAGGCAATCACCGCCTGATCGAACGACAGCGCTGCAAGGTATCGGTATCAACGTCGGACGCACCAGAGAACCATAGGACGCGACGAGAGCAAGTGGCAAGTCGAAGGACGTGGCGAGGTCAGATATACCACCCGGCGCGACAGGGCATACGTCGCGTCTGATCCGGCTCGAAAAGCCCGCACTGTGATGCACCATGCACCTCGACGACGATCGCTAGCGGACGGTGACGAATAGCCCCCCGACGCATGCGCATCGCGAGCCGTACACGGCAGTGGACGGAGCATGTTTTGATGTCGTGTCCAAGCGGGTTGTCGTCAAAGGAAGAAGGAAGAAAGGATCTTGGAGGTGACGAGGTGGTGAAGTGTTTTTGCCACCCATCGCCAAGCCCCAAGCTGGTTTACGGTCTTGATGCCTTGCTTCAAACTGAAACTTCCGAGGGCGGGACTTCTCACTGCACACGCTGCACCGTGCGATGTTTGTGATGAGCTTGATCGAGTGTTTCAAGGCAAAGCGGAGGGTCCGGCCGTGACCCCCCCGGGTCTTTGGGTGATGTCTGGCTAGGTCTGTGAGTTCGGTCATCAATCGGCCAATCTCCGACAGTGATCGCTGACGAGATGGCGATGGAGGTCGTGCGGTCCTTTCGCAAATCACGAAGGCAGAGGAATGATTTGCGCGTCCCGGCCTTGCGGGTGGAAAGCATCAGCGTTGTGGCCTATTCGGTGCTCTCGCCGTCGATCATGATCGCTCGGGCGGGGCCGGTCGATCCAGCCGAACGGAGAAGAGGGGGGCATGCGCCTTGCATACTCTCATACCGAGTGTTTGGTGTGTCTCTGTCTCTCACGACAAGTCCTTTTTTGTTGTTATACTTCGCCAAGATGGAATCTGCCCGGCAGTGTCCAGCTGCTCATCAGCATCTATCGCACGCATGTACGCGCCCTCACCTCTAAGCCGTCACCTCCTCCCACACACCCCTGACCATCTTCTCCGCCCGCTCCTCCACGCTGCCCTCCTTCACGGCCGCCCTTCCAGCTTCAGTACCCTCCAGAGCCTTCTGCACGAGGTTCTGAAGTGGGTAAAGGTGCTTCGCATACTGTTGTCAGCGCCGCGTCAGACACGGTTGCACAATCCCAGGTTGGCACTCACGCGTCGCACAAACTCTCTGTACCAGCCCCACCTGCACCTTCCTGCCCAAGCACCATCCGTGCCGCTCTCAAGCAACGCCAAGACCGCACGCAGACCCTCACTCTGAGGCTCTTCACCTTCCTCTCCCTCCTCGACGGGCTCGCCCGCTTGCGTCTTGGCGTACTTCCATGGTAGGAGCGTCTTTGCGAAGGCGCGGAACGTAGCGAGCAAGACCGACTCGAGGTTGCTGGCTTGTACGTCGAGTGAAGTCTGCGCCTCGCGAGCTTCACGGCTGCGTTCAAGTCGCGCTTCTGCCAGTTAGTCATGCACCTCACAGATGCCCGCAAGCGGGGGATTGAGCTGTCGTCGCACTCACCAGAAGTCTCAACATCCTCGTCCTCGCCCACGCCCTCACCCCTATCCAGCTTTTCCGCAGCTTTTCGCGCCCGCGCAGCCTCATCCTCCCGCTCCACGAGCTTAAATCTCGCCTTGGACGAGTTGACTCTTCCTACGGCTTTATCAAGCGTCATTCGCAGCACCTCCCATTTATGCCCGTCCGTCCACCCATCAGCCTCCTCGCCAGGTTTCGAGTCATCGTCCGCAAACACCCAATCGACAACATCCAGCCCCTCAAGCACGCCGTACTGGATATACTTGTCGATGGTCGTCAGGCGCATCTGGCCCGAACGCTGCCAGTACTCGTGGATCCCCTCCAAGATGATCTGGCGCGACTGCCTGTCGGGCGTCAGATCTCGGAGGAGGTCGATGTACCGTTCCGTTGCGTTCAAGAAGTGGGAGAAGGATCGCGAACCGAGGTGCAAGAGCGTTTCAGTCGCGAGAAGGGCGACAGCCTTGGGGATGGGCTCGCCGGGGCCGGAGGCCGTGTTTGGCAGAGTCGCCAGGTGGGTGTATACGTCTTTGGCGGGGATCTTTTGGCGGTACATCTTGTGCAGCTCGGCCGCCTCGGCGTGGAAGGGGTGGTCTGCGTGTAAGCACTCAAACTCAAGTCACTGACCGGTCGCGCTGCTCACCTTCCTGTTCGTACACCCATACCGGGTCGGGCGCATCTCGCGAAACGACGCCAGCGCCCTCCTCCAACATCGGCTCCGGGAGCGTTTGCAGTATACGATCGTGATACGCCAACCTGATCTCCAGGTCGATCACACGGCGCATGAACGCTCGTTTGGGATGCGCCGTTGGGAGCTCGAGATCAGGTACCCTGTGAGTGAGCGCACGTCTTTCGCCTAGATCTGTCCACGTACCACTCCTTCCACATCCACTGGAAGCCAAAGTTGCTCAGATGCGTGGCCAGCCAATCGCCCAGGCGTCGGATGATCTCGACATCAAGGCCTTCACTGCCCATCAAGGAGTACATCTTCCTGACGGCTCGTCCGACGGGCGGAGCAACGGTGTTCGGACTCGCTTTGCAAAGCTCGGCGATCAGGGAGGTGTAGTAGATCTGCGGGAAGGACGACGCCGGCAGGGACAGCATCGAGCTAAGCAAGGTCGAAATGATGAGCGATTCGAGCGATAGCGTCGATGTGGCGTCTTCTGACGGCTGCAACGGCTTGAACGTATCGCGTGCGGAGAAGATACGAAGGGATAGAAGAATTCGGGCGCATTCCTTTCGGTTCACATCGAACAACGTGATGAGGTCGGAGACCAGGCTTCGTAATGTCCAGCCAAGCGGGGTACGTGCCGGTGCGACGACCTGGCCGTCAGCTGAAGTCAATGACCAGACGTGATCCACTCACATCCTCGCCGAAGAATGCCAACTGGCCAGCCTTGCCCTCGGCATTGACCTGTGCGGCGTCGTCCGCATCGTACATCTCAGGCGGCATGTTGACCGCGACGAGCGCATACGGGTCGGATTGGACGATGCCCTCCGAGATGGGGTCGATGGACTCCCAGTATCGCGGGAGGCAAGACGGCGGGGCGTAGCCACTCTCTCGGAGCTCGCGCAGTGCAGACAGCAGATCTTCATATTGCTTCCGTCAGTCTGGGGCCACAAATGCACCGGGTTTGGCTCACAGTGGGAACCAATACAGGCTCTTCGCTCGCAGATAGAATGGGAGCGAACGGGTTGTTGAGCGCCTTGTTGCGTGTCCGAGATGCGATGCCCGCCTCGAGTTGAGCCATGATGGCTTCGACGTCCTCCGGGAAGGCTTCAGCCAAAGACTGTCCTGACTGTACGTCAGCCAAGCGGTCCTGCAGATTGATCCGACGCGACTCGCCCGCATGAGGCCCTCGGAGACGGCTCGGATCGCCCGCTCAGCGCGATCTCCTCCACCACCCATTTCGTCCAGCACGCCGAGGAGCGACTTATACACCTCCAGCAGGGACATGTGGGTGACGAGTCCAGCAGGGACCAATAACGAGAAGAAGTTCAGCTGCCCGTCAGCTCCCGTGGATCTTGGCATTCCGTCAGCTCACGCAAAGACGCATGTTGAGCCACTGCCTGTCTTCCACCCAAGTTCGGAACGCCCTGCTCAGATCTTCCAAGACCTCCAGACCGCACTCGTCAACCTTCTCCTCTGCTTTCCGCTTGTCGCCGACTTGAGCGTCGTCGGTTTCGTCCTCGGGCACGGGATTTCGGAACAGGTGCGAGAGTAGAGAGACGTAGTGCGCGTGTTTGTGCGGTTCCTGCGTGACACTACCGTGAGCTCGGATAACTTTGGCGAATCGCGCCAGCGGGGACGAGCTCGAATGGCTTTAGGAGGCAAGACCTACCCGATCCTGAAACCGTCGAAGATGCCAACTGAACCTTCCCTCCACTGCCTTCGCAGAGCTCGGGCAAGTCGTGGAGGATCCTCGATGGGATGGAAGTCCTGTCGATCAGATCCCGACCAGACAAGAAGGGTTAGTCACCTCACCTCCTCCTCGGCGAAACGGATGATCATCTTCCTCATTCTCCTCTCCCCAGACTCAGGTGGTGGTCCATCTCGGTAGCCACCGCGGTCGCCTCCTCCACCACGTCCACCTCCACCGCGTCCTCTGCGGTCGTCTAGAAGTCAGCAATGCGACAAGAAAAGTCTGCAGAGCGGTAATGTGGCAGGGACCGAAGTGAGTGTTTGCAGGTGGGCGTAACATGGATCTGGGCGGACCGCGACTCACCTCGCCTTCCCCCACCTCCTCGTCCGCGGCCACCACCGTAGCCACCGCCATATCCCCCTCCGCCTCCATATCCGCCTCCTCCACCTTGAAAGCCCATACCGAAGCCGCCTCCGGCGTTGTAGTAGCTCATCTCGAATGCGTGTGGTGAGGGTATGTGGTAAGAGTGCCGAAATATCGACCAACAGAGCATGAAACGGCCAAGCGACCCGCGGCGACCGCCGCCGTCACTCACACCCACTGGCACCAGCAAGCGATCTCCCTGTTCTGTCCTTCGCGTTTGGCTGTCCCCCAGCAGACGGTTGAGTCGTTGTAGCTCATGTGCCAGTGCATAGCATACCCGAACGTGTATTCACATGATACAACACCCCTCATCCTCCACCGGCTTACTCGCGAATCCCATCTCTGCAAACGTCTGCGGGCCTTTATCTTCCCTCTCCCTCCTCCTTCTCTCCGCCTCAAGTCGCTTTTGCTCCGCGTCCGGACTATCTCTTCTCTCCCCGCTACCTCCTCTCGGTGCTAACGGACTCTGAGCCCCGGACCAAGCATGGTGCGGTATCGGTGGCCGGGGGAATGAGCCGTTGTTCAGCCCGAAATCGGGGTGAAAGACCCCGGGGGATATGATCTCCCCGACGCGGGGTGCGGGGGACATGACCGGGCCCTGTTCCGGGCCAGGGCCGGGACCCGAACTGATAGGTTCGGTCGACCAATTCGGCCCGGGCTGCCCTTGTTGTGGTCCCATCGCCTGCGCCTGCGGCTGACCTTGACCGGCTGCCAAACGCGCCGCCCGATCGGCTTCAATCCTCGCACGCTGTTCTTCGCGCTCACGACGGGGCCGACGGCCGATACGGTCCGAGCGCATCTTCGCGTCCGTGCGCTTGCGCACCAGCG
>Ga0308169_10003072_pt1 | contig 16651 bp, 15 predicted proteins | sample PhyBR1_2_FD_202139 | JGI IMG/M metagenome (GOLD analysis project Ga0308169, IMG submission 202139) | Phyllosphere microbial communities from UC Gill Tract Community Farm, Albany, California, United States - DLSLSB.R1 | ecosystem: Host-associated > Plants > Phyllosphere > Unclassified | place... | reverse complement strand
AATCGCGATCTGATAGAATCGAATCAACCAATGCAGTAAACGTACCATTGGCCTTCTCTACTTTTGTGGGGAGGGAGCTATCTTTTTATGCTTATTGGCAAGGCGTTGCAATTTCTGCCAAGCAAATTGTAATTGCTGTTGCAATTCTGCATTAGGGATTGCTTCAATGCCGACTTTAGGCATGACCACAATATCTAATAAATCTAATTGCTGCTGATGCAGGCGAAAACTTTCGCGCGCAAGACGTTTTACTCTATTTCTTTCATGTGCACGACGCACTTTCTTCTTAGCAACAACAATACCCAAACGGCTGTTCGGCTGTTCGGAATTTTTTGCAAGAAATAAGAAATGGGGTTGATGCACTTTAAAAAGCGCACCATCAAACACACTTTTATAATCGGCAGCACAGCGTATACGTACCTCTGTGCTGAAGCCATAAAGTGTCATAACACCCAAAATCGCAATAACTTAACTAATTAAACAGTTAAGCTATGACGACCTTTTGCACGACGACGAGCTAATACTTGACGACCAGCTTTAGTAGCCATACGAGCACGGAAACCATGAACACGCTTACGCTTTAATTCTGATGGTTGGAATGTACGTTTCATATTGAAACTCCAAAAATGATCTTCTATGAAGGTTCGCGATTTTAGTGTTCATTCGGTGAGCTGTCAATCAAAAACAAACTTTCTTTCAAAATAAGGCATTTTTTTAAAAAAACTAAGAATCTGAGATTTTATATTCCACTCAAAACTGTTTTAATTTTACACACAATATAAGTTGTTGATTAATAATATAACATAAGTTATAAACAGAAATATTAACAACGTTATCCACAGCTCAATGTTGATAAGATGATTTTCTTCACTTTTGAATTTAAATTTAAAAATATTGAAAGTTATCCCCATCAACAACCGCTCTTATAAATAAATTCAAATTTATAAATTTAAATTTATTACTATTAGGGAGCCGTTTTTCTGTGGAAAAGCTATATTTTATTTTTATAAACATAAACTTGTATTGTGGATATCTATGTTTTTATGATTTTATTAAATTGTGGATAACTTTGTGATATATTTTATCCACAGCTTGCGGATAAACTTATCCACACCGCAATTTAAATTTAAATTTAATCGGAAAATTACTTTTTGAGTGATATTTCCTTAATTTTGCCATGACAGATGTGGATAACTTCGATAGAATGGCGACCCGCTTGGTCGGGCTCGCATGATTTTTTTACTAACAATGGAATGAATAGGGGTTTCACATGCTTTGGACAGACTGTCTAACTCGTTTGCGACAAGAGCTTTCGGGAAATGTCTTTACAATGTGGATTCGCCCTCTCGTTGCTGAAGAGCTGAACGATACTTTAAGACTGTATGCGCCTAATCCTTATTGGACCCGTTATATTCAGGAACACCATCTGGAACTGATCACCATTTTGGCTGAACAGATGTCTGAGGGTCGGGTACGTAAAGTTGAAATTCTGGTAGATTCACGCCCAGGCGCGATTTTATCTGCCAATGAACAACCGGCAACGACTACAGCGGCATTACAGTCGGCTCCTGCTGCTGTTTCCAAAGCTAAAAAAGAAAAAGATGAAACAGGCAATAAAAACAGCCGTAAACGTTTACTCAATCCCTTATTTACTTTTTCCCTGTTTGTTGAAGGCCGTTCGAACCAGATGGCAGCGGAAACCTGTCGTAAGGTATTAACCCAATTGGGGGCTTCACAGCATAATCCGTTATTTTTATATGGTCCTACCGGTTTGGGTAAAACCCACCTTATGCAAGCGGTTGGTAATGCTTTATTGCAAGCTAAGCCCAATGCACGGGTGATGTATATGACTGCGGAAAGTTTTGTCCAGGATTTTGTCAGCTCTTTACAGCAAGGCAAAGTGGAAGAGTTTAAAAAGAATTGCCGCTCGCTCGATCTGTTGCTGGTGGATGATATTCATTTGCTGGCAGGTAAAGAAGCCAGTCTGGTCGAGTTCTTTTATACCTTTAACGCCTTATTGGATGAGTCGAAACAGATTATTTTAACTTCCGACCGTTATCCGAAAGAACTCACCGAACTAGATGCACGTCTGGTTTCACGTTTTTCATGGGGATTATCGGTTGGAGTGGAGCCACCGGATATTGAAACCCGGATTGAAATTTTGCTGAAAAAAGCGGAAAGCAGTGGGGTGGAGTTACCACGTAACTGTGCCTTGTTTATTGCCCAGCAAGTGGTGGCCAATGTCCGTGAACTGGAAGGTGCACTCAACAAAGTCGTGGCGATTTCCCGTTTTAAAGGTACGCCGATCGATCTGGAGGTGGTACGTGAATCCTTAAAAGACGTGCTGGCTATTCGTGCGCGTACCATCAGTACTGAAAATATCCAGCGTGTGGTGAGTGAGTATTTCCGTATTCCTTTAAAAGAAATTGTCGGTCCGAAACGTACCCGTATTTATGCCCGTCCACGTCAGCTTGCGATGGGCTTGGCACGTGAACTGACTGGAGATAGTTTTCCAGAAATTGGTATGGCTTTTGGTGGGCGCGATCACAGTACTGTCATGCATGCCTGTGAAAAAGTGATCAGCCTGCGTGAGGAAGATCCGATCTTTAATGAAGACTATAAAAACTTGCAACGGCTGTTGCAAAGCTGATCCATTTTGATCAAATTCTATTCTTGCAATGCGGCATATTCTGCCGCATAGTACACTGCTAAAAACACATTTATTTATTTTAATCTTCAGTTGTTAGAGGAATGTACCGTGCGTTTGAAAATCGCGAAAGAAAGCTTACTTAATGTTCTGTCACATGTCGTAGGAGCGGTTGAACGTCGCCATACTTTAAACATTCTGTCTAACGTAAAAATTCAAGTGAATCATGAATCCTTAACCATTACCGGTTCCGATCTGGAAGTGGAATTGGTGGCCAGTACAACATTGGCTGAAGGGGCGTGTCTGCAAGCAGGTGAAACCACTGTACCGGCACGTAAACTGATGGACATCTGCAAGTCTTTGCCTGCTGCTGCCTTGATTGACCTGCAAATCACTGAAGATCGTTGCATTTTAAAATCAGGAAATAGCCGTTTTGTGTTGGGGACTTTGCCTGCTGAAGATTATCCGCTGTTAAGTACTGAAAATGCTCAAGGCACCCAGGTGACCGTGACTCAGCGCGAGTTAAAACGTTTATTTGAAAAAACCGCGTTTGCTATGGCCGTGCAGGATGTACGTTTTTATTTGACTGGTACTTTACTTGAAATTGATCAAAATCAGCTGCGTGCTGTAACGACTGATGGTCACCGTTTGGCACTGTGTGAAACGGCGGCAACTTCAAATACTACTCAAGCCATTCAAGCGATTGTGCCACGTAAAGCCGTAGCAGAATTACAGCGTTTGCTTAGCATTGAAGATGAGCAATTGTCTTTATTGATTGGCCGTGAACTATTAAATGTGACTATTAGCACCCCGAGCCGTGATAAGGAACAGGGCAATATTACCGTTCGTTTTACCACCAAGTTAATTGATGGAAAATTCCCGGATTACCGTCGGGTGATTCCGCGTGGTGGCGATAAAAATGTCTTGATCGCACATGACGTATTCAAGCAATCATTACAGCGTGTAGCGATTCTCAGTAATGAAAAATTACGTGGCGTATTCCTGAATTTTGGTGCCGATTCTTTACAGCTTCGTGCCAATAACCCGGAGCAGGATGAAGCGATTGAAGATCTGGCCATTCAATATGCAGATGCACCAATGGAAATGTCATTCAATGCACAATACCTGTTAGATGTATTGGGTGCTTTGGATGGTGAAGATGTGTCCATGACCATGACGGAAGCGAATCAATCAGTATTGGTACATGATCCAGCGCAACAGGATCAAACCTATGTTGTGATGCCAATGCGTGTTTAATTTGCCGATATTGAATCAGATCAAACTATGCATATTACGCGTCTAAATATAGAACGTGTTCGAAACTTAAAGGCGGTTGCACTCCAGGAGTTGCAGCCGTTTAATGTCTTTTATGGGCAAAATGGCTCAGGTAAAACCTCGATTTTAGAGGCCATTCATTTGCTGGCGACCGGACGTTCTTTTCGCACCCATATTCCTAAAAACTATATCCAGAATGAAACAGGCGATGCGATTGTGTTTGCGCAATCGGCAACAGAAAAAATCGGTATGCAAAAGCTGTTATCGGGTGAGCAGCTGATTAAGGTCAATGGTGATCATATTGCGACCCAAGGACAGCTGGCCAAAATCTTGCCTTTACAGCATATTGATCCACAAAGCACTGACATCATCGATTATGGTGCTAAACCACGCCGACAACTTCTTGACTGGTTGATGTTCCACGTGGAACCAGATTTTTATCATGCTTGGCAGTATTATGCTCGTGCCTTAAAGCAACGCAACAGTTTGCTGAAATCACAAAGAAATCTCAGTCTGAATGATTTAGAGCCGTGGAACAAAATGCTGGCGGAATATGGTGAAATGCTGAATTCGCAGCGTAGCGCTATTGTTGAACAGTGGAAGGTTTATTTTGAGCAGGATTTGCAGCAGTTGTTGCCCAATCTTGCGGTTGAATTGGAATATAGTCCTGGCTTTCATACCGAACAGGGCCTGCTGCATGACTTGACTGTGCATCACCAGAAAGATGTCGATCGCCGTTATACCGAGTATGGACCGCATCGTGCAGATTTACGTTTAAAAACAGCGATGGGAGATGCGGATGTGGTGCTTTCACGCGGTCAGAAAAAGCTGCTAATGATGGCTTTAAAACTGTCACAGATTGCAATGCTACATGCCTGTAATAAGGAAACTGTGGTATTATTAGATGATCTGACAGCAGAATTAGATTTAGCTGCACAACGACGATTAATTGAACGATTAAGCCAACTTGGTAGTCAGGTTTTTATTACTACTTTAGAGCATGAATCAGTCAAAAAACATTTACATGATTTGTCTATTTCATATCAATTATTCAAAGTTGAAAATGGTCAAGTTCAGGTTGTTGTGCCATAACTTTTTAGATTTTACCCATCTTTGGATAGACCTATATTTCACTAGGGAGAAACCATGAGTTCAGAAGATCAAGCTGCTTCTCAAACAGAACCAACCAATGAAAAAGCTTATGATTCCTCTAGTATCAAGGTATTACGTGGCCTCGATGCTGTGCGTAAGCGTCCAGGTATGTATATTGGCGATACTGACGATGGTTCAGGCTTACATCACATGGTGTTTGAGGTGGTCGATAACGCCATCGATGAAGCCTTGGCAGGTCACTGCGACGAAATCCTGGTGACCATCCATGAAGATGAGTCAGTCAGCGTTTCAGATAATGGTCGTGGTATTCCAACCGATATTCACCCTGAAGAAGGGGTTTCTGCAGCAGAAGTGATTTTAACCATTCTGCATGCCGGTGGTAAGTTTGACGATAATAGCTATAAAGTCTCTGGTGGTTTGCACGGTGTAGGTGTTTCTGTAGTGAATGCCTTATCCAGCAAACTTGAATTGACCATTCTCAGAGCTGGCCATATTCACCAACAAGAATATAAACATGGTGATCCGGTTTATCCGCTGAAAGTGGTGGGAGATACTGATAAAACCGGTACCATTGTACGTTTCTGGCCAAGTGCTGAAACCTTTAGCCAAACTATTTTTAATGTCGATATTTTAGCGCGCCGTTTGCGTGAGCTTTCATTCTTGAATGCCGGTGTGCGTATTGTGCTGCGCGATGAACGTATTGACGCGGAACATGTGTTTGATTACGAAGGTGGTTTATCTGAATTTGTAAAATATATCAATCAGGGTAAAACCCATCTGAATGATATTTTTCATTTTACCGTTCAATCAGACAATGGTATTGGTGTAGAAGTTGCCTTGCAATGGAACGATACCTATCAAGAAAACGTGCGCTGTTTTACCAATAACATTCCACAAAAAGATGGTGGGACGCATTTAGCCGGTTTCCGTGCAGCTTTAACCCGTGGCTTAAACAGCTATATGGAAAATGAAAACTTGCTCAAAAAAGAGAAAGTTGCTGTATCGGGTGATGATGCGCGTGAAGGTTTGACCGCGATTGTTTCGGTAAAAGTGCCTGATCCTAAATTCTCTTCACAAACCAAGGAAAAACTGGTTTCAAGTGAAGTGAAGCCTGCGGTAGAGCAGGCGATGAACAAGTCATTCTCGGAATACCTGCTGGAAAATCCGCAAGCGGCAAAATCGATTGCCGGAAAAATTATCGATGCGGCACGTGCGCGTGATGCTGCACGTAAAGCGCGTGAAATGACCCGTCGTAAGAGTGCGCTAGATATCGCCGGCCTGCCAGGTAAATTGGCGGACTGCCAGGAAAAAGACCCGGCATTGTCTGAATTGTACTTAGTCGAAGGTGACTCTGCGGGCGGTTCTGCAAAACAGGGTCGTAACCGTAAGATGCAAGCCATTTTACCGCTGAAAGGTAAAATCCTGAACGTGGAACGTGCGCGCTTTGACAAGATGATCTCGAGTCAGGAAGTCGGTACGCTGATTACGGCCTTGGGCTGCGGTATTGGCCGTGAAGAGTACAATCCGGACAAGTTGCGTTATCACAAAATCATCATCATGACCGATGCTGACGTCGATGGTTCGCACATTCGTACGTTACTGTTGACCTTCTTCTTCCGTCAAATGCCTGAACTGGTGGAACGTGGTTATATCTATATCGCACAGCCACCATTGTATAAGTTGAAAAAAGGTAAGCATGAGCAATATCTTAAAGATAATGATGCTCTGGAAACCTTCCTGATTTCAAATGCAATTGATGATTTATCCTTGCATATTAGTGCTGAATCTCCAGCTATTACCGGTCAAGCACTGGCAAAAGTGATTGAAGATTACCAAGTTTCACAGAAAAGTTTGAATCGTTTAACTCTCCGTTATCCAGCAAGTTTGCTGGATGGTTTGCTGGGCCTGGATGCATTCAAGCTCGACCATAGCCATGATGAAGACTATGTGAAACAGTGGTCTGAACAGTTGCGTGCTGCTATCGAAGCGTATCAGCCAAGTTTACGTCCTGAAATCACGCTTGAACTGTTTGAGAAAGAACACGCAGATGGCAGCAAGGTGGCGCATTACTGGCCACGTGTAACGGTATATGTACACAACTTGCCACACCATTATTTGCTGGATGCTGGCCTGCTGGCTTCAAGTGAATACAAGCGTTTACTGCAAAACTCGAAGAGCTGGTTTACCTTGCTTGAAGATGGTGCTTATTTGCAGAAAGGTGATCGTAAGATTAATGTGGCGACTTTCCATCAGGTTTGGCAGCACATTTTATCTGACTCACGTCGCGGCATGATGATCCAGCGCTATAAAGGACTGGGTGAGATGAATGCGGAACAGCTATGGGAAACCACCATGGATCCTGAAAACCGTAACATGCTGCAAGTGACTATTGACGATGCCATTGAAGCAGATCGCATGTTCTCCTGTTTGATGGGAGATGATGTGGAACCGCGTCGTGCCTTCATTGAAGAAAATGCCCTGAATGCGGATATTGATGCTTGATCTATTGATAAGTGAAATTGTAAACAGCACCCTTCGGGGTGCTTTTTTTATGCTATTTTTATCTTAATCTGATTACCTTTTAGCCATCTTTATTTTTATTAAAATGACTTATTCCTCTGTCATGATGACTCTAAGCAAGAGGAAATCATCATGCAATATGACGAGGTGAGCGCTATGGATCAAGAATTGGAACAGATCCGTGATATCTGGACTGAGGCCTTTTTTAGCGGAAATTATGAGGTCCTTGCTCAGTATGAACATGAACAGTTCAAGGTGGTCTACGAGCAGGAAGGTCGTGTAGAAAGCAATTTTGTCCGCTATGACAGGATTGCTCATGCCGTAAAAAATGGTGTCTGGAAGCCGCAAAAACCCGCAGTTGAGTTTGAAGAATTTGATTATGATAAAGATTTGAAGCATTGCAAAGTCTTGATTGGCTTGCAGGATCAGAAACAGATTCAGGAATCATGGGTCAATCAGGGCGCTTGGAAAATTATCGAACTCAGGTTTTTAAAACGTAAGAAAACCGCTCAAAATAAATAATAAAACTTAATCCAAATAGAAAACATAAGGAAAAACTCATGTGGATAACTTGCTAAACCATCAGTTTAGTGGATTAGAAAAATTAAAATTAACTTATCCACAAGATAAAATAATCTTTTATTTTAAATTTAAACTGGAATTTTGAAGGGTTGTGGATAAGATTTTTAAATTTAAAATCTTGTTTTAAATTTATTTTAAGATGATTTTGAATTTAAAACTTGATGGTGTTGTTCAATTGAAAATAAATCGCTATAGCTGGCTAAAATGACTATCGAGAAGGGACGTTTAGAAAAATTAAAAAATCGCAGTACAACTTTAAAATTGTACTGCGATTATAAAATAAGCATTGCTTTAGCTTGGCTTAAGAATAGAAAAATGCCTTATTCAAAAGAACTTTCCAGCTCTTCCAGTTCCATCATCAGCTCTAGCATTTGTTCTTCCGCAGTTTCCAGTTCACTTTTTAACTTGGCTTGTTCATTCATCAATTTAAGTAAATCATCTTTACGATTTGCTTCATAGATTGCCGTATCAGCCAGTAATACTTCAATTTCAGTTAAACGTGCTTGCAGCTTGGTCATCTGTGCTTCATTTTTTTCAATATTTTTACGAATTGGGCGGATCATTTCACGGCGTCGTGCGGTTTCTTTACGTTGCGCTTCTTTATCGAGCTTGGATATTGCCGGTTTTACTTCTACTTGCGACTTCACCGGTTCAGCAGATTTTTGACCATTTTTGATCATCTCGATACGTGCCTGACGTAACCAATCCGCATATGCAACCAGATCACCATCAAATTCACGACATTGACCATTGTGGACCAATAACAATTCATCGCATACGCTGGCAATCAGTTGACGCTCATGCGATACCAATACCACAGCACCTTCAAAGTCTTGTAAAGCCATGGTCAGGGCATGACGCATATCCAGGTCCAAATGGTTGGTCGGTTCATCCAGAATCAACACGTTTGGACGTTGCCATACAATTAAAGCCAAAGCTAAACGTGCACGCTCACCACCGGAGAAGCCTTCACTTGGTGTATCCATACGTTCGCCACTAAAGCCAAAACTTCCCAGGAATGCACGTAAAGTTGCTTCACTGATTTTTTTGTCCGCGATTCTTGACAATTGCAGCATTGGACTGGCACTACCATCCAGGGCATCCATTTGATGCTGGGCAAAATAACCAATATTCAGCAATTCAGAATCTTTGCGTGTCCCTTTGAGTAGTTTCAGGTCACCGACTAAAGATTTGATCAGCGTCGACTTACCTGCACCATTCATCCCAAGTAAACCGATACGGCTGCTGGGGGTGATTTGTAGATTGACATTGGTCACAATCAACTTATCGCCATAACCAATATCTGCATGTTCCAGTTGCAGCAGAGGCGAGCTCATTTTAGTCGGTTCACGGAAACTGAAGGTAAACGGTGTATCGACATGCGCAGCAGAAAGTTCCTGCATACGTTCTAATTGTTTAATCCGGCTTTGAGCCTGTTTGGCTTTGGTGGCTTTGGCCTTAAAGCGGTCAATAAATTTTTGTAAATGTGCCCGCGTTTCAAGCTGTTTTTCATAAGCTTGTTGTTGCTGTGCCAGACGTTCACTACGGGTACGTTCAAAGGTGGAATAATTTCCGGTGTATAAAATGAGTTCTTGGTTTTCGATATGTAAAATATGATCGGTAACGGCATCCAGGAAATCACGGTCATGTGAAATTAAAATCAGGGTGCCTTCATAAGCTTTTAACCAGTCTTCCAGCCATAAAATTGCATCTAAGTCTAGATGGTTGGTCGGTTCGTCCAGTAACAGCAAGTCTGAACGGCTCATCAGCGTACGGGCTAAGTTTAAACGCATACGCCAACCGCCAGAGAAACTTGAAACATCCAGTTGAGACTGATGCTCAAAGAAACCCAGACCCGCCATCAACTGTGATGCTTTTGATGGGGCAGAGTAGCCATTAATTTCGTCGAAACGGCCATATAAATGTGCTAATTCTTCATTATTCAGGTTTTCAGGATGTTCCAGTTTATGCTGGATATCCCAATATTCCTCATCTCCAGACAGGACAAAATCAATGGCTTTCATCTCTAGCGCTTTAATTTCCTGCGCCATATGGGCCACTGTCCAGACAGCAGGACGTTTCAGGGAACCGCCATCCGATTCCATGCCACCCAATAAGGCAGCAAACAGGGTCGATTTTCCTGCACCATTGACACCAGTTAGGCCAATTTTCCATCCTGGATGTAGCTGCATAGACGCTTTTTGAAATAAAACACGTCCACCGCGACGTATAGAAAGTTGATCTAACTGAATCATTGAAATATCTAAAAGAGAAGAATGATGGGGCTATTCTAAAGGAAGCTACTCAGAAAAGAAAAAGGCTGGGCATTATTCTTTCTTATAAAAGCATGATTTTAAGTAGATCAATGAAAATGTGACAAATTATGCAAAAAATAGCCTTTCGTCAGAAAGGCCTGAGCAGCTCTGTTTTTAGTATAAAAAGAAAATTATAGTGATTTTCTACGAGAAAAAAGTGAAAAAAGAATAAGGTACATCATGAAAAAAAGGACTTTTATTTTATCTACGCTCACACTTTTGAGTTTTTCGAGCTTAGCGCAGGCAAAACAGAATATCTGTGTATTTGATTTACTCGGTAAAGCAGGTGAGTCCTATAAATTAATTGAAGAATGGGCTTTGGCCAGTCAAAACTGGGGTGCCAAGGTCAATCTAATGCCGTATCAAGACGAAGCAAAAATTGAAAAAGATTTTAAAGCCGGTGTCTGTGATGCTTTTTACATGACCTCCATGCGTGCCCGTGCCTATAACAAATTTGCCGGTTCAATTGATGCACTCGGTGGCGTTCCAAGTAATCAGATTGCACAAAAAGCCATTTCTTTTGTGCTGGATAAACGCAATAAAAAGCGGCTGATTAGTACCATTGCCAATGAAAAATATGAGGTAGCAGGGATTGGACAAATTGGTACGGCTTATCTTTTTGTACGTGATAAATCTATCAATACTATTGAAAAAGCAAAAGGTAAAAAGTTTGCTATTCTGCACTATGATCAGGCGCAAAAAATTGTTGTCCAGCGTATTGGTGCAGTGCCGGTAATGGCTGATATTTCTAATTTTGTGAAAAAATTCAACAATGGTGAAGTCGACATGATTGCTGCACCTGCGTATGCCTTTAAGCCGCTAGAAATCTATAAAGGCTTGGGTTCTACTGGGGCAATGATTAATTTTCCAGTCGTCAACGTGACGGCCGATTTGGTGATTCGTCCAGAAAAATTTCCTGAAGGCTTTGCAGACCAATCACGTAGCTGGTTTATCAAAATTTTGCCGAAAAGCTTTGCGATGGTACAGCGCTTGGAAGCCGGAATTCCTGCCAAATATAAAGTAAATTTGACTAAACAAGATCATGAGAAATATCAAAAAATATTACGAGATGGTCGTTTAGATCTGACCAAACAAGGAATTTATGAACCGACCATGATGACAGTGCTTAAAAAAGCCCGTTGTACTGTGGAGCGAACCAATTTTGAGTGTTCATTGAACGGCGAATAAATAGGCAGTTATGTTTTTATTTGTAAAATAGCTCAAATTTTATAAATTATACGTAAAAATCGTTCTTACATAAATTTATGATTTTTATTATTTATTTTAAAAAATAAAAAGCGATTGACATCTAAATGATAATTAATTGGAGTAAATGCTCTATTTTTTTATCATGAACTTGCTTAATATTTGTGGCGTGAAAGGATACTCGTCAAACAACAAGATTCCAAAAGGACCGAAATAATGAAAAAAACGATTTTTGCATTAGCCACATTTGCTGCTGTAGGCGTAGCGAGCACAGCACAAGCCGCTAAAGTTGATGTATGTGTATTCGATTTACTGGGTAAATCGGGTGAGTCTTTTCAAATGGCTCAGGAATGGGCATTGGCTGCCAAAGGATGGGGCGCGGAAATTAATCTTATTCCACGTCAAGACGAAGCAGTCGCTGATAATGACTTTAAAGCCGGCAAGTGTGATGGCGTATTCATGACCGCAATGCGTGCACGTCAATATAATAAATTTGTAGGCTCTATTGATGCGCTCGGTGGTGCACCAAGTAATGCGATTGCCCAGCGTGCCATTACTTTTGCTTTGGACAAGCGTAATGCGCCGAAAATGGTCAGTAATTTAGGCGGTAAAAAATATGAAGTAGCCGGTATTGCTCCTTTGGGTTCTGCTTTTATTTTTGTACGTGATAAACAAATTAATTCCATTGAAAAAGCGGCAGGCAAAAAATTTGCGGTATTGGGTTATGACGATGCACAAAAAATTATGGTGCAACGTGTAGGTGCGCAGGCAGTGATTTCTGATGTGTCTAACTTTGTCGCAAAATTCAATAATGGTCAGGTCGATATGGTCGGAGCACCTGCCTATGCTTATAAACCTTTAGAAATCTATAAAGGTTTAGGTTCCAACGGCGCGATGTTTAATTTCCCTGTGCTTCAGGTAACCGCAGATTTTGTGATCCGTCCAGATCAATTTCCTGCAGGTTTTGGTCAAAAATCGCGTGATTGGTTTGTGAAAAACTTACCAAAAAGCTTTGCCATGATTAACCGTCTGGAAGCCAATATTCCAGCCAAGTTCAAATTGAACCTGACTGCAGAAGATAAAACCAAATATCAAAAATTATTGCGTGAAGGCCGTATGGATATGACCAAGCGTGGTATCTATGATGCAGGCATGATGAGTGTGTTGAAAAAGGCACGTTGTTCTGTCGATAAAGCGAATTTTGAATGTTCACTTGGCGGTGAATGATATTGATTTTAAAAAATAAAGCCTAGATTTTATCTAGGCTTTTTTGTCGCTTGGGTTTTGTCATTTTTGCCATTGTGGCGCGTCAAAAAAGGCGTAATCTTAAAAAAGAAAAGTTCAATTTTATCAGTCCATAAAACATGTCTTAAAGACTGGTGGATGGGTGATAAATAAAAAAACAAAAATGATTCAATCCAAAACTGAATAAAATAATCATACAAGGAAGAAAAAATCATGATGCCATGGTCTAAAACACTGCTGCTTGGTCTAGGTTTGTGTGCAGTTACCAGTGTTACTCAAGCCAAACAGGTAATTTGCGTATTTGATTTGGTGGGTAAAAGTGGAGATGTTTTTGCCCTGATGAAAGATTATCAATTGGCAGCCAAAAATTGGGGCGCAGATATTGAATTACGCGTAGGGCAAAATGAAGGGGTTATCGCTGAAGATTTTAAAGCCGGGAAGTGTGACGGGATTAGTGTGACCGGTATGCGCGGTCGTCAGTTTAATCATTTTACCGGTTCACTTGATGCCATTGGTGCGATTCCTGATTTAAAACTGGCGGTAAAAGTCATGCAGGGCTTAGCCAGCCCCGCCTTTGCCAAACATATGGTCAATAGTAAATATGAAGTGGTGGGCGTAATTCCAGTCGGTGATGCGTTTTTAATGGTCAATGACCGTAGTATCAATACCGTGGCGAAAGCTGCAGGTAAAAAAATCGCCGTGCTTGATTACGATGAAGCGCAAAAAATTATGGTTCAGCAAGTTGGGGCACAGGCGGTCAGTGCAGATGTTACCAATTTTGGCGCTAAATTTAACAATGGTCAGGTGGATATTATTGGCGCACCTGCGGCCGTATTTAAACCTTTAGAACTCTATAAGGGTTTAGGAAATAAAGGCGCAATTGTGAATTATCCTATTTTACAGGTGACCGGTAATGTGATTATTCGCCCAGATAAATTCCCGGCAGGATATGGGCAAAAATCACGTGAATGGGTGAAAAGCCAGTTACCTCGTGCCTTTGGTATTTTAGGTAAAATGAAAGCCGATATTCCACAAAAATACTGGATGCAAATTCCTGAAGCAGATAAAGCAGGCTATCAAAAACTCATGCGCGAATCGCGGGTCGATTTAACCAAACGCGGCGTTTATGATAAGCGTATGATGAAGTTGCTCTGGCAATTCCGTTGTAAGCAAGATCCAAAGAATTTTGAATGTAGCCTGCAGGATGAGAACTACAAACAATCTTGAGAAAAATAGTCTGATTTAACTTTAAATCTGCAAATATTGACCATATATTGAGTATGCTATACTTGATATATGGTCTTTTATATTTCAAGACACCTGAATTGAACAGAGGAATCCCACATGAATGCCCAAGCTTTGGTGCTGACCGACAATGCTGCGAATAAAGTACGCCAATTGCGTGATAGCGAAGGCAACCAAGAATTAATGTTACGTGTTTATGTTACAGGTGGTGGTTGTTCTGGTTTCTCTTATGGCTTTAACTTCGCTGAAAGCATGAATGAAGATGATGCTGAATTTGTCAATGGCGACGTGAAAATGCTGGTTGACTCACTCAGCTATCAATATCTTGTCGGCTCAGAAGTTGATTATGTAGAAGGTTTGGAAGGTTCACGTTTTATTGTGAGCAACCCGAATGCAACAACAACCTGTGGTTGTGGTTCATCTTTCTCTATTTAATCAGATATGAAAAAGCCCTCCAAAAAGGAGGGCTTTTTTATTGTAAATCAATATACTCAATTACAGTCTTAAGCTACTTAAATCATTAAGCTTCGAGTTTTGCAGCTTCCAAAATATCAAAAATAACAGTTGTGACGTCTTGGCTTAAATCACGATTGTTAAAAATTTCATAAGCACTAATGGTGATATCGGTATCACTTGGCAGTAAGCGCTGTTCTTCTTCAATCAAATCTTGGATAGGCAACAGGGTCTGTTTGACTTGTAAATGGAGAATATCTTTAAATTCTAAATTTTCATCTTCAAGTTCAATGAGTTGCTCATTGAAATAAGGCAACAGAATAGAGTGGAGATAAGGCTGAATCTCAATAATATCAAAAATTTCGATATCACGAGTTTGTTCAATCGTACTGATGTGATCATTTACTTCAATAAGAATATGGTAGTAACTCACACGCATCTCCAGAAATTTTCTGTTGTCATTTTCGGCTATTACAATAACACGAAATTCGCTTTATTGCCGTTGTATTGCCCTATATAGGCTTATAAAAAGTAAGGGATTTTTGCATTGTATCCTGGTCATGCTTCAACGTTCTTGCAATAAAGCAATATCTGCCGTGGATAATCTGAAGTTTTGTAGGTTCTGATCTTTCATCAGCGGATACATCAGTGCTTGAGGATCTTGATTATGTTTAAGTCCGAGTGCATGGCCAAATTCATGTGCCAGTGTTAAACGCAAATCTTCCTTAGACTCAAATTCATAAATAGTAATTTGCTTGCCATTAAATGAACCTTTATCAAATAATTTTGGCTGAAAACGCTGGTTAAAGTGTTTTACTGAGCTGTCAATCTGTTGATTCAACTGATTCAGTTCATCCACCTGAAGATTGAGGTGCTGAATTTTTTGGTTATAAATACTGATTTCTTGCTGTAGTCCGGAAATTTGCTGTTGTAATTGATTTTGTTGCTGAAGGAGATGCTCACGTTGTGAAGGCGGGACTCCACCATTTTGATTAGTAATGGCTATCTGTTGATTATATTGCTGTAACTGTAGATCTAATTGGGTTTTTCTCGCTTCCAGCATGGCGTTAGCACGGTCTAATTCATCTTTAAACTGCTTTAGCTGCTGATTTTTACTGGCCCACAATTGCTGGCTTTGTTGAATTTGTCCGAATTGCTGACGTCGCTGTACAGAGTCGTGCTGGCGTTGATCATAAATTAAATGAATGCTCAGCCGAGCATTGGGATCATACACAAAATAGTCTTTGCCCGTACCCGCTTTCCAAATGTCAGTGGCTTGCTGGCTCATCCGTTTTAGTTCATCTTCACTCAGACCAAAACGCGGATCCACTTCAGCAATGTGGTAACGTAACCGGGTATCGAAAGGGTGCTGAATACGATCCAACAGGGTGTTATAGCGAACCTGGGGATGATTTCGGTTTTGATAGGTCATGCCTAACAGAAATATGACCAAAAGGCTGAGTAGCATTAAGCGCATAAAAGCTTAAAATCATTATTTTTTTATACTGTATAACAATTAAGCATAAATAAAAATAAAAAAACCGGGCTTTCGCACGGTCTCTTTCTTAATCCCACACATTATCTTTTGTTAGCTTTCACTTCAGCGAACTTAATGTCTTAAGCTTTAGTTTTTTGTTTTTTAAATTCGGGAATTTGTTTTGGCAAATTAGAATAATAGATGAAAATTAAACCTGAAAAATTGAATAAAAAAATAATAAATTCAATTAAGTATTTAATATTGTAAGGAATTTCATTTTGATGATTGAAAGCATATAGACTTACTTCATATTTATACAGCTGAAAAATAATATAGCTGAATAATCCAACACCTAACAAGATAAAGCCTTTTCCATAAGGATAACGCTGCGGCACAGATAACAGGAGCAATACAATGGTTGAAATTAAAAAGCCAAGTGCAAAGGCGGCTTCTATACCGAGGCTTTGCAAATAATTAAATGGGGAAAGAAAAACATTGGTCGGTAGTACGATAAAGAGATTGCCCATTGGGTAGAGCATCATGATTGCAAATCCAGAAGCAATCAGTAAAAGT
>Ga0308169_10003071_pt1 | contig 16653 bp, 15 predicted proteins | sample PhyBR1_2_FD_202139 | JGI IMG/M metagenome (GOLD analysis project Ga0308169, IMG submission 202139) | Phyllosphere microbial communities from UC Gill Tract Community Farm, Albany, California, United States - DLSLSB.R1 | ecosystem: Host-associated > Plants > Phyllosphere > Unclassified | place... | reverse complement strand
GGCGGCTGCGGTGGCGACGAGGGTGACGCCGACGCCCGAGAAGAAGGCGGCGGCGGTGTGGCGTGTGGGCATCCCTGGACGCTACGCCGGGCAGTTCGGCGGCTGCTCACCGCGCGCGCTGTCTGGCCATGAACCGAGTTCCGCTCCGTGGACCGAGCTCTGCCGCGGTCCACGGAGCGGAACGCGGTTCTCCGTGGCCCCGGCCGAGTGCAGGAGGCGCGGGTCGGCACCCCCCACCACCCCGATTTCCGACATGGCCGCGGGATGTACTAAACTCTCTCCCGGTACCGTGTCCGAGCGGCCGAAGGATCATGTCTCGAAAACATGTGTGGGGGAGACTCCACCGTGGGTTCAAATCCCACCGGTACCGCCAAAGGCTAGTTCAGCCCTAAAGGCGCCTCGGGTTCAGTGTTCTGGGCCTGAGGCGCCTTTGTTTGTCCACACGCGGGATGCGTCTTATCGAGATGCGGTTGCGAAAAAGATGTGACGCTTTTCGCCTGATTTGAGCGCCATGCGGTCTTTATCAGGCCTTTTGAGATGTGCCAGATATCTGGGCGTCACGCGGAAGGGCCTGCCTCGCGGTCGGCTTGATGTGCCGCGAGACGCTGCATTGATTCGGTTCGTCGCGGCGTGACGTCCCGATCAAGCGAGTCGTGGCCCGCGCCAGTCCAGACGGAGGCATCAGCACGGGCAGGGTGGGGAGCATGAGCACATTCTCGAAGGAGCCGCTCGAGGAGATCCTCGAGCTACGCGCTGTTGACGGCTTCCCAGAATTTGGCGCGTACGCCGAAGCGCATCGAGTCGCTTAACTCGAACTCGCCTAGAACCCCCGACAGGTCGACCAGAAGCGCCCGGTCCAAATCGCGAGGAATGGCAGGTCGTCCCGCCCTGAGTTCGCTGAGCTGTTCAGTCGAGGCCGTTGCCGCCCAAGCCGAGTAGGTCTTCCTCGCGACTGAGGTCATGTTCTCGGCAAGCTCTGCAGGGGTGCGACTCACGGACTGCACCTGGCCCCCGCCGTCGTGCGAGGCGCCAGTCCTGTTAGTCAGTGGCGGCACCAGCCGCGCCAGCCCGGCAGGGCTCGGACGTGAGGGGGCGACGCCGTTCATCGGAGCTGGTTCCACTGATGGTTCGCTGGCCGTTGTCTTGGCAGGCGGGTCGGTGGCTGGGGCCAAGGTGGACGTTACGGTCCTGTCCAGAACTGCGGGATCGATGAGATCGAGGCCATCTGCGGAGTACAGGAGGTGTCGGCTCACGCCGTGCGGCCTCATGGAAGAGGAGGGGACTGCCAAGACGGTCACCTGCACGCCTTGCGCCTGCGCCTCATCGACGGCCTCGGACAGGTCGTCGTCCCCCGAAAGCAGGTACATCACGTCGATCCTGCCCGCGCGGGAATGCCCGACCAGGTCAAGGCCGATGCGGAGGTCGACACCCTTCTGCTCGCCGTCGACACCGATTCGGCCGAGGCGGAGTTTGACGTTCGGCAGCAATGCGATTCCCTCTTGCACGAGGTTCGCCTTGCCGTCGCGGGCAGCGTCGTACCAATAGACGCGTAGCAGCGGAAGACCGGAGTCTTGTTGGACGACCTTGGTCAGAGCGGAGATCAAGGCTGTGTAGTCCACCTGGATACCCCGACGGAGGGACGAGCCGGTGAGCCGGGTCGCTGCGCTTGACAGCAGATACCCCGCATCCACGTAAAGGGCTGAGTGAGATCTCATGGCTGACCGTTGCTCCTGGGCCCGGTAGGTGTGGGGGTGAAGGGTGCTGGTGCCTGCACGGCAAACATGTCACGACCTGTGCCGGGGGTCGAGTACGAGACCACCCCCCCCCGGCCGGGGCGACCGCGGCATGCGGTGCCGACTCAAGGCGGGTTTGTCGGACAGCCGCACGGAGTCCGTCGCGGGGGAGGGGCAGCTCCTCGCTGTGTCTCTGACGATTTTTATCCCTTTATCATTTGGAGATGGTCACGCGGTCGGTTGCTCGGGACCGGTCTCGGAGGCCGGTCGACCGAGTAGATCCCGGAGCGTTCCCCCTCGACCCGATAGTCAGGACCTAGACGGTTACGACTTCGAGTTCCTGGCCGTAAACCTTGTCGCCTGGTTTGCCATCCACGACGCTGCCAGGCGCATGAGAGAGGCGCGCCACCTGGGCCTCAGTCCCCTCGCCTACATTCCCTTCCATCAAGTCGCGGCCATGCTCGAAGTGCCATCGGCTGACCTGAACGCTTACAAGGGCGGCCGCCGCTACCTCCGCACTGAACACCTGCTCCAGTTCATGGGGCAGCACCGCTTCGGGGAGCAGTTGTTCGAGTACGCAGCGAGTCGCAACTTGCTATACAAATCGGCCGCTTTTTCGTGGGGTGGCGAGTTCGGGGCTTTCGAGGAGATAGAGCAGTCACGGAAGGTGTTCCTCAGGGAGGTGAAAACCATGAAGATCGAACACCAGGAAGAACAGCTTCGACGCCTGTCCTCGTCTATCCGCGACCTCGTCCGCCTTGCGGTCGACGTCGAGGGCGAAGTCGTGCGGGCAGGCGGCAGGGCGACCCCGTTCCACTTCGCCGAGATCGAACGAGCCCTGTCCCGTCAGGCTGGAGAACGCCTAGTGCAGAGCCTTCGAGACGACAGGCCCTTCTGGAAGAAGGTGCTGAGCCTGGTGACCGAAGAACCGGTGCGAACCGCTGACATCCACAAGGCGCTTCGAGAAGCGGACGTCTCCTACGACAAGGCCCACGTGAGCAAAGTCCTACACAAGCTCTCAACCGGACCGAAACCCCAGATCGGCAAGCTCTCGCGAGCCGTCTACTACCTGCTCCCGAACGACAACACCTAGAAAGGCAACTAATGCAGCGTCACTCGCTGAGTGACGACGCAAAAAAGGCCCCGACCGAATCGCGTCCTACCGCGATCAGCCGAAGCCCATATGCAACCCAAGAAGATTGCTATGAGGCTACACGCTGCACCATCGGAACACAAGGGCTCCTTTGCCGCGCCGTCACCCCTGTCCACCCTCCCGCACCGTCCTGCGTCCCGACGCGACGTCGGCGCCGATTCCGAAACCGATGCGGCGCCCCTCGTAGGCGGCCGCCCGGTCCGCCGTCGACCCGCGTCGTCACCCCTCCCAGCGGGCCTCGATCCTGGCCCGAGGCGGTGAGCCGCTGATGGTGAAAGGACGCCTTGCGGCCGCCGTCCGCGACAACGACATCCCCGCAGTCCTCGAGCTGTACCGCCCCATGCACTACCGCGAGCCCTGGTTTGCTGCCTATGTCGACGAGATGCGCGCGCTCATCGTGAAGAGCAAGCCGAAGTCAGCCGCGGTCGCGCGGCTCCAGTTCGTGTACCTGTGTCGCCTGTACCAGTTCGGCGCCGCGCACGACTGCGACATGAACTCCAAAACGCTGCTCTCACCAGAGATCCTCGAGTGGTTCATCACGTCCAGCTACGTCTCGTCGCATCCCCAGACCCGCGCAACGGCACGGTCGACGCTCCGCCGCATCGGCATAGCGAACGATGCTCACGTGTATTACGGGAACCAGCCCGAGCACCAGAGCCGACGGGAGCTTGCCCCTCCGTACGAGCCGCACCACGTGTCCGGCTACATGGAGATCCTCGGCAAGCAGAGGACTGAGAAGCGCTCCAGATTCCTTGACAGCATCCTCCATCTCGGACTCGGTGCCGGGCTGCGGAGCACGGAGATGCGTCACGCACGACCGGAACACGTCACGGAGCGTGCCGGGCTTGTGCATCTGCACGTGCCAGGAGGGCAGCCGCGTTCAGTCCCCGTCCGTCGCTCCTACGCGGAGGGCGTGCTCCGCTTGGCCGAAACGAGCACGAGGGAGTTCTTAATGGGCATCAGTGCCGAACGCAGCCAGAGCGCCATGTCTACCTTGAAAGACCGGGTGGAGGTGCCCGACTGGCTGCCGCGCCTGTCGGTAAGCCGGCTCCGGACGACGTGGATGGTCGACACGCTCAGTGAGCGCGTCGAAGTGAAGGCGTTCCTTGAAGCCGCGGGCGTGCGGAACGGCTACCTCGGGTTCCTGGGGCCCTATCTCAAGGACGTCGAGAACAGGTGCGTCACCGACCAGGCCCTCGCCGGAGTGCGCGCATGACCGCGCTGGCGCTGCCCTGCACGACCCACGCGGCACGCCCCGATGGGCGACGCAATCTGAGTCGAACGGCGCAGGCAAAGCCGCGTCGATTGCCGCCGCACCTGCCGGAGGGAGCAATCATGTCCACCGCGAAGAGCCTGACCGCGGCCATCACGCTGCTCCGGCGCGCTCAGGCGGTGCGGGCTGTCCTTCACATCGATGCTGTGAAGCCCGGTAGGTCCCGCCTCGTGTCCATTGAAGCGTTCCTCACGGTGGCGATCGCGTTCAAGATCCAAGGACCGAAGCGAGACTTTGTCTTAACCGATCTGACCCGCTGGGTGGACACCTTCTCTCCTGCCGAACAGGAACGAGCAGGCCTGCCGTGGGACTGGTCGTACGACAACCTCCAGACAGCGCTCCAAGGACTCGTCGGTCACCTCGAGCCCGAGGGCGCCCTGGCACGCCGAGGGCCTCGCAACCCGCGCATGCCGTCGGTCGACGAGTTCGTGAACGCACTCATCGACGCGTCGATCCCTGCCGGTTGCCCACAGACGGAGGTCCTCGCTCTCGACAGCACGGACGTCCGGACCCATGCCAAGAGACGCAGCTGGCTCGCCAAGCCCGATACCGCCGACCCCTACATGCCTGACAACGCCCGAGACGACAAGCCCTGGGCCTCGCCCGGGTGGCCGAAGCTACAACCGGATGGACGCTACGCCGTGGGCGCGGACCTGGAGGCGCGAATCGGGTGGTGCACGATCAAGAACCAGGAGGGCAGCAGCACCTTCAACGGATACGACGCCCACTTGCTCGTCGACGCCGGGAGCCCGGGGCAGGCGTTCTGGGTCCCGTTCATCCGCGGCGCGGTGCTTCGCCCTGCAGGTGAGTACAAGGCAGACGCCGGCCTCGCTCTGCTGGACTCCTTGCCGCGGGGCGTCCAGGCTCGCTACGTTGCCTCCGATCGGGGCTACAGCTACGCCAAAGCGTCCGCCTGGCACCTGGCGCTCCGGGAACGATCCGTCATCGGCGTACATGACCTGCACTCCAACCAGCGACGGCCCCACCCCTCTAACTCGTCCCGTGGAGTGCAGTGGATCGACGGCACCCTGTTCCCGGATTCGCTACCGAAGCAGCTCCGATTGCTGCCGAACTACCCGATCGGGATGAAGGCGACCGACAGAGCCGACCTCGTCGCTCTCTATGAGGAGCGTGAGCAGTGGGCGTTCCGCGTCAACCGGCGCTTCGACAACGGTGACGTCCAACTCAAGGGGCCCGCGTTCACCCTTCGGGTGCGGTGTCGGAACTGGCCAAAGTCGATGCGCGCGAGGTCCAGCGCACCGATGACGAACTGCAAGCCCGGATGTCAGTGTGGGGCAACGAAGGTCATCCCCCTGGCCGAGGCCGCCTGGGAACGCCAGCACCTGACCTTCGGGACAGAGAAGTGGCTTCGCCACTACGGACTCAGGACCTTCGTCGAGGGAGCCAACGCGCAGCTCAAGGAGTGGCGCGGCAGCATGCGGCGGCACAGCACGAAGGTCTTCGGCACCACCGCCAACGCGATCGTCCTCGCCGTCCACTGCGCCGCCGTGAACGTCAGCATGACGCAGGACGCTTGGGACGGGGCCGTCACCCTCAACACCCGCCGCCCCCAGGACGTCCCCGAGACCCAGCGACGGCGAACCCCGAGCCGTCCCGTGCCGAGCCCGAGGGGCGAGCGAGGCCCCACTGGACCTCGAAGTCGAGAGGGCTGACGGGCAACCGACCGCCGTCTCCGACCTCGAGCGACGCCCCGCCTCCTTGGAGGCGGGGCGTCGTCGTCAAGGATGTCGCGGGCCCTCAGCCGTGCGTGACCGGCGGGTGGCCCTCGCGTCGTCGACGCGCCTGCCTGACCAAGACCACGCACCCGAGGACGGCGAGAGCGACGACGGCGACGGTCACAAGGCCGAGTCCGGCATAAGTTCCGGCCACGATCCACTCAGGGGTGTATCCGGGCCGCAGCCCCTGGCTCTCCTGGTTCCGATAGTCGAGTCCGGACAGCACCGTGAAGCCGATGACGGCCGCCAGTCCGAGAACGGCCGCCGCCAGGAACGCTATGAGGAGGCGCTTAGTCGTCATCCTGTCAACTCCTACTTGTCCCAGTTGCAGCGGTGGCTGACCACGCCGGCAGCCCAGTCTGACCTGTTGGACTGGGCGCGTTCCAAGTTGTAGGGGCCGGTGAAGAACAGGCCTGCGCTGCCCGCCGCGACATGGCAGTCGAACTGTTGCTTCAGGGTCGCCTTGTTGGTGACTGCAGGCCAGCGGGCCTTCCATTCGTCCCACCCGTTCGCCCGGAACACGGCCCCGCCGGCGAGGTAGCCCCCGACGCCGCCGCCACCGCTCAACACCACGGACCCTGCTGCGGTCACGGCACCGTTGTAGGTGTAGTCGTTCCGCCACGATCCCCTTGTGATGGGGCCGAAGAGCTGGATCCCCAACCACGGGTCCGCGACAACCGGGTAGCCTGCCGCGCTCGAGTGCTCGACGACCTGGGTGATGGTCATGCCGGCGACCTCGTAGTGGGTGGGCAGCGAGGCGCCCGACGCGTCCTTGGCCCAGGGCGGTGTCACCGCCCCTTCAAAGTTGCCGGCAGCGTCCGTGATGACCACGCCACCGTTGTCGACGAGGGTCAGGGCGCTGCCCTCCGTCGCTGTGATCTCGTAGTCGTAGCGGGTCGGAGCCTCCGGCCCGTCGATGACGGTGAAGATCTGAAGGCTGCCGTCCTCGTGGACGACCGGCACGGTCGCGGACTCGTTGTTGTTGTCGAACGTCGTGACTCCGTCCTCCGTGACCACGGCGTCGGAAGCCTGTCCGGAGAACGGGAGAACGATCTCGACGGTCCGTTCCGGGCTCGTCAACGTCGCTGCCACGTCCACCGATGTCGGCAGATCGACCTCCGGTTCCGAGTAAACGGGCGAATCCACGAACCCGCCCATCCGTGCCGCGGGGACGTCCGCGTCGCCGACGGCGCCCGGCGAGACCGCCTTGATCGCGGCGACATACCCCTCTGGCGCCGGTGCCAGGTCCTGGGCCGTTGCTGGCGCGGCGAAGGTGAGCCCGGCGAAGACCGTGGCGCCGACCACGGCCATACAGGCAGTTCTCTGTCTCGTCATTCTGTGTTCCCCCTATTTCCGTGCTGACCTTGATCGGCCAGCTCCACGAGCGTGGCATCCACATCGGGTGGCCGGCCTCATCCGAGCGACGGACCCGGCCAACATTGCAGCCCCCGCAACGGCGGGCGGCGGAACGGCACCCGCTCAGCCGGGCATGGAGCGTGTCACGCGGGGGATCGAGGGCATCACATGGGTCGCCCCTAGCCAGGGTCGTGGCCGTGCCGCAGTGCAACGGCCGTGTGCGCCTCCGGCAGAGGGGAAATCGCCTTCGTGAGCGATCACCGCTTCGGGCGCATGGCGCTTGACGTGTCGCGACCGCCTCTCTGACTCCTGGCGGACTCCCGGCCGTGCCGATTTTTCGCGACGGCCTCGTGGCGAGGAGTGATGGAAGGCAACCGTCCCGAGTACGGGGCCGGACCGGACGCAGTGGAGCCCGAATCGGAACGGGTCGACACGACCCGGACATTCCTAACGAGCCCGGACACCGGGTCCTCTCAGGGCGACGCCCTGATCACCTCAACAGGAATGAATCGACATGATGCGCACACGAATCTCCAGCAGCCTCGCCATCGCAGGCCTCCTCCTGGTCGGAGGAGCTGCGCTCCCCACGGCGGCCTCGGCAGCTCAGGCGTCTCCAGAACCGTCTCCCGCCCTCAGCCAGGACGCCTCGTACTGCACCGCGGTACCGGGCGACACCGGCTTGCCCACGGACGAGACGGTCTGCTTCGGCGGCGAGGCCGAGGTGGACACCTACCTCACCGACAACGGCATTCGGACGGAGGCGCCCGGTGTCGGCTCGCGCGCCGCGGCCGCATCCGTAGTTCTGGGCCGCGCGTACAAGGACGCCAACTTGCGGGGCTCCAGCTTCACCTACTACGGGGCCAACGCATGCTCCGGCAGCACCTTCAGGGCCTGAACGGATGTTCCGTCTCGCTCTACGCCAACACCGGCTACTCCGGAGACGTGCAGCTGTGCACTCCCACGTGCCTTTCGCTCCCTCGCCTGAACGACGCCGTGAAGTCCATCGTGTTCAGGCCCTAGCAGGTCATGGAACTAAGGGGGCGAGGCCGAGGGCGTCACAGATGTTCTCGTTCGCGCTGGGCACCACGGCCGCGCTCCCGTCCCGCATCACACACACCTGGAGGTCGGCAGGCACGGAACCTGGCTCGTTGGTGACGCTCAATGGGTCGTAGTCCTCGTCCAGCGTCCCCTCCCGCCAGATGTCCTGACAGACCGATATGGCGTCGTCGATACGCCCTGGCCCGTTCTCGTGCGCGACAGTCGCCGTTGCGCCAGGGTAGGACCCGTTCGGGCCCCGCTCTGGCGCCGCCATGCACGTGACGTACCCAGAGTTCGTCACGCTACGTGCATCGAGGACCGCGGCGGCAGCGACACCGGCACCACCCAAGGCGACGACACCCAACAAACCCCATGTGAGGGTTCGTCGACGGACCGAACGCCGACGTCGCTCGGGTGTTTCCCGAACATGTTCGAGGACGAGGGAGCGCAAGGCACGAGCCCTCTCCTCGTTCATGGGAGGAACTTTCTCTTCGTCCTTCACGACGCCTCTCCTGTCGTCTGTGCGCCGTCCACGGCGCGGAAGGGCGGCTCACGGTGACCCAGGTCCACCTGCAGCTTGTTACGGGCTCGGTGCAGCTTGGACTTCACGGTACCTACCGGAAGTTGCAAAGCGGTGGCTGCGTCATTCAAGGTCATCTCCTCGATGAGCAGCAGCTCGACGATCGACTGGTCGACACTGCTGAGTTTGGCCATCGCCCTTGTCAGGCCCCGAGCGCGGGCTTGCGAGTCCAAATAATCAGCCACAGCCTCACTGGGGTCTCCATACGCCTCGGACGGAGGGGCCGCAGCGAGCAACCGACGGTAGCGTCGCTTGGACCGATTCAGGTTCAGGGAGACATTCACCGTCACCGTCAACAACCAGGGCAGTGCCGACCCGTTCACTATTCGCACCCGCTTCCGGTTCCGCCAGGCTTCGAGGAAGACCGTGGCCACGACATCCTCTGCGTCGTGCACGTCACCCATCCGCACGAGGGCCTTACCGTAGATCCTCTGGCGATGCCGGTCCATCAGATCCCCGAAACAACGATCCGACCCGCTCACGGCCGCGAGCCACAGGGCGGCGTCCGACTCTTCCCTCTCCACGCTGTCCTCTCGCGACGAACAAGCGTCGGGGTCGTCTCTGATCGTCCCTCAATCAGGCATCAAACTTTTTGGAACCTTTTTTAGACTCCTGGACATTCATTGTCGAGGGCACGCACCAAGAGGGCCGGCCCTCCCCGCCTCAATAAGCGGGAATGCAGCACAGGCAGTGCCCGCCTCGATCAAGCCGGGGGAAGGCCACGAGGCGGGCACTGGTCACAGCTCGAAAGCTCGTGACGGACCCATCTTGACAGGGGTCAAGCTCGGCATTGAGCGGAATGCGCGGTTCCAGCGGGTGAAATCGCACGAGGCCAGGAAGTATCCGTCAGGACGCGGATCTGGCCTCCGCTTCAAACGCCTCCGTCAATTTGATCGGAAGGCGCCCCCGCACCGGCACGTCGTAGCCGGCGTCTCTCGCCCACCTGCGCACCTCGGCCGGGTCGGGGCGTCCAGGCCGACTGCCTCCCGATCCCGTGTTGGAAGATTTCCGCGCCGCAGAGAGAAAGGGAGCCAAAGCCCTTTCTAGTTCGACGACGTGTTTCTCGGTGAGATCAATCTCGTAACTTTCACCCTCGAGGGCAAAACTGACAGTGCGACCCGATTCGCCCTCAATAACGCTTCCGTCGAGGTCGTCGATCAGCGTGGTTATGACTCTCTGAGCCATTCTTTCTCCTAAGGCCGGCCCCCTATTTGCCGTCATTCGTGCTACCCAGAATACGCGGTCTCGGTCGATTGGAACTGGGTATTCCGAGTCGTAGAACTGCTTTGAGCACGTCCGATCTGCGGGGCCTGCCTGACCCCGACCCCCTTCGCTCGTGCCGACGATCAGGCGACCTGCGTCGGGGAGGCCTATGGAGCAGGCTCTCCCGCGGGTGACGTGCCCGACGTGGGGTGCCGGGAGTCGTCCTCGCCCGTGGCTCTCGGGCGCTTGGCGGGTCCCACGAATTAGCCCTCAGGCTGCGAGCCCCGCCGAAGGCGAAGCGGGCTCCACGGGGGCGTCGACGGCAGCGTCGGTGCTGTCGCGCTTCTGGCGGGATCGCTCTCTGGGTACTTCGCCCTTGAGCGCGCCCAGCCTCTGAGCCGCCGTGGTCGGGCTCAGTGCGAGCAGGGTCTCGTCACCCGCAGGCACGTCGTCGAGGTTTCCTTTGCGGGCGTTGAGGTCGAGAGAGTCCATGACGGTCTTCGCTACAGCCTGAGCCAGAAGGGGAGGGACTGCGTTGCCGATCTGCCGATGTCCGTGCCAGTTCGTGGCGTGGAATCGGAACCAATCCGGGAAGGAATGGAGACGAGCCGCCTCCCGGACGGTGATGACTCGTGGCTCAGTCGGGTGGATGGGCCGCGACGCACTGAAGGCGCCTCGCTCACGTCCCGTGCCGGCACGCAGGGTCAGGGCAGGTTTCGCCGCGGAAAGGCGGTAGGCGCGGCTTACCGATTCCGTCGTGCCCTGCTCGGTCGCCGCGAAACGCGTCACTGACGTGGGCTTGTGCACCGTCGCCTTGCACCCGGTGAGAACGTCCGCCGGGCTTCGGCGGGGGTGGGCGTAGTAGCCGGATTCGGGTGACCGCAGTGCACGAAGATATGCATTGACCGGTTCCCGAAGCCGCTTAGCGTCTTCGTCGGTGAGCGTCAACGTGTCGACGTCCGAACCGACGTAGTCGCCGACGACAGGCAGGCCCGCGAACGCCTCGCCAACGGTGACTGCGGTCTCGACGGTCGATGTGGGCGCCGCGGGCACGCCGTGATCGAGGGTGCCCGCGATGACGACTCGCCGACGCTTCTGAGGCACGCCAAAGTCAGTGGCGAGCAGGACTCGGTCATGTCCGCCGACGCTGTACCCGGCCTTGCGGAGACGGGCAAATGCCTCGTCCCGCAGAACCGTGAACCGATCATGCAGGAACCCGGGCACGTTCTCCATGACGAATGCCCGCGGCCGCAGCTCCTCGACCAGTCGAACGAACTCGTAGATGAGCTGATTGCGGTCATCGGTCTCGTCCTGCTTGCCCATGATGGAGAACCCCTGGCATGAAGGGCCCCCGATGAGAACGTCGATGACTCCGTCCCACTCTGCGGCGCCGGGGTTGTGCAAGGCCCATCCCCGGGCGGCGGACTCTCGCAGGTCACTCGCACTGATCTGTTTGACATCCCTGCAGAGCGTGTCTGTCAACGGGAAGTTGTAGAGGTGCGTGGCGGCGTGAACGGGGTCGTACTCCACGGCGGACACCACGTCGAATCCCGCCATCTCGAACCCGAGCGAGAGCCCGCCGGCTCCGGCGAAGAGATCGATGGCCACCGGACGGGGGGAGTGGGGCTGAGGAGCTTTCACCATAGGCTAACGATCGCAGATAATCGAAGCTGATCCAAGCTCGCAGGGGCCGGTTAGTGCCCCTTTTCTAAAGTGCGCTTTCTCAGTCCCTGATGCCGACTGCATTTGGGGGAAAAATGGTCGACACAATCGAGCGCGTCAACGCGCAACCGGTCAAACGGTTCTTCATCGACATCATCACTCGGGACATCGATCTCGCCGCGGCCATCCTCGACCTTGTCGACAACTCCGTGGACAGTGCTCGCACGAAGAACCCCGACGGGGACCTGAGCGGCGTCACGGTCGAAGTGGTGGCCCAGGGCCGTGAGTTCAGCATTGTGGACAACTGCGCAGGCATGGACGTCGACCATGCGAAGGACTACGTCTTCCGCATGGGTCGGCCGACCGACGCCTCGGGCACGAGCGGGTCCATCGGGCAGTTCGGTGTGGGGCTGAAGCGGTCCCTGTTCAAACTGGGAACGAACTTCATCGTCAATTCGGCGGCCTCGAACAGCGACTTCACCGTCGAGTTGGACGTCGACGCGTGGGAGGACGAGCCCGATTGGGACTTCGACATCCTTGTCCATGATCGAGAGCCCCACGAGACGACCGGCACCACGATCATCGTGAACAACCTCCATGACTCGGTCGAGGAGGCCTTCGCCGAAGTCAGGGGCCCTGAAGGCCAGAGGCCTTTCTCGGAACTCCTTCGAGACGAGCTGATGTCGAGGCACCGCATCGCCATGGGCAACGGCATGACCCTGACGCTGAACGGTGAACGCCTCACCGCTGGGACGTCCGAGGTGGCGGACAGCGAACTCATCTCGGCCGCGGTCACCGAGTTCACCATCTCGACACCGGACGGGGAGCCGGTCCGGGTCAAGATCGTGGCCGGGGCGGCGCCACAGCTGTCCGGCATGGACGAAGACGCTCAACCCGAAGAGGTGGAGTTCCCAGCAGCCGAGGCGGGGTGGGAGGTGTTCGGAAACGGTCGGCTTCTTCTTTCGGCCGAAAAGACACGCATCACGGGTTGGGGCAGCGGCAAGGCCAGACTCCCGCTCTTCCACAACCAGTACGCGAGATTCCGCGGTTTCGTGTACATGGAAGCGGCCGACTCGAGTGCCATCCCGTGGAACACCATGAAGACCGGGGTGGACAGCGGCAGCCCCGTCTGGGCCGAGGTCAGGGAGGCCATGATCGTGGCGGGCCGGGAGATCATCACTCTCCTGAACCATGCGAAGAGTGAGCGGCAGGCGGGCAAGGAGGGCGATGAGGCGCCGATCAGCACGGCTCTCAATAGCGCCGCCACAGTCGTCGTCGAGCAGCCATCCTCCTCGGTGGTCTACTCCATCTCCATCGGCGAGCTGCGTGCCGACAACGTCGTCCACGCGCGCTACCCCGAGCCCAACCCCAACCTCCGTTCCGGAGTGAAGACCGTCACCTACGCAGTCGACCTGGACGCCTTTCAGGTGGTCAGCCGCGCATTGAAGGAGAAGGCGGCCGCACGGGTCGGCCGCGCGACCTTTAACGCGTTCCTCGACGACATCGACAAGTAGATGACCATCGCTACCCACGCGAACGTAGGCAGTGGCAAACCTGCGATCATCGGACTCCGTACGTGCTCCGCAAGAGCGCCGCGCCGACGAGATGGACAGGAGGGTCTCCATGGCGAAGAGTAAGTCTCTGGATGCGGCTAGAGAGCAAGCGAGGGACTACCTCGAGAAATACTGGACGGACGACGAGGGGATGGTTACCTTCCCCGTCGACCCCGTCGCGATCGCGAATCGCATCGACGTCGAGGTAGTGCGAGCGGGACTCAAGGACAAGGTCTCGGGCCTCCTGGTCCGAGAAGACGGGGCCAGCGAGACGAAGATCTTTCTTAACAACGCAGACTCTCCCCGTCGGCAGAGATTCACGTGTGCCCACGAGCTTGGACATCTCGCCAGCAGGAGCGACAAGCCCAGCGAGAAGCTCGGCTTCGTGGATTCCCGCGACGAACTTGCCAGGGCCGGAACGGACCCGGACGAGATCTTCGCCAACGCTTTCGCCGCCGAACTGCTCATGCCGGGCGCCGCCGTCAGAAAGTGGTGGGCGGACGGGATGAGCGTCCTGCGCATCGCGAGGATCTTCGACGTCTCGACCGAGGCCATGGATGTCCGGCTCTCGTCCCTCGGACTCAACTGATGGGCGCGTCAGAGTCTCGGAGCATGCGCATGGGTGACGTGAAAGCCGACCCGCCTGCAGACCCCGGTGCCACAGAGGAGGAGCAAGAGTTCCTGGCTGCGCAGAGATACATCCGGGAGGCCACCGACGCCAAGGTCTTCGTCTCCCTCCGTCGGCGGCCCGGTAAGAGACTGCGCCTGGCCCGGCCCGAGGAAGAACTCAGCATGAGCGTCCTCAAAGCCAGGGATCGGCGTCAGGACATCGGTCTCAAGCGGGTCCTCGCCTACTTCGCCGTCGGCGCCGTTGGGGTCCAGCTCATGGTCGCCAACTGGTTCTTCCACACCTACCTCAACCGCGTCGACTTCGTGCCCTCAGATGCCGTCATGATCGCGTGGCTGTCATCGAGCGTCGTTGAGGTGATCGGGATCGTGGCCATCATCGCCAGGAACCTCTTCCCGAACCGAGGGATGCTGAAGAAGGCTTCCCGTAAGGCTGGCGAGCAGGGCGAGTAGAGCTTCTCGACCGCCCCGGGCCTCCTTGGGGCTATGACCGGGTCCCTACGCCTGTCGTCTCGTCGTGCTGGAAGGGGCTGAGGCGGCCTGTGTCCCTGCGCACCACATGACGGCTCAACCCTAGCCACAGGGGTTGCGCGACCGGCGTTCGCGTGACGCGAAGGTATTCCGGCCGACTCCGGGGCACGTATCGGCTGGGTCGGGCCGTGTCAGTTCACTCGGTCCAGGTCGTCTCGGCCGCGGATTGAAGGCCGGCGAGGTGCAAGTACCGGTACACCTTCCTGTAGTCCTCGAGGTCCCTTCTCGGTATGCCGCGGGCCCGTAGCGGCGCCGGTGACTTCTTGGGCAGCTGCCGATCCAAGTGGGCCCGCTCACGCGCCGTGATCATTGGTACTCGCAGGTCGAGATAGTCCTCGCCCGGGCAGAACGTGTCCAAGTCTTGGAATGCCTGACGCACGGTCTTCGTGGACGTCTCGACGGGAAGCATGAGCCCGCCGATGGTCTGCATGAGTTGCCCATCGGCGTAATGGATGTTCAATACCTGCGACCACTGAATTCCCGTGTCCCTGCGCTGCTTCAGCCCGTGCGCCAGGACTGCCTCGACGGATGTCCGCTGTGCGCGACCCAGTCCATGCTTGGACAGCATCGAGTTGGTGAGACCCGGGGCCCGATACTCCGGGGTGACGTTCGCCTCATACGTTTCGAGACGCTTCGCCACTACGGGGGTCTCCTGCGCGTTCAGCGTGACGAGCAAGAAAGTCGGAGCGGACAATATCCGAGCGACCTGCAGGAGGTCGTCGATGATCTCCGGTTTCAACACGGTCGTGTAGTCCAGCCAGAGGATCGTGGGGCGACTCAAGTCGATCTCCTTGCGGCGGAAGAGTTCGTTCGACTGCCCCGTCAGGATACGAATGGACTTGAAGGGCTTGTTGAACTCGTGTCGTTCCGTGTCCTTCTTCTCGATGGACACCATGTCCCGCAGAGCGAGCGACCTGTGCACCAACTGGAAGTCGATGAATTCGACAGCGCCGAAGCCGACGTATTGGTAATCGGCGCGGAAGATAGCCTGTGTGCGGCGCAACGTCTCGACGATCAGGTGGCGCTCGATGTTCTTGGCGGGTCGGTGGCGGTAGTCGAGCTTCGATCCGTCCATCAGTCCTCACCGACGAACTCGTCGTAGTAGTAGTCGAAAGTCGCGCGTCCGACCGCCGCTGCAGAGTTGACGTCGAGTGCGACGGCGACGGCCTCGAAGGCATCTTCATCCACTGTGTACGCGATGCGGTGCCCCTTGCCCTTGACGATCTCGGGGTTCGCGTCGGGATAGGCAAGCGTCTGCGACACTTCGTCTTTCATCGTCTTAGCGACCTCGCTGACGCTGGTGTTCCTGGCCGCTTCCAAGGCAGATGTGAGCGGTTTCGCTAGACGGTCGTCGGCGGAACCTTCCTCCTTCAGCTGGTTGAGCAGATTGATGACCTCGCGGCCGGTTTTGAGCATCTCCCCTCGGACGGAGGTCCAGATGGGGTCCGAGGTCTCCACCCCGGTCTTCGTCGTGTTCCACGGAAGCGCCTCGGACTCCTCTGCGCTCATGTAGACGTAGCCGCGGAAGCGACCGAACTGGTTGTGGTAGAGCGGCAGCGCGGCGCGGCCGCCTGCCCAGCCCGTGACGGCCGACCGCTCAGGCCCCATGAGGAGGCGGTCGTTCCCGAAGACGTACCAGCCAGCCGACCGTTCGGCCTCTTGAACCGTCTCGGGTTCGGCGCCGGGCGCGGTCTGGGTCTTGGCCGCCACCCCCGCGTATATCTCCACCTTGACAGTCCGACCTTCGTCGTCCTCCAGCTCGAAGCGTTCGACCAGGGGTTGGATGAGATCGTCCGGCTGCAGGTTGAGGGCGAGGACCGTGGGCTCCGCGATGAGCGCCTCCTTGTTCAGCCTGATGACCACCCCTCGCTCGAGCGCCATCCTGTGCTTGGAACGCAGATCCTCCTTTAGGCGGTTGGTGACGACGAGTTCACCCAGGGCTGCCGCCACGGCTGGTATCAAGCGGTGGATGACGATCGCAGTGCCCCGCGGCGGCAGCTGGTCGGGGTCGAGGTCGTGGACACGTACGTCGATGTTCCAGTCGTCGGCCTTTCTGATCCACTTCTTGACGTCGAGATGCATGTCGAAGTACGAGTCCTCCGTTGCGGACATGACGGTGAACTCGGTGCCCATCTTGAAGAGCGACCGCTTCATTCCGACACCGAACTGGCCGATTGACCGGGGTTGTCCCGCTACCCCGTCGCCAGG
>Ga0308169_10003063_pt1 | contig 16681 bp, 11 predicted proteins | sample PhyBR1_2_FD_202139 | JGI IMG/M metagenome (GOLD analysis project Ga0308169, IMG submission 202139) | Phyllosphere microbial communities from UC Gill Tract Community Farm, Albany, California, United States - DLSLSB.R1 | ecosystem: Host-associated > Plants > Phyllosphere > Unclassified | place... | reverse complement strand
AAAACTATCTTGGAGTTTTTTCTTTTCTGTTCTGCGTCTTTTTGGAAATTGACATTCACTACTAATCTCTGGATTATGCTTTCTCTTTTCTGGCTTCTGCTGTGGCATGTTAAATGTGTGTTCAACAGTTTGACTACGATTACAATCATCATCCAAGTCAACAAAGTAACCAACACAGCCTTCTGATATATTTGTAAGATTAACATTTTTAGATATGCCACAATTGCTATTTTTCTCATCATCTTCAACAAGATCAGAAAGAGTTCCGTTGAGGACAAAATCCTTCAACGCTAACAAACCCTCTACTTTATCTTGCCAGGAGTCAAAATCGTCTTTAGTAGCTAACATAGGCAATATGCCCATGATGAGCATTTTAAGCAGAACACTTGCAATAAGTTTCATCTTTTTGGGTAAAATTTTTCAAAAAAATAAAAATTTTAATGTCACAGAATATAAACTGTTGCTGTAATAGAATGAAACAAGTACAGATTGTCAATTTTTAATCCATACTTATCAAGCTAGAATGCACGTAAGACTTTTCAAAGAGAAGACTTTTGAGAAGAATATTTTACTAAACAAAATTTACAGTGTTTTGTATTGAAATCTTAAATATTCTATCATCTTTTAATAAAGAAAGCTTTTAAACCTGTTTAGTTCAATCAAAATATAATATTTTAGCAAATACTCCTTAATCTTGACTTCACTTCACTTAAAATAGCTGGGGACTGTTGAAGATCAATGCAACAAAAGCTAACATGATAGAGCATAAACACTTGCATAAATTTAACTTTAAAAATAATAGTAAATTGCAAGAAATAAAAAGCTAGATAGATGTTTTGAGTTTCTTTAAAAATGAACATAAAGTTTTAACACAAAGGACATTATCATTGCAGCATATTATAAAATAGCAATCAATCAATGTAATTTTATCTGCTTAGCTAGCAAAGTTCTAAATGCGAAAGATTGCTAACGAGACTTTCATTAACTGAATGGACAATATATATAAGAGATTATTACTGTCAGCATACTATTTTGAATATTTAAAGTCATGTTTTAGTTTACTGAATCTTTGTAATGAAGACTTTCAGGTGTGGGAATAATTTATGCAGACAAAAAAATTTGTCAGTTAAAAAGAATGAATAAATCTTAAAGAACTAAAGAAAGTTTATTAAATTAGTCTTAGAAGTAAATATGGCCTTCAAATAACTCTTGTAGATCTTTCTTGCCCAAAGTCTCTTCCTGAACTCCTGATTCTGCAATTTCATTTCTTTGTAAGCTTAATGAAGTTATGCTTGAAGACAGTTTATGCATTTCATATGGCAGATAATTTAATTCGTTTTTACTAAGATCAAGAGTTATAAGATATTCTAGATTTCCTATGCCTTTTGGTAAACTTTTCAGCTTGTTTTTATTAAGATAAAGCTTGCGTAGCTCTTGCAAGTTTCCTATCTCATCAGACAAAGATTCTAATTTATTCTGATTTAAATTAAGTTCCCTTAGCTTTTCAAGCTTTCCTATTGCGGCAGGCAATGCTTCCAATTGGTTTTGCTGTAGATCAAGAAAATCTAAATTTTGTAAATTTGTCAGTTGAAGTGGAAACTCTTTAAATCGATTGTTACACAAAACAAGTTTGCTTAACTGCTCTAACTTTACTATCTCAGATGGAATGCCTGTCAGTTCATTTCCGCTGAGTCTGAGAGAAGTTAAATTCTTTAAGTAAGTAATTTCAATTGGGATTTCTTTAAACCTGTTTTCATTAAGAGAAAGACAAGTTAAACATACCAGATCTCCTTTTTTTGCATCAAACGTATCAAGTTGGTTGTTACTAAGATCAAGTGTCTTTAACTTCAAGCACTTTCCTAATGCAGCAGGAACTTGTTTAAAATAATTTTTAGAAAGATTTAGATATGCCAAATTTCCAAGGTCTCCCATTTTATCTGGCAAATAGACTAAAAGATTGTTGTGTAAATTAAGATCTTTCATTTCCTTACAATTTCTTATTGATTTAGGCAATTCTCGCAATTCATTATTGCAAAGTTTTAGAAATATTAACTTTTCTAACTTTCCTATATTGTCTGGCAAAGAAGTTAGCTTGTTATCGCGGACAAAAAGTGATTGCAGTTCTGAGCATTCACATAATCCAGCAGGCAAAAGTTGTAGATTATTTGAATCTAAATGAAGATCCACCAATTTTTTTAATTTTCCTATTTTGTCTGACAATGAAGAAAGCGCATTGTTAGTAAGGGACAATATTGTTAATCCTGAACAATTGAATAACTCTTCAGGCAATGACTCAAGCTTAAGATTATTGGTCATAATTAGTTGTTTTAACTTTCCTAATTGCCCTATTGAAGAAGGCAACGAGGTTATATCAGTATCAAAAATTTTCAGGACTTCTAACTCCTTGCATTCTTTAATGTTGTCACTTATCGATGTAAATTCTGATCCTGTCACACACAAATATGCTTTGGTCATTTGATCGGGTGTAAATTCATATTCCTGAGCCCATACTAATTGGAAAAGTGTCAATGCTCTGCAGACAATGTTCATCTATGGGTCTGATGAAAATTTTGTATTTATAGCAAAAATTGTAAGTGATAAATTATCAGTATTTTATTCTAAAAACATTCAAACCAAGTATTTTAAAAAAATGATAAAATTTTATCCCGTAATTTCGTTGAGAAAATTACAGAAAGAATAAAATCAAGATATTTTAGACTTTTACTTGAAACGAGGAGAGATATCTTGACTAGTAATGTCAAATACTGTTTAGATAAGACTAGTCTTGCTGTGCAATTATGCAGACATTAAAATAAAATTTATAAATCTTTGGTATATGTAGTGTTAGAGTAAAATACAAAAAACTTTAAATCCCAAAAATTTATAAATGCAGAAAAAGCATAACAAGTGTTTAAAGTATACTTTATATGTTGTTTAATATATACCTCAAACTTATAATACAAGTTACTCTTGGCAAGACGTATAAATTGGGCTAGTTAAGTGTAATTGGTCTGCAAAATGGCCGAAAATGATCAGTGACAGATATTTTAGCTTTTATAAATTTTTTTTTGAAATACCTAACTGAGGATTAAAGTTGTTTTTTTTCCAAACCATTTTTTATTCAATTAATATTCTGATTTGAGTTGAAAATTGAACGAAAAAGCATTTAGCGTATTCAGTCTTCTGAACATGCTTGAAGATGTAAAACTTTGCTCTAAGCCTGCATGATATATTGGTTTTGTACCTGGTTCTGAATCAAACTTATGGGAGGCCTATCTCTAAATAATCTAAAGGCCAAACCTTTGAATGAAACAGAAGGAAACTCACGAAAAGGCAGCCTTTTGAACTCTTTTGGTGTAATGTTGAAAATGGCTAAAACAAAATTAAAGATTGTGAACATGAATATCAAAAATGTAAAAATGTATAGGAATCCCAATGATGGCAAATAAATATACCTGCTCAAACTAAATTCTTCGCAAATAGATTTGAGAGAAAACATAGACAAATAAGAGAGAACTGTTAGAGAAAAAATAAACATCAAATAGTCTCGGTAGTTATTCCTTCCTATACAGTTATCTAGCCAGATGCAATGATGGCATCGCTCTAAAATACAATACCCACAATCAGAGCAGTGTGAAGTCTTCATAGGCCTGTATAAATTGCATACATTGCAGTACTTCTGGCTGTAGACAATGTTTTCTTGGTTACATACGATCAATCTCGTATTTTCCTGGGTGTTTTGAATGATTTGGATGGCCTCGATCAAACCTGAATTAAGTTTAGGCTTATCTGTCTTTTCCAAGCTACTGGAATCATGAAACTCACTTAAGCTGATTTCATCCATACATTCTTCATTGTTCTGTTCTAATTCATTATCTATATTATCTTCCAAATTGCTAATAGACTCTATTTTTGACAGGAGAACGATTGGCTGTGTGCAAAAAGATGGATTCTCAGAGCGTTGCAGGGCGCCTGGATCGTGCATGGATGATTTGTAAAGCGAAATGAGATTGAGAAAAATGAAATAAACCAAGAAGATATTCGTAAGTGGCTTACACTTTGTAGTTAGCATCTTGGTTAGAGAGATGCTGTATAGGGCAAAGATGGCCACTAGCGTAACTTTGTAGGAGACCGATGTCCTCCGTTTGGAATTTTCCATGATGACTCCTTAGAATTTTATGCAAATTTTAAAAAAGGAGAAGCTATTTTGATGAAAATTATGTGCTTGTCTGTAAACTCTTGCATTGAAACTTATGACAGATTTTGTTTGACGATAGTTTAACGAACATTGGATATTTCAGAAGTATAAAATTTTATTCCATGTTTAAAAGAACAAGAATGTCTAAAATGCCCGAGACCAGCTTTGAGAAGCCCGTTGTGAAGCAATCTCGGGAAATAAAAACTCATCTTCGCGAAAAAACAAATATAGAAAAGATTTTCTGTGCAGCCTCTCTGCATTCAAACAGGAGGTCAATGTTCAGGATGATCATTGGGCTGCCACAGAAAGAGCTGGAGAATAACATATACTTACTTGCTGATATTATGCTAAAAACAATAATAGAGGACAGCACTATAGACAGGATGTTCTATAAGGCATTTGCTAAGATCATAGAGGCAGAAAAGGCTTATTCTATCCAAAACTTATGTGTAGACTACTTAAAGGCTCAGCTTAGCTTTGACGGAAAGTATTTGAGTCTGGCCGAGGTGCTAATAAGACACTTTAAAGGCACAATTATAGAGAGGAGAGCAGAGCTTCTGGAAATTATAGAAAACAGTGCCCTGAAGCAGAAAATTATTGGGCTGAAAAGCAATAAAGCACGGCAAATCTTTGATTCTGCTGATTCTATTTATTTTATTAGGTCTGGCAAATAAAATGAGTGTTTCTAACAATCTTGCTTTCTGTTTCGGTTTTTCTAATAAATTTTTTCTTTTTCTAACAATCTCACTTTTTATATTAGTTTTTTTCAATGATACTAAGTTTTCTTTGTAATTATTTTATTTGGGTTCCCCCTAATGGCCATTCGTGAAATCATTTTGGTCTTAGCCGCTTTAATTATCATTGTACTGTCTTTCGCAGCCCACAAAAACAAGATATTTGCAAAGATCCAAGTCATCGATGTTGACTTTTCCGATGGGAGCATCCTGTACAAGATCTATCAAGGAGATTATTCTAAGATATCCTCATTTTTTGACAAGACTGTTTCTGAAATAAACAATGAAATCAAGGAAGATGCAAAGAAGGTAAAGTTCTTTGGGATTTACTATGACGATCCTGCAAAAATCAAGAATCCCAACGAAAGCAGAGCCATTGTAGGAATCATCTACAACCAGGTGAACAAGCCCAAGGTGAGCTTTGATGCAGAAGATTTTGCCAGGAGGCATAGCGAGTACAAAACTGCACCAATGCCAGAGCTCGATGCATTTGGCGCCTTTTTCCCCTTACTGAGTAAAACATCGATGATGCTTCATATTGCAAGAGGATATCCAGCAATAAAAAAGTACGGAGCAGAGAAAAACTTGATGAGCAAAACAAAGTTCAGCCTGGAAATCTACAGCTTTACAGAGAAGAAGTTTTTTATTTGTTTTCCTCACGGGGATGGTATTGAAAACCTAGCAAATCTGTCAGGAATTGCCAAGCCGGAATACAAGGCTGAGACTAAGCCAAAAACTGAGTAAATTATTGTTTCTAATTATTTTTGTCGTAAACGAATGCTAATGATTAAAGCTGTTTCTAGCCCATGCAATCTTACATAAATAAAACACTATTTATTGACAATTTTAAGTTACTAAGTGCTATGATGCACACAAATTTGTGGTTTAAAAATGAAATACTGGAAAGATTCAAAATATCACATTTTAATAATATAAATCTGCTTAGATGCTTTTGAAGAATTTACTTCGCAGCTCCTTGATTTCCTTGTCATCCTCGCACATTCTGATGATTTCCTTAGAATCCAGTCCTTCCGGTATTTTCTCCTTTAGTTTATGATAAACATTAGGCTTGTCACAAAGTCTGGAATATATTTTCAGCAAAATTTTCACTAGTTTTTTGTTGTTGGCAAAAATGGCTTTCGTAAGTATAGCGCTGAGCACAACATCAATTGCCTGGAACCTGTCAATTGTTTGGACTGCATAGTCCAGTCCTGCGTCTATAAGCACCAAATCCATGGTCTGTAATGCCATAATTTGACACACCTCTGAGTCAGAGTCCACAATTTTGAGTAAAAGCGGAAGCAATTCGCTTCCTTTCATGCTTTCTGGCAGACCTTCCTTCAGAATAGCAGAAAACAGACACAGGGTCGATATTTTTAGGGATTCGTCTGTTGCTGACATCAAAAAAGGATAGATGTAATAGTCTAATTTTGCATTCAAAAAGAAGTCTCTAATCTCTCCCACCTCAATCAATGATCTTAGAATGTCTATGCAAACCTTCACTTCATCGCTTTTTTCTTTGTTGAACTGCGGAGTAGACAGAATATAGAAAGAATCTGTAATGATCTGTAAAATGACTAAAGGCAGCTCGTTAATATCCCAGAGTTCTCTAGCAAAGGTTTCGTCCTTTTTAAGAAGCTCCAAGCACGATTTCAAGACCAGGATTTTGTCATTACCTTCTGCAAATTGTCGAGAAATAGTTTTTATGTCCATGGGCCGAGCAAATATAAAAAGTAATACATAATAGTAGTTATGGATTATTTATTAAACAATAATATAGTTTACTAAATGAAATAAAGAATCTGGAAGACAAAAAGCTAGTGCTGCCAAATAGATGGTTTTAGAGACTCTCGAAGCCTATTTCACCAAAAGCGGCGATTTCAAAATAAAACACTGGCTTTAGTATTTGTTTGTGCATAAATAAAATTCTTGATTATTTTAGACTTTTTATGCAAGGTTTTGTTTGGAAAGAAGAACATTTTTCAAGAGAGGTTGATTATTCATCTATTTTGCAAGCTGTTCTCTTCTGTAGCAGCCCATAAAAAATCCTTCTTTTTTTACCCCAATGTTTCAATTTCTGACTTTTGTGTTCGCGGCAACATCGCACATTGCTCTTGAACTATCATCCAGGCCCAGCACGATAGGATCGCTGGAGCTGCAAAATCAAAGAACAAAGTATAACCAGGAAGTATCATATTTTGTGGATAGCAAACATAGAATAAGGTTATCTAAGGACTTGGGACTTGATTGTGTCTACGACATGCATAAATATTTCGAAAAAGGATTCAGCATCGAAGATTATGATTTTATAAACAAGAGGGAAAACAGTTATTACATAAAAGGAATCGAATCTCCAGTAGACAAAGAGGCTTTGGCTTGCTTATACTACGATGCTCTGATTGCAAAGAATTATGATAATATTGAGAGAGGAATGAAGCTTAATGCATCGTCAAGAGATTATTACGACGAAAGCCAGGTAAAAGAGGTTAATAGCGTGTTTGCAAACTTTGGGGTTATAAGTAAGATCATTCCAGAGTCTACAGCAATCTTGCCTGAAAACATGCTTATTCGACCCAAGGGTGCTAAATATAAGGATTTTGTTATTAATTTAAGGGGATCTCAATGTGTGTTTAGCACTTTTGAGAGCTCTGTGGAAGACAAGCTTATAAAGATAGAAAACACCGGGAGCTCTGTCGTTTGCAACTTTTGTGACTTTGAAGTAGAAAGGATCATTTTTGAGCACTTGAAAGAAGTTCTAGGAAAGGAGAATAAAGACATTGGGTTCCTGCCTTACGATAAAAATGTCAAAAAGCATGAGTTTTATTGCGACATTCTGAAGCATGTAAATGCCTTGGCCAAGAGCCTGCAGTACAAAGACTATGTTCATACTTTCACCGACATTTTCTATTTCTCTGCAGAAAATAAGTCAAGACACACCTTTATTGGCGTTAAAGTAAACATGAATGATCTTGCTGCTAGAATCAAAACAGAATTTGAGGAAAAGATTGCAACAATCCAGCAGAAAATTGATGCTGAGTCGGCAGACTACAATTTTAGGCATATAACCACTGACATTCCTTATTTGGCTTCTTTGTTTGCTAATGTCAGTTATTTGCAAAGCTCATACATTGCCAAGGGCTTGAATTATGCTTTTGCCGGGCAATTTGAGCTTGTCGACGGAAGAATTGTTCGCAATGACTTTCCGATCCAGAATAAAAACTCCAAATATGCTACAATAAAGGATGAGATCAGGACCATGAGCAATCTCGACATTCTGGACAATATTGAGCCTAAAATTCACTCTTTCGAATATGTTTCCCAAAAAAGCAAGGATGATTTCAAAAGCAAATACGACTTGTCTGCCATTGATGTCAAAGCACTGGGCTATGGCCAAATCAAGGAAATTATCGACATTTTCTCTAAAATGGACAAAGACAATAGAAATTTCCAAGCTGTTGAGATAGTCAGGGCAAAGTCTATTTTAAACTTCAAAAATCTGTTAAAGGAAGCCAAAGAGCTGGTATCTGAGTCAGAAAGCCTTGATTTTACGGTTGAGTTAAAGAAAGCACTCGAAAACGCATTAGCATGGTTTGCAGAAAACAAGGAGAACAAAAGTATATCCTACATTGAATATGATTCTAAGTCATGCCGGCTAGACTCCTATATTAAATACCATAAGAAGCAGTTAGATAAGCTGAAGGTGCCAAAGATCCCAGAGGTTGAGAAACCTGGCGATCAGCAGGTCTTGGAAAACGATGAAGCTCAGGATAAAGAAAAGAAGGAGTTTGAAGACTTTATGCAAATGATACTCAAAGATATTGAGCCTGGGACAATGAACAAGAACCTTACAGAATCAATGTTTGAGCAGTACAAAAAAGTTTTCAAGAAGGGAGACAAGTCCTCTGTTCTTGAGGCACTTCAGAAGGAACTGGCCGAAAAAAGCAAGAAAAAAAGAAAGTCAAGGGATCGGAATAACAAGGATGATACCAACGAATCACCCAATTCTGAGGATTTTGACCTGCTGAATGATGAGCCATCGACCGCTGGTGCTGATCGTGCTTCCTCAAAACATGTTCGGAACGAAGAGGAAGAGAATGTCAAAACTGACGACAAGAAGATTGAAGTTTTATAATTAAATTTATTGGTCTTCTTTTTGAGATTGCTAATGGAACCTTGTTTTTTGTAAATTTTTTGCAGTAGGTTCTAGCAAAAAAGTAGTCAAACTTAAGACTAAGCAAAATTTTAATCAATTTTATATCTTTGTTTTTTTAATCAGTTTTGTCTTCATGTTTAATAACTGATTTTAGCAGAAAACAATTGTCTCTCAGCAGTCTGTAATCTTCTGAAATGCCGTGATTTAACTTTTCGTATAGGTTAGAAACAGTGATTTCATGGTAATAAACAATTCGATTGATAAAGTCAAAAAGCTTCAAATTCGTAGAATCTGCACTTGCATACATCATGATAAAATCAACGAGATCAGCAACATAATGTTTTGGGATGTATTTTACAATGAAATCGACATCGATGCATTGATCAACAACCTTTTTGACTAAATCAGAATCTCTAAGCTGCAAGGATGAAATCAGTGCTTTTAAATACTCCCCAGATCCAAGCATTGCTACAGCATATTCTGGTGTAGTTTCAATACTAAATTCTATTGGGTTGAAGACTTTATGATCGATTTCATACATCTTGACTCCCTCGCGTGATAAAACAAAAAACTTCTTTTCAAAAGAAACTATTTTAAGCACTTCGATGAACTTTGTCCTGTCAAACTCCGTTGTTTTCTCCCTAGAAAGCTTTGTTTTGTAGTTTTCCCATGACTTGTTTCTTGAAACCAGAATTTCTTGGGTCACAGAATTTTCCATCAAAGTTTTTTTGGCCTCAACTGAGTATTTTATAACTTTTATTTTGTTGGCCTGGCCACCACAAAAAATGTATTTTGAATTAAAGTCAAAGTGCTCAACACTCTTGGGCTTGCTGTACATTTCACTCCTGTTTCTGCCTTCCAGAACAATCCTGAAGGATGTTAGAAAATTTAGATCCAGGTCATACACAATCATTTCACTGCTTGTAGATACCATTATCTTGTCATTTCTTGCCATCATAGCTGTTGGAAGCTGTTCAAGAGACATTTCCACCGACAGCCCTGAGAAAATACTGTGCCTAACAAGAACCTGATTGATTTCTAAACTGTAGAGAAAGTCTTTGTGCCAAACAAGAGACAATATGGCTGATTTGACTTTTATGGTGTCTATCAGCCTGCTCTTTTGCAAATGTATGACATAGATAGAACTCAGATCAGAAACAAATAAAAAGCATCCGTCCTCTGACACTTGACTGCTGGAATAATAATGCAATTCTCTTTCCAAAGAAAATGATCTGTAGCAGGACTTGTCAGTTATGTTAAAGGCTGAAATATGGCCTGTTTTGTACACAGCAATGCAAGTGTTAGAAGTGATAAGGGTGTTCAGAATCACGCCAGTAGCTTTATCATCAAAAAGCTTGGCTATGCAATAATTGTCCTTGTAAATTCTGATATTTCTATCATCACAACCAGCACTTATAATATCCTTTCCACCACTGATTGATACAATCTTTGGCAGATCAATTCCAAGAGAAAAGGTTTCAGATTGGACATCAAAAATCCCCACAAAGTTCCTGGTCTTTACAGCCAATTGCAGCCCTTTCAAAGAGATCTCATTGGCTAAATAATCAATGTCAAACTTAAAGATCTCTTCCATGTCTTTCAGAACAATGATTGTCGAGCTCTTGCTTAACTCGAGTTTTTTAGGAACTTCTTTTTTATCTCCTGGCAAGAGAATCTGGTTTTCTGTGCCACTCGTGTCGGTGATTGGAACGCCAGTCAGTGCTATTGCCACGAAGTCACCGTAGGAAGATGAACAAAGAATTGTGCCCTCAAACTTCACATTCTTAAAGTCCACAGAAAGCTTGTCTTCATCAAGATCAATGAAGAGAACAGAGCCATTTTTGCACGAGACGATGCATCTGTTCTGATATAAGTGGAGTCCAGTCGGTGTAGAATCCAGAGACGCTATTATTTTTGAGCTGTTTTTTGAAATATCAAAAAGTCTTACGCTCAGGTCTTCCGAAGCCGTTATAATTCTATCAGAATCAACAATTTTAATGTATTTTATTGCCCTGTAATGGCCTACAATTCTGGAATGGATTTTGAACAATGTAAATTTATATTCTTTCGGGATGTTCCAAACTTCTAAAATGTTGTTTACGCCGATTACCAGGTAGTCGTCGTTGCAGTCGATCGCAGTTGCAGAGCGTTTCAAAGAACCAATGCAATGCTCAAAGTAGTTCAAATAAACTCTATTTTCAGTGACAATAAATACGTTATTGTTGTTGATGCAAAACAATCTGATTGTGCCGTCGCAAGAAGCAAGCATTTTAGATTTAGAATTCTCTATTCTGTAAACGTTTGTGCTAGACGAGAAATACAAGCTGTCTGCAAAGATTACTCCTCTTGACTCTGATTCAGTAGGAATAGCTCCTTTTAGAATAAATTCACTCATTCGTGCATAAAAAATTTTGTATTTTTAAAATGAGCATTTTAATTCTAAGTTTGACAAAGTAAAATAAATCACAATTACAAAATGCCTTATTTTTTATCCAACTGACTTTAGTCAATAAAATACAATCAACCAAATTAATAAACTAGTCAAAAGTTACGTGCATATTAACAATCCATTAATAGAGTTTACTTTATAACAAAATATTTCTAAATAGCATAAATTTATCATAAATTTGATGTTAAGAATTTATTCTTGGACTTCGACTATCGCTGCATCTTCCGGGACTAAGTCTGCTTTCTTAACGCAGACAACCTGAATGTGGCATGGGCTCTTGTTAAATGCATTCACTCTTCCATGGGCCCTAAAGCATCTTCCGTGAATTATGGGAGCCCTGTTGACAGAAACCATCTTAATTACCAAATCCTTCACATCCATGTTCTTATGAATTGCATTTGCTTTAACATTTTCCATGATCCTGATCATTGTTTGGCAGCTAGACACAGGCCATCTTCCCTTTGTGCAGGGATATTTCCCGTCAAAAGCACGGGCCTGAGGAGTAGCATGGACACCGTAGTGGTATCTTCGCATTGGAACACATTCCTTCTTGGCAATGACATTCTTCAGATACTGCACACATCCCTCGACAGTACGCCCACGCAAAGTAGAGCAGGTCTCCCTCGTCTTCTTAAAAGATACCTTCACGTTATGCAAGCTTGACTTAATGGCATTTGCTGGGTCTATAATGTCGCAATTGTATCGCTTTGGCATTGAAGGGGAATAAAATTTTTAGAAGAATAAAAAATTTGAAGACAGAAAAGTAAGAGTAAAACTAAGCTTAATTAGCCCAACATCAGTTTTACTGTAAGTTTAGTGTTTATTTAAATAACTCATTGATAAGTTAAGGGTTGTTTATAAGACAATATATATAGTTTACTATTTGCAATAAAAACAAATATTTTTATAAATAAACTAATTTTAAGCTTAAAGTTTATTTCAACGATCTTTTTATTTAGTTTAATCTTTTATGCTATTTCCAAAAAGCATTCTTTTTAACAGTAAAATTCAAAAAATTACAAGCTTTCTCTTCCTGAGAATACTTTGCCATACACAATTATTTTACACCTAATCTCTACTCTTTTTGGTCTTTTTCAAACTTAAATACTTTTTTAAATGTCCACATGGCTCTGCACATCGGGCAATTCTTGTTGTTCTGAAGCCACTCTTCTACACAATGGAGATGGAATACATGTGAGCACGCACCGATGCAGGGAACACAGTGCAGCGGATGGAGGCATTTGTGGCAGATGGTGTTGAATTCCTGCTGACAAATAAGGCAGGTTTCACCATTTACTTTCCACTTCCATCCATACTTCAAGAATATCTTGTTTACGACTATTTTATTTTCCATTCCCAGGGAGAACCGAAAATGTAAAATGAATAAAGTGCAACTATCTTGTAAAGTGTGTTTCTAGTTCATAGGATTCTTTTGTAAAGGATGTTTTGGCTACCCCAAATGTCGCACTTCATTCCTGAGAAATTTGAAGATAACCTAAGCATTGTTAACAAGATTGTATACCAACACAAGCAGACAAAATACAAGCCGATTGAAGGAACAACTATGGGAAGCATAATTCATAATCTCTCTTCCTTTTCTGAGGAGGTTGACGTCTTAAAAGTGATTTTAAAGTCTAAAAAAGAAGACGTAGAAATTTTGAAGGATAAATTAGAAGAGATAATGTACAAAGATGGCAATGTTTGAGGAACTTGTTACAAATGATTAACTTTTACATGGTTGTTTATTGTCAATCCTAGTTTATGCTTGATATCAGCCATGTTTTCGTTCTTAGAGTTTATGCAATACTTCTGCAGGAAACATCTACAAACGAGCAGATTGAATAAAGATCAGTTAAAATTAATTTTAATGTTAATCTATAAAATTTTTGTAAAGTTCATCTGTAATAAAATTTGTTAATAAGATTTAACATTTTATGCAAACGCAGATGTTAATTTCACCAGCTGAAAAAAACATATTTGAAGTAGCATTTTAAAAAAGCAGGTATGCTGCAAAACTTGTCACAAACATTCCATTGTAGAACAAAGCAGTTTATTTTAATTAGACTTTCTCAATATGGGTCCATCAGGCAGATCATCAATAATAAATCCAAAGTCTCTTAGCTTCTCTCTTGCCTCGTCACACAGCTTGAAATAGTCCTTTGCCTCGTTCTTGGCCTTTAAGGAAATCTTTATTTTGTTCCTGAAATCTGCCAGAAGCTGAGCTATTTCCTCTCCTTTTCCATCTTCCTGTTTGCTTCCAGCCCAGACTATCCCAAATACACCAGAGATTCTCTTAATAAAATTTAATATTCCGCTGAGAATGTCTGTATGAATAATCTTGATGTCATTGTTCACCTCTGAAATCAGTGACAGCATAAGACTCAAGGCTTTGGGTGTGTCAATGTTGTTTTTAAAAGCCTCATCAATCGAAGATTTTGTTTCATCCAACAGCACAAAGTATTTCCTATCTAGCGCATTCATTGACCTTACGTCGTTCCTCCTAACAAGTGACTCAGCATTAGAAATAAAGTTTGAAAGCTTTTTTAGAATGGCGCCCGCCTCTTTCAGCTGATCAGCGTCATAATTCATGTCTTTGTTCCAGAAATGCTGGATAAAAAGAATCCGCAAATGGTTAGCAGAGGACAATCCCAGAATGTCCTTGATTGTGAGAAAGTTTTTCAGGCTTTTTGACATCTTCAGGCCATTTATATTCAGGTGGCCAGTGTGCAGAAAGTACTGTCCCCATGGCGATCCAAAGTATCCTTGGCACTGGGCAACCTCATTCTCGTGGTGCGGGAATGCCAGATCTATCCCGCCTGCATGAATATCCAGCTTATCTCCCAGGACTTCAGTAGACATGACAGAGCATTCTATGTGCCATCCTGGTCTGCCATGTCCCCATGGGCTTGCGTATGATGGATCTCCGTCCTTTGAGGCTTTCCATAAAACAAAATCTTCCCTACTGTTTTTCTCTTCTGTCTCTGCATTCGTCTCTAGCTTGGTAAATGATCGGAAAATATTGTAAGAAAAGCTTTCTCGATACACTTTCAAGTTGAAATAGACAGAGCCATTGCTCTCGTAGGTTAGCCCTTTCTCCTCAAGCTTCTCAATGAATCTTACTATTTCTGGCACATATTCAGTAACTCTGGTTATGAAATCGGGTCTAAGGACATTTAGCTTATCCATCTCATCAAAGAACTCTTTCTCATAAATTGCACCAAGCTCCTCGCACGATATGTTTTTCTCTGCTGCTCTCTTAATAATCTTGTCGTCAATATTAGTTATGTTCATTACAAATGTAAGATCGTACTTGAAATAATCAGAGAGTATTCTTCTGATTATGTCAAAGGATATGTAAGTCCTGGCATGGCCTATGTGAGGAGAGTCATAGACTGTCGGCCCGCAGATGTATATTCTGATCTTGTTCTTCTCAATGGGCTGGAATACTTCAATCTTCTTTGTTATTGAATTGTAAAGACGCAGTTCTGACATGAGGCTAAAATTTATTGATAAAAAAATACCAACAAAGGAATCAAATATTAAATCTAAAATAGCCTAAATAAACATACAGAACAAACTGAATTAATAATAAATATTAAATACATGTCAGTTAATGCAAATGAAATTTACAAAAGAAACAGAGATTTACAAGCATCATTATAAACAAAATGAGAGACAAAAACAATACTATTTAGCCGATACATTGCAATAGAGATTTAAGAACTAGATTATGCTACGAGAAATAATTTATTTAGCTCCTCTTCCAGACAACTTCTTAGGTCTTAGGTTTGAACTATGTCCACAGCGCTTGCTCCTACAGACTTTCGCAAGAATCGCATTTCTACGGTAACAGTCTCTGCATATTTTAATCTTGATATAATCTAATGCAAGAGCCTTGTCTTCTTGTGTAATGTCCTTGGCTCCGCCCAATACTGGAACAGAGGCTGTAACAATAGCATTGTTGTGTAGCACAGAGGACACAAGCATTGAAGACTCGTATGGGAATTTGAAAAGCCCACTGGCGCAAACCTGCTGCTCCAGCCCACCAAAGGTTGTACTCTCATCTACCAAAAAGGCTCTAAGCTTGTCGCTTGATCGAACGAAAATTTGCATTTATGGGCAGACTAAAATTTTTAAAAATTGAAAGAAGAAAGAGGAATAAAAAACATCTTTCAAGATAATTCTAACATATTTATAACTAGCAATTAATAGCTCAAATACAGTATAAAGCAAAAGGGACATACTGTAAACATTTAATTTGATGGGTAAAAATTTATTAATAATATTTAACATTATACTCTTTTTTGCAATTTTACGGCAAATTTATCATTATAAGTTTAAAATGCCCAAACTATACTTGGTGTCTATAAAACAAACGATGCTTCTAAGACTGTGATGGTAAATATAGATAAGCTGATTTAGCGCTAAACATTTTTATTTGTTTAATTTTTGTTTTATTTTTTAACCTTGGGATTGACGTTAGCAAAGAAATAGTCATTTAATACAAAAAAGTACCAAGCTAAGATTTGATAAATTTAAAATAGATAAAAAGATAATTTAATTTCTCACCTTCTTTCGAGATTAGCTATTTCAGAATCAAAATTAGGAAATATCACGTTGTACTCTGGGAGTATGTTTTGAATAACTTCTTTGGCTCTTTCTCTTCTACCTGCTACTTGTGCTTTGTCAAGGTAGTGCAGAGAGAACAAATAAGAAGTCAGAGACTGAAAATCGGCAATTGTCTCTTGGCCAGCTTTATGCTTGTTGTAAGCTTCTTGTAGGGATCCTATCAAAATTAGGTACTCAGGCAATGTGCACAGATCAGTGACATTGCACAAGCAGATTTTAGAGATGAAAATCAGGATAAAAACAGACTTGAGCTTAATGTCTGCAAGGTCCTTTATCTGATTTTTAGTGTCTGTGTCCATCAAGCATGCCAGAATGTTCTTGGGATAGCCATTGTCATACATAAAAAAGTCAAAACGTGCGGTCACTCCACCTGAACGTTTTAATTTTACGTTTTTACCAACTTTAAAAAGAAATCTCTCAAAAAGTATGCTTCTGTTGAATTCCAAAGTCTTGCTGTTGTAGTCCTCACACAGTCTTTTGTATGCAGGATTGTCACCAAACTCTTCATTGATTATCAG
>Ga0308169_10003061_pt1 | contig 16684 bp, 14 predicted proteins | sample PhyBR1_2_FD_202139 | JGI IMG/M metagenome (GOLD analysis project Ga0308169, IMG submission 202139) | Phyllosphere microbial communities from UC Gill Tract Community Farm, Albany, California, United States - DLSLSB.R1 | ecosystem: Host-associated > Plants > Phyllosphere > Unclassified | place... | reverse complement strand
GGTCGGGTCCGAGTAGTACAGGAGGTGGCGGCGGGCGACCGGGTCGGCCTTGCCTGGGAGCGGGCGGCCCTTGAGGAGGAACGACTCGGGGCGGATGAGGGCGCGCTGTGAGGGGGTGCGAGGGAGGGGCGGGGTGAGGCGAGGGGGGAGAGGGGGTGAGAGGGAGAGGGAGGGAGAGGGAGAGGCGGAAGGTGGGAGAAAGGAGGGGAAGAGGAGGGAGGAGGGGCGGGGGGAGGGGTCAGCCGAGCAGCTCGAGCAGGAGGAACAGGAGACCGAGGAGAGGAGAGTCAACGCACAAGCGTTAACCGGTTCTCGTACCGCGCAATGAGCGTCCCTCCCAGCTTCTCGACCGCCCGGATCGCCTCCCCGCTCGCCTTGCTGACCGTGATCTGCACCCCGGGCGTCGCCCAGTGCTCCTTGCCGTCCCCGAGGAGCTTTACGCCGTCGTGCACGCCATGCACGCACCGGGTCGCGTACAGCTCGCGCATCGTGATCGGGCGCGAGGGGTCGATCAGGCCGCGCGAGATCCAGTGCTGCAGGCGCTCGAGGTTGAGGGGCACGAGCGACTCCTTGTTGCTGCGGGCGGGGCGAGCGAGAGGGGTGCCATCAGCTTTGGGCTCGGGGCTCGGGGCCTTGGGGGGCGCAGAGGGAGGAGGACGCACGGGTTGGTGAAGCCGCGCTTGGGGAAGGCGCGAGTGAGGGGCGTCTGTCCGCCCTCGAAGCCCGACTTGAGCTTGCTGTTGCCGCTGCGGGCGCCCTGGCCCTTGTGGCCCCTGCCCGAGGTGCCGCCGCGGCCCGAGCCGATACCGCGACCGATGCGCTTGCGCTGCAGGGAGAGGTGGGGGGTGGGTGAGCGGGAGAGGGAGATGAGGAGCAGGGAGGGAAGGGGGAGGAGGGAGAGGGACGCACGTTCGAGGACGAGCCCGGGTGGGGGGTGAGGTTGCCGAGGTGGGTCGCCTCTGATGCGTAGGTGCGCGCGGTGGCCGGCTGGAACGAGGTGGAGGGCGACGGGCGGCGAGAAGTTGCGGCGAGGACGAGGAAGGGAGAGGCGGGGCGGGACGACGAGGCGAGGGGCGGTGCGGCGAGGGTGAGGCGCTGGAACGAGCGTGCGAGCGACATGGCTGCGCTGCAGAGTGAGGCTCTGGTCCAGAGGGAGAGCTGATCGAGGCGGACGACGACGAGGAGCGGCTCGGCTCGCGATGAACGCGCCTCTCTCGCCTCGAGACGACGACGACGACGACCGCCATGGGAGCTCAGGGATCAAAGCCAGACCACGAGGCAACGCCCGACAACTCGGACCAGTCCTTCTTCGCTCAGCGCAGCCAACCCGTCAACGTGCGTCCCTCCTCCTCCCTCTCCCTCTCCTCCCCTCTCGCCGACCTCACCCTCATCCTCACCGCACAACCCCGCCCTGACCCGCTCGACCCGACCGACGCACCCAGTTCTCCGAGTCCCTCATCAACCACCTCCAGTCCCAGTCCACCCCGTCCTCGGCCGTCCCCGCCTCGCGCCAGCAGGCCCTCGACTCGCACATCCAGCAGCGCCTCGCCCACGAGCTCGACCGCCTCCGCCAGGACGAGCAGCACGTCCGCGACGAGATCAACCGCGCCCTCGAGAAGGAGAACCTCGACCGCGAGCGCGGCGCGTCGGGCTCCCAGGGCGACGACGCCAAGGCGCTCCCCCACTCGGCGTCGCTCCTGCACGACCTCGGCGAGCTCGAGAAGCGCGCTCAGGCTGTGCGCAAGGAGCGCGCGCAGACGGACGAGTGGCGTCGCGTCGACGTCGGCAAGGAGGAGCTCGCAAAGTGCTTCAGGTGCGTCTCTCCTCCTCCCTCCCTTCCTTTCTCTCCCTCGTCGTCCTTCTTGAGCTGACTCGGGCCGCTCGCCGCTCACAGGGACAACAAGGCGACGCCGCTCGAGTGCCGCGACAAGGTCGAGGCCTTCAAGCACGCCGTCGCCGGCGTCGAGTCGGTGCGTCTCCCCCTCTCTCCTCCCGGCTCCCTCTCTTTCCTCCTCGCTCGAGCCCGACTGACTCCTGCTCCCTTCGCCGCCCGCAGTCCTTCTTCCAGACCATGAAGTCGTCCTAGACCCTCTCATACCCGCTCGCCCTCCTCTCCTCGCCGTGTAGACACCCTCCTCTCCTCGCGCGCGTGCAACTCGAGAACCTGCTGTGCTGTACCTCTCTCTCTCGCTCTCTTTGTTCTCTCTCTCTCTCTCTCTTTCTCGCTCGCTCGCCCGCTCGCCCAGAGAGCACGTATCGTTCCCTCGTTGCACTGCGCAGTCAGGAGAGCTAGTCGAGCTTGGCAAACTCGTCCGTCGCCTCGACGAGCGCGCGCTCGATGCCCGCCTCGCCCGCCGAGTGCCCTGCGTCGCCGACCATCGTCTGCGCGCGAGCGAGCGAGAGCGAGAGCGAGCGTCAGTCGCGCTCAGCTTCGAGAGAAAGAGAAAGAAGGAGAGAGGAGGGAGGGAGGGAGAGAAGGGGAGCGAGCGCGACGCACAAACTTGGCCTCGGGCCACGCGCGGTGCAGGTCCCACGCCGTCTTGGCCGGGCACACGACGTCGTACCGGCTGCGAGCGGGCGGGGCTCGGGCCGTCAGCACCATCTCGAGCGCGCGGCGCGCCGGGTCGTCGAGGTCGCTCTTCCTCTTCTTCGAGGGCGTCGCAGAGGGAGAGAGACGAAGAAGAAGAGGAACTAGACGCACCCCTGCACGATCCTCGCCGGGATGTGCCTGATCCGCTCAATCTGCGCCTCCTCGAGCAGCCACCCGTCGCGCTCAAAGAAGCCCCGGTTGACAAAGTAGTGCGCCTCGATGCGCGCAAACGCGTCGGCGAACGCCGGGTCGTCGGCGCGCGACAGGTACGACGGGTCGACCGCGAGGCGCGAGGTCGCCATCTCCCAGCGGGACCAGGCGCGGCCGGCGCGGGCGCGCTCGGCGTCGTCGGACGAGGTGAGGCGCTTGCTGCGCGCGGGCGAGAGGGGTCGACATCAGCGGTGCGAGCGGGCGCGAGGGAGGGTGGTAGGGCGAGAGGGTGGGAGGATGGGCGAGAGGGAGGGAGGAGAAGGGAGGAGGGACGCACTAGTACGCCTGAATCATGTCGCCGCGCTCGTTCTCGGGGATCGGCGCGAGGAACTCCTCCCAGTGGTCCGGGAAGAGGAAAGACGTGCCCGGACCCTGGTAGAAGAAGGCGAGCTCCTCGCGGCGGAGCTGCGGGCGGCGGTGGATGAGGGTCAGCGAGGGAGCACGGCGAGGGAGGGCGGCGAGGGAGCACGGCTCGGTTGCCGAGGACACGTCGAGGGTGTGGACAGAGAGAGATGGACGCACGGTAAAGATGCCGCGCAGCGTGAGCGACTTGACCCGCTCCGGGTGCGTCTGGGCGTACGCGAGCGAGAGCGTGCTTCCCCAGCTCCCGCCAAACACGTGCCACTTGTCGACCTTGACATGCTCGCGCACCTTCTCAAAGTCGGCGACGAGCGCCCACGTGTCGTTGTCCTTGAGCTCGGCGGCGGGCAGCGAGTCGCCCGAGCCGCGCTGGTCGACGAGGATGATGTGGTACAGGTCCGGGTTGAAGCGCTGGGCGTCCTTGGGGTCGCAGCCGCCGCCGGGACCGCCGTGGACGAAGAGGACGGGCTTGCCCTGCGAGGGAGAGAGAGGAGGGTCAGCGCGAGCGAGGCCCGGGGGAGGAGCGCGGCGCGGGACAAGTAGGGCAGGGACGCAACGCCTTCTTTGCCGAACTGCTTGACGCTGATCTTGTGTAGGGCTGAAACGGGCAAGAGCTCCGTCTTGAAGGGCTGCGAGGAGAGCGGGAAGGAATCAGTCGGGGCCTGGTGGGGGAGGAGGAGAAGGGGTGCGCGAGAGAGGGCTGACCTTGATGGGCGGGTACAGGGACATCTTGCGGCGGTAATGCAGCAGGCTCGTGGTGCTCTGGTGGGAACGGCGGAGCTGAGAGAGCATTAGGAGCGGCGTCGTCCTCCTCCCCTCGTCGCACCACGAGGTCGCCTCAACCACCGCCGCCTCACCTCGTCTGCGAGCTTGTGCGGCTGCCTGGTTTGCTCTGTGGCTGGTCTCAAGCTGCTTAGCGAGCTCTGCAGGTGCGCCCTCGTCTCCTCCTCTCCGCCCCCTTGGTCCACCCTTCGCTCGAACTGATGAGCCCTTTGTGCTCGCAGCAATGCCCTCGGCGACCCGTGCGTAGCTCCACGGTGTCCAGCAAAGCTACCTTCACATACTACGCCCCTTCCTCCCTCGCTACACCGTTGCGTCGGGGCCTATCTCGCCGCCAGCGCCGCGAGCGAGCCGGGCGGCCTCGTTCGCTCGCTCGCCGTCCTCTCGTGCCTCAGCTTCCTCGAGGCGGGCTCGAGCTACATGAGAGAGGCAACTGTTCTCTCTGGTCGGCCGCTCTGCGTCGCGCTCTGCTCGCCTGCTCTCGCTCGCCTCCTTGGACCCGCCGATCGGTGCGCGCCGGACACACCTCCGTCCGCGCCACTTGACCCCTGTCCACCTCTGCGTCTGCCGATCCCATGCCGTCCGCAGAGCTCCGCGGTGTTTCCGGTGTCGGCTCGGGCGCACACTTTCCTCGTCCGCCGCTCTCTCGCTTCGCTCACGGGCTCTCTCTTCGCTCGCCCAACGTTTTTGCTCGCCATGCCGGGCCAGGGCACGGTTACTGCGCTCGATGCTTTCGGCGTCGGGCTCATGGCGGCCGTCCTCGCGCGCAGGAGCGAGCACCGGAACCAGACGGCGCTGCCGCGCTTCGCCTTCGACGGTCCGTTCCTTCTCCTTGCTGGCCTGCCCGAGGGTTCTGACTTACTCGTCGACCTCGTCTCGCAGGCATGCTCGGCCTCGTCGCACGGTACCTCGACCTCGTCGCGCACCACTCAGATGGCGAGCGCCAAATCCGGGTTCCCTCGGCCCACCTCCTCACCGACGCTCTCCTCTACCCTTCTTCTGTACCGATCGAGATCCGTTTCGAGGCCGACGGCGACTACCACGAGACGCGCAAGGACGGCCTGCGACTCCTCGACGACCTCGTCGGCGGCAGCGAGGAGCAGGATGAGGAGGCCCGTGCGTCCCTTCCTCTCTTCCTCTGCGTCCTAGGTCTGTTTCTTTGGCAGCTCGTCCTGATTCTCCGACCTCGACAGTCTCGGAGAAGGTCTACCGCTACCGCCACATCCTCGAGGAGAAGCAGCGCGTCGCCTCGGACCGTGGCCGGCCGTTCCTATTTCAACTCATACCGACTGCAGCCCTTCACCGCTTCGCGTCGCCCTTTATCTTCGTCGACGTGAGCACCCAGAGTGCGCGCAACCTCCCGCAGCACGACCTGCACCTGTCGGACTTCCTCGTCGGCGAACTGCGCGAGCTCGGCCTGCCCGCGCTTACCGTCGGCGTCCTCGACCCGACCTCGATTGCCTTCTGGGCTCTCGAGCACGTCGCGTCGAGCCGCAACGCGCAGTTCCACCTCCTCTTCCTCCTGCGCATCGTCTTTGCCTTCGAGGCCGAGTTCTCCGAGCGCGGCATCGGCGAGGAGTGGCTCTCGCCGGCGGCGTGGTACGCCTGCCTCGCGACGCTCTCGCCCGAGCAGGTGCGCGTCCTCCAGAAGGGTGTCGCGGCGGTGCGCAGGACCAAGGTCGTCGAGGCGGTCGCCGAGTGGGAGGCGACCATGCGCGGGCGCCCGGTCGACCCGCTCAAGGAACGCTACGCCGACGCGCTCGCCCTGTTCGCCACGATCGTCAGCGTGCGTCCCTCGCCTTCCTCTCCGCCTCGATCTCACTGTTCCTTCTCATTGATATCGACCCTCCTTGCAGCGCACGACCGTCTACGCCAAGTCGCTCGGCGAGGGCGGCATTGACCTCGAGCAGGCGCACCTCGTGCGTCTCCTTCTCCCATCTTTCGCGCCGCACCTAGCCCTTCCTGACCTATTTCTCTACCTGCGCGCAGTACCCGTTCTTCTCGTCGACGCCTCGCCGCTCGGCGCCCTCGTCGAACACGATGAGGAACGTCGAGACGTACCGCGAGCGCGTGCACGCCCGTCACATTTCGGTGCGTCCTTTTCCTCTAGCCGTCACAGTGCTTGTCGAGCCGATGCAGAGACGTTCGGGCTGACTCTCTCCCTCCTGCAGACCGTCCCCGAGGAGCTCGACTCGGCGCGCAGCAGCGTGCACGGACCTCACCCGGGCGTCAGGCTGCAGGTTGAGCCCGTGCGTCCTCCGCCTCGTCTCGCCTGCCTCCCTGTACGAAGCTGACGCTCATCCTTCGCCTGCAGAACGCTCTCACGCGCAAGAAGTCGGCTGAGGAGTCCGACGCGTACGAGGCGCCCAGCGCGCTCGACATCGACCTCCCTTCGTCCGACGCAGGCTCGCCCGTCGCTTCGCGCCGCCCTTCCGCTGCGGTGCGTTCTCCTCTGCATCTGACCATCGTCGAGGTGCACGTACTGAAGCTGCTACGTCGACCGCAGGCCTCGCCGTACGAGCCCGCCTCGCGCCGGCCTTCTCACGCCTCGGTCCGTCCTGTCGCTCTCTGACATCCTTAGCAACGCACCGTCGCTGACTCTAACACCCTCCGCGCTCGCTCGCAGTCTTCTCGCGGCGACGCACCCGAGGTGCGTCTCCTCAACGCGCAGCTCGTCCCCTCGTCCGTCCCGCACTGACCCTCCCTTTCGCTCTTGCCCGGCGCAGTCGCCGACCAACTTCTTCGACCCGAGCCGCACGGGCGACTTTTGGCCGACGAGCGACGAGCTGCGACAGTCGTCGCCCGAGGTCTCGCCGCGCCAGGTGCGCAAGACGAGGTCGCAGCGCGTGCTCAACTTGAGTGAAGGAGCAGAGGGAGGAGGGTCCGAAGTAGAGAGGCGCGGGTGTGAGCTGCAAGTGATATCGTGATCGAGCTACTCGACGAGCCTATCGTGCGAGAGCTCGAAGAGGGACGAGCGAGCCAACTCGAGCGACCTTCTCAAGTTGCCCGACCTCGACTTCCTCTCGCTCGGCTGCTCTCGAGAGACGCTTTCAGCTCAGCTCGAACAACGTGCAGCGCACAGCGCAATAGTGTCCATCTTCCTCGTCTACAACGCGTACCACACCGCGACGCCGAGCCAGCACACGACGGCTGGCCACGCCACCTCGCCCGTCTCGCTCACCGCCTCTGCGAGCGCCTGCCCTCCGCGGCCCGCCCAGCCCTGCCCGCCCGACATGCGCACGAACGGCGCCGCGCCCTTGCGCCACGCCGAGCGCAGCGCGCGGTACGCCGGGCGCAGCGCGGCGCGCAGCGGCGTGTTGCTCGCGAGGCGCTCGACGAGCCGGGCGGGGACGCGCGCGAGGCGCGCCGAGAGCGAGTTGGGCGAACCGGTGCCGAGGCGGTGGGACGACGACGATGAGAGCGAGATGCTGCCCTGCGGCGACGAGCCTCGGCCGTCGGCGCCGCCCTCCCACAGCCAGACGCGGCTCACGCGCCGCACGTGCCCTCCCGGGCTCCTCCTCGCCGCGCCCCTCTCATGCGCCAGCGGCAAGCCCGCCCCTGCGCCTCCTCGCGCAGCCGCCTCGCGCTTCTCCTCCTCTTCGAGCAGCTCGAGCTCGTCCTCGTCGTCGCTCGGCCCGCCCGCCGCGCCGCCGCCGAGGAGCCCGAACCCGACCGCGTCGAGGTGCGCCGTCCCGCCGAGCAGGCCCGGGAACTGGGCCTCGACGTCCTCGGCGTCGGCGTCCTCCTCTGCCGCTGCGCCCGCGCCGGCGCGCCGCCCGCGGCCCGCACCAACGCCGAGCAGCGTCGCGCTCAGCGAGCGCTTGTGGCGGTGCCCAGCTCCTCCTCCTGCGCCGTTCGCGCCGCCGCCGCTGCGCGGCGTGCTGCCGTTCGCGCGCGCGACGGCCGAGCGGCGCGCGTGCCTGCGGCGCGAGAGGGCCGAGCGGACGACGAGGGCGAGTTTCGGGACGAGGAAGAAGGCGAGGACCGAGAGGGCAAGCGGGAGGTACACGTGGAGGTAGGTCGCGATGGCGTCGGGGAGGAGGCAGTTGCTCTGCGTGTAGGTGAACGAGACGGGCGGGTCGTCCTCGAGCTCGAGCTCGTCGGCGTCGGCCTGGGCGAGCGCGGCCGAGGCGGAGGCGGTGCCGGCGGGCGGGAGCGGGCCGTACAGCGACAGGAGGTGGTAGCCCGGCCTGCGGACGCCCATGGCCATGCTGAACGCCTTGACGGTCGTCTCGGTGACGGGCGTCACGCCGTCGAGCGGGCTCGAGACGCCCTCGTGCCGCACGACGCAGTAGTCGTGGTCGTCGCCCGAGTAGATGAGCGACGGCCGCACCGTGCGCAGGAGGTACTGCGACGCGCGCGAGTCGACCTCGTTCTGGTAGTTGCGCCCGGCGCCTTGGTGGATCGGCCGGCTGTGCTCGCGCGAGCGGCCGCACGACGTGCCCTCGGGGCGGTACAGCGGGATGTGCGTGAGCAGGATCCGAGGCGCCGTGACGGGACCTGTAGGAGAGTGCGAGTCAGTGAGCCGTCCAACTACGCGGAAGCGAGGTCGCCCGAGAAGGGGCGGCCCAGCCAGGTAGAGCAGGAGGAACGCACCTCGACCGAGCTCCTCGAGCCAGCGCTTCATGTCGCCATACTGCCCACCGCCGTCCGTGTCCCAGAACTCGTCCTCGAGGAGCGCCATCGAGTCGATCCAGGCCACCTCCCACCCGTTCCACTCCCTGAGCCCCCACGTCGGGCCAAACGCCTCGCGGAAGCGCTCGCGGCCGTACGCGGCGAGCGAGGTCGACGAGCGGTGCAGGCCGAGGTCGTGGTTGCCCGGGACGATGATCGAGGGGATGGGCGGGACGAGGGACGAGGATGAGGCGGCGCGCGAGGAGAGGGTCGAGAAGGATGAGGTCGAGGCACGAGGGAGGGGAAAGAGGAGGTGGAAGCGGTGGACGAGCGAGGCGTACCTGCAGGGTGACCAAGAGAGAGGGAGAGAGGGAGGAGCGTCAGCGAGGACGAGAGGAGAGAGAGAGCCAGTCGCAGGGAAGCGGACGCACTCTCGCTGGTCGACCGTGTCGACGCCCGAGTCGAGCAGGTCGCCGAGCCACACGACGGCGTCGACGCCCGTGCCGCCTTTGCCCCTGCTCAAGCGCGTGACGACGGTCCACGCCTTGCGGGCGTAGGCGTCCGAGATGCGCACGCCGAGCCAGCGCAGGGCCCAGTTGCGGCCCGAGTAGCTCTTCATGTCGAGGAGCTGCGGGTCGGCGACGACGAGGACGTGGAAGGGCGCGCCGCGGCGGTCGCCCCGGGCGAGGGCGTCGCGCCAGCGCGAGTCGACGGTCCAGCCGCCCGAGGTCGAGGTCGAGGGTGCGCCCGACGAGCCGGTGCCGAGGGCGAGGGTGCCGTCCCAGACGCGGCCTTTTGTCGAGGGCGTGTCGTCGAAGCCGCAGGTGTACGATGCGGCGAAGCGGAACGAGAGGTGCTCGGACCACAGGACGACGAGGACGACGAGGGCGCGGACGAGGGCGAGGACGAGGGGCGGGAGGGGCGCGGTGAGGGTGGTGCGCCGTCGTCGCGGGACCGAGGCGAGCGAGGGCTTGCGGATGACGGGCGACGACACGACCCTGTGGGTGTCGCAGGGTCAGCTGTGCGCTCGCTGGAGGTGCGCGACGAGCGTGGAGCTCCTCGAGAGGTGGGAGGGGGAGGAGGGAGCGACGGCGAGCTGGCGGGCGCACCTATTCATGATGGGCACAGGTCCTTGATGCTGTCTCGATCTAGCAGAGTCTAGTACGGCGCGAGGTGGGCTTGAAGGAGCGACGAGGGGTTGGACGAGGCCGGAGGCGATGAGGGCGGAGGCGGTGACCGGCTCGCCGAGGTTGCGGGGTGGGCGCTTGAGGTCCTAGTAGAGCGGGAGAGAGGACTGGTACCAGCCAGGGTGCCGCCCGAGCGTGTCGCTGTGAGCGGGATGGAGCAGCCAGAGCCTCGGGTCGTCGGCCGTGACCTCTCAGCCTCTCGCACCACTCTGCACCGCTAGATCCGGCCGTTCAGCTGCCGAGCACACTCTTACAGCCTCTCTAGACCGACACAGCCAAGCGCAACTCGCCCCGTCGTCTCGCCACCACCGTCTCCTCCTCGATCGGCACCACCGCCCAACCTCTCCCTCCCTCCCCGCCGGCCGACCAGCACGCCATGGCCGACCCCTCCTCGTCTCCCCTCCTCGGCACCGCCTTCCTTCTCTCGCAGTCCCAAGCCTCGTCCTCGACCCAGCACCACATCCCCATCACGCCCTCGCTCTGCGCCGACTATACCTCGTTCCGCCGCGCCCTCGACCAGTCGCGCCGCGTCTCGGACGACCCCGTCACCGTGCGCCTGAACCGCGCCGCCGCTCTCGGCGGCGGCGCCGTCTCGGGCCGCGGTGCGCGCGAGATGGGCCCGCGCGAGTGCGACGACGTGTGGCGCGAGCTGACGGGGCGGTGGAGCGAGCGCGGCGAGGTCATCTCGTACTGCGACCGCGCGCTCGCTGAAGCGGCGGCGCAGGGCAAGCAGGTCGCGAGGGCGTCGGACGAGGTGAGGGACCTGAGTGCGGACTGGAAGGAGCGCGGGAGGGGACTGCAGGATGAGCGCGAGGCTCAGGCGCGCCTGGTTCCTCCTGTCTGCTGGCGGTTGAGGCTCGAGCGCTTCGAGCTGACGCCGGTCCCTCCTCTTCCTCCCTCCCTCTCCCTCCTCCTCGTCCTCTCCCTCCTCCTCGGCCTCTCCCTCCTCGCCCTATCCTCTACGCCCCTTTCTCCACCACGCGTCCTCCACTCTCTTTCGCTCGCCCGCTGCGGCACTCACAGCGCTCCCGCCTCTCGACCGAGCTCTCGATCGAGTCCATCATCCGCGCGCGCTCGATCGCCCTCTTCCGCTCGCGGTGCCCGTCCCACCCGATGGACAGCCCGCCCGCGCCCGCGCTGCCGAGGCTGCTCGGCGCCGAGGAGGAGGAGGAGGAGCGCAGGAAGAGGAGGGGACGGGACGAGCGCGGGAGGGTGAGGTGGACCTGAAGGGGTGCGAGGGCGGGCGGCGAGGGCGAGGGCGGCGCGCGAGCAGCGCGAGGTAGAGCGTGAGTATGGGCGAGGGCTCGTAGATGATGAGCAGGGCGTCTCGGCAAGCCGCTCGCGCTGTCGAGGTAGACCGGCTCGAGCGACCTCCGCAAACGAGCACTTCACCTCTCTCTTCTGTCCTCTCGAGCGAGAGCCGGTCGAGGAAAGCTGAGAGTAAAACGCACTGCGTGACAACAAAGGCTATGCACAGCTTGACCGAGTCGAAGCGCTCCTCGTCGGCGTAACGATCCCCTCGACCTCATCCTCACCGAGCGTCGCCGCCGGCATGCGCGCCCGCCTGCTCGTCCGACTGCTTCAACGGCCCGCCTCGCTCGCCGCGCATGTGCGACTCTGTGAGCACTCGGCAAGCGGGCCGACGAGCGGGCTCGAGGTCGACGAGGACAAGAGAGAGACGAGCTCCTCAGCTCGCCGCGAGGCAGCACCTCATTGCGACTGTGAGAGCTTGCGAGTCGTTAGAGGGCCTCTCTGAAGCTATCTTGAGGCGCTAAAAGCGATCGTCTATGCAAGAAGGCGTCTACCGCAAGCCGCCGTCGCGCGAAATCAGCTCGAGCATCGTCTGCACCGCTGGCGATACCGGACCTGCAAGCGTGCGAGCGACCGTCAGCGAGGGCAACGCATCATAAGACTGAGAGAGAGGGACGCACCGCCAAAGCCAGGCTCCTCGAGCTCCGCCTCGAGCTCACCGTCGAACAGCTTGCGCAGGCCGTTGACGAGAACGCCGATCCTCGGCCACGCGCGCAGGTGGACCCACTGCTCCTGCTTGGCGCCGAGGTGCACCGTCACGCCGCGGTCGAGCTCCATCGAGATGCGGCCCGACGAGAAGAGGAGGAGCGCGTAGAGCGGGACCTGCGCGTGCGAGGAGACAGGCGTGAGCGCGCGCTCGAGAGCGCAACGACGGCGTGATAGGGCGAGAGAGTCGACAGCGCACCTCGTTGGCATCGCGCAGGAAGGGCTTGGTCGTGACCTGCTTGTTGAAGAACGTGATGAACGGCGAGGCGAACTTGTTCTCCTCGAACAGGAGCGACCCGGGGTGGAGGAAGACACGGCCTGCGCGGTCGAGGCGAGAGTCAGCGCCGCAGCAAGTCGAGTCGGTCCATGAGAGGCGAAAGAGAGAGGGCGGGCGCACCTTCAGGCTCGAAGAACTTGACCTCGCGGCTCTCGCGCTCGCGCTCGATCGCGCCCGAGATGCCCTTGTCGAACACGGCCTTCGGCAGCTTGACGCGCACGAGCCTCGCCGTGCCGGCAAAGATGATGGCCTTGAGCAGGTTCTCGTTGTCGCTGTTGGTGTTGAACGCGGCGTCGTCCGGCCGCACTCGGAGCGGGACGAAGCCGACCGACGACAGCGCCGAGAGGTAGTCGGTGCGGAGCGACAGGACGTCGCGGAAGGTCGACGACGAGATGAAGTTCTGCAGGGAGCGTCGAGGCGTCAAGGTCGAGCGAAGAGGGAAAGGTGAGAGGGAGATGGGGACGCACGTCCTGGGTAAAGTTGCGCAGGGCGGCGTTGCCATCCTTGCGCACCGACATGCACGTCTCGAACGCCTTTGCGTCGCTCAAGAGGTCCGACTTGCCCGTGTAGAACGCCGAGCGGGCCCTGTACAGACCCGAGTCAGCTCGGCGGTGCGGCGGAGAGAGCGAGGAGCAGGACGAGGACGCACTTCTTGGCCTCGTTGCGCTGCTCGAACGGGTTGAGGAAGAAGGGCTTGCTCGACAGGATGGCGACGATGGTGAGGATCTGCGCGAGCGGATGTCAGTCGGCCATTGAGAGCGGGTGTGGGAGGGGCAAGACGCACCGGGTCGAGGCAGCGGAAGACGGCGGCGAGGACGAGCATCTGCAGGCGGCGAGAGCGTCAATGTCGAGCCACCGGTCGTTTAGAAGGTGCTGAAGACGCACCTTGGCCAGTCGCACGTCCACCGGGATCATAGCCAGGTGCATGCCGAGCGGCGTCAACCTCGCGCTCAGGCCCTCGCCCTTGACGCCCTCGCCGCCGTCGCTCTGCACGGCGCCGAGCATCTTGAGCGTCGCCCACGCGCTCTCGATCGCGCGCACGTCGGGCGGGTCGAGCGCCTTGCCGAGGTAGTCGCGCACGTCGGCCGTCGGGCGCGTCGACTTGATCTGGAGGAGGAGCGCCTCGAGCGGGGTGCGCTGGATCTCGGGCGTCGGCTGCGGCTGCATGACATTCTCCTCGGTGTAGTGCGTGAAGAGCTCTGCGCGCAAGAGGGATGGTCAGTCAGCACGACGCGCGAGGACGAACGAGGGGCGGAAAGGAGGAGGGACGCACTGAAGCACTGGCCGGGACGAGTGCGACCTGCGCGACCTCGCCGTTGCCGACAGCCGGCGCGCGACGTCCACTCCTCCTGGAGCTTGGTGATGCCCGTCTCGGGGTCAAAGGCGTTGACCTTGGCGCGCCCGCAGTCGACGACGTAGATGATGCCGTCGATCGTGATGGACGTCTCGGCAACGTTGGTCGCGACGACGATCTTGCGCATGCCGCGCGGCGTAGGGCGGAAGACGGACGTCTGCTCCTGCGAGGTGAGGTTGGCGTGGAGCGGGAGGACGAGGAGCGACGAGAGCTGCGACCCGGGGACGGCCGCTCGGATCGCCTCGATGGCGCGCGTGATCTCGAGCACGCCCGTCATGAAGACGAGGACGTCGCCGCCGATGTCGCGCGACATGTCGAGGCAGTGTGCGACGGTCGCGCCGACAAGGCCAAAGTCGATCTTGTCGGCGCGCACGGCGAGCTCGAGGGCTTGGAGAGCGCGCACGTCGTTGCCGCCGACGCCGCGGTCGATGAAGCTGGTGCGCATGCGGTCGAGCTGGGCCTGGGTCGCCTTACGCGCCGGCTTGCCCGACGGCTTGTAGGCGTTCGACGAGAGGAGCGACGGCAGGTACTCCTCGAGGTAGAAGTCCTCGACCGGGTGCGTGAACCTGCGGGCGCACAGCGTGGGTCAGGGGGAGTGCTCGACGGAGCTTGAGCTGCAGGAAGGGCGAGGAGGAAGAGGGAGAGGAGGCGCACCCGGGGATCTCGATGACCGGCGCGCCGCTAAAGTAGTCGGAGAACTGCTTCTGGTTGATCGTGGCCGACATCTGCAGGACCGCAAAGAGAGTCAGCTCGTCGAGTTCGACATGTCGAGAGCAGAAGGGGCGAGAGCGGGACGCACGAGGATGACCTTGATGGTCGGGTTGCGCCTGAGGATGTCGCGCAGCTCGAGGAGGAGAAAGTCCGAGTCGACGCTGCGCTCGTGCACCTCGTCGATGAAGATGTGCGACACGCCCTGCAGGTCCGGGTCGCCGCCGCGCCCGAGCCGCGCGAGCACCACACCGGTCGTGCAGAAGAGGGCCCTCGTGCCCGGACCTGCGCGGCGCTCGCCGCGGATCGCGTACCCGACGAGGTTGGACGCGAGCGGCTGACCCGAGGGCGAGAGGTCCTCGCAGCGCTCGGCGGCGACGCGCGAGGCGACGCCGATGGCGCTGACTCGGCGAGGCTGCGTGACGACGATCGAGGTCGTCGCGCCCTCGCAGCGCATGATGGCGTCCTCGAGGACGAAGGCCGGCACTGCGAGCGAGAGTATGAGTCAGTCGGTGCACGAGCAGAGAGGACGAGCAAGGAGGAAGAGAGAGGGAGAGAGCGACGCACCCTGGGTCGTCTTGCCCGAGCCCGTCTCGCCGCACACGATAACGACGCGCTCGTTGCGGATGAGCTCGACGATCTTGTCGCGCATGCTCCATGCAGGGAGGCGCTTCCTACCCTCGAGCATGCGGCGGTACCCCTCGCTGCGACTCAGCTCCTCGTGCGCGCGCTTGAGCGCCTCCTGCTGCTCGGGGCTCGCCCTCAGGCGCCGGGGCCCGCCGCGCCGCTGCGCCTGCTGCGTCTTGGTGACCCTCCTCGCGCCCTCGGCGCCGGCGCCGAGCGTCGCGCTCGGGCGCTGCGCGGGCGGGACGAGGCGGTCCATGACCTCGCGCGCGTCGGGCGGGTGCTCGATCGCCGAGCGGACGCGCTGCTCGAGGAACGAGACCATCTCGCCGACGACGCCGCCGTAGCCTGCCTCGGCGAGATCGAGCCATGCCGCGCCGTCCTGGGCGACCGAGGGGCGGAACTGGGACGCGAGGAGCGTGTGGAGGTGCAGGCGGATGTAGGGAGGGAGCGTCGGCGAGGCGATGAAGAACGAGGGGAGGGCGGCGGGGCCCGGCGGAGAGTGCGGCGACGGGTAGGAAGACGATGGGTGGAAGAGGACGCGGAGCGAGACGCGGTCGCCCTTGTGCGGGACGGCGATCTCGACGCCGTCCTTGCTGCGACGAAAGCGCGCGCCGAACAGGCCTTCGAGCCCGAGCAGCTCGTCGTCGCGCCGCTGCCGCAGCTCGTCCTTCTCCTCCTGCGAGAGGCGCGACGGGCCCGCGCCGGCGTCGGCGACCCACGACGCCCTGAGCGCGTCCTCGCCGAGCTTCTCGCGCTCGTCCTCCTCGGCGTCGAGCGGCACATCCATGAGCCGCCGCGCCAGGACATCGACGACCATGCCCTCGAGCTCGTCGTCGCGCGCGCCCTCACCGACCGCCGCCCTCGCGCCCTCGAGCTCCACCCGGACCCACTCGACCGGCGCGCCGACCTCGCGCGCGACGCGCTCGGCCTGCCACATCCGTCCGAGCTCGGCCGCGTCGCGGCTCGTCGCGTTGCGGATCGTCGCGTCGGCGGGGCGCGCGTCCCGGAACGCCGCAGGGAGGTCCGACTCGGGGACGAGGAGGTGCAGGTGCGCGAGGACGTCGTTGCGGCTCGGCGCTGCTGCCCCGCTCGACGACGAGGACGAGCCGCTGCGCACGTAGGCGAGCGCACGCAGGACGTGCCCACGGCGAAACCCGAGCGCGGTGAACTCGGCTTCGAGGGCCGCCTCGGCGGGCGAGCGCGTCGGCGTCGCTGCACCCGAGCCCGGACCCGAGCCGGCGCCGTCGTCCGGCTCGGGGGCGTGGTCGTCGACGGCCGCGCTGCCGCTGTCGAGCTCGAGCGAGGCGAGGTCGGGGAGGGCGTCGCGGATGGTGCGCTCGACGAGGTCGCGCAGGGCCGAGGGCATGCGCACCTCGGGCGCCTCGGCCCAGGATTTGGGGAGCGGGGCCGGGGTCGACGAGCGAGAGGCGGAAGGAGTCGAGGAGGAGGAGAGGTTGACGAGGGGCGAGCCGTTGCGCGGCGGGCGGGCCGAGGTCGAGCCGTTGCTGCCGGCGGGCGAGGCGGCTGGAGCGGCCGACGGCGGGAGAGGAGCGGCGGCGGCCGTCTCGAACGGCGTCGTCGACCACAGCCACTGCTTGTTGGGCGTCGAGGCGGCCTTTTCCTTCTCGAGCGCGGCCCAGTAATCTACGCGCAGGGGCGAGATGTCAGTTGAGAAGGCGCGAAAGGCTACGCCGAGGCGGGCACGACAGTGAGCGGGAGACACGAAGGCGTGAAGGGGTAGAAGGAACGCACCTCGAGTCGCTGGCGGGAGCTGCATGTTGAGGCGCAGGTTGTTGGCGAAGCGGAAGAGGGCGTAGACGGCGACCCAGTGCTTTGCCTCCATGGCGTTGCCCTTCTCGACGGCGATCTGGGACGGCGGCGGGGGAGGGCGCATGTAGACCGTCTCGAGCTCGCCGGGCTTCTTCGGGTGCTTGCGGCGGAGGGTGACGCTGGCCGTCCAG
>Ga0308169_10003060_pt1 | contig 16688 bp, 16 predicted proteins | sample PhyBR1_2_FD_202139 | JGI IMG/M metagenome (GOLD analysis project Ga0308169, IMG submission 202139) | Phyllosphere microbial communities from UC Gill Tract Community Farm, Albany, California, United States - DLSLSB.R1 | ecosystem: Host-associated > Plants > Phyllosphere > Unclassified | place... | reverse complement strand
CCAGTAGCCATCCTTGGTGGCAGGGGGTTCAATGGTCCGGCTGGACTGGGCTTCCCCGTCCAGGTCCAGGGGGTGGACGGCCACGTCGAACGCTGCGGATGGATACCTGATGCGGAGGGGCCGGGCAGCTGCCGGAAGGACCGGTCCTGCCGCGATTTCTGTCGGCTCCATGCCGGGGATTTGGGCGGCTGCGGTTGGGTGCGGTGCGGCAACTGCAGCCGGAACGCCGGTCCCGGCGATGGGAGCCCCGCCCGTCGAAGCAGCTCCCGTCGAAGTGTGGGCGGGGGACGCAGCGCCACCGGCAATGATCACAGCAGCCGCAGGACCAGTCCCCACGGACAACGGCGGTGCCGCGTGGAAAAGCGGCGCACCAACGGTGACCGACAGGAAGGTGAGGACGCCGCAGAAGAGGATGGCCAGGTCGCCCCGGTTCGATGTCCGCCAGGCGCGCCGCCAAGTGTGGGGCCTGGGTGCCGCGTGCCGGCTCCGGTCCTGTCGCATGGCGCTCCTCGGTTATTAGCGGGATTGGCTGGATTGGCTGGATTGGAAGGAAGGCGCCCCGCCGGGCACTGGCAGGACGCCTTCCTTGTCAGGGGGCCACGGGTTTGTGGCTGATTGCGGTTACCCGGCGTTGTTCAACGGACGCGACCGGCGGCGGGCTGCCACGGCTGCGCCTGCCGCAGCAAGGGCTCCAACCCCTGCCAGCCAGCCCTGTCCGCCGTCGGGAGCTCCCACCGCGGTCTGGGCGTTGTAGCCCTGGTTGGTGCCCACGCTGACGGGCGCTGCCGCGGCCTTGGGTGCGGCGGCAACCTGCTTGGCGGGCGCGGGCTGTGCAGGAGCCTGGGCCACCACGACTGGTGACTTCACCTCAGGCGCTTGCACGGCTGGAGGTTGTGCCGCGGGCGGTTCCACTGCGGGTGGCTCGACGACGGCGGGTGGCTGCACCACGGGCTGGTCAACGACGGTTGGCTTCTCGGTGGGCGGCGGAGTCGCGGGAGGCTCGACGGTGGGTGGCGGCGTCACGGGAGGATTGACGACGACGGGCGGCTGCTCGGCAGGCGGTGTCGCCGGAGTCGTGGCAGGAGGATCCACCACAACGGGCGTTTCAATCACTTCGCCGGGCGGCAGTGTCGCACCGCACTCGTTGACGTAACGAAGCTTTCCCTCGTTGTTCCAGTTCTTTCCCTCCGGCAGCTTCGAGGTCGGAGGGATGATGTCATCAGGGTGCTGGTCGTGGCCGCCGGTCCCGTTGACGTTGAATGACATCTGCGTGAGGGTCTCTCCGTCCCAGTGGCAGGCCACCACCTGGTCGGGGGCGGCTATGGCAGGCGCTGTGAGGCTGAGGAGGCCGAGCCCCACCACCCCCAGTGTGGCAAAGGTGCGTTTCATCTTTTTCCCCATCTGTTTGAGAAACGGGCCATGCCGGGGACGGGCCAGCGGTTGCGCCGTATGCCCCAGCAGCACGGTCAGCTTGCTTTGAGGTTTCAGGCTAGGAGGGCCTGCAGGAGGCGGTCGCCAGTAGGGGGTACTCGTCTTTTCCAGCCCCTTGGTGGCCAAGTTACCTGCGGGTACCCGAAACGCTGCCGGGCCCCACCTGTTTCGATGCCGGCACCTTGTCCGCCCCTCTGACTGTGCCTAACGTTTTAAGTGTCAGGGAGGGGGAATCGTGGAAATTTTCATGTGGTGGCTGGACCTGGACCTCGCCAGCAAGGAGTGGCTGCGGCAAAACCTCCGTGCCGGGGAATTGCCGCTTCACGTGCTTCAGGGCATCGCCGAGGCGGGAGGTCCCCACCCGGGTAACCCGGCAGCCGTGCTGACCGCCGCTGATTGGGACTTCATCGAGACGCAGTCGGAGTTCGTGGACTGACCCCTGCCTTCCCGGAAGGGGGAGTTGCAGGGTTGAAAACCGTTGCGCGCCAACCGTTCCGGTGGTTGCATGGTCCGCATGGCAACGGCGGCAGAATCATTTGTCCTGGCAATCGGCACGAAAAAAGGGCTGTGGCTTGCCACAAGCCGGGACAGGCAGGAGTGGTCCCTCGCCGGCCCGCATTTCCTGATGTCGGAGATCCCCAGCATCGGGATCGATACCCGGGAAAGCCGCACGAGGATTCTGGTGGGCGTGCGCAGCCCGCACTGGGGCCCCACGGTTGCCCATTCTGATGACCTCGGCGCCACCTGGACCGAGCCCGAGCAGGGCGCCATCAAGTTCCCCGAAGATACCGGCGCAGCACTTGAGCGCGTGTGGCAAATTTACCCTGACGCCGAGTCCCGCCCGGGCGTGGTGTGGGCGGGCGCTGAACCCATCTCGCTCTGGAAGTCCACGGACGGCGGGGAGCACTTCGAGTTGAATCGAGGCCTGTGGGACCACCCGCACCGCAGCGAATGGGGAGCCGGCTACGGCGGGGCGGCAGCGCACTCCATCGTGGTGGACCCCTCCGGTGGGAACGTCCACGTCGCCATGAGCACCGGCGGCGTTTACCGCTCGGCTGACGGCGGCGCCTCTTGGGAAGCGCGAAACAAGGGGATCTCGGCATATTTCATGCCGGACCCCAACCCGGAATTCGGCCAGTGCGTGCACAAGATCGCTGCGGATGCCGCCGTCGAAGGCCGGCTCTACGCGCAGAACCACCACGGCGTATACCGCACCGATGACAATGCGGACACGTGGACATCTATCGCCGAGGGGCTGCCCGCGGACTTCGGCTTCGTCATGCTGACCCATCCGCGCCGCGACGGCACCGCCTGGGTGGTCCCGCTGAAGGCCGACGGCGAACGCATCCCACCGGATGGCCGGCTCGCCGTCCACCGCACGGACGACGCCGGGAACACCTGGAAGCGCCTCAACACCGGGCTCCCGGAGCACGAATACAACAGCGTGCTCCGGGACGCGGCGTCGGTGGACACCGCCGAGCCGGCCGGGGTGTACTTCGGCACGCGGGGCGGGACTGTCTACGCGAGTGCGGACGAAGGGGAGACGTTCAGTGAGGTGGCGTCCCACCTGCCCGATGTCCTGTGTGTCAGGGCGGCAGTGGTGGCCGATGCCTGAGATTACGTTGCTGCTGCCCAGTGTTCTGCAGCCACTGGCCGGCGGGCGGCCCGTACTGGCAACGCCCGCCGACGGGCCGGTGACGGTGGGAGACCTGCTCGATGCGGTGGCCTCTGACTATGCCGTGCTGGGCCGCCGGCTGCGTGACGAGACCGGCGCACTGCGAAGGTTCGTCAATGTATATGTCGACGGCGATGAGGTGCGGCGGCTGCAGGGGCTGGACACCGAGGTGATGCCCGGCCAGGAGGTGCTGGTGATCCAGTCCGTCGCCGGCGGCTGAAAGACCGTCCATCCACGGACGGGCTCTTTGGCTGGGGCGCTTCCTCAGGAACCCAAGTTCGAGCCAAAATCGTTGACAATTTCGTGGGCGATCCGTAGCGTCGGTTTCGTGCAGTACTGATCGGCTGCATCCATTCCTAGCAATGAAGCGACAGGAAGGTACGGGGTGGCTGCGAGCCTTAGCCTCAAGGACGTCAACCTGCACTTCGGCGGGGTCAAAGTGCTGCAGGATGTCAGCTTCGACGTTGAGCCCGGCGTGATCCTGGGCCTGGTGGGTCCCAACGGCGCCGGGAAGACGTCCCTGTTCAACTGCATCAGCGGCCACTACAAGCCAAGCTCCGGCTCGATATCCATCGACGGGACCGAGGTGTCCGGCAGTGCCCCGTCCCGGATGGCACGCCTTGGCCTCGCACGCACCTTCCAGCATCCGGCGCTCCAGCTGAACGCCACGGTCCTGCAGAACGTGCTCCTTGGCGCCCACACCCGGCTGCCCGGGGGCCCGGTATCCTGGGCGCTCCGGCTGCCGCGCACGGTCCGGGCCGAGCGGGCAGTCCGCGCCGAAGCACTGGAGCTCCTTGGCCGGGGAGGGCTGGGCTGGGCGGCGGAGCTGCCGGCCGACGAACTCTCGCACGGCCTGCACAAAGGCATCGAGCTGTGGCGGGCGCTTCTTTCCCGGCCCGCACTGCTCCTGCTCGACGAGCCTGCGGCCGGACTGTCGCCCGGCGAAGTGGAACAGCTCATTGCAACGGTCAAACGCCTCCGCTCGGAGCAGGACATCACCATCATCATCGTGGAACACCACATGGGACTCATCTCCGCGCTCACAGACCAGGTGGTGGTGCTGGACCACGGGCGCAAACTGATGTCCGGCACCGCCGCCGAGGCGCAGTCAGACCCCCGGGTGATTGAGGCTTACATCGGGAAGGACGCCGCCGATGACGCTGCTTGAACTCAAGGACGTCACCGCGTCCTACGGGCCGGTGCAGGTGCTGGACGGGGTCTCGCTCAGCGTTCCGGAAGGCGGCTCGGTAGGGATCCTCGGCGCTAACGGTGCCGGCAAGACCACAACCCTGCGGGCCATCAGCGGCACGGTCAGGACCGGAGGGACCATCAGGTTCGACGGCCGGGACATCCGGGGCCTCCGGTCGGACCAGGTGGCGGCCCTGGGCATAGCCCATGTACCGGAAGGCCGCGGCACCCTGGGGCAGCTGAGCGTCCGGGAAAACCTGCTGGTGGGGGCCTATCTCCGCAGGGACCGGAAAGCTATCGAAACGGATATCGACTACTGCCTCGATCTGTTTCCGCAACTGCAGGACCGGGTGGGCTCCCGGGCAGCGGCCCTGTCCGGCGGTGAGCAGCAGATGCTGGCCGTGGGCAGGGCCTTCATGGCCAAGCCCAAGCTGCTGCTGCTGGACGAAGCCTCGCTGGGGCTGGCACCGGGCACTGCCAAGACGGTGTACCAGGCCATCCGCCGGCTGCGGCTCGAGTCCGGCATAGCCATGCTGGTGGTGGAGCAGAACGCAAACCTCGCGTTCTCCCTGGTGGACACCGCGACCGTCCTGGAAACAGGCCGCAGCGTCCTTACCGGCACGTCGGCCCAGCTCAAGGGCATGGACGAAATCCGCCGCGCCTACCTGGGGGGTTGAACCGGCATGGGAACCTTTATCCAACTCGTGGTCGACGGCCTCGCCACCGGTTCCATCTACGCGGCCCTGGCCCTGGCAATCGTGCTGGTCAACCAAGCCACGGGCTTGATCAACTTCGCCCAGGGTGGCATGGCCGTGCTCTCCGCCTACATTGCCTACGTTTTCGTCCAACTCGGCCTGCCCCTCATCCTCGCCATCCTCTTCGCCGTGGTGCTTTCTTTCGCCTTCGGCGCGCTGGTGGAGCGGTTCCTGGTCCGCCGGTTCGAACGCGGCGACCCGGACACCGCAGTGGTGGTCACGATCGGACTGCTCACGCTTGTCACCGGCATCTGCGCGGTGCTGTGGGGCTACAACAATCTCTCCTTTCCATCGCTCTTCCCGCTGACCAGCGTGGAGATCCTGGGGGCGGTGGTCAGCGTCAGGTCGCTTGCCACGGCAGTGACCATCGTGGTCATCATGGTGCTCCTGCAGCTGCTCTTCCTCCGCACCAAGCTGGGACTGGCCCTCCGCGCCGTCGCCGACAACCCGTCGTCGGCCGCTTTCTCCGGCCTGCCGGTGGGCCGGCTGCTCATGGTGGGCTGGGGGCTTGCGGCGACGCTGGGCGCCATCGCCGGAGTCCTGGTGGCACCGCAGCTGACGCTGACCCCGGGCATGCTGGACACTGCCCTGGTCTACGCGCTCGCCGCCGTCATCCTGGGCGGCCTGAACAGCCCCATCGGCTGTGTGGTGGCCGCCTCGGCGATCGGTGTCCTGGAGAACCTGGTGGCCGTCTACATTCCCCTGATCGGGCACGACCTTAAGATTGCGGTGCCCTTTGTCCTCATCTTCGTCATCCTCATCATCCGGCCGCAGGGCCTGTTCGGCAGGAAGGTCGTGGTGAGGGTCTGATGGATACTGCTTCTGCCACCGCACGCCGACGGCGGGTCCGCCTTGTCCTCGCAGCCCTTGTGGCGGTTCTGCTGGTCGTTGCGCCACTGATCCTGCCGGCGTTCGCCAACCAGACACTGGTCCGCATCGGGGTCTATGCAGTGGCGGTGCTGGGGCTGAACATCGTCATGGGATACACCGGCCAGGTCAACCTAGGGCAGATCTTCTTCGTAGGCCTTGGCGCCTACGTCACCGCGTACGGCGTCAACCATGGCTGGAACATCCTGCTGGTGTTCGTTGCGGCCTGCGCCATCGCCGGCGTGGTGGGGCTGCTGGTGGCGCTCGCCGCCGCACGCCTCGGCGGCCTGGCCATAGCGATGGTCACCATCGCCCTGCCCATCGTCGGCGTGCCCCTGGCCAAACGCCTTTCCGAGTTTACAGGCGGCTCCCAGGGCATCTCCGCGCGGTTCACCGATGCCCCAGACTGGTCCGGACTGGCCAACGACCAGTGGCAGTTCTACATCGTGCTGGTAGTGACGGCGGGAGCATTCCTGCTGGCCCGGAGCCTGGTCCGCGGCAAGTACGGGCGGGCTTTCGCAGCGGTCCGGGAAAATGAGGCTGTTGCCGCCTCGATGGGCATTTCGCCCTACCGAACCAAGGTCCTGGCCTTCACCATCGCTTCCATTTTCGGCGGTGCAAGCGGCTTCCTGTACCTGGCAGCAGTGCAGTACACCTCTCCGGAAACCCTCAGTTTCGGGCACTCCATCAGCCTCCTGGCCGCCATGGTGATCGGCGGGGCCGGAAGCATCGCCGGTTCGCTCCTGGGCGGCGCCTATTACGTCTTCGTTCCGCAACTGACCAACGCCATCGATCCCAACCTCACCACCGTCAGCCAGGGTGCCATCCTCCTCGCGGTGCTCTTCCTGCTGCCCGGCGGCCTGGTCAGCCTGCCCCGGGCGGTGCGCAGACTCACCCGCCGTGCCGCCCCGCGCCGTTCCACCGCCCAGACTGCACCCGGGACTTCCCCGCAGACCGCTCCCGCCCATCGTCCGGTACCGGACGCTGCGCCGGAGGGACACGAACAAACAGAGAGGCAAGATGGACCATGAAGATGAGAAAGAAGCCACGCGCGGTACTCGGCGTCGTTGCCGTGGCGGCCGCCGTCGCGCTCTCCCTGTCCGGTTGCAGGGGTGACAGCGGCGGGCAGGGCGGAGGCTCCGCGTCCTCGCCGGGGATCACTGACTCGGCGATCACGCTTGGGATCACCACTCCGCTTAGCGGTGCAACCGCCGGGCCGGGCAAGTGTACGGTTGCCGGCGTCTCGGCCTACTTCGGTGCCGTGAACGCCGCCGGTGGCGTGAAGTTCGGCGACGGAAAGACGCGCACCGTGAACATCAAGTCCTACGACGACGCCTACGATCCCCAAAAGTCCTTGGCCAACTTCCAGCAGATGGTGTCCGACAACGTGTTTGCGGCCACCGCCGGGCTGGGAACGCCCACCAACCGCGCGTTCCGCGACGCCGCCATCAGCCAGAAGGTCCCGCAGGTGCTGGTGATGACCGGCGACCCGCTGTTCAGCGACCGGAAGCAAAGCCCCTGGCAGCTGGGCTTCGTGCCCATTTACCAGAATGAGGGCGCGGCGTTCGGAAAGCTCCTGGCGAAGTCGGGTGCGCAGCACAAAGTGGCGATCCTGTCCCAGAACGACGACTACGGCAAGGGCTACGTCGCCGGCTTCAAGGACGCGATCAAAGGCGCGTCCAACATCTCGGTGGTGGGCGAGCAGACGTACGAGGCCACTGACACGTCCGTGGATGCGCAGCTCACCCAGCTCGCTTCCTCCGGGGCGGACGTTTTCTTCAACGCCATGTCCATCACGCCGCTCACCATCGCGGCCCTGCAGAAGGCGCAGCAGATCGGCTGGAAGCCCAGCTGGTTCCTGCCTTCCAACACCTCCAGCCCAACGGCCATCCTGGAACCCGGCGGCGGCTCCGCCTACCCCGGCATCTACTCCGTGTCATTTGCTAAAGCGCCGCAGAGCCCGGAATTCGCCAAGGACCCCGACGTCGTGAAATTCCTTGATGAACTGAAGAAGTACGGGAACTACCCGGACATGCCGGCGTTCCCGCACTGCATGTGGAGCTACATGGTGGGGGCCACGCTTGAGCAGGCGTTCAAGAACATGAAGGAGCCCACGCGGGACAGCTTCATGACGGCGCTGCGGGACATCAAGGACCTGAAAGCACCGCTGATGCTGGAGGGGACGTCGGTGAACACCACCGTCGATGGCCAGCCGGCGGTCTCGTCCGTGGTGGTGCAGAAGTACAACGGCAAGGGCTATGCAACTGCCCAGAACTTTGGGTGATCAGGCCGGGGACGCGCTGGGCACCGGTTCGGCGCGTCCGGGGGATTCCAGGCTGTCGACAAGCTCGAGTCCCCGCCGGGCCCACGCGATCTCCGCGCGGGCCCGGTCCACCAGGCCTTCGTAGGTGAACCGCTTGAAGGCGATGGTCCGCTCGCGGTCCGCCGGGTCGGTCACGGCCAGGCGGCGCACCAGCATCGGGTTGTCCACTTGGGCGATGCGCTGGAGTTCACCCTCCCACTGGGCGAGCTCGGCCTCCCACTGTTCCTGATGCCGGCGGAAAAATGCGCGGGCCGTCTCCGGCGACGCCGCCTCAAGGTAGGCGGCACGGAGGTGCGCGGGGTCGCGGACCCGCGCGTACTCCAGCGGGGTCTGCATCCAGTCGAGGAAGGCCTGCTGCCCGGCGTCCGTCACGTGGTAGACCCGGCGGGTGGCGCGCTGGCCCCGTGGCTGCTCCTCACCCTCGATGAGGTGCTCTGCCTCCATTTTGCGCAGCTCAGGGTAGATCTGGGAGTCGGGGGCATGCCAGACGTGCCCCACGGACATGGAGAACTGTTTTTGCAGCTCATAGCCGGACAGCGGGCCCACGCGCAGCAGCGCCAGCAGCGCGTACCGAAGGCTCATGCGGTACTCCTCCAAGGGCTCAAGGAAAGTGCGGGGGCGGCTGCGCCCCCGCACTTCAGGGTCCCCAGCCTAGGCCGACTGGTAGTTCGTCCGCCACCCGCCGTGGTAGGTGGCACGCGCCACGGTGGAGTAGGGGACGGGGCTCACCACGGCCCGCACTTCAGTCTGCACATGGGGTTCGACGGCGGCCTTGGCAGTTCCGCCGTGCGGCTCACCCCACACGACCTTCAGTTCCGTGCCTTCGGGAACGTTGGGATCGATGGTGGCGAGTGAGAGCGCGCGCCGTTCGTTGGCGCTGTAGCCGGTGAACATGGAGTACCCCACCACCGTTCCGTCGGCGTCCACCACCGAGTCGTAGTTGGCCGAGCCGTAGTTGGCCAGGGGCAGGTCGAAGAACTTATAGCTGGGCCCCTCCACGTTGAACAGCGACGCGAAGATCGAGGTCACGTCCTCCGCGTCCCAGGCCAGGGTGACCTTCCTGCGCTGCGTGGCCGGATCGATCCGCTCGAGTGCGTCCCGGCCGATGAAGTCGTGGTCAAACTTCACGAACGATCCGTAGCCCAGCTCCCACGGGGTCAGGTAGTAGTCCTCGATGTTGTCGGACACGAAGGAGCCCGCAAGGGTTCCGGTGGCCTCGTATCCGTCTGCGGGCAGCCATTCGCGGTAGCCGCGCTCTGCTTCGCCCGTATAGATCGCGGGCAGCGGCGACGGGATCCAGCCGGACTCCAAGGTGTTGGAAGGGTACGCCCGGGAACCTACGGGCACCAGGCCGAACTCGGCCCCGGCCTCGACGATCGCATCCCGGATACGGTCGTGGTCGGCGTACGGGCCCCAGACTTCAAGGCCCGGCGCGCCCGCCATGCCGTGCCGCAGGGTGCGGACGGTGGTCCCGGCGATGGCCATGGTGGACATGTTGAAGAACTTGAGCTGCTCCAGGGCGCCGCCGTTGAGCTTTTCGATGACCTGCCAGGCATTGGGTCCCTGGATTTGGAACCGGTAGTACTGCCGGGTCACGGGATGTCCGTACGGCCGTGACGGGGAACGCCGGTCCACGGTGATGTCCAGGTCCCGGTAGCCGCCTGTCTCGCCGTGGTAGAGCAGCCAGTTTGCGGCAGGGGAGCGGCCGACGTACACGTATTCGTCCTCCGCCTCGTGGAAGAGGATGCCGTCGCCGATCACGTGGCCGGACTCGGTGGTGGGCACGTACTGCTTGGCCCTGTTCACCGGGAATGTGGCGGTGGAGTTGATGGCGGTGGCGGTGATCAGCTTGATCGCATCCGGACCCTTCATGAACAGGTTGTCCATGTGGTGGGACTGGTCGTAGAGGACGGCCGTCTGCCGCCAGGCGGTCTGTTCCTTGATCCAGTTCTGGAAGTCCGCCGGAACTACCGGGTAGATGTAGGAGCCAATCTGGGAGTTGCGGAGGAGGTCCACGGCCCCTTTTGATGCGTCGAGGACTTCCTGCAGATTTTTCGGTGCCACGTTGAACCTCTTGTTCTGTATCGGATTGTTGGTGGGTATCAGAAGACGATGGTCTGGTTGCCGTGCCGGATGATGCGGTCCTCGGCATGCCACTGCACGGCCCGTGAGAGCACGGCGCGTTCCACGTAAGCGCCCCGCGCCTGCAGGTCCAGGGCTGTATGCCCGTGGGTCACACGGGCCACATCCTGTTCGATGATGGGTCCCTCATCCAGGTCCTTGGTCACGTAGTGCGAGGTGGCGCCAATCAGCTTGACGCCCCGCTCCTTGGCCTTGCGGTAGGGCGCGGCGCCCACGAACGCGGGAAGGAAGGAATGGTGGATGTTGATCAACGGCACTTTCACTGCCTCCAGGAACCCGGGCGACAGGATCTGCATGTACCGGGCCAGCACCACGAAGTCCACGTTCCCTTCCAGCAGCCTGAGGATCTGGGCCTCGGCCCCGGACTTGTCCGGACCGGCGGAGGGGACATGGAAGAACGGGACGCCGAAGGAGCGTACGTCCTCGGCGGTGTTCGTGTGGTTGGAGATCACCATGGGAATGGTTACCGGAAGCTCACCCCTCCGGTGCCGCCAGAGCAGTTCCAAAAGGCAGTGGTCGGAAGTGGATACCAGGATGGCCATGCGCTTGGGGATGGAGCGGTCGGTCAGCGTCCAGGACAGCCCCAGTGGCGTGAGGGTCCTGGCAAGGTCCGCCTCAATGTCGGGCATCGCTGCGGCCAGGTCCGGCCGGTTGAAGACCACGCGCTGGAAGAAGTCACCCGATGAGGGATCGCTGGAGTACTGGTCCAGGGAGACGATGTTTCCCTGGTTCCGGGTCACCAGGGCGGCCACCGCAGCCACGATCCCGGGCTGGTCCGGCCCGTGGACAATCAGGCAGGACTGGTCCTTGCGGGACTCTGTGTGCAGGACCATCGGTTGCCGTCCCCTAGCGCTCTTCGGCCGTGAAGTGCCGGACCCAGTTGGCCGTCGCCAGCAGGCCGCCGAACGTGTAGAAGTGCAGGCCGAGCTGCGGGGGCAGGTGTTGGTCCTGCCCGGGCGCACGCTGCGCAAGCACCGCAGCCAGATCGTTGACGAACCGGTCAGGTCCCGCGTCTCCCATGAGGTTGGTCAGTGAGAAGCCGTATTTCTTGACGATCATCGCGTTGGCTCCAACTCCGAACCGGCGTGCAAAGCCGAGGAGCCGCTTGACCCCTGCCGGTCCGGGCGTTCCGACCCGGATGGGTGCGTTGATGCCCCTGGCCCGTACTTCCTCGATCCACCCGGCCACTGGACCGGTGTCGAAGGCGAACTGCGTAATGATGAAAGCGTCCAGGTTCTCCCCGGCGATGGCTGCGGTCTTGTCTTCCAACGCCTGCCAAAGAGTTTCCTTGGGGATATCGGGGTGGCCTTCCGGATACCCGCCGATTCCCACTTCGCGGACCCCGAACTGCTGCAGGAGCCCGGTGTTGACCAGCGCAAGCGAGTCGCCGTACGGGCCCTCCGGTTCTGCCGGGTCGCCGCCGATCAGGAAAAGGTGTTCGGCAGCGCCCACCTCCGCCAGGCGCTGGAGGAACTTTTCGAGATCGCCCTTCGATGCCAGCCGGCGCGCCGAGATGTGCGGCACCGGGACGAAGCCCAAGTCCCGCGCGGCCTTGGCCGCCGCCACCCGCATCTCCAGGTCCTCGTTGCCGAGGAAGGTGACGTTGATGCGGGTGCGGGGTGGAATGTGGTCTTTTGCCTCGATGAGGGCGGGAATGTCCTTGCCGGTCATTTCCAGCGAGAAATCCTTGATGAGTTCCAGTGATGCTACCCGGTTGGGTACGGGCATGGTTCGAGTCGCCATCAGGTCATCCTTTCGGCGGGTGCAGCGTTGCACCCGCCTCCGACATTACCTATGTCCATAGGTAATGTCGATAGTTATCTGAGGAAACCTTGGCCTTCCTTGCTGCCGCCCCTAGCCTTCTGCCGCTTCAGGTTCAAGGTGGGCAATGGCGCGGGTGTCCTGGAAGGCCCGGACCCCCTCAATGCCCTGTTCCCGGCCCATGCCGGACTGCTTCATGCCGCCAAACGGGGCCCTTAGGTCCAGCCGCGTGGCGCCGTGGTCATTGACCCACACGTACCCGCACACCAGTTGTCCGCCCACTCTGTCAGCGGCGGCGGGATCCGCGGTCCACACCGAGCCGCACAGTCCGGCCCAGGTTCCGTTGGCCGCCTGCACTGCCTCTTCTTCGGTGTCGAAGGGAATCAGGGGTATGACGGGCCCGAACTGTTCCTGGGTGACCACGCGCAGTGAGGGGTCGGGATCAATGACCAGTGCGGGGCGCAGGAAGTTCCCGCCCTGCAGGTCCGGGTCGGTGGGAAGGGTCCCGAATTCCCTCACGTCCGCGCCTGATTCCTTGGCTTCCTCGATGAGTTCGGCCACGAATGCCTTCTGTACGGGCGAGTGCAGCGGCCCCAGGGTGGTCCCTTCGTCGAGACCGTAGCCGATGACCGCCTTTTCAAGCCGCTGCGCCAGCCCGGCCACCACCTCGTCCAAGCGCGAACGATGGACATAAACCCGTTTCGCATTCATGCAGATCTGGCCGGTGGTGTCGAAAATGGCCGCGTAGAGCCGGTCCAGGTGCGTGTCGTCAAGCACGGCATCCGCGAGAATGACGGCGGCATCATTTCCACCGAGTTCCAGCGTCACGCGGGTGAGTGACTTTGAGGCCATCTCCATAATGCGCTTGCCGCCGCCCACGCTTCCCGTGAAGCACACCTTTGCGATATCCGGGCTGGTGATGAGCGCAGCCATGTCCGCATCCTTGCCGGTGACCACGTTCAAGACCCCTGGCGGCAGCTTCGCAGCAATCCTCTGGACTACCCGGGTCGTTGCCAGGGGTGCCGTGGGTGGCGGCTTAACAATTGCGGTGTTACCTGCCAGCAGCGCGTGCGGCAGCGAGGCCGCGAGGATGGCAATAGGCCAGTTGAACGGCACGATGACCGTCACCACGCCCAGGGGCTGGAAGGTGACCGAAGTGGAAACGGGGATGCCGGGCGCGGGCGGGAGCACCTTGGCGGTGTCGACGTCGGAAGCCAGTTCCAGGGCCAGGTTCCACCTGATCTCGAACACCAGGGAGTCCACCCAGGCTTCCATGCGGATCTTGCCGTTTTCCTGCGAGAGGATGGCGGCATCCTCATCACGGAAGTCCGCGATGCCCTCCAGCGCCTGCCGCATCCGGTCCGCGCGCTCCTGCGCGCCCAGCGCGGCCCACCCTGGATAGGCGGCTTTTGCCGCCGCGATGGCGTCCTCAACGTCGGCAGGGCTGGCAGCGGCGGCGTGGCCCACGATGACTCCGGGCTTGCCCGGATCGGCAATTTCCATGGTGGCGGCGGCCTGGCGCTCACTGCCTCCAATGAAGAGGCCGGTGGTCACCGGAGCGGAAGTATCCACTGTGTTGGTCATGATTTTGCACCTCTCTGTGCGGTACTGCGTGGATCCCTTAATTTTGTCACTGGCGGACGTTCGGCGTTCCGTGCGTGTGGAACGTCTCGATGGTTTTCATGCCCCAGGCCTGCCCCTTCCTGCGTTCCTCCTGGCTCCACTCCACCACCGGCGAATCCGGGTCCAGCAGCAGGCGTGCCCCGGCGTTGGCCAGTTCAATGCGGTTGCCGCCTGGTTCCCAGACATAGAGGAAAAATGTCTGGTTGATGGCGTGCTTGTGCGGTCCGGATTCGATGTGGATGCCGTTTTCAAGGAAGATGTCCGCGGCCTTCAAAATGTCCTCGCGGGTATCGGGGGCGAACGCCACGTGGTGCAGCCTGTTGCCGTGCTTCAGCCAGTCGTCGGAGTACACGATGTCGTAGGACTTGTTGTTGAAGTGGAACCACCAGGCGGCGTATCCGCCGTCGTCGAGCCGGATGCGCTCGCTCTCCCGCCCCCGCAGGACGTCGGCCACGAATTCCCCGTTTGCCACCACGTCCTTGGCGAGGAAATTGATGTGGTCCAGGCGCCGCGCGTTTACGCCGCGGCCAGGGAAGGCCGAAGCCTGGTTTTTAAGCGCGGGCTTGTCGTCCGTTGCCACGTACCGTTGGGTCTCGTAGTAGATCCCCATGTCGTGCCCGTCCGGGTCGCGGAAGGAGTAGGTGGGTCCGGTCCCCACTTCCCCGTCTTCCCAGCCGATACCCAGCCCCGCGGCTTCAATGGCGGCGACCCTGCGCTCCAGCGCCTCCTGGCTGGTGGTCCGGAAGGTGGTGCGTCCGACGCCGGCGTCGGCAGAGGCCGTGAGCTTCAGGGTGTAGAGCTGGTATTCGTCCCAAGTCCGGAGGTAAGCGCATTTCCGGCCGTCGCTGCTGGACTCCGCCACCACCCGCATGGCGAGCAGGTCACGGAAGAACCAGAGGCTTTCCTCGAAGACGGGGGTCAGCAGTTCCACGTTCCCCAGATGGGCGACGTCGAACGAGGTATACCCGGTCATGGGACTGTCCTCTCTCTAGTTCCTGTCAAGCGGCGCGGGAGGGGGCGCGCCGGCCAGGAAGAACGCCCCCTTGGATGTCCCTTCCCGCATGAGGAGCAGCTGATCCCCACTGATCCGGGCATTTCCAGTCCCGCGATCCTCGGCGGCCACGCTGCCTTGCGGCCCACGGTCAGTCCTTTCCTGCGGACACTGCCAGAGAATCACGCTCTGGAACTTTGGTCAAGACATCCCATACAATTTTGTTAGCAATCGCGCGTCAGCTTTTCCAGGGATGCGTTTCGGCAGTGCCCACTGAACCGAAGGAGAAAGCCATGGCCCCGAAATCCCTCCAGGAAGTGCTTGATGCGGCAGGCAACACCGTTGATCTCCTGCGCAATTCCCAACTCGGCACCTATATCTATCCGGTGGTGCCGGCAGAGTTCACCAACTGGCGCCGTGAGCAACGCGCCTGGCGGGAAGCGGCGGTGCTCTACGATCAGTCCCACCACATGGTCAATTTCTTCATGACCGGGCCCGATGCCCTGAAGCTCCTCTCTGACACGGGCATCAACAGCTTCGCCAACTTCCCGGTCAACACCGCCAAGCAGTTTGTCCCGACGGCGTCCAATGGCGGCGTGATCGGTGACGGCATCCTGTTCCACCTGGCGGAGCAGGAGTTCGTCTATGTGGGCCGGGCACCGGCGGCAAACTGGCTCCAGTTCCACGCCGAAACCGGCGGGTACGACGTCGAATGCACGTACGATGACCGGTCGCCGTCGCGCCCTTACGGCCAGGCGGTCACCCGGAAGTACTTCCGCTTCCAGATCCAGGGTCCCAATGCATGGCAGATCATCGAAAAGCTCAATGGCGGAACCCTTGAGCAGGTCAGGTTCTTCCACATGGGCCACCTGAACATCGCCGGGGAGCAGGTGCGTACCCTGCGGCATGGCATGGCCGGGGCGCCCGGGCTGGAAATCTGGGGACCCTACGAACAGCACGGCAAAATCCGGGATGCCGTCCTCGAGGCGGGGGCCGAGTTCGGGATCGAACCCTGCGGCTCCCGGGCCTACTCCTCGAACACGCTGGAATCCGGTTGGATCCCGTCGCCGCTGCCGGCGATCTACAGCAGTGACGCCGAGCGGGCCTACCGTGAGTGGCTGCCGGCAACAAGCTATGAAGCGGTGAATGCGCTCGCCGGCTCATTCGTCTCCAACAACATCGAAGACTATTACCTCACGCCCTGGGAGCTCGGCTACGGCTCATTCGTGAAGTTCGACCATGACTTCATTGGCCGCGACGCCCTCCAGCAGATTGACCCGGCCCGGCAGCGGAAGAAGGTGACCCTTGCCTGGAACGACCAGGACCTCGCCCGGATCTGGGCATCGTTCCTGGACCGTGACACCCCGGGCTACCAGTTCTTCGACATCCCCAACGCCAACTATGGGTCGTCCAACTACGATGCGGTGGTGGACGCCGACGGCACAGGCGTGGGCCTCTCGCTTTTCACCGGCGTCACGGCCAATGAGCGCCGCGGCCTTTCGCTGGCAACGGTCGATCCAAACGTTGAGCTTGGAACGGAAGTCCGTGTTATCTGGGGGGAGCCAGACGGCGGAACCCGCAAGACAACGGTGGAGCCGCACGAACAGCTCAGCGTCCGTGCTGTGGTCAGTCCCGCCCCTTACGCGGTTACTGCCCGGACCGAATACCACGGGGGCTGGCGAACCGCGGCCGCCGGTGCACGGTAGGGAAACGGAGCAGGGCGGCACCTGGATCGCCGTCCTGGGTCTCGGGGAAGCCGGAAGCATCTATGCGCAGGATCTTGCCGGCCGGGGACTGCGGGTGACCGCCACAGACCCCGCCGTCGAGGCTGTCCCCCCGGGCGTTGTGCGGGCCGGGTCCATCCGCGAAGCGGTGGCCGGCGCAGGCCTGGTGATCAGCCTGGTGGGAGGACGTGCTGCAGAATCCGTTCTC
>Ga0308169_10003056_pt1 | contig 16704 bp, 16 predicted proteins | sample PhyBR1_2_FD_202139 | JGI IMG/M metagenome (GOLD analysis project Ga0308169, IMG submission 202139) | Phyllosphere microbial communities from UC Gill Tract Community Farm, Albany, California, United States - DLSLSB.R1 | ecosystem: Host-associated > Plants > Phyllosphere > Unclassified | place... | reverse complement strand
CTTCGAGCCGGCCAGCAGGTTGTTCACCTGTTCGTCGCTGGCCTGGAAACTGATCTGGATATGGTCCAGGCCGGCCTTCTTGAAGTCGCTGATTTTCTGTTCGGTCAAGCCGATGCCGGAGGTGATCAGGTTGGTGTAGAAACCCAGCTTGCGCGCCTCGCCGATCAGCTCGGCCAGGTCCTGGCGCACCAGCGGCTCGCCGCCGGAAAAGCCCAATTGCGCGGCGCCCATCTCCCGGGCTTCGCGAAAGACCTTGAACCACTGCTCAGTACTCAACTCTTTGCCTTGCTCGGCAAAGTCCAGCGGGTTGGAGCAGTACGGGCATTGCAGCGGGCAGCGATAGGTCAGCTCGGCCAGCAGCCACAGCGGCAGGCCAACGGCGGGCTTCTCAGGCAAGGGTGATCCAGTGCTGTGCACGGGCGACCTCCATGAATTGCTCGATGTCGTCACCGAGCTCTGGCACACCGGGGAATTGTTTATCCAGCTCAGCGATGATCGCCGCCACGTCCCGTTCACCATCGATCAAGCCGCCGATCAGTGCAGCGCTGTCGTTCAGCTTAATCATGCCTTCAGGATAGAGCAGCACGTGGCCTTTCTGGGCCGGTTCGTACTGGAAGCGATAGCCGGGGCGCCAGTTGGGGGTTTGGCTGCGATCGAAACTCATAGGGTAATTCCTTTGTGCCAAACCCGTTGGTCGGTCACGGTGTGATAGGGCGGGCGGTTCAATTCGTAGGCCATGCTCATGGCGTCGAGCATGCTCCAGAGGATGTCGAGTTTGAACTGGAGAATCTCCAGCATGCGGTCCTGGCCAGCGCGCGTGGTGTAGTGCTGCAACGTGATCGCCAAGCCATGCTCCACGTCGCGCCGGGCCTGGCCCAGGCGGGTGCGGAAGTATTCGTAGCCGGTCGGGTCGATCCACGGGTAATGCTGCGGCCAGCTGTCCAGGCGCGACTGGTGGATCTGCGGGGCGAACAGCTCAGTCAACGAACTGCTGGCGGCTTCCTGCCAACTGGCCCGGCGGGCGAAGTTGACGTAGGCATCCACCGCGAAGCGCACGCCCGGCAGCACCAGTTCCTGGGAACGCAGTTGATCGGGGTTCAGTCCCACCGCTTGGCCCAGCCGTAGCCAGGCTTCGATGCCGCCGTCTTCGCCTGGGGCGCCATCATGGTCAAGCAGGCGCTGTATCCACTCGCGGCGGATCTCCCGGTCCGGGCAGTTGGCCAGGATCGCGGCGTCCTTGAGCGGGATATTCACCTGGTAGTAAAAGCGGTTCGCGACCCAACCCTGGATCTGCTCGCGAGTGGCGCGGCCTTCATACATCGCCACGTGGTACGGGTGATGGATATGGTAGAAGGCGCCCTTGGCGCGCAAGGCTGCTTCAAATTCTGCGGTGGTCAATGGCGTGTCAGTCATTTCGGGCCCTCCTATAGTTCGATGCTCATGCCGTCGTAGGCGACTTCGACATTGCGTCGTACAAGCTCGGCCCGCTCGGGCGAATCTTCGTCGAGGATCGGGTTGGTGTTGTTGATATGGATAAGGACCTTGCGCTGCTCAGGCAGTTGCTCCAGCACTTCAAGCATGCCGCCAGGTCCGTTCTGGGCCAGGTGGCCCATTTCTCGACCAGTGCGGGTGCCGACGCCACGGCGCTGCATTTCATCGTCGTCCCACATCGTGCCGTCCACCAACAGGCAATCGCTGCCGGCCATGATCTGTAGCAACGACTCGTCGACCTTGCCCAGCCCCGGCGCGTAGAACAGCTTGCCGCCGGTGCGCAGGTCTTCGACGATCAGCCCGATGTTGTCGCCTGGGTGCGGGTCGAAGCGGTGCGGGGAATAAGGTGGGGCGGCGCTGCGCAAGGGCAGTGGGGTAAAGCGCAAGTTCGGGCAGGCGGCGATGGTGAAGCTCTGGTCGAGTTCGATGCGGTTCCAGCGCAGCCCACCGTTCCAGTGGGTGAGCATGTTGAACAGCGGAAAGCCCGTGCTCAGGTCTTCATGGACCATGTCGGTGCACCAGACCTGATGCGGGCAACCTTCGCGCAGGCTGAGCAGGCCAGTGGTGTGGTCGATCTGGCTGTCCATCAGGATGATCGCGCCGATGCCCGTGTCCCTCAGTGCCCGGCCGGGTTGCATCGGGGCGAACCCCTGGAGTTGGGCGCGAATGTCCGGAGAGGCGTTGCACAGCACCCAGCTCACGCCGTCATCGGAAATCGCGATGGACGACTGGGTACGCGCCTGGGCCCGCAGGCTGCCGTTGCGAAAACCTGCGCAATTGGCGCAGTTGCAGTTCCACTGGGGGAAACCGCCGCCGGCGGCAGAACCTAGTATCTGGACGAACATGGTTGCTCCATCTGCAAACCGAAAATAAAAACGCCCCGGATGACCGAGGCGTGGTGTTGCGTACTATCGCCTGCAGCTATCAACGGCTGGCGAAGTACATGGTGACTTCGAAGCCGATACGCAGATCGATATATGCGGGTTTGGACCAGGACATGGGAATACTCCTTTGGTTGGGATGCTTCGGTTAGATGGTACAGGTGGAGCCTATACATATAGTCCACCTCCGCAGGGAGATGTTCAGATGCCTAGGCGGCTATGTTACTAAATCTGACAAATTCGTTCGCCGCGATTCTTTGAGAAAGCTCATTGCAGGGCCGGTAACGATCAATGCCCCGCTTGCCAAGGCATTCCTGGAGACGGCGCATTACTCAGGCAATACCGTCCGCCATGGGCGTCGGCCAAGCGCTGGGCGGAATCGATCAGTTGTCTGCGGGTCATACCGGCTATGGCGTCGTGTAATTGTTGGAGATAGTCCAATGGACGACCGGCCAGCTTGCCTTGCCAGAGCATTTCGGCTGCCTGGGCAACGGGCAGCGCGGCACTTTGCGACTGGCTGGCGAGGGCTTGTTGTTGGCTGGCGAGGGTCGAATCGTCAATCTGCTCGATCAGCTCCGGCAAGCCGCCCAGGAACTGCTCCATGTGCTCGACCAGTTGTGCCGCCGGCGCACTGGGTGATTGCGCGCCCAGCAACAAGCCGGTCCGGCCGTCGATCTGTTTCAAGCCACTGAACACCGCATAGCCCAACTGCAACTCGACCCGCAGGCGTTGGTAGTACGGGGCTTGGCCCAGATGGGCCAGCAGGCGCCACGCGGCTTCGTCGATCAAATCCTGGGTTGGCGTGGGACAGAACAGCAGCACGGCCTGTTCGTCGCCTTGGGTCTGGAGCGAATGCCAGCGACGCATCGGCGCAGGCACGCTCGTTGTCGGAGCTTGCTCTCGGGCGATGCCAGGGACTCGCGCCAATACGGGACCGATGGCGGCCTGGGTGGCTGCCGACAGACCGACGGCCAAACCGTCCCAATGGGCGTTTGCCCAGGCGCCTTGATCGCTGTCGGGTAAAGGTTGCGAGGATGGCCGTGGGGTTTGCTGACAATGATTCGGCAATTCGCGCAATAGCTGTCGGATCGGTATCAGCGGCGCGTCGTCCCGGGCCGGGCCGGGCGGCAGTGGCTGTCCCAGCTTCGCCAGCAAGTGCTCAAGGACCAACGGCATCGGCGCCTGCAAGCCGAGCAGTTTCAATAAGCATTGCTGGCCGCTGTGTTCAAAAACCATGTCGACACCAGCTTGCCGGGCGTCTTCGCGCAAGTCCGCCAACTGCCGATCAAGCCTGAGCTGAAGGTCAAGCGGGGCTTGTGCGCGCAGTTGCCAGCGCAGGTACACCGCACCTTTAGGCGAGGTATCCGGCAATGCCTGGCTGAACTGCAGGGGCGAGCGCTCCCGACGGCCTCGGCTGCGATCCTGGGCAAATGTGCGCAAGCCACGGTGGGCGCTGGTCTGGCCGCGGATCAAACCGGCGCGGGGTGGCTCGCTGATGGTTTGCAGAAATGGGTTGGGCACTGGCACGTGCCATTGTCCGGCGACGTTCTCCACAGCGTGCAGTTGCCTGAGGATTTCCCTGAGGCGTATCAAGTCGTTTTCCGACAGCGGACCTTCGCGTCCTTCGCAGTCCCAGCGGGCCAGCTGCAAGGCGGTCGCGGTCTCTTGCTGACGTTGCCGAAGCGTGGTGTATGCCTGGCGCAGTGATGCCCAGTCGTCCTGGGCGGCAAAAAAACCCAGCCAATCGCGCAGCAACGGTCGGCTATCGGTGGGTGTTTGTCCGTTGTCGAGCTTGAGTTCGATATGCAGCAGCGCTTGGCCGGCAAATTCATACAATGCGGTGGCCTTGAGGCTGTCAGCCAGGCCTTGCTGGCGCAATGTCGCGAGCAAGCCGCCAGGCTTAGGGTTGTTCAGCCAGTGGCACAGGAATTCCAAGGCTCGGGGCGAGGCGGCGGGCAGGTGTTCGAAGGCGAACAGCAAGTCGAGGCCGCCTTTGCGCGTCTGCTGATAACTGGCGTCGGCGGACGCCATGAGCCTCGGCGGTGCCTGCCGGATCGCTGCTTCATGGGTGGGCACGTGCTCATTGAATTGAATGGCCAGGGTTCGCAAGGCGTCGAGGTGTTGCGGGCCGGCCAGGCTCAAGGTCATTTGGTCGCTCTGATAGAAACGCTGGTAGAAATCCCGCAGTGCCGTTTGGAATTCCGGCTGCGATACGCCAAGGCTGTCGAGGTTACCCGCATGAAACCCCCGTAGCGGGTGATTCGCCGCCAAACCTTCGTACAGGGCCATTTGTTGCTGGGCCGCTGCGTCCTGGGACCAGGCGATGAATTCAGCGTGGAGGACTTCGCGTTCGCGCAATTGATCGTTTTCGTCCAGGCGTGGATGGACGAGCATGTCGGCCAGCCGTTCCAGTCCGCCGGGCAGGGCTGCCGGTGGCAACTCCAGGAAAAAGTCGGTGGTGCGTTCGTTGGTGCGGGCATTGATTTGCCCGCCGTGACCTTGCACGTAGGCCATCAGGTGCTGGCCGGTAGGAAAGCGTTCTGTCCCCAGGAAGAAAAGATGCTCGAGAAAATGCGCCAGTCCCGGCCAGGCCTCGGGCGCATCATGGCTGCCGGCTGCCACCCGCAACACCGCGGCGCTGCGCTTGAGGCCGGGAACATGACGCAATGTCACCAGCAAGCCGTTGGCCAGGGTTTCAATGTGGGGGCGGAGGGGATCGGGGACCGGCATGAGCGCTTCCAGGATGGGGATGCGCTCATGCTAGCGGATTAGTCCGGATCAGTGTTTAGGCAAGTCGCCATAAAGCGCGGGGCGACGGTCGTGCAGGTAGTTGTAGGCCGCGCGGGAATCATCGATCAGCTGTCGATCGAGATCACCCACGATCAATGCTTCGTCCAGGCCTGCCAACGCCGGCCGGCTGCCGTCCGGTGCTGCAATGCTGCTCTGGCCGCAATACTTCAACTCCCCTTCGTGGCCGCAATAATTGGCGTAGGCGACGAAGCACTGGTTCTCGATCGCCCGTGCGCGCACGGTGACATCGGCAATGAACTCGTAGGGTTGCATGTTGGCGGTAGGCACCAGGATCAGTTCGGCGCCGGCCAGTGCCAGGCGCCGCGCGTTTTCCGGGAACTCCAGGTCATAGCAGATCAGGAAACCGAGCTTCCAGCCGTTGAGTTCCACGATCGGCAACGCCGCGTCGCCGGCGCTGAACATCGTGTGGTCCAAGTCACCGAACAGGTGGCTCTTGCGGTAGTTGGCCAAGCGTTCACCGTGGGCATCGATCAGTTGGACAGCGTTGTAGATCTGCCCGTCTTCGCTGCGTTCAGGGTAGCCGTAGAGAATCGCCAGGCCGGCCGCCTTGGCGATACGGCCGATTTGCTGCGCCCATTCGCCGTTGTAGACCTCCGCCAGTACATTCACCGCATCGACCCCGATGTTGTAGCCGGTGAGGAACATCTCCGGCACCACCAGCACATCGGCGCCCCTGGCTTCCAGCGCGATCTGATGCAGGCGCTGCAGGTTGCCGGCCGGGTCCATGGGCAACGGTGGGCATTGGTAAAGGGCTACGCGCATCGACAACTCCTTTTATTCGGGCAGGGCGATCGGACCGATTTCGTGGAACACATCACCTGGGCCCGGGTTCTCGGGGTGAGTTTCACCGCCGAAGTGTTTCATGATTCCCCACACGGCATTGAGCGAGGTCTGTACCGCGCCTTCAACCCAGGCGGGTGTCCATGAGACGTCGTCGCCGGCGATAAAGATCCCTTTTTGTTCGGCGGGCATGTCGTCCTGCATGAAGTGCGCATACATGCGCTGGTTATAGCGATAGTGGCCCGGCAAGGCGCCCTTGAATGCGCCGAGGAAGTAAGGGTCCGCTTCCCAGGACACGGTGATCGGTTCGCCAATGATCCGCGCGGCGATGTCCACTTTTGGATAGATCTTCTTCAGGGCATCGAGGGCCAGCTTCACCCGTTTTTCCACCGGATAAGGCAGCATTTTCAGCGCATCGCTCATCCACGAATACGACAGGCAGATCACGCCCGGCTTGTCGTCGCCGTTGTCGAACAGGTAAGTGCCGCGGGTGAGGCGGTCGGTGAGGGTCATGCTCATCAGGTCGCGACCGGTTTCCGGGTCCTTGTCCTTCCAGAACGGCCGGTCGACCATCACGAATGTCTTCGACGACTGCATGTAGCGGGTGCGGTCCAGGGCCATCCACAGCTTTTGCGAGAACAGCGCCTCTTCGCATTCGATCTGGGTGGTCAACAGCCACGTCTGGCAGGTGACCAGCACGGCGGCATATTCGCGCGTGTCGCCCCAGACGTCGGTGACGCTGAACCGGTCATTGTCGGCCCGAGCGATGCGTTTCACGCCGGCACGAGGCGCGCCCAGGTGCAGCGAATTGAGGCTGGTGCCTGCCGGCCAGTGCGCGCAACGCTCCGGGACATGTTTCCAGATGCCGTGGGGCACCTGCTCCACACCGCCGACGACCAGGTGTTGATGATCGTCGCAGTTGGTCATCACCACACGGAAGATTTCCAGCATCGAATTGGGGAAGTCCGAGTCCCAGCCGCCCGTGCCGAAACCGACCTGGCCGAACACTTCGCGGTGCAGGAACGAGAGCTTGGCGAACGCCTTGGAGGTGGCGACGAAATCATAGAAGGTGCGGTCATCCCACAGCGGTACCAGGGTATTCCACAGTTCCTTGAGACGTGGCACGTCGCGGTCACGGATCGCTTGCTGGATCTCGCTGAAGCGTGAGCCAGCCTCCAATGCGTCGGCCCAGGCGTCGGCGACTTCCTGGAACAGCGCGGGAAGGTCGGCCATGCTTTCTGCATAGTAGGTCTGGCCTTCCAGGTCGATGACCGTACTGCCCGAGGCCGAGGTCAACGGGTTGGGGAAGGGTTTGGTCTCCAGGCCCAGCTTGTCGACGTAGTGATAGAACGCCGTCGAGGAGACCGGAAACCGCATGCCGCCGAGCTCGGCAATGATGCCTTCGGCGCCGTTGAACGCCTGGGAGCGCAGGCGTCCGCCCATTTTCGACGCTTCGTAGACCACGGGCTTGAGGCCCAGCTTCATCAATTCGTACGCCGCCACCAGGCCAGCGATCCCGGCGCCGACAATCGCCACTTCGGCGCCGTGATTGTGCTCCGGAATGACGCCCAGGCCGGCCGGGTGTTCGATCCAGTCGTCAAAGGCGAACGGAAAATCCGGCCCAAAAATGGTGATGGGTTTCTTGCCGTCTGCTGGGTGGCGATTGTTCTTGTTCATGGCGGACCTTGATGGGCGACTCGACGCGACGTTCGCGTCTGAGTATAGGAAAAGATGCCAGTCATTCTAGAGAGGGAGAAACACGTTAATAAGACGCAATGTGTCGTCGTTTTGCGCTGTTTTTCGTCATTTATAATCTTGGCTCAATCGTAATGACGAATCCTGGTCCCATGTGGGAGCGAGCCTGCTCGCGAAAGCGGTGGATCAGCACATGAGAATGCTGAATGACACACCGCCATCGCGAGCAAGCTCGCTCCCACAGGTTTTTGGGTTGGCTTTAGACCGGCTGGCCCCGATCGATCTTGCTGCTGAGGATGATCGACGTGGTGGTTTTCTCCACCCCGTCCACGCTGCCGATCTGGTCCAGCAACTGATCCAGCTGCTCCGGCGAATCCGTGCGCAACCAGGCCACGTAGTCGAACTCGCCGCTCACCGCGCACAACTGCTGGACCTGGGCCATCGCGCTCAGGCGCCGCAACACGTCCTTGCCGGAGCGTGGCTGGACCTTGATGCCGACATACGCCTGCAAGCCGCCATCGATCACTCGCTGCCCAAGACGCACGCCGTATCCGGTGATGACCTTGGTTTTTTCCAGTCGAGCCAGGCGCGAGGTCACGGTCGTGCGGGCGATGCCCAGTTGCCGGGCCAGCATCGCAACGCTTTCCCGCGCGTTGATTTGCAGCGCCGCGATCAGTTGGCGATCGATTTCGTCGAGGACAGGAGGGCGGGTATCAGTCAAGGTCAGCTCCGGCGCATGCATCAATGGCGGGCATGTTACAGGCTCCGGCGTTCGAAGTAGCGGGTGGCAGGCAAGGCCAGCGCTCGCCAAGCCGGGGCGAGGTGCGCCTGGGAAGACCTGAGCCAAAGACCGTCCTGGCCGATCAGAGGCTCGGCGGGCAACTGCAGCAAGTCGTCCAGTGAGAACGCCTGCACCGAACCTCGGTCGTCATTGCCTTCAATTTCCCAATCGCGCTTGAAACAGCGTACCTGTAGTTGTTGCTCGTCGAAGCTTTCAAACAACGGCCGATGACCCAGCCACCGTGGGTGTATCCGCAGCGTATGGTCTTGGACATCGAGCAGCAGCAATTGCCAGCCCCGGTAGTTTCCACAGAGTTCTGTCACGTCGGTTGCCATGCAGGTCAACGCCACATATCGGCTATTGGATGACCAGGCCATCGACGGCGCCAGGTCAACCAATGCACAGCCCGACGCCGTCAACAGGTGCCCGCCGAGGCGAGGCGTACCGGCACGCACCCAACTGTCGGCGTATTCCGTTTCGCTGCCGAATAGCCAGGCGGCATCCTGGTCATTCGGCGCGGGTTGGATGAAGTCGCCGTCGGCTGTGGCCGCTTGGGGGCGGTCCACCAGGCGCCATGGCTCAACGATGTGGAGCTGCGAATCTTCCGGCTGTAGCTGAACGGTGTTGTAGAACAGCCGGGAGTGTTCATTGGAACGGAAGAAGGAAGCGTCACATCCGACCTGTGGCGCGACGACGTTGAAGCGCATTAATGGGCTGCTTTCCAGATCGTTATCAAGACGACCTTCGACGACCGCCAGGCTCAAGCGGCCATCGCGGAAATCGAGTATGCGCTCCACCCACAGGGCAGGCCCTTGCAGCAAGCGCCGTTCCTGCAAGTCTGCGACCACCGCGTGGGTTGCCACTGTCGTCGCATGCTCAAAGGGCAGCAGCGCCAGGTAGCGCCCGCAATCGGAGACCCGATGATCAAGCAACCAACTTCCCGGCAAGGACCAATCACCGATCTGGCAGCGATAACTTCCGAGTCCGTCGGGGTTGTCGTGCATCCAGGTCAGACAAGCGCGTTTGCCGTCCAGCATCGACTGTGTCTCGATGCACGAGTCGCCTCGCCGGCCGCGACTGTCCAGCGGCATGACGATGGACATCCGCGTCAGCTTGAATTCATCAACCTGCACGCGACCCTGGGCGTCGTGACCTGTCTGGGTTTCGGTATCGCTGTGGATGCTGTCCAGGCGATAGCCGTAACGGCCGGAGCTCGGTCGCGGATAGTCGAGGTACGTGCCGATGTGCACACGGTTCGCCTCGAGGCTCAGCAACTCGTGCCAGTAAAAGGAAGGCTCGGCGGCGCTTTTCACCCAGGGCGAGGGCAGGGCGCGCCAGCCATTTTCCGCTTGCCACAACCAATACTGATCGCTGTCCGCATCGTTGGCTTGCTCTCGGGCCAGACACACCAGCGCGGGTTCAGTGGCGCCCCAGACCAAAGGTGCATCGGCTGCCATAACCAGCCCCGACGGCTGCCCGTCGACGCTGATGGCATAGCGCGGGGAATACAGCGGCGCCAATGGCTGGTCCAGGTCGCGAAAGGTCGCGGGCAGCAATAGATCGCCCTCCAGGCGACGCTGGCCGTCGGCGCTGGGCCGCTCGAAGGTGGGCGCTACATTGTCCGGGTGCCGGCCTGGTTCAAGCCACAGGTCAGCGACGGGAACCAGGTCCGCCACCTGTGCGGTTCGCAGCAGATCCTCCAGCCGCGCTTGGCGAGCGCCGTTGTCCACCAGGGGGCTATGACGGCCGATCAGTTCGTCAGGATTGAAAGAATCCAGTTCCCAAAACTCGCTTTCGGCGCAGCGGTAGACCTTGCGCTGCTGACGGTCGAGGATGACCAGCCCCCATTCCTGCCGGGACGGCACGGGTGCGGCGAAATAACGGCCATCGCTGGAAAACATCGCCGAAGAACCAAGCCCTTGCAGAAGCACGCCATCGGGGAACAAATAATCGCAATGGACAGGGCCGCCCATGGCGATTTCGCTGTGGTTGAACTGCCGGATCGGTTCGCCTTCAGGCGTCGACTGCGGCTCGCCGCCACCCCAGGCGCTCGGTCCTTGGGTGGTAACCGGCGCGAGCCCAAGACGCCGTTCCCATTTGCTGACGCAGGCAAGCCCGGCACCGATGCCAGCGATTGCCACGAGGATGCCCCACCACTCGGGCAACGCCCGGCCCAGGCTGAAGCCCAGGCCAAACACCGCTCCGACTGTCAGCCGGGCAACGCCTCGGCCCATCGACTGGAAGCCCAGCCGCGCGGCGAGGCCCATCAGCAAGCCGAGCAATACCACCGCGAGCAAGGCCAGCGGCGGCGGCAGGATGGTTACGAAGAAGGCTGGCACCAAGAGGATGCCGAGTTGCCAGAAGAGTTCGAGGAACAGTCGGGACAGGCTGGGGCTGGCGATGATGGAGGTCTCGGTGGGGGGCTTTTGGTCGTGAGTGAGCCGACATTGAAAAACGAAAACGTGGCGTCGCCGTCGCAGGGCCTTGGAAAAACGGAAGGGCCTGCTACCAGCGCAGCCAGCGTCGACCGAGCAGGGCGCCCAGTATCGTCGGCACCAACATGCCCAACAAGTACCACACTGCCCAAAACGGGATCTGCATCTCGGGGCAGTGAAGGGAATAGGCAATCGTCGCCATTGAACCGGCCAGCAGTCCGCCGCAGGCGCCTGAACGCATCAGGTTCGTGGGGGCGAGGCCGCGTAGCGCCCAGAACACCGCGATAAATCCCGGAATCGACAACAGGGTGATGTTGAGCGCACACACCCGCCAGGTATCGCCCAGAATGACTGCAACGCGACCATCAGGTGCGGTCGCCATGAGGACGAAGATCGCGCCAATCCATACTGCCGTGACGGCGGCAACGACCAGTATCTTGCCGGGCCCCGAAGTGGCGCCAGGTCTGGCCAGCCTCATGACCATGCCCAGCGTGCCGATCATCAGGCAGAGCGGAAACGCGATCTTGGCCCAGAAAATCGGTGTCGCCATGACCTGGCCCAGGTCTGGGCGCACGCCTTTCAGTGCGACCACCAGCAAAAGGGCGCCCAGGAGGCCGGCCAGCACCGCGACACTGAATCGCTTGGCGGGCGCTCGGCGATCGACCGGGGTCACGCCCGAGGCGAGCAGGGAAATCAAATCATCAGTCTTCATCGTGCACCTCTCACTCTCAACGCCAGGGCTTTGAGCCCTCGGTGTATCCCTATCTTCACCGCAGACTCGGACAACCCCGTCGTTTGAGCGGCTTCCGTCACAGACAGCCCTTCCAGTTTCACGCGTACGATCGGTAGACGCTGGCGTTCAGGTAGTTGCTCAAGCAACTTGCCCAGGTCGCGACTGGCCTGCGCAGGTTCAAGATGTGGCTCGGCAAACAGCTCTGCCGCATCGTCGAGGGAGTCGTTGAGCATGTCATGGCGTGATCGCCCACGGAAAAAGTCGATGAGCTTGTAACGCGCAATGGCAAAGACCCATGCCGTCAGCGGTTGATCGGCTTGATAGGTCTGGCGCGCATTATGAACGGCCAGCAAAACCTCTTGCAGCAGGTCCTCGATTTCACCGGGGCGCTGTAGAAGCCTCGAGCGTAAAAAGCCGCGAAGATGACCACTCAGCTCCGATAAAAACCTGCGATAAGCCCGTTCGTCTCCATCCAGGCCTGAGAGAAACAAGGCCTGAAGATGGAGCTCTCGGCTGCGCAAAGCATCGTTATCCGTAGTTCGTTCCATCGTTCGCTCTGGTTACACGAAAGGGGAAATATCTCATTGCTGCCAATGCCGGCAGCGAATCTTACATGCGGCTTCCCGACGTGAAGGCATTTTTTGCTGGCCCGAGAAATATTTTGCGGTCGCTGTAACCGAATCCGGAACGACATCGAACTACTTGTTGGATCGCAAGCACAGTGCCCAAGCATTGATGCAGCGACCAACCCATCTTCTGGAGAGCACATCATGAACAACCTCAAACTTGCCGCCCTCGCCGTTGCCTTCTCTTCGTTCGCCGCCGGTGCCATCGCCGCAGAAACGCCTGCCGCAGCAGGTGCCATGGAGAAATGCTACGGCGTTGCCATGGCCGGCAAGAACGATTGCAAAGCGGGGGCAGGCACGACCTGTGCGGGCACCGCCAAAATGGACTATCAGGCCAATGCCTGGAAAAACGTGCCTGCCGGTACGTGCACCTCCATCAAGACGCCAAAAGGCATGGGCTCTCTTACACCTATGTAATCGCAGTGCCAAGGGGCTCACCGATCATGAAAACCGTATTCCAGATGGGGGCCGGACTCGGCCTGAAACCGAACCATTACTCCGATGCGCTTGACTGCGCTGCCGAGGGACTCTGGTTCGAAGTTCATCCGGAAAACTACATGGTAGAAGGTGGCCCCCGTCTCGCGTGGCTGGAGGCAATCGGGAGCCAGCACCCGCTGTCGCTGCACGGTGTTTCACTTTCACTGGCGGCCGATTGCCCACCGGACGAGAACCATCTGAAGCGTTTCAAGGCACTGGTCGACCGCGTACAGCCTGCATTGATTTCCGAACATCTGGCCTGGTCCGCATGGCGTGGCCGATATCATCCTGATCTGTTGCCATTCCCTCGTACCGTCGAGGCATTGCAGCGCATCGCAAGCAATATCCAACGAACACAAGACGCCCTGGGACGTTCGATTGCCATTGAAAACCCCACTCATTATCTGAGTTTGCCGGGGCATGAATTCAGCGAAATAGAGTTTTTGACCGAACTGAGCATCAGGACTGGTTGCGGGTTGCTGCTGGACATCAATAACGTCCATATCAGCGCGCATAACCTGGGCTTCGATGCGTCGAAGTACCTGGACGCCTTCCCGGCCAAGGCGATTACGGAAATCCATTTGGCGGGCCACACGGTGGACCCGGGGGACACGCAGTTGCTGATCGATACTCACGATGCGCCCATCGCTGATGATGTCTGGTTGCTGTATCGACGCGTTATCGACCGGATCGGCAGGCGCCCGACCTTGATCGAGCGCGACGACAATATCCCCGGGTTCGATGTCTTGTTGGCTGAACGAGACAGGGCGCAGAGGCTGTTGAACATCGGCAGCCGGCGCGTATCGGAAGTGACGATATGAACACCTCGCTGGCAAGTTTCCAGGATGCATTCGTCGACGCGTTATATGACCGACATTCGACTGGAATGACCGCGCTGATCGAACAGCCTGGTTTCATGGTGTACCGCAATACTGTTCTCAAAGGATCGGTGGACGCATTACTGGCGAACTTTCCCACCGTCGAACGCTTGGTCAGTACAGAGTGGCTCAGGGCTGCCGCGACGCTTCATGCCCGGCAGGCGCCCCCGACCGATTCCCGGTTGTTGCATTACGGGGCTGAACTCCCGGATTTTCTCGACGCTTTCGAGCACGCGCGAGAAATGCCTTATCTGGGCGACGTCGCCCGCCTTGATCTGCTCTGGACACACGTCCATTGCGCCGAAGATGAACCCGACGTCGATCCGAGCGAATTGGCGAAGCTTCCCCCGCAGGACTTGGCCCGCAGCCGACTCACACCGAAGGCCGCGTGCCGGTGGGCGTGGTTCCCGGACAACCCCGCCTACACCCTCTGGCGGTTCAATCGCGAAGGGCGGGACATGCCTGCTGAGCTCGATTGGCGAGGCGAAGGAGCGCTGCTGACGCGCAAGCAAGGCAAGGTTTTTTGGCAGGCCGCCAGTGCTGCCGATTGCAGGTTCCTGGATGCCTGCGCAGCCCACCTACCGCTCGAACAGGCCGCAGAAAGGGCCCTTGAGGTTCAGCCTGACCTGGATTTTTCAGAACTCATTACCCGCTTATTCAGCGCCGACGCGTTCGCCTCTGTAAGCATCCCATAACAGCAACTTAGCCAGCGGAGCACATCATGGACGCCATAAGAAATCCTTCGTCCACAGCCGACAAATCCTTGCGAGGCATGTGGAACAGCATCGCAGACCGACTTGGCGCGATGCTGGGTGACTCGTTGTTGGTGCTGGTTGCGCGGCTATCCATCGCAGCCATCTTCCTGATGTCAGGGCGCACCAAGGTCAGTGGTTTTCTGACGATCACGCCCAGCACCTACGAGCTGTTTCGCACAGAGTACGCACTGCCGCTGGTCACACCGGAACTGGCCGCGCACCTGGCAACCTACAGTGAGCATCTTTTTCCAGTGCTGCTTGTGCTAGGCCTGTTCTCGCGACTGTCGGCATTGGCATTGCTGGGCATGACGTTTGTAATCGAGGTGTTTGTCTACCCTGACGCCTGGGCAACCCACCTTTCCTGGGCAGGCTTGCTATTGCTCATCGTCGCCCGTGGCGGCGGTGCGATGTCGCTGGATCGATCACTTGGCATCAAGTGATCCGTCTAACGCTGGCTATGCGATCAGCGTGGGCCGGGTGAAAAATCTAGCGCTCAAAGGCAACCTGAAAGTACCGAGATTGCCCGGGCTAACCGAGGTGGATGAATGCCAGTACTCGCCTACCCACCTGCTGACTGAGCAGGAAGGATGGGAGCCCTTGCACCGGGGATTCGATCGGTGCGTACTCCCGTAACTTTCAGGCACATTTTTTCGAAGCTCTGCATCAACCAATTGGAGCGACAGGAGTCCTCCGTTGCCGAGTATCAAAAAATCAGGGTAACTCGTCGTGGCTGTCGTGAAATGGGGCCTGATTGACTGTAGCAATGGTGATGAAAAGTGGGGGCGGGTAGTGTCTGGCGTAAAGGTGCTGTGGTCGCAACCACACCCTGGTTTTTGGTGCCCTTAGGATCTACAAATCGAGCGCCGACCTAATACCGGAGCGGCAGCATCAACGTGATAGGCGAAAGGCCTGGGCACGGTACAAAACCAGCATATTTGGCATAGAAAGCGGACAGCCGCTCATTAAGGGGATGCACGATCATGGCGGAAGAACCAATGCTCTCTGACGCCGTAATCGCCCGCTCGATCGCATCCTGCAGCAGGTCAATTGCGAAGCCTTGGCCTTGAGCCGCCAAAGTAATCCCCATTCGGCCTAAAAGAGTCACGGGATGCACGCTCGGAGAGTTGCGTTGATGGCTCTTTGGGACAACGTTTTCACTGGCGATTGATCCGCTGGAAAGGGTGTAATACCCCATCACGACAGGCGTATCTTTGCGGCATACGACATACACCACGGCCTGTTTTGCCGCCTGTGCTTTGCGGGCTTGCCTTTGAAGGGAATCGTTGATTGACGCCACGCCAGAATCAAATTCGTCGAGGATGTGTTCGTCACTCAGCTTTTCGGGAGCTCTCAGCTCCACCGTTTGGGCCTTTCGAGAAGTTGATGTAGGCACTGGTTACCTCGGATCGGGTTGGCATCCATTGCCTGTTCAAATGCGTCAAATGCAACGTCGTCGAGAAGGAACAGGCGCTTATCCAAAATGACTTCCTCTGCTTTCTGGCAAGCAGCTTCAAGAATAAAGCTAGTTCGATCACGACCGGACATAGCAGCCGCCAGATCGATCAGGTTACGTTTTTTTTCGTCCGTTCTCATATTGATAGGAACAGGTTTTGATCTTTCACCACTTTCAAGTGTTGCAGTCATGTTTCACCTATGGGCTGGTTTGAGGAAGTACTTAGCTCTCCTTAATGGCTAGGGTAGGGTTGGTGAGTACGTAATTTTCACTGCGGAGTCCTTCCGAGTCATGAGTCGGATCCTGAGGTTCAGGCTATGAGGGTAGCCTTGGGAGGATCCTACCTCTCGGTTGTGTAGCTACTGTATATACGTGTGTAGCTTGTAGCTACATAAGTCCGTCGGCTATGGGTTGCTCAGGATCCGTCCAACCCACTCCACGATTTGCGTAACAACGGTGTTCCCGGTACTGAAAAGCCTCCGCAAGGTTGGCCCTATCCAGCCCGAGGCAAAACCCATCACCATCAGCCGCTCGCTGCTGCTCAACCATCTGATCCCATCCGTTCGGGTGAGCGACGAAAGTGGTACAGCCCGGAGCGATCCGGGAATCGGCTTCGTTTGCCAATAGAGTATTGGCAGCCCAGGCATCCGCGAGCCTAGGCCATTGGATCGGGCGAGTCGCTGGAGGTATTGCGTCCACTGGCACGGCGTCAGCCAGGAACTCGACCGTCCAAAATGAAATTGGACGAATCTTGGACGGAGCGCTGTTCTTGAGGTTTTTGGAGATTTTTTTGGACCTCGGAAACGACGAAAGCCGCGCAATGCGCGGCTTTCAATTTGGTGGGCCCACACGGACTCGAACCGTGGACCAAAGGATTATGAGTCCTCTGCTCTAACCAACTGAGCTAT
>Ga0308169_10003053_pt1 | contig 16717 bp, 18 predicted proteins | sample PhyBR1_2_FD_202139 | JGI IMG/M metagenome (GOLD analysis project Ga0308169, IMG submission 202139) | Phyllosphere microbial communities from UC Gill Tract Community Farm, Albany, California, United States - DLSLSB.R1 | ecosystem: Host-associated > Plants > Phyllosphere > Unclassified | place... | reverse complement strand
GGCAACGTCGCGAGCGCGGCCGTCGAGGGCGCGCCGGCGAGCGTCGTCGTCGGCGACACCGAGATGGGCGATGCGGCGGCCGAGACGGCCAAGGCGGGCGCGCAGGGCGGAGGAGGAGACCCGGCGACGGGCGCGATCGAGACGGGCGGCGAGGCGGCGAGCGCGGCGGCTGCCGGTGGGGAGGGCGGCAAGAAGCGCGCGAAGGCGGCCGACCTCATGGAGCAGTGAGGCGTGCTGCTGCTGTCGGGCTGTTTGTACGACGCTGAAAAAGGCGCTTTCTCCTTCCTTCCTCTCGCCCGTGCTTCGAGATTTACGAGAACACGAGAGCGACGCTCGCAGCTCTCCTTCTCGCGAGCGCACACAGGAGCTGGGTATCGTACTCTGTCACTGCAAGCTCGAAAGGAAAAGAGAAAACGCTGCTCGGCACGAAGCTCCCTCGCTCGGACCTCCTCCTCGCTCGCCGACCTTCTCACTTGCGCTTGAAGCCGCCGGCGATTGCCGACACGACGTCGAACGCCCACTTGCCCCAGCTGCAAGTCGAGGAGTCAGTGTCCAGCTGGGAGAGGAGAGAGGGAGAGGAAGGAGAGGGGGAGAGGAAGGAGAGGGGGGGAGGAAGGAGGGCGAGAGAGAGAGCGACGCACCCCATGAGGCCTTGTGCACGGCTTGCGAAGACGTGGTAGTATCCGTCCAACGAGTAGACGGCCGACGGGAGCTCGAGGATGCCCCTGCAGCGGGCGCGCGTGCTGGGTCAGTACAGGCTCGATCAAGAGTCTGGGGCGAGGAGGGGCGACGGCGAAGGTGCTGAGGGGAGGGAGAAGGTGCAGAAGAAGATAAAGGACAGGACGCACTTGAAGTCGACGACGAAGGCCGAGCCGTTGCTGTCGGGCTTGGTCGAGGCAGCGATCATGGCGGCGACGACCTCGTCGACCGTCGCGAGCGGGATCCCGGCGATGAGGAGCTTGGGCAGTACGCCGATAATCGCAGTGTTAACGAAGAACGGGTTGACGATGCTGCAGGAGAAGAGCGGGAGCGTCAGCGGCGTCCTCGGAGGAGGGAGAGAGGGAGAGACGCACTTGATCTTGATGCCGTACACGAGGGCGTCGTAGTAGAGCGAGCGGAAGAGGCCGAGGACGCCGTGCTTGCTCATCGAGTAAGCAGGCGCGCCGGGGATGCCCGAGAAGCTGGCCATCGAGCCGAGGAGGACGACCGCCTTGCCCTCCTTCGAGGGGTTCTCGTCGAGGTGGAAGAAGGCGAGTTTGGCGGCTGCGACGGCCGAGAGTCAGGTCCTCTCGCTCACGTAGAGGAGGACGAGGACGTACTGTAGGCGGCACCGGTCAAGTTGACGGCGAGCGTCGGCATCGTCGGTTTCTGCGAAGGAGGCCGAGTCAGCTTTTCGAGCGAGGCAAGCGACGACAAGGGCTCACGCACCGTCGGCTCGCCGTCTGCGCCCTTGCGCATGTCCATGAAGCGTGCCGAGTCGGGCTCCCCAATGCCTGCGTTGACGACGACGATGTCGAGGTGCCCGAACGCGTTGCGGCCGTGGCGCTGCTCGAAAGACCGAGTCAACGTTGGCGCGAGCGAGTGAGGAGACGAGAGAGTCGACGCACGAACATGGCAACCTGTGCCTCCCAGCTCGTGACGTCGCAGGCGACGCAAGTGGCTTGTCTGCGGGGAGGAGCAAAGTCAGGAGAGCGAGCGAGGAGGAGCAGGCCGAAGGGGACGAGGACGCACCCGCCCGCCGCGGTGATCTCGTCGACGACAGCCTGGACACCCTCGACCCTCATGTCGCTCAAGACGAGCTTGGCCCTGCGCGCGCGCGGCTCGAGGCGGTCAGCGAACTTCCCCACTTTGCGCCGGCGACCTCGACGAGGGAGGGAGCGGTCGCACGCACCCGAACTTGGCCGCCTGGATCGCATAGCTCTTGCCGAACCCGCTCGCGGCACCCGTGACGACGACGACCTTGTTGCGCAGGGCTGCGCCCGAGGTGAGAGCGTCGTCGACCGAAAGCGGAGCGGCGGCCTCGGGGCCACGGAGCGCAGCCGACTGTGCGCGCAGGAGACCCTCGTAGGCGGGCAGAAGCTCGTCGGTGGAAGCAGCCATTGCTCGACTCGAAGCAAGTGGTGGGAGAGCAGAAGAGAGACGCCGTCCAAGGGTCCGGCGAGCTGATGAAGGCGGAGGTGCCGACAGCCGGCTCGGTCGAGTTGCGAGCGGCAAACGTTGGTCGGGAAGCCTGAATAGCTTCGGCCGTCGCGCCGACGGACAACCACGCGAGCAGGTCTGCGGATCAGAGGCGCGAGCGTGCGGGTGAGGAGGAACCGGCTCGAGGCCGTGGCAGCTCTGTCTGGCCCTCAGCTCGAGGAGGCGCTCCTCGCGAGCGCACGAAGAGAGTGCGAAGCTGCTACGGAAGAGGATGCAGAAGGAGAGAGAGAGAGGCAGTGCGCGAGAGAAGCGAGCCAGACGAGCCCGCCCGAGGCGGTCGCGCAGAGACCGGTGCCCGGACCCCTCTCGTTCTCCTCGACCTCCTCGTTGCGCTGCTCGCAGATATAAAGACTGCGAGCTATGGAATGCAGTGCTCGACCGTCTAGTCTACTCGGCTCGCCGCGCTCGCCGCGCTCTTCTACACCCTCCTGACCTTGACGCCCTCCTTAACGAGGTGCGACTTGACGTCCTCGATCGGCACCTCCTTGCGGTGGAAGATGCCCGCCGCGAGAGCCGCCTCGACGTCCGTGACGGCAAACACCTCGCTGAAGTCGTCGACCTTGCCCGCGCCGCTCGACGCGACGACCGGGATCCCGACGCTGCGGCGCACGAGGTCGACGAGGCGGCAGTCGAAGCCCGACTTGGACCCGTCCTTGTCGACCGAATTGAGGAGGATCTCGCCTGCGCCGAGCTTCTCGACGCCCTGCGCGAGCTGGACGACGTCGATGTCGCGCGTCTCGCGCCCGCCGCGCACCGTGCACTGGTACCAGCAGAACTGCTCGCCGTTGGGCCCGAGGTCGGCGCGCAGGGGCGTGTCGGGCGACGAGGGGAGAGGCGCAGAGAGGTCGACGGCCGAAGGGCGGTGCGCGGCGGGGATGTCGTCGAGCGAGGGGGCGTAGACGCGCTTGGGGTCGAACGAGACGACGACGGCCTGCGCGCCGTAGGCGTACGAGATCTGCTCGATGCCCGACTTGCCCGACTTGGTGCCGTCGGCGGCGAGGAGCTCCTCGACGGCAAAGACGGCGTCCGAGCCGATCGAGACCTTGTCGGCGCCGCACCGGAAGTAGGTCCCTGCGACCTCGAGCGCCGAGCGCGTCGTGCCGTCCGGGTCGGTCGTGTCGCGGATGCCGCCGCCGATCGTGAGCGGGACGAAGACGGTCTCGGCGGCCTGCCGGATGACGTCGAGCATGGGCTGGTCGTGGAGCGGGCACGAGCGGAACGACGTGATGTTGAGGAACGCGACCTCGTCGGCGCCCTCGGCGTAGTACCGCCGTGCGAGGTCGACGGGCTTGCCGAGGTTGCGCACCTGGCGCTGGCGCTTGGCGGGAGGAGGGGCCGAGGGGTCGGACGAGACGGTCGAGGTCGGGAGGGTCGTCTCGGCGACGGGCGCCGAGGGCGACGTCGCGGCCGACTCTTCGGGCGCGCCCGAAGCGTGCTCGTCGGCCGTCGTCGCCGAGTCGTCGGCCTCGCGCACGTCGTACTGGTCGCCCTTGGTCACGACGAGGTCGCCGTCGTCGTTGGCGCGCACGTCGAGGCACGCGACGATGCGCTTGGTGAAGCCCTTGCGGACGAGGTCGGCGTCGACGTCGGCGAGCGGGCGCAGCGGCTTGACGCTCGTGTCGAGCATGCCCTTGCCGCCCTTGGCCGGGTCGGTCGACTGGAGCCACGCCTCGACGACGGCGAGGCCGGCGGCGCCGCTCTTCTCCGGGTGGAACTGGGTGCCGAACACGTTGCCCTTCTGGACCGACGAGACGTACTTCTCGTCGCCGTACTGGGTCCAGGTGAGGGACCAGTCCTCGACGCCCGGCTGGGTCGCGTCGACGCGGAACGAGTGGACGAAGTAGTAGCTGTCGCCGCCGTCGCCGAGGCCGTACGCCTCGCGCCCCTCGTCGCCGATGTCGCGACGCTCGGTCGCGCCGTTGTAGCCCATGCAGGGCACGCTCTTGTCGGCCGACGAGAAGCGGCCGACCTTGGCCGGGATGATGCCGAGGCCCTTGTCCTCGGGCGACTCGTCCGACTCCTCGAACAGAGCCTGCATGCCGATGCAGATGCCCATGTAGGGGCGGCCCGAGGCGATGTAGGCCTTGAGCGGCTCGACGAAGCCGCGCTTGCGCAGGCCGGCCATGGCCGACCCGAACGCGCCGACGCCGGGGAAGAGGATGCGCTGCGAGCAGGTGGGACTGCGAGTCAGCTGCTGATCCTCGCTCGAGTGGTGCCGTCCTGCTCGTGCGTGCGCGCTGAGCGGAGCAGGCCGCCCTTTGCCGCCCCGCACTCGGGGAGCTCTGCACACGAAGCACCGCCTCCTGAGAGGGCGAGATGGGAACGTACGTCGGCCTTGTCGATGTCCTCGGGCGTCTGGACCCACTTGAACTCGTAGCCGAGCTTGCGCACCGAGTTGGCTGCGGGTGCGGCGAAGCGGGAAAAAGCGCGGGGGGTGAGGGAGCGTCAGCGGTGCAGGGGGGAGGGCAGAGGAGCGCGAGAGGGACGCACCGAGGGACGCGACGTTGCCTGCACCGTAGTCGAGGAGGTAGAGCATGGTGGCGAGCGAGGGAGAGCGAGAGGGTGGCCGCGACGAGATGAGGACGCGGCGAGGGGACTGGTCGCGAGCTGTCGGGGCTGGGGGTGCTGCGCCTGACTGCAGGGGTCGGTAGAGTGGCTGTCGAGCTGTCGAGGCGAACGAGAGAGGCACACTCGAGCTGCTGTGCTGACCCCGACCTCGTCCTCGCCAACTCGGAGACGCAGGTTGACTCTCGGACAAGTCAACTGTACGGCGACGAGCTGCAACTGGGCTGACGAGACTCTATAAATTTCACTGCTCTTGACAAGGTAAACGAGACAGGCTACTGCGAGGGAGGACAAGGGGGGAGGCGGGCCTGATGAGAGGGCCAGGATGCGAGGCGAGAACGACAGGAACTAGACGGCGACCCGACGAGCGGATCTTGCCCGCGGTTGACGCAGGCTTTTGGCACGGCAAAGGCGAGCTTAGAAGAGCATGCGCGTCGCAATGTTGTGGCGGGACTGCGAGCGCGAGAGCGAGAGCAAGGTCAGCGACGGCGCTTCTCTCTCTCGCTGCAACGAGGGACGAGGGAATGGGTGGACGCACGCCTGCGATGGCGTTGTAGATCTCCTTGATCTCGGCCTCGTCGACGTTGGTGATGTCGGCGAGCAGGTACGCGACGTCGCCCTGCGAGGAGGGAGGGGAAGAGAGTCAGCTCCTTTCCTCGTCGACGACGGTGACGACGACGGCAAGACGCAGAGAGAGCTTGGGCGCACCTTCGAGTCGGAGAACTGCTTCTCGACGTTGTGCTCGCCGAGGATGGCGTTGACCGTCTTGAGGACACCGGGCTGGTTCAGGTGGACGTGGCACAGGCGCACCGTGCCCTCGTGCAGGATCGGGCGCAAGTTCACCTCGGGGAAGTTGACGGCGCCGATCGTCGAGCCAAAGTTGAGGTACCGGATGACGGCGCCGCCGACCTCGGCGCCGATCATGCTCTGCGCCTCCTCGGTCGAGCCGCCGATGTGCGGCGTGAGGATGAGGTTCGGGCACGAGCGCAGCTCGGACGACCAGTCGTTGAGCGCGTCGCCAAAGTTCGGGCCGTTGGCTTTGGGCTCGGCGGGGAAGACGTCGACGGCGGCGCCGGCGAGCTTGCCCGACTTGAGGCCGTCGATGAGGGCCGGGATGTCGACGACCTTGCCGCGCGCGTTGTTGATCAAGTACGAGCCGTCCTTCATCTGGGCGATCTGCTCGGCGCGGATGAGGTTGGTCGTCTCGGGGAGCTCGGGGACGTGCAGCGTGACAAAGTCGGCCTGGCCGAGGAACTCCTCCATGCTCTCGACCTGCTGCGCCGAGCCGAGCGGCATGATCGGGAGGACGTCGTAGTAGATGACCTTCATGCCCATGGCCTCGGCGAGGACCGACAGCTGCGAGCCGATGTGGCCGTAGCCGACAATCTGCGGGCGCACACAGAGAGCGAGTCAGCGCCGAGTGCTCGCACGCACGCTCGTTCGACGAGGGGGAGAGGGACGCACTCCAAGCGTCTTGCCCCTGACCTCCCAGCAGCCCTTGGACACCTTGTTCCAGATGCCCTCGCGCATCTCGCGCGCGCGGTCGCACAGCTGGCGCGAGAGGGCGACGACCTCGGAGATGACGAGCTCGGCGACCGAGCGCGAGTTGGAGAACGGCGAGTTGAAGACGGCGATGCCGGCCTTGGCGGCGGCGAGGAGGTCGACCTGGTTGGTGCCGATGCAGAAGCAGCCGATGACGAGGAGCTGCAAGCGAGTGAGGACGAGGAGGGGTCAGCGCGCGCTCTTCTCTTCGACCTGATCTGGACGAGCCGGGCTCGCTGGAGCGGGAGGGACGCACCGACGGGACCTCGGAGATGACCTTGGCCGTGATCTTGGTCTTGGAGCGGATGCCGACGGCCGAGAAGGCGCCGTCCTTGAGGCGGGCGATGAGCTCCTCCTCGTCGAGGGCCTTCTTGACCTCCTCGACGTGCCACCCCTGGGCCTTGAGCATGTCGACGGCGCTCGTGTTGACATTCTCGAGGAGGAGGATGCGCGTCTCGTTCTTCTCGTGCTGAGGGAACGGCGAGAGGGCCTTGCCCGCCTGCGGGAACGGGATCGAGCCGGCGAGGCCGGCGCGGCGGGCCTCGTACGACTGCGAGAAGCTCGAGTAGCCGCCCTGGGGCGAAGTGGCGAGGGTCGGCGAAGTACCGAGGATGCTGGCCTGGCCGCTGGGCGAGATGCTGAGCGGGGCGCTGATGGAGACGGACTGGCGGCGGGCGGCCATGGCGAGCGGCGCGGGAGGGGGATGAACGGTGGTGAGAGACGGCGCGAGGGACTTTTTGTCCTGGTGCTGAGCGAGTCGCTGCTCGTGGAGAGCTGAGCGAGAGGTGGGCGGGGAGTCAAAGCGACGAGCACCGCCTCGAAGACGTGCGAGCCTCGCTCGCCGCTCTCGACCGCGACCGCTTGCGCCCGCCGTTCTCCTTAAGCTCCCAAGTCGAGTGCTGATGCATGGAGTTTGCGCAAATGATTCCTACACGTCCAGCTCAAGCTCTGCCCTCGCCGTGTGCGCTTTTTCCCAGCTCGTCCTCCTCCCTGCTCGCTCGAACCGGCTCCGTCTACTCGGCCTTGTCGCCCGCAGCCTTCTTCTTCTTCTGGGGCTTGGCCTTGAGGGGCCGTGCGAGCGTCTCCTTGGTCTTGTCCGACAGCTCGACGTCGCTCTTGACCTTGTCGGCCGAGTAGAACGTCGGCGCCGCAGAGAGGCGCGCCGCGCCCGTCTTGGTGACCGTGAACGTGATGAACACCTGCGCCGAGAGGTTCTCCGGCTTCTCGGTCGTGCTGTGTGCCGGCGAGAGAAGCGCCCGGCATCAGTCTCGGGCTCGGCGGTCGAGAGAGGAGGAGGGCGAGAGAGAGCGGGACGCACAGGAGGTCGTAGCCGCGGACGAGGTTGTGCTGCACGCACTCCTTGACGCCCATGCGCGCGCGCACCTCGTCCTCCATGATGCGGAGCGTGAAGGGGAACGAGCCGGCCTTGGTCGAGATCTCGGAGAAGGTCGCGCGCGACGTCTTCATCTTGAGCGAGTAGGTCGACTGCGTCTTGGAGAAGATGGTCGTGCGCGCCGTGTCGGCCGCCTTGGGCTGTAGCGAGCGAGGGGGAGAGTACGATGCGTCAGGGACCTGCTCACGCACGCAATCGCTCGCTCGACGGGCGCCCTCGAGGAGGACGGGCAGGCGTCGAGCAACGCAGAGAGAGAGGGAGAGCTGGACGCACGCTCCGCTCGCCGTCGGTGACGAGGATGTTGAGGCCGTACACCTCGCCCTCCTCGAGGTTGTACGTGTTGTCCGAGTCGCCGCGCTGCGACGCCGTCGGGAAGGCGACGAGGCCCTTCTTGGCCTCGAGGTTGTTCTGGAGGAACTGGTGCGACAGGGTGCCCTCGACGCCCTTGACGCCGCTCGCCTCGTACTCCTTGACGAGCGCCTTGACGGCCTCGGTCACCTCCCAGTTGCGCACGCCGGGCTTGACGGTGCGCAGCGCGATCTCGCCGGCCTGGAACGCGGCGGCGAGGAGGTTGGCGCGGACGCCCGAAATGGGGCCGTCGGCGCCGACAATGACACTGCGGGGAGGGACGACCGTCAGTACGTCCATCGCCTCAGAAAAAGAGGCGAAGCCAGGTCTCGAGGACCGAGCGCCGCCGAGTACGAGTGCGAGAGGAAGAGGACGCACGTCTCGCCCGAGACGACCGGGTAGCCGTCAATGTGCGCGCCGACGACGACCTTGAGGACGTCGTCCTTCTTGAGCGTCTGGGCGGCGGCCTCCTTGTCGGAGAGGGCGGGCGAGAAGTTCTGGAGGACGTTGTTGACGGAGAGGGTGGTCGGGTAGGCGATGCCTGCGGGATGGGCGGATCGTCAGGCTTGTCCTCTTCGCCCACATCGTCGGCCGTGCAGCGAGTGGGACGGCAACGACAGGGAGTTGCGCCGGCGCATGGAGGACGAGAGGGAGAGGCGAGACGCACCCTTCGGGGTGCCCTTGGCCTTGTTGTAAAGGGGCTTGACGCCCTCCTCGACGAGCTTGTCGCCCTCCTGGCACAGCTCGAGGATGTTGGCGCCCTCGACGGCCTTGGCGAGGAGCTGCTTGACGACCGACTCGACGACGCCGGCGGCCGCCTTGTACTTGTCGAGGGTGGCGGTCGGGACTGTCAGGTGGACGCAGCCGGTGTGGCAGGGCGACAGGGCGAGTGGTGCGAGCGAGGGTGGGGCCAGAGATGAGGTGGTCGATGTCGACGAGGGACAGGTCACGAGCGGTGCGTCGAGTCGGCGAAGCGAGGCGAGGGCGGCATGGGCGGGTAGCGAGAGGTCGGTGTCGAGGTGCAGGGGTCGTCCAAGGTCGACAGGAGGCGATACAGGGGTGCGAGGAGGCGAGGGAAGAGGTCAGTCCAAGGGACGGCGGGGACGGACGACGAGCTCAGCTGAGGCTCGAGGAGAGGGACGCACGGGTGGGCTCGGTGGCGGGCTTGGGGGCAGGAGTCGACATGGTGTGCTGGCAAGCTTAGGCGAGGCGAGCTGGGGTGTAGGGAGGACGAGCTGGCCCTCCTTCTCCTCGTCGCTCGCCTCGACCCTTTTCCTGAGACTCGTCGTCTCGCTCCCTCTCGCTTCTGTGGACAGTCTGTATGGCGTGACCGGTTTGCACAGATCTACTGACCCTAGCTAACGTTCCAGCTTGCACAACGGATCCCTGAGCGCTGCTGCAGAGGTGTCGAGCGGCTCGATGTCCGCCTCGTCGGCCGACGTGGCTGCCCCGCCGGGACGACGACGCGACGACCGACGCCATCAACCTCGGCCTTGCCTCCTCGCTCTCATCTCGCTCCGCTCTTACTCTTGCTCTCCTTCTCTCGACCCACTCGCTGCCGCACCCGGGCTCACTCGCCAATGGCCCCGATCACGCTCCGCCACCTCACGCTCCACCCGACCCCACTCGCCGACGTCCCCGACCCAGACGACTCGTCCTTCGAGGACGAGCTCGCCAAGGAGGGCGCAGACCTCCTCTCGCACGACGCCTGGGGCGAGCGCAAGTCGTGGCACGGCGGCGTCGTCGACACGTTCGTCCTCCCGCAGGGCTCCGTGACGTACGAGCCGGCACAGCCGGGCGGCTCTCCTGGTCCTTCTCCGACAGGTGCGCTCCTTTTCTCTCTTCCCACCTGAAAGCAGCGAGAGCGAGGAGCGCGACGGCGAGCTGACGATCGAGCTGTTCGTGCGCGCGCAGGCCAGAGCGGCGAGGAGGGCATCCTTTGGCACAAGCGCGTGTCGCGCTTCAAGGCGAGCGAGCACGGCGGCTACGACGTCTGGTACGACGCCGTCGGCCAGAACCACATCGAGCAGGAGCAGGAGTACGTCGACAACCTCGTCGACGTCGTCGACGTCGGCAAGAGCGAGGGCAAGAAGGGTGCGTCGGCCCGATCCCTCCTCTCGACGAGCCGCACAGCGCATCTACTGCCGCGCTCGGTGCCTGTGGCAAATTCTCGAGCTGACGCCGAGCTCCCCTGTCCGCAGCGTGCTACCTCAAGCTGTACAAGCTCCCGTTCGGCGCGACGGACCGCTCGTTCATGTGCCACGCCGTGCTCGTCTCGCCCAACTCGTCGTCGACCCAGAAGCCCGAGCAACAGGACGACAAGTCGTCGTCGTCCAAGAAGCCCAAGCCGGACAAGGACGCCAAAGATGGCGGCAACGGCGGGCCGCGCGAGTTCCTCGTCTTCTCGCTCCCGATCACGACGCCGACCGAGCCCAAGGAGGGCAAGAAGTACGTCCGCGGGACGCAGGCGACTGTCGAGCGCGTGCGCGAGCTCGAGGGCGGCGAGATCGAGTGGACGTGCGCGAGCTTGAGCACGCCCGGCGGCAACATCCCCGTCCGCCTCAGCGAGAGCAAGATGTGCGTGCTCCTTTCTCTATTCCTCTCGCCTCGTCCTTCTCGACGATGTTGAGCTCTCGCTGACCCTCTTTCGTCGACGCTACCGCTCGCAGGTCCCAGTCCCTCGCCGACGCCGTCCCGACCATCCTCACCTGGATGGCCAAGTCGCATCCGCCCGGCGCCTCGCACATCAAGTCGGGCGGGTACACGGCCGACTCGCCCGCGTCGGCGCAGCGTCCGGCCAAGCTGCGGCAGACGGCGCAGACGGCCAACCCGGGCGGCGGGATGGGCCTCATGCCCGCCGGCCGCTTCACGCTCGAGATGTTCCAGCGCGAGGTGCCGCTGCGGGACTATTGAGCGGGGGAGCGGCGGCTCGTCGAGGTGGACTAGGAGGTGATGGATGGTGGGAGCAGGCGGAGGAAGAGGTCGATGAGGGAGGGTCTGTGCGAGGAGAAGCCGCCGGCCGCGAGGAGTTTGTCCTTGTCTCCATTATGCACTGTGCTCGCTCCGTAGCTATTTATCCTGCCTCGTAATACACTCATCGCACGACCAGAAGCTGCACAAGGTGAGCTGTGAGAGCTCGACTCGTTCGTCGTCGTCGTTGCGATTCGCGAATCCGGCTCGTCACCACCTCCTCACCTTTCCCCTCGTCCTCGCTCTCCAACTCGTGCTGCAGCTCGAGCCCACACGAGCACCGCAAGATGGGCATCTACATCCCCGCCTCGAAGCGGGACCGCCTCCTCAAGTACCGCTACTCGTCCACCGACCTCTCGCTCACCTCGGTGCGTCCGCCTCGTCTTCCGGCAGGCCTGCCACTCGTGCGCGGCGCTCAGCAGAGCTCCGTACTAGGTCTATAATCGCTACCGCGGGACGCAAGCTGACCCAGCCCCTGTGTGTCGCTCGCAGAAGTACATCCTCAACCCGTTCTGGAACAAGCTCGTCCTCGCGTTCCCGCAGACCATGGCGCCCAACGCCATCACGCTCCTCGTGAGTCTCCTACCCTCTAGCGAATGAGCCGCTGTCGAGGCTACCCAGTGCTGACGCCGTCCTTCTACCCCTCCTCCCCCTCCCCCACCTCCCTCTCTCACTCGCTACAGGGCCTCTCGCTCATCTTCGTCAACTTCCTCACCCTCCTCTACTACAACCCGACCCTTTCAGTCGGCTTCAAGCCGCTGCACGTGTCCAAGGGCGGCATGTGGGACCCGCTCTTCCCGCCGACCGCGTCCGAGTCGTCGACGCTCCACTCGATCTTCACCTGGCTCGGCGTGCGAGCGGGCGCAGAAAGCGCCGAGGCGGCCCCGAGGTGGCTCTACTGGACGTTCTCGGTCGGCCTCTTCGCGTACCAGAGCCTCGACGCCATCGACGGCAAGCAGGCGCGGCGCACGGGCACGAGCGGTCCGGTGCGTTCCTTCCTCTGTCTCTCTCTCTCGCCGTCTTTCGTTCCTCCCCTGCGACTGCATGCGCTCGATAGCTGACGCTCTGCGTCATCCCTGCAGCTCGGCGAGCTCTTCGATCATGGGTGCGACGCCCTCAACACGACGCTCGCGTGCCTCCTCACGGCGTCGGCGCTCAACCTCGGCCTGTCGTGGTGGACCGTCGCGTCGCTCGTCGCGACGAACATGAACTTCTACCTCACCACGTGGGAGGAGTTCCACACGGGCACCCTCTTCCTCTCGGCCTTCTCCGGGCCGGTCGAGGGCATCCTCCTCGTCGTCGGCGTGTTCGCCGTCACGGGCTTCAAGGGCCCCGAGTTTTGGGACACGGGCATCCTCACCATCTTCGGCATCGACCCGCCGACGAACCCGATCCTGTCGGCCCTCCCCTTCCACGTCAAGAACCTGCCTCTGAACGACTGCTTCCTCGTCTTCTCGACCATCGGCCTCCTGTTCAACATCGTCTCGGCGACGCACAACGTCTACCTGTCGCTCCCGGCCAAGTCGCGCACGCCGTCGTCGCTCGTCAAGCCCATCACGCGCCTCACGCCCTGGCTCGTCCACACGGCCGCCATGGTGTCGTGGCTGCATGCCCGCGAGGAGCTCCTCCTGCGCACGACCCTCTTCATTCCGTTCACGCTCTTCTGGGGCATCGCCTTTGCGCACCATGTGCGTCCCTCGCTCTCTCTACGTCTGTGCGCCGCCCTCCTCGCCTCCCGCTGACGTCCTCCTCCTGCACGCAGGTCCAGCTCCTCATCCTCGCCCACCTCACCTCGTCGCCCTTCCCCGCCGCGTGGCAGCACCCTCTCCTCGTCCTCTCAGCTCTTGGCGCCCTCGACGCCCGCCTCGGCATCGTCCAGACGTCGCACGAGCGCGTCAAGTACTCGGTCCTCGCCTGCCTCGCGCTCGGCACGCTCGTGTACGGCCACTTCGTCGTCGAGGTCATCGGCGACATCTGCGAGTTCTACGACATCAAGTACGTCCCTCCTCGTCCTCGCACGCCTCCTTGTCGTCGCGCAGAGCTGACCCCGCCTCACCGCCCGCAGCTGCCTCACGATCAAGCAAAAGCCCGCTCCGGGCACGCCCGGCGCGCGTCCCTCGCCGGCCGACATTGCGCGCGAGAAGGGCAAGGCCGACGAGAAGGTGAAGGACAAGAACGCGCCTGTCACCGAGGACGTCGACTCGACCGGCAAGAAGCTGCCGACCAAGGAGGGCTTGCTCAAGCGCGCCAAGCAGTAAGCGGACGAGTAGACGCAGCGATACAGTAACTAGCTCCGTAATGAAGTGTATCTGCGAGCGCTTCTCTGTCGGCACCGTGCGAGAAGGCGAAATCGAGAAGGTGACATTGCTCAGGCCTCCTGGCTCCCCGACTCGCTCGCTCCTGCCTTCTCGCTCTTGACCCTCGCGCGCGCCTCGTACCTGCTCAGCCTCCTCCGGAGCCCGTCGACGACGCCGCGCATGCGCTCCTGCTCGAGGTGCCACAGCTTGCGCTCCTGCTCGTGCACGGTGAGCTCGTTGTAGTCGACGAGGCCGATCTCGGCCGTCGAGACGAGCTTGACGACGCGCCACAGGCGCAGGACGGTCATGAGCGAGGCGAGCTGGCCGGCGATGCTCTGCAGCCGGCGAGAGAAGGGTCCGAGTAGGGTCAGCGAGAGGTCCGAGCGGGGATGAAACGAGCGAGGGAGAGCGCACCTGAAGGACGACCTCGAGAGTGAAAGCGGTGAGGATGATGAGCGAGTCGATGACGTGCAGCCAGTGGTACCGCGCGCTCGTGTAGTACGAGTGGCCGAACGCGGCGGCGTCGAGCGGGATCTCGAGGACGAACGCTCCTGCAAAGGTGGGCCGAGCGAGTCAGCAACGCCGTCGAGCTTCCCCGTCCGTACTCTGCGTGCGCGTGTGGGAGAGAGCAGGACGCACCGGTGATGCACAGGCTGACGACGTTGCAGACGGCGAGCCAGTCTGGCTCCTCCTCCTCGCACGTCCCTCGGCACTCGCACATCTGGTCCCGCAGAATCAGCCAAGCCACCTGCATGAAGCACAGCGCAAAGTCGACCATGGAGAAGCCGATGATAGCTGCAGGTCGTGTGAGTCAGCTGGCGCGAGGGAGAGAGGAGGAGGAGGAGGAGGAGGAGGATAGAGGACGCACCCCATTCCGTTCTGGGCGCGCTGAGGAACCGGCGCAGTCGACTTCGCACGGGCTGCACGCCGCTCGGAGCATGCTCGTCGCCGTCTGCGCCCTCCTCGCCGTGGTCGCTCGAGTCGCCGGCGCCGGACGAGTCCGAGTGCGAAACCGGCGGCGAGGGCGCGCGAGCTGGTCGTGCAGCCGCTCGTCGAGGGGCGCAGGCTGGCGGCGAAGGCTGAGCCAGTGCGCTTCGTGCAACGACCATCGAGAGAGCGAGGGAGCAGCAGCGTGCGAGAGCGGCGAGGAGGAGAGGCGGCCGGAATTAGCCACGGCGACGGGGCAGGAGAGCGGTGCGTGCGCGTGCGTGCGTGTGGAGAGGCGGACAGGAGCTGGCCGACCAAAGTCTCGGAGAAGGACAACGAGCGACGAGCGACGAGCGGGGCAGGAAACGAACGAGCGGAAGGAGGAGGGGGGCTGAAGCGCAGAGGTTTGCGCGCGGGCGGGGGAAGCGATCCGCGCGGCGAGGTCGGTGTTACGAGCATTCGAGCCCGGCAGAAGGGGCAAGTGACCGAGTTGTGCGCCGCCGCCGCGAGGTTTGCTCCGCCTTCGCCCCTCGCGCGCTTGGCAGCTTGCTGTTTCTCCCCTCGCCCCACCTCTCGCCCGCTTGCACCCGCTCGCCCCACCCACGATGAACGGCCAGAACATCTTCCAGCCCTACTACCAGCAGCAGCAGCAGCAGCAGCAGGGCCAGCCGCAGCAGCAGCAGCAGCCGGGCGGGCTCGCCGTTGGCTACTCGGCCCAGGGCAACCCCTCGCCGTACGGCCAGCAGCAGCCTCAGCAGCAGCAGCAGGAGATCCGCGTCGACCAGGGCAGCCACCTCGGCCCGCAGGCTGGGCCCTCTGGCCTCCAGGACCACGGCCTCCCCGACCCGCTCGCCGGCCCCGGAGGAGGAGGAGGCGTCGGGCCCGGTTCGCCTGACGACGACGACTCGGGCATCCTCGACACGCCGGGCAACAACAAGCGCAAGGTGCGTCTCTGTCCCTCTCCTCTCCTCGTACTCGTGCTCCTGCTGACCCTCGTGCACGCTCACAGGGCGGCCGGCCGCGCGACAAGGTGTGGGAGCTCTTCGACGGTGCGTGATTCAACCTCCCTCGCTCCTCCTCCGGCCTGCGCCGTTTCGGCCCATCCTGCTCGGCCACCTCGTCGAGCAGTAGCTGATGATGCCCCTCCCCCCCACACTCGTACCCTGCAGGTGACCGCGACGTCGCGACGTGCTGCTACTGCTCGTGGAAGACGGACCACCCGAAGGCGTTCCGCATGCGCGCCCACGTCGTCGCGTGCGACATGATCCCGCAGGAGCGCAAGGACGACCTCGCGCGCTTCCAGGAGCAGAAGGAGCAACGCCTCGCCATCAAGAAGGAGCAGGCCGACCAGATGCAGGTGACCGGCGGCGGCTCGGTCACCAAGAAGGTCAAGCGCGCGCACGACGGCGAGATGGTGGGAAGCCCGAGCGTCGGCAGGTGCGTCCTCTCCTCCTCCCTGTCCTCGTTCCGTCGGGTCCCGCTCGTCGAGCCGAGGGGTCGGTGTATGCGCGCGGGCGAGGCGGATCAGCATCACCTCCCTCCGCCGCGCTCTCTCCTGCTCACACTCTCTCGCCGCTCGCGCAACAGGGGCAAGATGGTTCCTGCACCTCCAGCACGCTCGCCCATCACCTGCCACGGTCCGTCCTGCCCTCTCTGCGCACACCTCGCCGACGACCTCGAGCTGACCCCGCGCTTCGCCCGCTCCCCGCTCCCTCGTCCACCTCGCCCCAACTGCCGCCTCCGCCTCCCTCATCCTGTTCCTGCGCCATACCGACCATGCGCTGTCGACCGCAGTGCTCGACTCGACCTCGGGCAAGCCGGCGCCCGACATGCGGATCCGCCTCGACCGGCTCAACACGACCGGCTTCGTCCTCCAGGCTCAGGGGTGCGTTCCCTCTTTCTCGGTCGCATACTTCCGAGGGATCGAAGGAGATGGCTGCGGCAGCGGCAGCGAGGCGGCGGCGGCTCGACCGGGCAACGGCGCTGACTCTCCCTACTCCCCTCCCCCCTCGCCTCCTCCTCGTACGCCTCTCTCGCTCGCCCTCCTCCCCTCGCGCCTGCGCACGTCCTTCCCACGTCTCCTCTGCAGCATCACCGACAAGGACGGCCGATGCAGCACCCTCCTCCCGCCCTCGACTCGCCTCGAGGTCGGCATCTTCAAGATCACCTTCTTCACGAACGAGTGGTGGAAGAACAAGGGCGTACTCTCCTTCTACCCCTTCATCGAGGTGCGTCCTACATGCTCACTCCCCCTCTCGCCGTCGAGGCCGTCGAGCTGATGCACGCCCACTTCGCGCAGATCCCGTTCGAGGTCCAGACGCCCGACGACCACTACCAGTGCGTCGCTCCGTCGCCCGATCAACCTCTCCCCCTGCCGAGACTGATGCTCGTCTCGCCCTCGCAGCATCCCCTGCCTCCTGTCGCCGTTCTCGTACACGACCTACCGCGGCTCCTAGACAGCCTTTCCTCCTCCTCG
>Ga0308169_10003052_pt1 | contig 16719 bp, 12 predicted proteins | sample PhyBR1_2_FD_202139 | JGI IMG/M metagenome (GOLD analysis project Ga0308169, IMG submission 202139) | Phyllosphere microbial communities from UC Gill Tract Community Farm, Albany, California, United States - DLSLSB.R1 | ecosystem: Host-associated > Plants > Phyllosphere > Unclassified | place... | reverse complement strand
GGCCTTGGGTTGCTGTGCCCAGGCGCAGGCCGTTTCTTTCAACATTGGCGAAATCGAGGGTCAGTTCGACTCCTCGCTGTCCGTTGGCGCGAGCTGGGGCATGCGCGATGCCGACAAGGATCTGGTCGGTACAGTCAACGGGGGGAGGGGGCAATCGTCCACCGGTGACGATGGACGATTGAACTTCAAGAAGGGCGAGACCTTTTCGAAAATCTTCAAGGGCTTGCACGATCTGGAACTCAAGTACGGCGACACCGGTGTGTTCGTGCGTGGCAAGTATTGGTATGACTTCGAGCTCAAGGATGAAAACCGTGAGTTCAAGGACATCAGCGACAGCAATCGCAAAGAGGGTGCCAAGTCCTCAGGCGCGGAAATTCTCGATGCCTTCGTCTATCACAATTATTCCATCGCCGATTTGCCCGGCACCGTGCGCGCCGGCAAGCAGGTGGTCAGTTGGGGTGAAAGTACTTTCATTGGCAACTCCATCAACAGCATCAACCCGATCGACGTGTCGGCGTTCCGTCGCCCGGGCGCGGAGATCAAGGAAGGCCTGATTCCGGTGAACATGCTGTTCGCCTCCCAAGGCTTGACCGACAAGCTCACCATCGAAGGTTTCTACCAGTTGGAGTGGGACCAGACGGTTGTCGATAACTGCGGGACGTTCTTTGGTAACGATGTGGTGGCTGATGGGTGTACCAGTGGATACACGGTGGGCAGTCCGGCAATTGCTCCGTTCGTGCCATTGACCCAGGCCTTCGGGCAGGGCATCCGGGTGACTGACGAAGGCGTTGTGATTGCCCGTGGTGCGGACCGCGATGCGCGGGATTCCGGCCAGTGGGGCACGGCGTTGCGTTGGCTCGGTGACGACACGGAATACGGCTTGTACTTCATGAATTATCACAGTCGTACGCCGACCGTGGGCACCACGACGGCAGGGGCTTCCACGCTGGCCGCCCTGCCGGGGATGGTCGCGATAGCCAACGGGATAGTACCGGGTAGCGGTGCGGGTCTGGCCCAAAGCGTAATGCTGGGTCGCGGTGGTTATTATCTTGAATACCCCGAAGACATCCGCCTGTACGGCGCAAGCTTCTCCACCACGCTGCCCACCGGCACCGCATGGACCGGCGAAATCAGCTATCGCCCCAACGCACCGGTGCAGGTCAACACCAACGATCTGACGCTCGCATTAGTCAATCCAATTGCTGGCGGCGCCGCATCCCCCATTGCCACTTCGCCAGGCGCAGACAACACCGGCTACCGCCGCAAGGAAGTCACCCAGGTCCAGAGCACCCTGACGCACTTCTTCGACCAGGTCCTGGGCGCCGATCGCCTGACCGTGGTGGGCGAGGCGGCGGTCGTGCATGTCGGTGGCCTGGAATCGAAGGACAAGCTGCGTTACGGTCGCGACTCGGTCTACGGCCAGTACGGCTTCAACGGCGACACCGACGGTTTCGTCACCTCGACGTCCTGGGGCTACCGTGCCCGGGCAATCCTCGATTATTCCAACGTCATCGGCGGGGTGAACTTCAAGCCCAACGTGTCCTGGTCCCATGACGTGGCCGGCTATGGCCCCAACGGCCTGTTCAACGAAGGCGCCAAGGCCATCAGCGTGGGTGTCGATGCCGATTACCGCAACACCTATACCGCCAGCCTGAGCTACACCGATTTCTTCGGCGGCGATTACAACGTTCTCGAAGACCGCGACTTCCTCGCGTTGAGCTTCGGCGTGAACTTCTGATCTGGCTGACAAGGAAAACCCAATGCGCAAGATGATCCTGCAATGCGGTGCCCTGGCCCTGAGCCTGCTGGCCGCGAACGTGATGGCGGCGGTGTCGCCGGAAGAAGCGAACAAACTGGGCACCAGCCTGACGCCACTGGGCGCGGAGAAGGCCGGTAACGCCGATGGCTCGATCCCGGCCTGGACCGGCGGCATTGCGAAGAACGCTGGCGCCGTGGACAGCAAGGGCTTCCTGGCCGACCCGTTCGCCAATGAAAAACCGCTGTTCACCATCACCGCCGCGACTGTGGATAAGTACAAGGACAAGCTGTCCGACGGCCAGGTCGCGATGTTCAAGCGTTATCCGGAAACCTACAAGATCCCGGTCTACCCGACCCATCGCAGCGTCGGCCTGCCACCGGAAGTCTATGAGGCGGCCAAGCGCAGCGCGCTCAATGTGAACGCGATCAACGACGGCAACGGCCTGGCCAATTTCACCGGCAACCGCTACTACGCGTTTCCCATCCCGAAGAATGGCGTTGAAGTGCTGTGGAACCACATCACCCGTTATCACGGCGGCAACCTGCGGCGTGTCATCACCCAGGCCACGCCGCAGACCAACGGCAGCTTCACGCCGATCCGCTTTGAAGAAGAGATCGCCGTGCCGTTCCTGATCAAGGACGCCGACCCGGAAAAAGCCAGCAACGTGCTGACCTATTTCAAGCAGGAGGTCACGGCCCCGGCGCGCCTGGCCGGCAACGTGCTGCTGGTGCATGAAACGCTGGACCAAGTGAAGGAACCGCGCCTGGCATGGATCTACAACGCCGGCCAGCGCCGCGTTCGTCGCGCCCCACAAGTGGCCTATGACGGCCCGGGAACCGCCGCCGACGGGTTGCGTACGTCGGACAACTTTGACCTGTTCTCCGGTGCGCCGGATCGCTACGACTGGAAACTGGTTGGCAAGAAGGAAATGTACATCCCGTACAACAGCTACAAACTCGATTCGCCGAGCCTCAAGTATGACGACGTGATCAAGGCCGGCCACATCAACCAGGACCTGACCCGCTATGAGTTGCACCGGGTCTGGGAAGTGATCGGTACGGTCAAGCCCAGCGAGCGGCACATCTACGCCAAGCGCCACATGTACTTTGACGAGGACAGCTGGCAGGCGGCGCTGGTGGACCACTATGACGGCCGCGGCCAGTTGTGGCGCGTCGCCGAAGGTCATGCCCAGTTCTACTACGACCACCAGAACCCGGGCTACACGCTTGAAGCGCTCTACGACATCATCGCTGGCCGCTACATTGCCCTGGGGATGAAAAACGAAGAGAAGCACGCCTACGTCTATGGCTTCGAGGCTCGTGCAGCCGACTACACCCCGGCGGCGCTACGTTCGAGTGGAGTCCGGTAGAGCGGCCCGTACTGTGGCGAGGGAGCTTGCTCCCGCTGGGCCGCGCCGCGGCCCCAATCGCCCTTCAGGCGAAAATACGCAAACCGATGACCGGCAGCTGGGCTGCCGGTCTTTTTTTTATGCCCACCAATCAGCGCGCTGAATACTTCTCCTAAGGTGGTCGACAGAGGTCTAGGGTAAAGGAACAACAATAAAAGGGACCTTGCACAATGACTGCCATGACCCCGTGTCCGGACCGTCCTGGGCTGTTGCCTCGCCTGTCTTCGACGCATGTGTCGCGCCGGTCGTTAAGCGAGCCCCTGCTGGCGTCCGAGGCGCGAGTCAAGCTGCTTTGCGCGCCGGCCGGCAGCGGCAAGAGCGCATTGTTCGCCGAATGCTTCTTGCAGGCCCCGGCTGAGTGCCGGTTGCACTGGCTGCCGTTGGCAGGCGCAGCACTCGATGCCGCGCAGCTGTGTGAATGCCTGGCGCAAGCCCTTGGCCTGCCCGTCACGGATGAAGCAGGCCTGTCGGCCCATCTGGCCCGTTTGCAGGCCCCCACGTGGCTGTTCCTGGACGATTATTGTCGGGTGCCCAATCCTGAGCTGGACCAATTGCTCGACCGTCTGTTGAACGCCAGCAGTCCCGCGTTGCATCTGTGGCTCAATGGTCGTCGGCGTCCTCACTGCAACTGGCCGCGCCTGTTGCTCGACGACGAGCTGTATGAGTTCGACGCGAAAGCCTTGGTGTTTGGCGTCGAGGATGTCCAGCAATTCCTCAGCCATTTGCCCGGCCCGCTGGCGGCCCGCACCGCCCGCGAAGTCATCCAGCGCAGCGGTGGCTGGTGCGCCGGGGTGCGCATTTCATTGCTGGAACGTTGTGAATGGGCGCGTCGTCACGCCGCGCCGGGTCGTCCCGGTACATTGCTCGATTACCTGCAATACGAACTGTTCGGCACCCTCACGCCGGAGTTGGCGCAGGCCTGGCGGGTGCTGGCGCATCTGCCGCGCTTCAATGCCCGGCTCTGCGAGCATCTGTTTGGCGACACCGTGGGGGCGGAGTGCCTTCCCCTGTTGCGGGACCTGGGTTGTTTTATCGAACCGTGGGAAGCGTCTTCGGACTGGCTGCAGATTTTCCCGCCGCTGGCCCGACTGGTGCGTGAGGAACCTTGGTCTCAGAGACGTTCCTGGCACCGACGGGCCTGCCAATGGTTCGCCGCCGAACAGGATTGGTCCATGGCTTTCGAGCAAGCCATGCAGGCCGGGGAGTTCGAGGCCGCCGTCAGTTTCCTGCAGCATTTGAATTTCGAGCATGTGTTGCAACGCAGCAACGTCCAGCTCTTGCTGAACCTGCACGACCAGCAGGGTGAAGCGCTGTCGCTCGGGACAGCGCAATCGGTAGGCCTGGTGACCACGGCCTTGATGTTTGCCGGACGTTTCGACCAGGCCGAGGCCTGCATCGAACAGTTGGTCAAATTCATGCCCCAGCCCCTGGCTTGCCAACAGCGACAGTTGATTGCCCGATGGCAGGTCCTGCGTGGGTGGTTGCTGCACCTTCGAGGCGACGGCGAACAGGCCCGCGAGCATTTTCTCCACGCCCAAGCCAGCCTGGACCCGGACGCCTGGGCACTTCGAGTGTTGTGTTTGATCGGTCAGACGCAACAGGCACTGCTCAACGGTGAACTGGCCTCTGCACAATGGATCAATCGCCAGGCATTGTGTCTGGCGCGCGCGCACGGCTCACTGGTATTTGAAGGCCTGCTGGAACTGGATCACGCCCAGATCCTGGAACAGCGGGGTGCTCCCCACCGTGCCGATCATTTGCTGGGCGCTGTCCAGGCATTGCTCGACAAGCCTGGGCAGGACTTTTGCGCGTTGCTGGGGCGAATTGCCTTGCGCCGCGGGCGATTGGCCTTGCGCATGGGCCTTGACGAACAGGCACAGGAGCACTTCCAGGCGGGCCTGGAAACGGGCTTGCGCAACCAGGACAAACAAGTTCTCTATGGCTTTCTCGGCAAGGCCAGCCTTGCCGCCAACCAGGGCGACTATGGCGAGGCGTTCATGCAGCTTCGCGACGCCGAGCGCGTCATGCAGCAGCGGTACATTCCCGACACGGTGTACCGTGGCGTGTTGCTGCAGACCAGTTGTCAATTCTGGTTGCAGCAGGGGCGCCCGGAACTGGCTCACGAAGTGCTGACCCGGGTGTTGCGGCATTTTCACGGCCCGCAGGCCAAGCAGGCGCCGCCCGCAACGTTGGAACTGATTCCGCGCCTTGAATACCTTTTGATCCTCACAGAGGTTTATCTGCAACGGGCGCAAGAACCCCAGGCTCGCCTGAAAGACATGATCGTCCAGGCGCAACGCCGTGAAATGCATGGGCTGGAAACCGAGTTGTACCTGGCCTTGGCTGAAGTAGCCTGGTTGTCCGACGACCGCGGCCACGCGCGTTCGTTGATGGAAGAGGGCTTGCAGCGTGTCGCCTGTTGGCGGGCGCAACAAGCCCTGCATGAGCTGCGCTTGCGCCAGCCTGAGCTACTGCGCTGGATTGAATCGGCGGAGCCAGTCGAGCAGGCGGCCGTGCTGGCCGAAGAAACGGTACTCAGTCAGCGTGAACTCGAGGTGCTTGAGTTAATTGCACAAGGTCATTCAAACCAACAGATCGCCGAACAGTTATTCATCTCATTGCACACGGTCAAAACGCATTCGCGTCGTATTCATAGCAAGTTGGGCGTGCAACGGCGTACGCAAGCCGTGGCCAAGGCCAAGTTCATGGGCGTGATGAATTAAACTTGGTTGTGCTTTACACGTACTTACATTTGCCGTTGTAGCGTTTAAGGATATTTGAGGTATAACTGCCGGGCTGAAGTGGCAAAGGCGATTGATGTTCTTTGTCTCAGTTGTGGCGCTATTAATACCGCTGCCATATTAAATGGCTCGAACCGGAAGTTCGAGTCCACTCCATAACAAGGATGTTTTATGTACGCTTCATTTTTTTCTTCAACTTCGCAAAGGCTGGCTGCACTCAAGAAAACGCGCGTGGATTTTGCCGTGCGGGTGCTGCTGGGCCAAGCATTGGAAAAGTTGCGAATCAATCCGCACACGACTTATTTAACGTCGGCCAGCGAAGAGAATCTGTCTTCTGTTACCTTGTTTGATGAAACGTTGGCGTGCGTTGAAAAACAGAGTTGCCCCACTTATACGCAAGGGACGAATGAAATCTTCAACAAGCGCTATTCGTTCGCCCCGGAGGATCGGGTCAAGGCGCTTGATCTGATTGCCTTTGAAAAAATCGTTCTGGGTATTGTCTCGAGCCTGGTCGAGAAGCCGGCGATGGATCTGTCCTGGCCGGGTCTGAAGTCGGTAACACCCAAGGACATGGAGGCGGTCTTGAAAACGTATCTACCGGGCCTCGACTTGAATGACATCCATGTCACCGGTTTCGCCACCGATGAACGGGGCGGTCGGACAGTTGCCTCGTCACAGACGCTGGCAGACCACCTGCTCGGGCATTTCGGCAATAACGACATTCCCTATCATGCAGAGGGCGACCATCACGCGGTGAATCTGGTCCCTTTCTCCAGTGAAGAGATGCATCGGCACCCACTGCTGACCGCCGGGCACCTCAACGATCTGCTGATCAAGATCCTACCGCGCTTCCTGGTCTGATCCCACGCTGGCCTCATAACCCATCCGCCAGCTCACGGCCCGGGTCGCCGCCAACAAGCGTTGCGCCGCCGGGCCATTTTCATCAGCGTGAAACAGCGAAGTCGGGCCGACAATGGTGATGACTGCCGTGACTTGTCCCATGGCGTTGAAAACCGGCGCGGACAAGGCATCTACCCCAGGCATCAACAAACCGTGCACATGATGCAGCCCGCGTTGGCGGATGTGTTCGCACAGCGCCGCGTAGGCCTGGTCATCAGCCAGCGCATGACCGTGTGTCGCGCGGATTTCTTCCTCACGCAATCCGACGGTTTCGCGCGCCGGCAGGTAAGCGCTGAAAACCAGTCCCGTGGATGAGCTGAGCAACGGTAACACCGAGCCCAGTTGCGTCACCACGGTGACGGCCCGCACGGCCGGTTCGATCCGCACCACGGTCGCGCCGTGGTTCCCCCACACCGCCAGGAAACAGGTTTCGTTCAGGTCGTCGCGCAACTCGGCCAAGGGCAGGGCGGCCACTTGCAGCACATCCATGCCGTTCAAGGCCGCCAGGCCCACGCGCAAGGCTTCGCGGCCCAGGCCGTAGTGATTGGTGGCGGTGTTCTGTTCGGCAAAGCCGCTGGCGATCAACGCTTGCAGGTAACGATGGACCTTGCTCGCCGGCATCTGCACGTGCTCGGCCAGGCGCGACAATGACGTGGAGGGGGACAGTTCGGCCAAGGCCTTGAGGATGTCGGTGCCGACCTCGGCCGAGCGGACTTTCTGTTTACCGTTGCTGGGCAGGTTTTCCATGGAGGTGCGGGTCCGGAGGGCGAATGGGCGTCTTTATAGCTTGACGGTCGTCGTCGAGCAAATTACGTTATGCGTAATTGAATTACGATAAAAATAACCCGGTGCGCCTCGAACATTGAACGATGTGAGGGGCCGCATCTCAGGAGGCTCCATGAACCTCGATTCCACGCCGTCGGATCTGGCTTATCTGTCTGGCTTCGGCAATGAGTTCGCCAGCGAAGCGTTGCCTGGCGCATTGCCGGTTGGCCAGAACTCTCCGCAGAAAGCACCGTACGGTCTGTATGCCGAACTGTTTTCTGGCACCGCTTTTACCATGGCCCGCAGCGAAACGCGGCGAACCTGGATGTACCGCATCCGGCCCTCGGCCAATCATCCGGCCTTTGCCAGGCTTGATCGTCAGTTGGCGGGTGGTCCACTGGGTGAGGTCACGCCTAATCGCCTGCGCTGGAACCCGCTGGAGATCCCGGCGCAGCCGACCGATTTCATCGACGGGCTGGTGCGCATGGCGGCCAACGCCGGTTCGGACAAACCGGCCGGCATCAGCATCTATCACTACTGCGCGAACCGCTCCATGGAGCGGGTGTTCTTCAACGCCGATGGCGAATGGCTGATCGTGCCGCAACTCGGGCGCTTGCGGATCATCACTGAATTGGGTGTGCTGGAGCTGGCGCCGCTGGAAATTGCCGTGCTGCCGCGCGGGTTGAAGTGGCGCGTCGAGCTCCTCGAGCCGCAGGCTCGAGGCTACATCGCTGAAAACCATGGCGCGCCATTGCGGCTACCGGACCTGGGGCCTATCGGCAGCAATGGCCTGGCTAATCCCCGGGATTTCCTGACGCCTGTCGCCCATTACGAAAACCTCGCGCAGCCGACCACGCTGGTACAGAAATTCCTGGGTGAGTTGTGGGCTTGCGAGCTGGATCACTCACCCTTCGATGTGGTGGCCTGGCACGGCAATAACGTGCCGTATAAATATGACCTGCGTCGATTCAACACGATCGGCACGGTCAGCTTCGATCACCCGGATCCGTCGATCTTCACCGTGCTGACTTCCCCCACCAGTGTTCACGGCTTGGCAAATCTCGATTTCGTGATCTTCCCACCGCGTTGGATGGTGGCGGAAAACACCTTCCGTCCGCCGTGGTTCCACCGCAACCTGATGAATGAATTCATGGGCCTGATCCAGGGCGCCTACGACGCCAAGGCCGAAGGTTTCCTGCCCGGAGGCGCATCGTTGCATAGCTGCATGAGTGCCCATGGTCCCGACGGCGAAACGTGCACCAAGGCCATCAATGCCGAACTCAAGCCGGCGAAAATCGACAACACCATGGCGTTCATGTTCGAAACCAGCCAAGTGCTGCGCCCGAGCCGTTTCGCCCTGGACTGCCCACAATTGCAAACGGACTACGATGCCTGCTGGGCCTCGTTGCCGGTCACGTTCGACCCGATCCGGAGATAATCCATGACTCACGTTTCCCCCACCCGCAGTTGGGTCGCCTCCGCCAACGGTCATGCCGACTTTCCGCTGCAGAACCTGCCGCTGGGCATTTTCAGCATCGCTGGCGGCGCCCCGCGGAGCGGCGTTGCCATTGGCGAGCGGATTTTCGATCTGCAGGCAGCGTTGCAGGCAGGCCTGTTCGAGGGCGCGGCAGGCGACGCTGTCGCGGCCATGGCAGGCGGCCAACTGAACGCCTTCTTCGATTTGGGCCGCACTGCCCGGGTGGCCTTGCGTGAACGGCTCCTTGAGCTGCTGCGCGAAGACAGTTCGTTGCGGGACAAGATCGAAGCCCAGGGTGACAGGCTGTTGCCCCGTGCGGCGGACTGCCAGATGCACCTGCCGGCGAAAATCAGCGACTACACCGATTTCTACGTCGGCATCGAGCACGCGCAAAATGTCGGCAAGCTGTTCCGACCTGACAATCCGCTGCTGCCCAACTACAAATACGTGCCCATCGGCTACCACGGTCGCGCCTCGACGGTCCGCCCGTCCGGCACCGATGTGCGCCGCCCGAAGGGCCAGACCTTGCCGGCTGGCCAGACCGAGCCGACTTTTGGCCCGTGCGCGCGGTTGGACTATGAGCTGGAACTGGGCATCTGGATCGGCCAGGGCAACGCCTTGGGCGAGCCCATCGCCATCGGCGATGCTGCCGAGCACATTGCCGGTTTCTGCCTGCTCAACGATTGGTCGGCGCGGGATATCCAGGCCTGGGAATACCAGCCGCTGGGGCCGTTCCTGTCAAAAAGTTTCCTGACCAGTGTCTCGCCCTGGGTGGTCACCGCTGAAGCCTTGGAACCTTTCCGTCGTCCCCAACCGGCGCGTCCCGAGGGCGATCCGCTGCCGCTGCCGTACCTGCTGGACACGCGTGACCAGGCCGGCGGTGCATTCGACATCGAGTTGGAGGTGCTGCTGCTGACCGAAACCATGCGCGAACAGAACCTGCCGGCGCATCGGTTGACCCTCAGCAATACCCGATACATGTACTGGACCGTGGCGCAGATGGTGGCGCACCACAGCGTCAACGGCTGCCAGTTACAGGCAGGTGACCTGTTTGGCTCGGGCACGTTGTCGGGGCCGGAAAATGGTCAATTCGGTAGCCTGCTGGAAATCACCGAGGGCGGCAAGAAGCCGATCGAACTGGCGTCCGGCGAAGTTCGCAAGTTCCTTGAGGATGGCGATGAAATCATCCTGCGCGCGCGTTGCAGCCGTGAAGGCATGACGTCCATCGGCTTCGGCGAATGTCGCGGCAAGATCCTGCCGGCACGGTGAGGAGCGGGGCATGGAACTCTATACCTATTACCGGTCCACTTCGTCGTATCGGGTGCGTATTGCCCTGGCGCTCAAGGGCCTGGATTACCAGGCCCTGCCGATCAACCTGATCGCCGCGCCCGGAGGCGAGCATCGCCAGCCGGCTTACCTGGCCATCAACCCGCAAGGGCGGGTACCGGCATTGCGCACCGATGAAGGGGCGTTGCTGGTGCAGTCGCCGGCCATCATCGAATACCTTGAGGAGCGTTATCCCCAGGTGCCGCTGCTCAGCGGCGACCTTGTGGTTCGTGCCCATGAGCGGGGCGTCGCGGCGCTGATTGGCTGCGATATTCATCCCCTGCACAACGTCAGCGTGCTCAACAAGCTGCGCAAGTGGGGACAGGATGAGGCGCAGGTGACGGAGTGGATCGCGGATTGGATCAGCCAGGGCCTGACGGCGGTGGAGCAGTTGATTGGCGACGACGGCTATTGCTTCGGCGCGCTGCCAGGCGTGGCGGATGTGTACCTGATCCCGCAGTTGTACGCCGCCGAGCGGTTCAATGTCTCGTTGCAACCGTATCCCCGAATCCGGCGGGTTGCGGCGTTGGCGGCCGAGCATGCGGCGTTCCAGAAGGCGCATCCGGCGAACCAGCCTGACACCCCGGCTTGATGTCCATGTTGGTGGGTCTGGCATCTTCGCGAGCAGGCGATTCAACCATCACCCTCTCTTCGCAAGCCCTGCACCCCGCTCAATGCACAATCGAATTGGGCGGCAGATGCCCCAGTCGCTCGGTCAGGCGCAGCCGCTGGATCGGATCTTCACTGAGCATCAGCGCATGCTCAAGGTCGAAGCGTTCAGCGTTGGGGCAGTCGAGGCGCTGGTAAAGACTGGCGCGCGCCAGGTAGTCGGCGGCGTTGGCGTTGCCCATTTCGAGCACTCGTTCGGCATCAATCAGCGCAGCGATGTAGTCATCGTTCGCCAAGTGCAATTGCCGCAGGTTGCGCGACAACCGTTGCAGCATCTGCATCGGCTCGGCATTGACCATATGCTCGGCCTTTAGCGGCATATTCGCGCCGTACTGACGCTGCAGCAGTTCCCGGCAATCATTGGGGTACAACCGTCGGCCGCCGCATGGGTCGAGCAGATGGTCGGCACCGGGGACGCGTAGCAGGAAATGGCCGGGGAAATTGACACCGGCCATTGGGATCTCCAGGCCGCGGGCCAACTCCAGGGCGATCAGGCCGAGGGCCAGGGGCTGACCCCGTTTGTGCGCCAGGACCTTGTCCAGCAGTGCCGCGCGGGGGCGTAGCGGGGTGGAATCATCCTGGGCGAAGCCCAGGTCATTGAGGCGTCGAAGCAAGGGCTGGCCCAACTCACTGACCGGCAACATGGGCAGGCCGTGGCTGACCTGCCGTTGCAGATCCTTGAAGTCCTTCAACAGCGTCGTTACATCCAGCTCGCGATCATGTTCAGCGGCGATCCATAGCGCTGCTTCGAACAGCGCCGGTGGGGAGCGGTGCAGGCAATCAAAAAAGGCTTGGCGCGGCGTCATCACAATCTCCGGGCTATGCCTCGTTTTAGCTCTGCCATGGGTTTTCGTCCAGTCTCACAAATACGCAGTAACAGGTTATGCCGAAATAACAGGCAACCACTCATGCTTATTCCGGCGAACTCCAGCAATTTTCGAGCGCACGCCTATACTGGCGAAACAGACAAAAGTGATTCGGGAGCCTGTCGATGTTCGCTCTCATGCAAAGCTCCCGCCTTGAATCGCTGCACTTAAGCGTAGACCCGGTGACCGGGTTGAAGGCGGTGATTGCCATTCATTGCAGCCGTCCGGGGCCTGCCCTGGGAGGTTGTCGTTATCTTTCCTACCCCAACGACGAAAGTGCCGTGGCCGACGCCGTGCGCCTGGCCCAGGGCATGAGCTACAAGGCTGCCCTGGCCGGCTTGCCCGTGGGTGGCGGAGTGGCGGTCATCATGCGCCCTGCGCATGTCGAAAGCCGGGCCGCGCTATTCGAAGCCTTTGGCCGTTGCATCGAGCAACTGGATGGCCGCTATATCACCGCCATCGACAGCGGGACGTCAGTGGCGGACATGGACTGCATCGCCCAGCAGACCCGTCACGTCACCAGCACCACCGCCTCGGGAGACCCGGCGCCGCACGCGGCGATGGGTGTCTTCGCCGGTATTCGCGCCACGGCGATGGCCCGTTTGGGCAGCGATAACCTGGAGAGCTTGCGCGTCGCGATCCAGGGCTTGGGCAACGTCGGTTATGCCCTGGCCGAACAACTGCACGCGGCGGGCGCGGAACTGCTGGTGAGCGACATCGACCCCGGCAAGGTCCAGTTGGCCATGGAGCAATTGGGCGCCCACCCCATCGCCAACGATGCATTGCTCAGCACGCCGTGTGACATCCTGGCGCCTTGCGGGCTCGGCGGCGTGCTCAACAGCCACAGCGTGGCGCAACTGCGTTGCTCGGCGGTCGCCGGCTCGGCCCATAACCAACTGAGCAACTTGCAGGTGGCTGATCAATTGGAGAGGCGCGGGATCCTCTATGCGCCCGACTACGTGATCAACTCCGGCGGCCTGATCTATGTCGCGCTGAAGCATCGCGGCGAAGAATTACCGACTATCACCGCGCACCTGTCGAAGATCGGCGCCCGGCTCACGGAAGTCTTCGCCCACGCCCAGGCGGAAAAACGCTCGCCAGCCCGGGTGGCCGATGAGTTGGCGGAGCGTTTGTTGTACCGATGAAGCCCGAGCGGGCACTCAGGGTCGAGTGCCCTCGGCCAGTACGGCCGCCCGGCGTTCGCGACTGTAGTTCAATGCGAAATGCGCCACGAGACCAAAGATCAGTCCCCAGAACGCGGCGGCCAAACCGAGGAAACTCATGCCCGAGGCTGTCACCAGGAAGGTGATCAGCGCGGCTTCCCGTTGTTTGTCGTCGGCCATGGCACCGGTCAGCCCGGCACTGATCGCGCCGAACAAGGCCAGGCCGGCGAGGGACGCGATCAATTCTTTCGGCAGCGCGGAGAACACCGAGGCCAAGGTCGCGCCAAAAATGCCCATCAGGATGTAGAAGACCCCGCAGGCAATCCCGGCGATGTAGCGTTTGTCGCGGTCCTCATGGGCTTCGCGGCCGGTGCAGATCGCTGCGGTGATCGCGGCCAGGTTCAAGCCATGGGAGCCGAACGGAGCCATCAGGATCGAGCCGATGGCGGTAAATGAGATGATCGAGCGAGCCGGCGTGTCATAGCCGGCGGTGCGCAGCACGGCCATGCCCGGCACGTATTGACCGGTCAAGGTGACCAGCGCCAGCGGTAGGCCGATGTTGATGATCGCGTGCCAGCTCCATTGCGGGGCGATGAAGACCGGATGGGCCACCGCAACATTGATCGAGCCGCTGTTGAGTTCGCCGAACGAAGCTGCCACCGCACAGCCGATGATCAGCACCGACAGGATCGCGTAGCGCGGCGAGAAGCGCTTGAAGGCCAGATAGGCCGCGATCATCGCCAACACCAACACCGGTTGCAGTTCGATGGACGTGAACAGCCCGGCACCGAAGCGGAACAGGATGCCGGCGAGCATGGCGGCGGCAATGGCCTTGGGCAGGCGGCTCATCAGTTTGTCGAACGCGCCGGACAGGCCGACCACGGCGATGATTACCGAAGCCACGATGTAGGCGCCGATGGCCTGGGGCAGGGTAACGGTGGGCAGCATCGACACCAGCAACGCCGCGCCCGGCGTCGACCACGCCGTAATCACCGGAACCCGCAGGCGCCAGCTCAAGAACAGCCCTGTCACCCCGCTGCCAATGGAAATGGCCCAGATCCATGACGACACCACATCGTTGGGCAGCTGTGCTTCCTTGGCGGCCTGGAACACGATGATCAGTGGGCCGGCGTAGGAAATGATCACGGCGATAAAGCCTGCGATGATCGCGGAGAGGGATAGATCCTTTCTGATTGTGTCCATGAGGTCTCGGCTTGGCGCGCTGGGCACCCGAATGTTGGCGGTTGGGGGGGGTGGATTGAGTTGATTTTCGTGAGTGTATTTGAACGGATTGAATCGATTCAATAGGCGCGATAACTAATCATTGAAATATTTTACCGGCGCTACGTTTTATTACTGTGTAGGCGTTTTCATTTGGCTATTCGGTTTTTGTGCTTCGGCATTCTGGCAAAGCGGTGAATCGATTCAATCGACTCAATTTGCGCCGCTTGAGGGAATGAGCCGCACGGCGCCTTGTGCTATGCTCGGCCACTGATCATTTCTACGAAGGGCATTCGTCATTCATGTGGGTTCCCCAGCTAAGCGACACCAGCCAGCCGATGTACCTGTCGATCGCCGATGCACTGGCGCGCGATATCGACAGTGGAGTGCTGAATGAAGGTGATCGGCTGCCGACGTTGCGGGAGCTGGCCGGCGCGTTGGATGTCACGCCGGGCACCATCAGCCGGGCATACAGCGAAGCCCATCGGCGTCATTTGGTGCGCGGGGAAGTGGGACGCGGCACTTATGTGCTCAACCGCCAGTTACTTGAACTGCCGACGAGCAACAGTGCCGTGGCGCTCAACCTCGGCCAGCCTGAATTACTTGATCTGTCGATCATCAAGCCCTATAGCGAGACGTTGGATTATTGGTTGCGCGGTGCGCTGGTGGGCATGGCCAGGAGCACCGATTTCGCTCGCGCCCTGGATTACGCCCCCGACGGTGGGCATCCGGCCCATCGTGAGGCAGGGGCGCAATGGCTTCGCCATTCATTGCCCGACGCCCAATGGCAGCAGGTGGTCATCACGTCGGGTGCCCAGCATGGCTTGATGGTAGCGATGAGCGCCTTGACCCGTGCTGGCGACCTGGTGCTGTGCGAAGCGCTTTGCTATCCCGGCATCATTTCCCTTGCCCATGGCCTGGAGCGTCGCCTGCGCGGCGTGCCGATGGATGACGAAGGCATCATTCCCGAGGCGTTGCGCGAGCTGTGCCAGCGGGAAAAACCGGCCATGCTGATTTGCGTGGCAACGTGCCAGAACCCCACGGCGGCGATCATGTCGCAACAACGCCGGGCCCAGATTGCGGCGCTGGCCGAAGAGTTCGATTTCATCATCCTGGACGATGATATCTACGGTTTTCTTGCGACCGATCCCTCGACCAAGCCGTTGGCCGCCTTTGCACCGGACCGCTCGGTGTACCTGACCAGCCTGTCCAAGTCGATCATGCCGGCGCTTCGCATCGGTTATCTCCATAGCCCGCCGGAGCTGCTGTCGCGCTTGACCTCGATGGTGCGCAGCAGCGTCTGGATGCCCTCGCCGTTGACCGCGCAGTTGGCCAGCAACGTAATCACCGAGGGCCTGGACAAGAAGCTGGTTCGCATCCAGCGCAACGAAGCGGCTGCACGGCAAGCGATTGCCCAGGAAATCTTCGCAAGGTTCGAGCTCAAGGCCCAGCCTTACTCGTATCACGTCTGGTTGACGCTTCCCGAGCCTTGGACCAGTGATGAATTCACCATGCTCGCCCGGGCCAACGGCGTATTGGTACTCAGCGGCAGCCAGTTCCAGGCTGAACGTTCAGGCACCGCCAGCCGTTGCGTGCGCCTGGTGCTGATGTCCCCCACCAGACAGGACGAATTGCGTTTCGCCCTGACCAAGCTCGCCAGCCTGATCGATTCGGACCCGCGTCGGTTCTATTGATAAAAAAGATCGCCGCCTTCGGCAGCGCCTACGCGGTGTAGGTGCTGCCGAAGGCGGCGATCTTTTGGTCATTCGTCCGACGGGTTGAGCAACTCGGACAGGGCGTCTGGCTGGCTCTTGAACGCCTTGGCGAACACATCGCGATTCTTCGCCATGTAGATCCCGGCCTCTTCTACCTGTTGCTCGCTCAACGATGGAACGGCTTTTTGCAACACTTCGGCCAGCAATTCGGCGAGTTCCAGCATTTTGTCATGACGGTCAGCTTCGGCTTTATCCATGAACAAGCGCTCCAGATCTCGGCTGCTGCGGTATACCACTTCGACGGCCATTCACCACCTCACATGCCTTCACGATAGTTGTCTTTTGCGACTACTGTATTTATATACAGCTAAAAGGGTAAGCCAAACAGCGGGCTTTGGGTAGCAGTTTTTTAATGTAGCCCGTAAATACAGGTTTGGCGTGTCTCATGTCACGCCGCCATCATCTCATACCTGCCCCTGGCCTTTTTTCTGCATGCAGAACAACCGTCACGTCCAACCCGCATTATCCGGTCGAGTCGACCTAAGGAAGCATCATCGTGAAGATCAATTGGGCCGAAAGGCTGCGCCAGAACGTACACGGGCTGGCCGAGTCCCTGGGCAATCTGTTTGTCGAGTCGTTCCACTACCTGGCGCTGTTCGCCATTGGTGCGGTGACCGCGTGGGCAGCGGTGATGGAGTTTCTGGGGATG
>Ga0308169_10003050_pt1 | contig 16726 bp, 20 predicted proteins | sample PhyBR1_2_FD_202139 | JGI IMG/M metagenome (GOLD analysis project Ga0308169, IMG submission 202139) | Phyllosphere microbial communities from UC Gill Tract Community Farm, Albany, California, United States - DLSLSB.R1 | ecosystem: Host-associated > Plants > Phyllosphere > Unclassified | place... | reverse complement strand
ATGCGGTCCAAGGACTTGCCAAAGGACGTAATGACTTGGCCGTGTCCCAAGCCCATAGCGCGCGCGCCGGGGTCAGGCCGGAGACTCACAGACCCGCAAAGACCCATCAGCCATCAATCAATCAAACAATCAAGGCCCCCATCGACCCCAGCTTGGACACTCACTCACCCTTGCCCATCGCAATTCGTGATCTCCTCCCTCATACCTCATCCTGCCCCGTTTCGTTCATCGTTCGCAGTCGCAATCGAGCGCTTTCTCGCAAGCACTCCGACCAGCAGCATCAACCCTCTGCCCGTCAACTTACCAAGCACGACTCTCAGAGCTAGATCCCCGCCAGCCACAGACCATGTCGTCAAGCCGAGCCGCCCAGAAGGCGACCATGAACGAGCTCAAGCTCCGTCGAATGCTCGAGCACAACGTGCGACTTCGGGAGGAACTCGCCAGGCCGCGGGTCATGAACAGCATCGCGTGTACCAAGTAGGTCATAGCATCGATGCCAGCGAGGCTGAAAGTAGCATCATCAACTACTGTCGCAACACCAGAGACCCCCTAGTATGTGATCCTCCTCCACCCCGGTAGACCTAGATCCTGCTGCGTCACTCACGACAGATCCCGGCGTTGTGGGGACCGCTGCAGAAGGGCGAGGATCCGTACGCGCCCGTCGAGGAAGCGGGATGCTGCTCGGGTGAGTGCCTGGTCACAGGCATAGCAAAGCGAAGTTCCGGTAGCTCATCGCATCGCGGTACTTATTCGCTCCTTCCTTTGCCCGTCCACCGCATTACGTTTGCAGTCATGTAAGCCCCGCACCTGTCCGGTCTCAGCGAGCCATTATCGACCCGATTGGCTGGAAGATGAAGTCGGTGCGCTTCATGAGAGAAGAATGGAAGCTGTGTGGGAAGGGGGCCGAGTTCCCATTCGCGAGATTGTAGGTGTATGACGAAAGGTTCCGGCCGTCCTTGTTATTCACATGTGATGCATAGTGTAAATCGAACCGCATGATGACGCCGAGTCCCATGGTCTACGTGTACATGACTCCGTTCAGTCAGAATTCGAATGCCCGCCCATTAGCCACCGACGCTGCTCGACTCTGCCTCGGCCCAGCATATGTGAATTTGTTCTGGAACGCAGAGGACGCTGCTTGAGTGTTGCCCTTCTCTGTGACACCCTTTCCTCCGTTCCTCCACGCGTCTCGCCAGTCTCCCTCCGCCCCTGCTCGTTCTCCGTCGTGGCCCATATCTCGACTTCCGACCTGGAGGTCGCGCAACGCCGTCCTGGTTTGCCCTTGGATATCCACCGCATCCCTGAGCTGGGCATGAGCTCCATCCTGCGCATCGATGAGCCCATCTTCGCGTCTTGCCCTGGTGACAAAGGTCGGGCGGCTCTTGCTTTCTTGCTCTTGCTGCCGGCCGGGCTGGACTCCGCGTGACGTAACTATGCTGTAATCATCCTTGATGCGCGGGGTTTTGGTGGCTGCGCCAGGGTCAGAAGGCTTGAACCACCCCGCCCGGGCGCTGGCAGAGGAAGCGCGTGATCTAGGATTGCTCAGCCCGGGTTGACGGTTCTGCTGAAGGGCAAAAAAGTTTGAGGGCAGGCGGAAGTTGGGAGTGCGAGTGTAGTCAGGCGAGGAATGCTTCTTCTTGCTTCGAGGTCCAAGCGTGGACCATTCATTCGCAGTCGACTGTCCGCCTGTTGCATCTTCGTGAAGAGGGCGTCGTTCCGCCCGAGTGCGCTTGATGGGTTTGATCTTGGTGTGTCGAGGACCTTCTGGAGAGCTTGCGCGCTTACGCGATGCTGCGATAAGCAAGGTCATGGGGCAGAAGCTCACCTGGCATAGTGATATACGAGTTGGATCCATCGAAGACCGCCGCTAGCGCATGGCCGCCGGATGCGGGGGGGTGATACGGGCTGTCATGAATCGGATGGCGGGACGCCGAAGAGGAAACTCACGGCTTTGTTTGAGGTCGAAGAATCGTCGGCTGCCTGCAATCGAAGTAGGCGTCCAATGTGTCCGCCATGTGCTCTAGGTGCTGAACGGGTCCTGCGCCTTGTTCGACTGGATGCCACCCTTCTTCGTACGCTATCATTCCTGGTATGTGTGCTGTGTTATGAGGTCCGCGGGTGGCCTGCGCCATACCCTCCAGATGTTGGATGGTCTCGAGGCCGTACGCCGGGAGTCGACGCGGTGCAGGCGTAGCGAGATCCTCGTTCGCGGGCATCTCGCGTGTGTGACGCTCAAGCGGTGAGCTGTACGGCAACTGGCTTGAAGACGAGGGTGGCCCGAAATACTCCGATGTTCGCGGCAGAGACACTCGGGTGATAGTCGAAGGCGGGGCGCAGTCGTCAGATGAATAGCGAGGGACTTGAGCGTGGTTTTGTCCTTGATCCGGACCGAGAGCGGACACGATGCTGCCGTTCGCGCTATGCTGGACAAGAGTTGCAAATCCTCCCTGGTCGACGCCTTCAAGCCCCTCTGGGGTGATGTTGCGCGGACCATGCCTAGTCCAGTGGTCGTCTTCCCAGGAATGATTAGGACGCGACGTAGTGGGACCTCTCTTCGCTGTCGGTGCTTGGTCTCGCCGTCCGTCGACCCCGCCAAGGGCATATACCGCGTGATACCTGCCCAGCCCAGGTTGGGCGGAAGGCGGAGATTGGTCTCTTGGTTCCACGATCCGCTTCCTTCTGATCTCGGCGTTTTCCCTCACCAATCTGGCGCGAAGTTCGGCAAGATTCCTATTCTGTTGTCGGACCTCGGCCGGAACGTCGCCTTGCTCTCCGCCTCCGTCCTCGTCCTCGTCGGAACCGAAATCGCCAATTTCGCTATCGAGATCCTCGACGCCGTCGATTTCCGCCTCCTTCTGCTGGGGGGATATTCGCGCAGCCTGAGCGGCCTTGGGTACAGGATCAGGCGAAGCGTGTGCACTGGGCGAGTCGGGTTCGATGGCCTCTGCGGTGGCTTGCATATCTTTGCCTTTGTATTCGGGCAAGGGGCTCGGCTCGATCCCCGCTTGGCGGCCTTCTATAAGCGATTGTCGATGAGTGTCCTGGGCAATTCCCTCGAATAGCCGATCCAAATCAACGCGATCGTCAGACTCCGAGTCTGATAAGGCTGACCTGAAGGTGAGTCTGCTCCGAGCGGCAGCTGGCTGCTTCTTCGAGCGGGACTTCGGCGGCAGGTCGCGCTGCTTGGCGAGAGCTTGAACGATGGGGAATCGGTCGCTTAAACCCGCGTCGGCCGCTGTTGTTGGCATCGCATGAATGCTGGTCCAAGAACGGTACTCACGGATCCTTCCGAACGTGATTTTGTCGTCTTCTTTCTTCTTCCCCCTGTTCTTGGTCGCCGGGGCCTTGGCCTTTGCCTTCCCCTTCTTCACGGGCACCTTCTTCGACGCTGCACAACGAGTACCCTCGGCACCATAGTCCACTTCATCATCATCACCCTCGTCGTCCTTCCTCCTCCTCTTCGCTCCTCCGCCCCGCTTGTTCGCTTTTGCAGCTGCCGCCTCCTGCTCGTCCACCACCTCAGTCAAGCTCCTTCTCACCTTCGTGATTGGAACTGGCTGCCCTCTCTCGGTCCAGCCCGAGTATTTCGTCCAGTCCTTCTTCTTCGCCTTATCTTCCTTCTTCTTCCTCTCCTGCTCCCTCTTCTCCTCCTCTTTCTGCTGCTCCAGGAGTCTCACGTCGTTCCTTCCTCCTGGATCCGGATTCGCGATGGGGATGGATTTCCCCGCCTGGCGACGGGGTTCGCTGGGTGAGGATTTGACGCCGACCCTGCCGTTGACGACCTTCCATGCCGAGTTGTCACTCTGCGTGGATAGGCGAGCCACGGTGGATGACGAAGCCGGAGCTTGGCCTTGACTTGCTTGCCGATTTGCGTTGCAGTCAGGGTTCGATCGCTGCGCAGAGTGAGCGGCGTTGATCTGCGCTAGGTTGAAGGGCGTGGATGTGAATTTGACGGTCTCGTAGCGAGAGGACAAGTCGAGGTCAGCGGCGAGTCGCCTGTCAGCATTCAACGCTGCGCGGCGGTACCCAGACGGCGCCTCGTCGTCTTCTGCGCTGGAGGAAGAGGAGTCGGAGGCGTAGCCCTTCTTCCAGGGGTCCTTCTCTTTATAGTTCGACATGGCTTGGGTGAGTGATCGGTAAGTATGAGTGAAGATGCGGGTGAGGGTGAAGACGAAGTGGTGTGTATGTGTACGTATACACTCTTTGATCGTAAATGCGACGGTGAGAGACGAGATGATGATCCAACACCTCACCTACACCTCCAGACATACAGGACGACAACACGGTCACGTGATATCACCGCTCATCCGCGGCCGGCGCCCAGCCCAGCCTGGCACCCATCCAGCTCACTTCCTTCTCCTTCTTCTCTTTCCATTCCGCGTCCTACTCGATCCCCTTGTCGGCGCAGGTACGATGTCGGACTCGCAAAATCCCTCGGCCGGCCCGTCCCAGCGCCCCAACGAAGTGGGCGTGCTTCGTCAGTTTGTGATCGAGTACCTCCAGCAACACGGCTTCGACCGTGCCCTTCAATCTCTCACAGCTCCTGATCCCGCCAACCCCGATGCCGAAGGGGAGGACGAGCCGACGAACGGCGCTGCCGGGGGCGTAGTGGGTCAGAGACGGCCCAGTGCAGGTGCAGCCGGAAGGGAGGCGCGGTTCCTCGCTCCCGGACCCCTCAGCATCGAGGCGAGCCTCAAGCGCAATATCCCTCAAGCGATGACGGGCTCGGCATCCACGCTTTCTGACAAAGTCAACGCCGGATTCGAAGCTCAGGCGCTCTACATCATCGACATGATGCAGAAGCGGGCGGGAGGGAAGGATGCAGGCGAGGATGGCGCGGCCGCTCCAGCATCCGCACAGGTGGATATTCCGAACGCCCCGGAGAGTCTGCTAGACCCATCAGATAGAGTCGACGGGTACAGGCGCTATCGCCGCTGGGTGGATAATGGGCTCGACTTGTGGAAGGTACGCCGACGTGAAAAAACATTGCTGATGCCCAGCCCGAGCTCGATGCCTTGTGTTTTCCCATCTTTGCACATACATTCCTGGACTTGGTGTATCACAACTTCATTTCTGCTGGTGCGTGTTTCAGATTCAACCCCTTTTCTTCCCACAATGTGTAACGAAGAATATCGGGCAGGGCATAATCAGCGTAAAACGGCGCACGTGCAGCTGTGTTGACATGCAGCTCGGGCCTTTCTCGAAGCGAACAAGGATCACCATGTACAATACCACCCGCAAGAGATCTCGTCCCTTTCAGCCATCAACGATCGCCAACGGTTAGCGGACAACCCGTACTGCGTCCAGCTTTTGTAAGTAGTATATCCTCAACCGGTCAGACACTGCTTATATTCAGGCATGACAAGTACGCTGTGTCGTTAACACAGACCTCACACAGTCTCCTGCTGCAGTGGCTCAGCGGAGCAAGTCTCGATGAAGTGTTCGAAAACGGGCGCCATACGCAGGCTGGCCGGGCGATAGAGGCGGTCAAGGGAATTGTGCAGTCTCGCATCCAGATCAAGGGTGGGTGCTCTCATGGGTAACACCGTAATCGAGCCTGACATCAGTTGTCGACTCGTCGATACCACTCGACCCGGCCAGTTTGGCATCCACCAATGGCTTGCCACCAACATCATCCGGCAATGTCGAGCAGTTCAACTCGACCAAGCTGAAACTCGGTCCGGCGCCAATGACCGAGAAGTTGAAGGAGCAGGTCACCTCGACGATACGGCAACAAGACGCCGAGGCGAACGGATCGACAGACGTGAACGGTGATGCAGCCGGCATGGTACCGAATGGCAACGCGGAGCATGCGAACGGCGACGGGGATGTGGAGATGGCGGACGGCCAGGATGGGCAGGCTTCACAGACGGCATTGGAGAAGACAGCGAGAAGGGATACGAAACAGTCGGACATCCTGCCGGATCTGATACCGGAATTGGATCCGGACCTCGTCTCCCCCTCCGAAGGAGAGCTGCTACCTCCACCCCCATCCGGCCTGTTCAGGACATCAGATGTCAAGCGCGAGGTGGAGACCATCAGGGACAAGCGGAAGTTGATACGCCTCGGAGTGCAGGATGGTGAGGGAGCGGGGGTGACGCCGGTGTTGCCAAGTGTTGTGGCATTTACGGTCTTCGACAGCGGCGAAGGGTGTGTTGGCGAAACCACACCTCTTTTCATTCAGCTGACAGCAGCGTGTCTTCTGTCGAGTTCTCACCCGACTCGTCGATTCTCGCCGTCGGCTCGCCGGAAAGCTGTATCAGATTGTGGAGTTTGAAAGGGGAAAAGCTCAAGGCGAAAAAGCTGGGTAAGTGAATGGCGTCGCTGCAAATGATTCCGTTCTCATGTCAGATCCCCTTTCTGGCGATATCGTTGAAGATGAAGGCGCATCGATGCGAAAGCTTATCGGTCATTCCGGCCCCGTCTACTCTGTCGCTTTCGACCCATTGAATGGCTCGGCCGCGCCTCCCCAGACCATGCTTTCGTCATCGCAAGACGGCACCGTGCGCCTATGGTCCATGGATTCGTATCAAAATCTCGTTGTATACCGCGGGCATAACCGCGATCCGGTGTGGGATGTCCAATGGGGACCGTTTGGGGCGTACTTCGCTACGGCCAGCAGAGATCGCACCGCGAGGCTGTGGATTACGGATAGGGTGTCGCCCGTCCGAATGTACACGGGGCACATGGGTGATGTCAACGTAAAGCTGCTTCTGAGGAAATGGACCAGGCTGATTGCAGTGCGTGCAATTCCACCCGAACTCGTTGTACCTCGCTACGGGTTCGCACGATAAGTCGGTGCGAATGTGGGACGTACAAAGAGGCGCCTGCGTCCGGCTGTTGATGGGCCATACCGATTCGGTGTCGACTATCGCTATCTCGCCAGACGGGAGGACACTAGCCAGTGCGGGTGAGTCAGGCGGCCAGATACTGGAGTCCCGCTCACGCCAGGTCTCGACAGCTCAATCATGCTCTGGGATTTGGGAACTTCACGGCTGATCAAGAAAATGACGGGCCACAAATCGCACATCACCACCTTGTCGTTCTCGGCGGAGTCAGCGACGCTGGTATCAGGTGGTTTGGACTCGACGGTGCGGGTGTGGGATGTCAAGTCTGCAGGAGGGGCGAAGACCGGTGGCGGGATCGACGACGCGAGGAAGGGTGTCGAGGTGGGTCGGGAACATGGCGCGTTGCCTATGGGTCGCGGCGACGGGCAATGGGACGACGTCAACAATACGTGAGCACAAGCTTGGCTTTGCGAGAAGACGTCGGTCCGCTGATTCGCAGCGCCGATTTGCTTGCCACGTTCTACACGAAGCGTACACCGATCCTGCGGGCACATCATACACCACGAAACTTGTGTATGGTGGCGGGGAGGTTCGTGCCGCCCAGCAAAGCGAAGGCATGAGACATGTGGCATCCAGGACTGATAGAGGCGAGAAGAACCTGAGGGACAGTAGAGTGGGGCGGATGCCCAGGTGGGGACGCATTGATGCCTCGATGGGGTTTACATCGACCTTTCGCTCATTGATGAGGCATGAGCGGTTGCGAGTCTGGAGTTGTCAGGTGACCTGTACCATGCATGTCACGAAGTATCAACATGAATGCGCAGCGAATCTGACATTTCGAGCTGAGGCCCCCGCATGGGTGAGGCCCGAGGTGGCGCTTTTGTTCCCTTCCTCGGTCTCCTGTTCGCCCTTTGCTGTCAGCCCATCTCTCCGAGCACTACTGGCTCACCTCCAGAATCCGCTTGTACTCGTCCGCGACACACTCCCAATCCACTTGACCTTTGGGCGTCCTCCCTTTGGCGATGGCCTGCAAGAGTGCCCGAAGCTCCCTCGGTGGAATGCGCTTAAAGGTGAGCACATCTCAGGTCACCGGATCCATGCGGCTCTTATACAAGCTGAGGGGATCGCCGAAATCCTTTCCCGGATGACCATAGCTGAACCAAGTCCTGCTTCGGCGGATCAAGGCCTGACTGGATCCGACGTCGTTCAGGCACACAGCCGCTTCGAACAGGTGCAAGGCGGTTTCTTGGCCGGAAATCGCCTCGTTCCGGATCAACAGCCGGACAATGGTGAGGGCGGCGTCGCACTCGTATTTCGGCAGGAGCTTCACGATCCGGTAGAGGCGGTATCCGACCGGACCGTACCTCTCCATGCTGATTGCTTTGCCGTGTATAAGGTCAAGGGCGGGCGCAATGATCGAGGACTTCTCGATGTCGTTGTCCGTGAAGACCAGCTTGTCGTCGGTCACGTCGCGCAGTGCGAGCATGGAGTCGAAGACAGGACTGAGCCGATCAGCTGTGCTGTTACAGGTTGGGGATCGGCTCGAGCTCACCTGGCCGCCATCAAGTGGATCTTCTTCATTCGGAAGCGCAGGCGATCGCTCGAAATGAGGTTGAAGTCGGAATCCTTGGACTGGTAACGGCGGTTACAATCATCGATCACGTCGTTCTCAGGGGGCGCTTCGTCGCTGCTGCCAGTCTGTCTTTTACGTTTCGGCGGCATCTTCGAAGTTGATGAGCAAGTGTTGGATGCGGAAGATCGGCCAAAGGGCGTTGAAGACGTATAGACAATGACGCCCGCCCAAGGAGTTGAAACAACGGGGTTCGCCCACCGAGCCGTCATTGCCGCTGCAACGTCCTTTAGCTGGGCCGAGACGCCTTTCGCAGCTTACAGATGACGCTCAGCTAGCTTCATAGGTTGACTTCACACACTGGTTCATGTCCATTGATGCTACAACAGGGCTCAAACAGATCTTGCTCACGTCCTTCGTGGTTGAAGCACATTAATCTCCGCCACCTTCGGCTCCTTCCTCCGCGGCTGAAGCGTATTTACACCATCTGTCTTCCTCTTCCTCGGCTGCAACGTCGTCACCCGTCCCACCTCAGCCCTGTCGGGACCGACAACTCGCTCAACGTCCCGCTTCGCGTCCACTACGCCCCTACACCTCTCATACCCTGCCTGCCCGATCTCATCTGTCACTAATCCCTCAACACTTCTCTGCCAGATCTCGCTCCCTTCCACCGCGTAGTCGATCGTCTTAAAGTCGGTATTGAGTAGCGCCTGATGTATGCGTTCGACAATTTGCGCCTTGATCTCACACGATGGGCTGGCGTTGGCCTTCTCGGCTTTGCTCGCTGAGCCGCCTTCCGTCGTGGGCCTATCAGCGTCCGTATCCGCAGCCGTATCCGCGGTAGGATCCGATTTGGAGAGTGTCTGTGGTCTCGTATCTGGCAGCCCGTGCGTCACCGGAATGACCGACTCGAGGTGGAAGAACCCCGTGACATCGCCGCTCGAGCACTCCTGCCTGAAGCCCATCCGCTCCCAATATTCCGCCGTGCTCATCTTGCGCAGGGTTGCCTCTGACGCCTTGCGTTCTTGCTCGCTTCGCTGTTTCTCGCGCTCTTTCAATGTCTTCGGTCGGCTCGCGTGGCCTTCGGAGCGCTGTGCGGAGGGCAATGGCGCGTCGTTGACGATCTCGTCGAGAAAGCGGGTCTTCGGGTCGTCCGGCAGAGAAGGGATGCACCATGCGAGATTTATCGGCTGACTGGTCTCAGCAGGCGGCAGGGTTGACGTGGCCGCGGATGACGGCTCGAACAGGTTCCGACCGAATGGAGGGGCATATGTCCAGGCGAGGCCCGGTGATAACGGTCGTCTTGGCGCCCCCAGCATCCCAGCGGCTTCGGCAAACGAGTAGCTAGGCAGCGTGTACCGCAACGCTAAGCTTCCTGCCGATCAGTCCATGTCGAAATGTCCATTCCGCCTCCGCCCAGCTCACATACCATTTGCATTTGCGTCTTCACCTGCGGTCGTCGCCTGCTTGAGCAAGCCAGTTGCGACCTCCTCATATACGCCCTTCCACCACCCGCACAGCCTCAGCCCTCCGCTGACGCGCTTGCCCTTGGCCTGCGCCGAGTTCGGGAACAGATACTGGCTCTGGCTCCGCGCGAAGAGGGCGACCTGGACATTCCGGCTCGGACGCGTTGATGGATCGAGGTGGAAGCCGAGGAAGGAGACCAGGAGCTGGCGTGTGAGCGGTAAGGGCGATGGGGAGTATCCCGACGTGTCGACTTTCGAGATGTAGAGGACGGAGGTAGAGGTGCTGGGTATGGTGTACAAGTATGCTTGCAAGGCGACGACCAGGACCCGACGCGGTGTGGATGAGGACCCGGCGGCGGGTGTGGTGTTTTCCGCAAGAGAGATGGAGCCTGCCTCGGCGGCTTGATGTATGGACACGTCGGGCGGGATCGTCGTTGCCGACTCGTCGACACCGACTTGGGGCGAAGCCGTCTCAGGCTCGCCATTCGAACCGGAGGCAGAGCCATTCTGTGCTGATGCTGACGCATTGGGCGATGCGTACTGGACCTCCGACGCGACGGTGATCAGATACTCCTTCTCGAAGCATTTTGGTGAGTGCGCAGCGTATGGAAACAACGCCGAGGTCCGTTTCGGGATGGAAGTGAGCACAGTCAGGTCGAGCCGTTCTGGATTCGACAAGGCCGACAATGAAGCCAGGAGATGGTCGCGCAGGCTGACGTCAGCTTCTCACCGCGATGATCTGCCTGTCCTTGGTGTGCATACCTTCTCTGCGATGATGTTGCGGTCATTCTCAGTGCCGGGACTATTGCAGATGTAGGATCTCAGCGAGCGAAACGAGCAGAGTGAATTTCCCTCATGTTGACTTTGGACGCGACGCGTCAGACCAGGACAGCCTCCACCCCAACACCTCCAGGTGACCGACATCACTTCCTGCTGGGTAGAGCGACCTGCATATCGTGGAGCGAGAAGGCCATGCATGCGACACCAAAACGGCCGGCAGTGACCTTGGGAACATTGCCTCACATCCGCTCCGGAAGCGTACTCTGGAGAAGCTGATGAGTCATCTGCATCAACGGGAACCTCGGAGCAGCCAAGAGCACTTTTTTCATAACCAGCATAACCAGTGAGATGGTACCGAAAGTTGAAAATGATACAACACGACCGAAATCACTTCAGCACGTTCTATACTGCCTCTTCTTAATCTTATACAACCCCACTGCCTGTCACCCGGTCTGCGCACACCTAGGCAGCAATGTCGGCAAGGTCCAACCTCCGTCCGATATGATGATGCCTCATCTCGTTCTCCTGCATGTCCTCCAGCTCGTCTTCCTCTTCCTCGTCATCATCAAACTCCTCCTGCTTGACCGTCACATCGTCGTCATCCCGCTCCTGTTGCAGTCGTTCAAAGTCGGCGCCGAGGGCTTCGAGCCTACGTCGCCGCCATTCCAGGTTGACGCTGACGAGCCACGCCCGGATCATCATGGCGTGATGACGTCGAAGTTCGCGCGGGATGGCTTCCCGCGTTCGGGACGAAACCGCTCGTCGATCATCAACGGCAGGAGAGGATCGGTCGTCAAGCTCCAGTCGTTTGACGCCTCGGAGAATCTCGTCCTCAGTATGGCGCTTCACAGACGTGGCATGCGGCGGCGAGCGGGGTCTCGAGATGGAATCGACACCAGGCAGCTGACCTGGCGTGTCTTCGCGGGACGAGACGCGGTGCAGGGCCGGAAGACGGAGCGAAGGGTCGGCCATATCGTCTGAGAGGAGCAGGTTGCGCACCGAGATGCGCGACTCGCGCACTTCAGGCAGCTCTTCCTCGACGGACTCTGGGCTGTCGGCGACCGAAGACCGCTCGGACGATTCGGCAAGGCGGGATGATGGAGCTGTGCCAAGCGGCGCGACGTGGCGGTAGGTCTTTTTGTAGAAGTCGCGGGGCGCAAGCGTGGCCGGAGGAGGGGGGATCTTTGATCGCGCCAGAGAGTCAAAGTTGTACATCTGGTCGTTCGAGCCGAGCCCGGAGTGGAAGTCGGTGCTGAGCGAGTCGACGTTGCCCAGGTCAGAGTATGGGTTGCTGCCAGGACCATACACGTTGCTGGTGAACGAGGGCTTGGCGGAGAGATGACCGTTGGTAATGGAGTGGTTTCGCGGCAGGCCGGCGATGGTTCGCTTGCCGGGCTCGACGTCGGACATGGAGTGGCCCCTTGATCGGCTAAGGTGAAGGTTGTCAAGCTGCGGGTACAGGCCTGCGAAGGAGACGGACTGGTTCGGCAACGAGGTGGCGAGGTCCTGCGAGATGCCCGGGATGGGCATGCCGGGCATACCCGCGAGACCGAGCGAAGCGAGCTCATCCGGGTTGAACAGATCCTCGATGGGGCTTTGGTCGGACAGCGGAGAACTGGAGGCACCCGACGATCCGCCGTAGGAAGGAGCCTGGGCCATGGGGATTGGGGCGGAGCCGTGGTTGGCCGCATCTCGTCCGAGAGAGATCATGAACTGGTTGAACAAGGCGAGGTCGGCTTCTGTGCGAATCTCGGGCATAGCCATTGACTGAGGCGCAGGCAAAGACTGAGCGAAGTTGGGGTAGCCGTTACCGAACGACGGGTAGCCGACATTTCCATTGAGCGCCGGTAGGTTCGAAAGCTGGGCCGGCAATGACGGCATTGAGATAGAGTTGAGCCGATTGATCATGTCTGAAGGTGAGCGAATGTACCAACGGACTAATGGCAAACATACCCGAGTCGTAGACCGGCTCCATGCGACGCTTCTTCATGTCCGCCAGGAAGCCATCGAATGCACCCTCGTCCAACTCGAGGTCTCGCTTCACGCTAGTCTTGAAGCCAAGTCCCTGTCCAGCGAGCTGTGCAGCGTACAGCTGGTTCTGTTGCTGCTGGAGAGCGAGCTGCTGAAGCGCTTGCATCTCGCGTTGTTGATACGCAGCCAGCTCGTCATGCTGCTTTTTGTGTAGGGCGGCGAGGACAGCGGGGTCGGGGGAGTGCGACTTGATGTGCGGGTGATACCCACCGGCGGACAACAGGTGGTCGTACGGAGACGAAGGCTGAGCGGACTGACTGGACGAAGGGGGAGAGAGCGAGGCCGATAGGGGTGATCGGTTGAGGTCGCCTGAGAGTCGACGGTCGGGGCCGGTGACTCGCTCGTTGAAAGCAGGGTCGAGCGAGGTAGTCGCCTTGGACAGCTTGTGCAACTGGTGGTGCTCTTGCGTGTGAATGCGCTCGTGCTTCTTGAGATCCTGTGGACGCTTGAACGTCTTTCCGCAAACGGCGCAAGGATGAGGTTTGAGTGGCGTGTGGACTGCCAAGACATCAGCGGCTGTAGAGCGGGTATACGCCGGCCGACTTGGCGAAAACGATGGGGGACTGGATGGGGTGTGGAGGGAGTTGATAGAGAAGATGGTACTCACCCCGCAGATGACTGGTGATGTGGTCACGCTTGACGCACTTGACCCCGCAGCCCTCCCAGCCACAAGTCAAGCACAGATTGTTGGTGCTTTTCCTGCCGACGTGTTGATTGCAGAGATGATCGTAAAGGGCGTCGGGCGTTGGAGCGTGGTAATCGCACCCCTTCCATTTGCACTCGATCTGGTCGTCCTCTCCCTGCGTCATGGTGAGGCTAGGCTCGAGGTGGATGGCGTTCGGGACGGGCACAGTTGTGTTATGCACCATTTCCGGGGTGATCGGCTCGACGGAGGAAGCGGATGCAGACCCGGAGTGGGCCGAGCGGGATTGGTGGGTCGATTGCTGGTGGATCGAGGCAGGGTGCAGATAGGGCGCTGGCAGAGACGGGTACGCCATCGTACTGTCGGAGTTGAAGAGAGAGGGGTGTGTTTGTCGGTAAAGTAGAGCGACCTAGGGTGCCAGTCAAAGGAACGATGCGATACGGCGAGACTGCGCAGGCCGAGGCCGGGTCAAAAATACTGCGCAGCAGGTATCGATCGTTGTCGCTTGTGTCGGGTGTCGTTGATGCGCTGCTTTGTCGACGTCGGAGGCGTGGATGTCGATGATAATGCAAGAAAGAAGAATGTATTGATGCAAAGAAGGGGATGCGATGCTGACGGTGCACGAGTGGAAATGTGGGTACAAAAGCCAAGAGGGGGGGTCCTTTGGTGGCCACTTGGCGTGCTCAGGGACACGATCACGGACTCGCCCGCAACTCACTTGGCAACCTCGGCGTTCTTGGCAAAAACCAAATCTACTGGATTCGGCAGTCACACAAGGCACACACAAGCCCCGACTCTTACACGAGTGTGGCACTCGAATCGACGACGTCATGGCCACTGACTGTCACTACGTACCGCACACCTCGACTTCACTTGGCGCTTGTCCCACCTGTGAGCACAGCAGCTGCGTGGCGGAGTCTGCCGCTGACTGGACGATTCCTTTCGGTTTCTAGCGCAAACGGCGTTTCACGACCTCCTGATGGGGGATCACGGGCACGACCGCAGCGGCGCGGAACCCCCCCGATCGCCTAGCTCCCGATCCCGTCTCTCCCCGTCGAGCTCCGAGCCCGGTTTCCTTGTTAGTTTCCTTCCCTTTTCGGACCGTGTTTGCTCGACCAATGCACTATCGTATCAAGTGTACTACAACCAATGTACAACCAAGATAACTCGCCTTTCCCTTTCCACTTGTCACGTCTACAACTCCGCTTTGCGGAGCAACTTCTTCTTCGCTCGAAACATGCCAAACCTCGTGGCAGTCGAGATCTCCTTGAGGTTGCGCTTGATTGCGTCTTTAGCAGTCGGCCTGCAGTCAGTATGCGCGCCCATGAAGCCGGACTGGGACCTACTTCCACTCCTCTGCCCTGCCTCCCAAGTCACCGGTCTTGCCTCCCCACTCCCTCGGCCGGTACTTCTCCTTCTCATCTTCGGTGACTCTAAGCTGTTTGTCCCCACTCGCCCATCGCGAGGGCAGGTATCCACCCTGACCTTCGTCGATGATTGTACTGGGCGCCTTGGTTGCGCTGCCGACCGCGCCGAGGGACCGGATCGACATGTCGGCACTGCCGCGTCTGCCGCTGCCGCCGATACTTGCTCCGCTCTGAGCATGGAGGGCATGCGAGAACGGCCCCTTTATGACATGGTCGTGTTTCGTTTGCACTCTGGTCGACTTGCCATTCTCAGGAAAGATGATTCGTGGATCGTCGTCTTCGACTATCTCGATCTCGGGCAATGCCCGTCCACGACCGCTCTGGGACAGAACAGTGTCAATGCCGAGACTGCCCGCACGCGACTTCATGCCGGTGTGCCGCTCGCGATCCTCGCGTCGCTTCGCCTGCGCAGGTGTCTCCGGGAAAAGATCCTGACGAGGAGGTTGGGGCGGCTTCGACGGCCGCGCCGAGTCGGACGAATTCCGCGAAGAAGTGGACATACGGGCCGAATCGGGGACTCGGAGATTCTGGAGTTGGTCCGCGAGCGTGTGTCGTGTTTGTGGGCGAGGCGACAAGGGTCGAGAAGACTGAGGCGCGTCGAATCCCGTCACAGTCGTCTTCTTGTCCGTGATTGAAATCGACATCGGAGGCTTCTCCTTCTCCTTGGGCGCTGTCCGTTCCGTCGACTTTTGCGGCGGCGACTCTTCGATCGCATGATCCATTGCGGATACATCACGCGAGACGAATGTCGGATTCGAGTGTTGCGCGAAAGTCGGTGAGAGCGGGCTGGGGACATAGTACCCCTGTTGCGACTTGGAACGCCCGTTAGTTATATGCGTAGAAGCCGCCGAAGCGAGTCCATCCTCGCTGGACCGTATCGATGGAGTCGCCCGTCCGGAGCCTCTCTCGCTCAGCATGCTTCTCCGCCGAGCTGCCGCGAGACCCGACACCTCATCCATCCGTCTCCGCTCCACCTCGAGGCGGCGCCGAATCTCGTCCTCTCCCGGGCCGTCCATGCTCTCCCTCTTCTCCATAATCTCGCTTCCGGATGCTGAGCTAGTGTCCGAACCACTTCCTCTTCTCCTGTCCGAGCCGAAGGCGCTTCGCCTCCGCGATTTTCGTCGGGCCATTTCAGCCACTCCTCCAAAGGGATCGTACTCCTGGTCATGCACCTTGCCATTCGAGTCGACATAGATCCCTCCTACCCGCGACCCGTTCGACGATCTGTCGTTCTTGAAGCTATGAAGGCTCGCCGACGGACGAAGGCCTAGGCCACCCGCCTTCTTACGCCGGTCGCCGTGGCCTCCAGCCGTCGTCGCGGACCGGGATGGTCCAGCGAGGGATGCTGAGTCCGGATCAGCCATGTCGGTTTTGTACCCCGGCTGTAGTATCTTGTCTAACTCTGCCCGCTGGCCGGCGGCCGCTTGATCGCGCCGTGCCGCGCGAGAAAGGTGGTTGAATGCAGGTGGGAGGGGCGAGAAAGCCGAATTGGGGTGGGGATCGTACATTGCGGGGCGCTTCAAGTGCGTCTCGACCAACGCTGCGGTCAGTACTGCAGCTCAGAGATGCATTCGCCGTGTGCGTTCGCCAATCATCCCGGCACAACAAGGATAGCGAAACAAGCAAGACACGGCCACTCACACGGGCGATATGTCTTGAATCCATCCTTGCGGGAGTACGGGTTACTGCCCGCTCCAGACAATCCTTCGGGATCATGGTCGACATTGGCGTATGACCGCGATGGTTTCGCCAGTATCGCCATATCGCACCGTCTCTTCTCGCTCCCGTGTTCTACGTATGCTCAATTGAGGAGTCGAAGAGGGCCACTGATCAGGGCAAAGACTATCCTGGTGGGATCAGCGGTGTGGTCGTTGATGGGATGCCGGTCCAGCAAAGTGGGGGAGAGGGGTTGTGTGATGGCGAAGCGTCGATGACGAACGGGACCGGCTGCGAATGCGGGGAGCGTACGGGGTCCGATTACTCACCGAAGCGCCCAGGGAAGGGGGGAAATGGATGATGAT